>Ga0209375_1000835_pt1 | contig 24897 bp, 23 predicted proteins | sample GraSoiAngelo_131_FD_185888 | JGI IMG/M metagenome (GOLD analysis project Ga0209375, IMG submission 185888) | Grasslands soil microbial communities from the Angelo Coastal Reserve, California, USA - 14_0929_02_30cm (SPAdes) (version 2) | ecosystem: Environmental > Terrestrial > Soil > Grasslands ... | reverse complement strand
GCGGGGATGCTCGCGAGATCAAACTTCATCACGATGGCATTGGCGATCTGGTGATCAGGCCAGGTATAGAGATTGAGCGTGGGGTCCCCGGCATCGTTTACCGCACCCCTCAGAAACGTGTCGCCGCCGGGAGTGAACACCGACGGCCCCTGACCGAGCGGCGGCTGCGCCGGCGGCGCAGTGTACACGACCGTGAGATAGGGGTGCGTGCTCGCGGCGGGGTCCTCACTGCTACTAAAGGAGCGGTACCGGTCCCGCAACTTCGACGGATCGGAGTTGATCAGCAGGCCGAAATCTGTGGAGGGGTTACGGAACCATCCCTGCACGATGGACGTCACATCCCACTGCTTGAATCCCGGCGTCTTGTCGATGGCCTTCGTGTCCACCGGCGCACTGATGTCAGACTGCGCCAGGGGAATGTTGTTGTAGCAACACGTGCTCGCCGTCCAGGCATTGACCCCGTCATACGTCTCGCCGGTCGCTTTGGCCAGATCCGGATTGTGGTTGACGATCTGGTGCGCGGTGACCGTGTAGGTCGGATCCGTGGTGCCATCGCTCTCGACCAGATTGAGATTCAGCGTCGCACTCGAGATGGTCGATCCCGCGGGGATGCTCGCGAGATCAAACTTCATCACGATGGCATTGGCGATCTGGTGATCAGGCCAGGTATAGAGATTGAGCGTGGGGTCCCCGGCATCGTTTACCGCACCCCTCAGAAACGTGTCGCCGCTGGGGCTGATCACGGCGGTCGATGGCCCGGCAGTGGCGTCGGCGCGGAGCGCACGCGGAGCCTCTGTGACCGATCGTTGGTCCTGACACGACACCACCACCAGCCCTGTTGCCAGCCCTAGAGCGAGGAGCGTGAAGCCGGCGAGGTTGACGCGTCGCATGACCGGTTCCTGAAGGGGGAATCGGCCCATCGGGCCGATGCAGGAGCGGCCTTATGCATACGTTGCGCCAGCGCCGCGGGCGTCGCCGCGGTACCCGCAACTACTCGCTGGTTCCGATAACCGCCGCCCACACGCGCGCGGCTTCGTCCCGCAAATCGCGCAGGTTGAAAGGCTTGCGGACGTAGCGTAAGCCCAGGTGCGCCAGCGCTTCGTCGGTCGACGCCCGTACGTCCCCCGTCGCCACGAGGATGCGCTCTTTCAGGCCGGGGTGCGCGGCGATGAGGTGCTCCACGAACAGGTGGTCCCGCGCCGTCGCCCGCGCATCGGCGAGGATGAGATCGTAGCTGCGCGTGCGCACCAGATCGAGCGCGTGCTGCGGGGTACGCGCCACCTCCACCGTGTGTCCTTCGCGTCCGAACAGCGCCTTCACCATCCGTCGCACCGCCGGATCGTCGTCTACCAGCAAGATCGTGCGCTTCACGACGGGGGCGGAGGGCTCGAGCGCCTTGCGCCCGGCGGCGTCCTCGACGGCTGAGGCGGGGGAAGGGGTGAGGGGGGCGGGGGGGGCGGGGGGGAGGTCCACCAGGAATGCGGCGCCGCCGTCCGGCGGCCGCTCCAGGTTGATACGCCCGCCGTGCGCCTCCACGATCGAATAGGTGATGGACAGGCCGAGGCCGGTGCCCTGCCCGGGCTCCTTGGTCGTAAAGAAAGGCGTGAACAACTGCGGCACCACGGCGTCGGGGATGCCCGGCCCTGAGTCGGAGACACGCATCCGCACCCGCTGATCGAACCACGTGTTCACGCAGATGAGGCGCCGCCGGCCGGGCGTGTTCTCGGCCACAGCCTGCGCCGCGTTGTTCAACAGGTTGAGCACGGCCTGCTGGAGTGCGTGACGGTCGCCCAAGATCTCGGGAATGGTCGGCAGCACTTTCTCGACGGTGATGTCTTTGAGCTTCAGATCGTGGGCCATCAACAGCAGGGTGCGCTGGATCACGTCGTTCAGATTCACGCGTCCCTGTTCCGCCGGTCCCTTGCGCGCGAACGTGAGGAGGTTGCGCACGATGCGCCCGGCGCGCTCCGCCTGCTCGTGGATCACGCGCAGGTGGCCGCGGTCCTTGCTCCCAAGCTCCTTCTGCTCGAGCAGGAACTCCGACAGCCCCGCGATCGAGGTGAGCGGATTGTTGAGCTCGTGGGCGACGCCCGACACGAGCTGCCCCACCGCGGCGAGCTTCTCGCTCTGGATGAGCTGCGACTCCATACGCTGCTGGTCGGTGACGTCCTCCACCAGCACGACCACGCTCGCCTCCTGCTCGGGGCTCGGGATGCGGGCTGCGTTCACGCGCAACGTCCGGCCCAGCGGTGCCGAACGCAGCACGAGCGGCTGAGCCCGGTCGCCCCGCCGGGCCGCAGCGAGCAGCTCGACCAGCGCCGGCGACTCCCCCAGCAAGGCCGTACCGAGATCGCGACCGATTACCGAGGGAATCGCGCTGCCGAGCATCGCCGCGAGCGAGCGGTTGGCTCGGCGGATCGAGCCCTGCACGTCCACGACGGCGATGCCCTCGCTCAGCGCGTCGAACGCCGTCTCCCACTGCTCCTTGGCGTGGTGGACCATCTCGAAGAAGCGCGCGTTCGCGATGACGATCGCGGCGTGCGTGGCGACCGTGGACAGGAGCCGGACGTCCTCCGGGGCGAACACGCCGTCCCGCGGCTCGGCGATCACCAGCGTGCCGACGAGCACGCCGTGCGCCCGCAGCGGCACGGCCGCAGCGGACGCGACTTCCAGGCCGGCCACGAGCGGGGTCGGCTCGCCGGCCGCGCGGTCCACCAGCTCGACGCGCTCGCCGTTGAGCGAGCGCGCGATCAACCCCGGGTCGTCGGCGCCGATGGTCTCGCCCCGCAGGTGGCCGAGCGTGCCCTCCGCGGCCGCGACCGTGAGCGGGCGGCGCTCGGCGTCGGCTGGTGCCTCGCCGTCCGCCGCCAACGCCACCAAGGCGCCTTTCGCTTCGAGGAACCGCATGGCGTACCGGACCACCTGCTCTACGATGCGATCGAGCTGGAGCGAGCCGGAGAGGATGTAGGAGAGCTCCTGGAGGGAAAACAGCTCCGACAGACGTCGATTGAGCTCGTCCGCCGCCCGCCGGCGGTCCCGCTCGCTGCGCTCGAGCCGCCGTGTGAGGCGGAGCGACCGCCAGCCGAGCGCGGCGGCGACCAGCAGCGCGGCAAGCGCGAGGTAGCGCGTGGCTGCCCCCTACGGCCTCGGCTGGAGGCTCGCCCGCGCCATCACGCGTGCCCGCTCGCGGTCGAGCGTGGGCAGCACGCCCGTCCACGAGTCGTTGGAGAGCCCCTGGTAGCTGACCGTCATGCCCTCGTGAAAGCTGATGCCCTCCTCGAAGAGATAGATCGCGACCGCCTGCTCGTGTGCGTCCAGCTGGTACGAGCTCCAGCGCGGCGACAGCGGCACGATCCCGACCGGGCGGAACAACCGCCCGCGGCTCGTGACGTTCACGTCCTCGGGGCTGAAGCGCGCCTGGGGAAGCAGGCCGAAGAACGTCACCATGACGAGGGTCGGGCGGTCGACGCCGGCGCGCTGCGCCGCGTCCGCGACGGCGCGCCCTTTGGTCTTGAGCAGCTGCGCGAGCGACCGGTAGGTATCCGGGGCGAGCAACCGGATCACCTGCTCGGCGAGCGGCAGGACCTGGATCTCGAGCTGATCGGTGGCGAACCGGACCACGATGTCGTCGCGCTTGAGGGTGCCGTAGCCGACGGGGAGGGTGTCCTGGGCGGAGGCGGAACGTTGCAAGGTTGGAAGGCAAAGGAGCGCGGCGCCGAGCATCGCGGCGCGAGTCCAGGCACACCGTCTCACCTGCCAACCTTCCATCATTCCAACGCCTCTCCCACCAGCGCCCCGATTGCCTCTTTCAGCTCCGGAATCCCTTCTCGCGCGCGCGCGCTCGTCATGATCAGCTGATCCGAGTCGAGCCGCAGCGTCTCGCGCAATTCCCGCTCGCGCCCCGCCCGCGGCCCTCGGGGAAGCTTGTCGCCTTTCGTGACCGCGGCAAGGACGCGGGTCCCCTTCGCGGCGAACAGGTCCTGGATGACACGGTCATCGGGGCTCGGGTCGCGCCGGACGTCGAGCAGCCAGAGGACCCCGGCGAGGCGCACGCGATCGAGCGTCCGGGCGATGAGCGTGCCGAACTCGCGGCGCTGCGCTTGCCCCGCCTTGGCGTATCCGTACCCCGGCAGGTCGAGGAAGTAGTAGGCGCCCATGTGATAGACGGTGAGCGCCCGGGTCTTGCCGGGCGTGCCGGAGACCTTGGCGAGCCGCTGGCCGGCCAGGGCGTTCAGGAGGCTCGACTTGCCGACGTTGGAGCGGCCGAGCAGGGCGATTTCGGGAAGCGGCGGGTCGAGCGGGATGTCGGCCGACGGAAACCAGCCGACGAAGTAGGGGCGCAGCATGCTGCGCCCCGGGTCAGGCTTCTTTCTTCTGGCGGACGCGCTCGGTCACGAGCAGCGGGGCCCGGCCCTCGGTCACGCATTCGGCAGTGATGGCCACCTCGCGCACGTCGTCCCGGCTGGGAAGCTCGAACATGATGTCGGTCATCATCTCCTCGAGAATGGCGCGCAGACCGCGGGCGCCCGTACCCCGCTTGATCGCCTTCTGGGCGATGGCCTTCAGGGCGTCTTTCTCGATGGTGAGCCGCACGTCCTCGAGCTCGAACAGCTTCTGGTACTGCTTGGAGAGCGCGTTCTTGGGCTCGATCAGGATACGCGTCAAGGCGTCTTCATCGAGCGCGTCCAGCGGCACGGCCACGGGCAGCCGGCCCACCAGCTCGGGGATGAGCCCGTAGCGCAGCAGGTCGTCGGGCTCCACGTCCAGGAAGGGGTTCTTGATCACCTTCTCGGGCGTGCCGCGGGCGATCTCTTCCTTGCTGAACCCGATCTGCCGCCGGCCGGTGCGCGACTCGATGATCTTCTCCAGGCCGTCGAATGCGCCGCCGCACACGAACAGAATGTCCTTCGTGTTGACCTGGATGTACTCCTGCTGCGGGTGCTTGCGACCGCCCTGGGGGGGCACGCTCGCGACCGTGCCTTCGAGAATCTTCAGCAGCGCCTGCTGCACGCCTTCGCCGGAGACGTCGCGTGTGATGCTCGGGTTCTCGGACTTGCGGGCGATCTTGTCGATCTCGTCGATGTAGACGATCCCGCGCTCGGCCTCGGTGACGTTGAAATCGGCGGCCTGCAGCAGCCGCACCAGGATGTTCTCCACGTCTTCGCCGACGTAGCCCGCTTCGGTGAGCGTGGTCGCGTCGGCGATCGTGAAGGGGACGTCGAGGATGCGCGCCAGCGTCTGGGCCAGCAGCGTCTTGCCCACGCCGGTCGGACCGATCAGCAGGATGTTGCTCTTGTCGAGCTCGACCTCGTTGTCGCGGGCGCCGTGCGAGTTGATGCGCTTGTAGTGGTTGTAGACGGCGACGGCGAGCGTCTTCTTGGCCTTCTCCTGGCCGATCACGTACTGGTCCAGCACCTCCTTGATCTCGGCCGGGGTGGGGACCTGGGTGATCGCTTCGGAGACTTCCCGCTCCTCGTCCTCTGCCAGGATCTCGTTACACAGGGCGATGCACTCATTGCAAATGTAGACCGACGGTCCCGAGATGAACTTCCGGACCGAGTCCTTCGACTTGCCGCAGAAGGAGCAGCGGAGGTGCTTGTCGTGCGACATGGGTCCCTAGTATGGGAAGGTGGGGCCGGGCGCGCAAGCCGTCATTTCTTCTTGCCGTCGCCCATGTCCTGCAAGTTGGCGATGACGTGGTCGATTAGCCCGTAATCCTTGGCCTCGTCGGCGGACATGAAGCGGTCCCGGTCCATGTCCTTTTCGATCTGCTCGGCGGTCTTGCCCGTGTGCTTGCCGTACAGCTCGTTGAGCTTGCCGCGCAGGTAGAGGATCTCGCGGGCCTGGATCTCGATGTCCGCCGCGGTGCCCTGCGTGCCGCCCGAGGGCTGGTGCATCATGATGCGGGCGTGCGGCAGCGCGGAGCGCTTCCCCTTGCGGCCGGCGGCCAGCAGGAACGAGCCCATCGACGCCGCCATGCCCATGCAGATCGTGTTTACGGGGGCCCGCAGGAATTGCATCGTGTCGTAGATCGCCATGCCGCTCGACACCAGCCCGCCCGGGGAGTTGACGTAGAGGTAGATGTCGCGCTCCGGGTTGTCCGCGTCCAGGAACAGGAGCTGGGCGATGATGATGTTGGAAACCTCGTCGTTGATCTGCGTGCCCAGGAACACGATGCGGTCCATGAGCAGGCGGCTGAAGATGTCGTAGGTCCGCTCGCCGCGGCTCGACCGCTCGATGATGTAGGGCGGATAAATCTGGCTCGTCGTCTTCACACATGCTCCACGGTGGATTGCGACAGGAGAAACGCGAACACCTTCTCCTCGGTGATGCTCCGCTCGACGTCACGGAGCCGCTTCGCCTTCTCGAGCGACGCGTACAGCTGCTCCGCCGGCATGCCGCGCCGCTCGGCCAGCTCCTGGATCCGGCGGTCGAGCTCCGCCTCGGTCGCCTGCAGCCCCTGCTGCTCCACAACGTAATCGAGCACCAGGTCGCGGCGCACCTGCGCCTCGGCCACTGGGCGGAACTCCGCGGCGAACTGGCTCATGCGGTCTTCCGGGATCCCGTACGCCTGGGCGAACACCCACAACGCGCGCTCCACCAGGGGCTTGGGAGCGACCACGCGGTTCGCCGCCACGATCTGCTCGATCAGGTCGGCCCGCACCTTGGCGTCCGCCTCGCGCTCGGCGTCCCGCTCGAGATCCTCGCGGATCGCGTGCTTCAGCGCGTCGAGCGAATCGAAGTCCCCGACCTCGCGCGCGAAGGCGTCGTCCAGCTCGGGGAGGTGCTGGCGCTTCACTTCGTGCAGCGTGAGCCGGATCTCGCGCGTCTGGCCGCGCTTCGCCTCTTCGGGGAAGTCGTCGGGGAATCGCACGATCGCGTCGACCGTCTCCCCCGGGAGCATCCCCAGGATCTGCTGCTCGACCTCCGGAATCGCCCGGCCCTCGCCCAGCACCAGCTGGTAGGGCTGCGGGTCCTTCAGCTGCGCACCCTCGCGCGCCGCGATGGTGACGTGCACCAGGTCCTTGAGTTTCGGCTTCTCACCCGCGACGGGCGTCCACGGCGCTTTCTGCTCCCGCACCTCATTCAGCTGGGCGGCGACCTGCTCGTCGGTCACGCGGCGCACGGTGCGTTTCAACTGGAAGTTGCCCAGCCGGCCCAGCTGGATATCGGGCTTTACCTCGACGTGAAACTCGAACGTGACCGGCGTGCCGACGTCCCACTTGAGATTGTGGACGTGGGGGTCGGCGATCGGCTTCAGGGACTCCTGCTCGACCGCGACCTTCCAGCTCTCGCGGATCAGTTCCTGCAGCGCCTCCTGCCGGATGTCATCGGCGAAGTGCTTCTTTACGATCGCCGCCGGGGCCTTGCCCTTCCGGAAGCCCGGCAGCCGGGCGCGGCGCTGGTAGGCGCTGGTGGCGCGGTCTTCGGCCTGCTGCACCTGCTCCACGGGCACGGTCACCGCGAGCGAGGCGGCCCCCGGCTCTTCGGCGGTCTTCTTGATCAGGATGACGGGCATGTCAACACAAATCTAATAGGGGGGAGGGTACGCGGGGCGCCCCGCTCCTTACTGCGTCCTGCGCACTGCCTTGATGCGGTGATGCGGTCTGCCCGGCTCGATCTCGTCGCTCCGGATCACGCTGATCGCCCCGTCCGGCTCGAGCACCGCCATGTGGACGACGTCGAGCGAGGCGACCCCGTGCTCGCGCAACGCCTGGCGCAGCTCGTCGACTGTGAGGTTCTCCCGCGCGAGGTGCTGGTGCAGCACTCGGCCGTGGTACACGAGCAGATCCGCGCTGCCGCCGAGCAGGCGGCCGAGGTGGCGACTCGAGCGGCGCAGGCGATCGATCCCCTGATGCCACGCGAGCAGCACCGCGGCCGCGACCAGGCCGCCGGCGAGGCTCGTGTCCGGCCCCACCATGGCGTTCTGGACCGCGTTCGCGATGATGAGGAGCAGCACAAAGTCGAACGTGGACATCTGCCCGAGCTGCCGCTTGCCCGTGACCCGCAGGCCGACGAGCAGGGCGAGGTAGATGACAGACGTGCGGATGGCCACGTCGAGCAGCGTGTGCCACGAGGCGGTCATTCAGTTGCCGGTCGGGTCCAGCACCTTGGGGAGGGGGTATGCGCCGCGGAGCGCGGCGAGATAGTCGGCGTACAGCCCCTGCAACCCCTCGAATTCCCGCCGCACGACGGCGCGGTACGGGGCGTCGCTCGCGTAGTGGTAGAGCAGCGCGGCCATGGCCTGGGCGTCGAGCAGGAATCCGTGATGGCCCACCTCGCCGAGCGCATCCGCTTCCATCTCGAACGTGTGGTAGCCGCCATTCGACGAATGGACGGTGACGCCGACGCCGGGAATCTGCGTCGCGACCGTCCCCGTCTCTTCGTAGGGCAGGGGGCGCCCGGGCTCCGGCTCGACCTTGGTGGCACCGAGCTGTTTCAGATAGGCAAACGCGACGTCGTTGAGTGCCGCGACCGAGATGCCGTTGCGAGACGACGAGTCGACGTCGATGTGGACCTTGGTTCCGGTGGCGAGGGCCGCCCCGCGGGCCGCATCGTTCACGCGATCGAGTACCTGCGCGAGATAGATCGGGTCCGGGTAACGGATCCAGAACTCGGCGGCGGCGCGATCGGGGACCACGTTCGGGGCCCTGCCGCCTTCCGTGATGATCCCCTGAATCTTGGTCTCCGGCCGCAGCGTCTTGCGCAGGCCGTCGATATGGTTGAACAGCTCGATCACGCCCATCAGCGCATCGCGCCCGTCCCACGCCTGGAGCTGGTGCGCCGGGGCGCCCGAGAACGTGTAATGCACCACGTCGATGTTCATGCAGCAGCTGCCGAAGCCCGGCGCGGGTGTTTGCGTCGCGGTGGAGGAGTGCGAGCGCACCATCACGTCGGCGCCCTTGAAAACGCCGGCCGTGTACATGACGGTCTTCGCCGCCGGCGAGGCCAGCTCCTCAGCGGGGGTGCCGTACACCGTCACCGTGCCGGGCGTCTTGGATCGCGTGAGGAATTCCGCGACGGCGATGGCGGCGGCCATCCCGACCGGTCCCTGCGCGCTGTGCTGGTCGCCGTGGAAGTCGCGGCTGGTGCCGCGCAGCGCGTCGTACTCGAGGATGACGCCCAGGTTGGGGCCCGGTGTGCCGTTCTTGTACCGGGCCACGAAGGCGGTCGCCAGGCCGGCCACGCCCATCTCGACGGCGAAGTCGTGGGCCTTGAGATACTCGGTGAGGATCTTCACCGAGCGCTCTTCCTTGTGGCCCACCTCCGGATGCCGCGTGATGTCGTCGGCCACCGCGAGCAGCTCCCGCTCCATCAGCTCACGGGCGCGCGCGACGACGGCGTCGCGGCGGGGATCCTTACCCGTGAGCCGCGCGACGAGCTGGGGCAAGGCGAGCGAGCGCTCCAGGTCGTTCACACGGCGAATCACGTCGGCGGCGGCGGTGCGCTCGGTGGGCGTCTCCTGCGCGGCGGCGGCTCCGGCGCGGGTGAGGGTGTACAGCACGAGGGCGGCGAACGGCAGCGCGGAGCGCATGACGAGCCTCGCTGATGGCTAGGGTTCTGAGCCTGCAAGAGTGAGCCGGCTGCCGTCGGCGAAGACCGCATCGCTCGGCTGCCACACCACCTTCAGTTTGTCGAGCGGCGTGCTGCGCAGGCGCTGGTGTCCGGGGCGGAACGGGTCGTACCGGATGATCCGTCCCGGCTCCCGGCGGGTCTTGCCCGGGGCGATGGGGCCGTCCACCTTGAGATGCGCGCTGTAGATGGTGTCGCCCGTCGCATCGAGGAAACTCACGTCACCCTGGAACGCCTGGATGCTCTTCGTCCCCTGGTTCTTGTACGCGAACGTCAGGGAGATGAAGTCCTGGTAGCGCTCCAGGTCCGGGTTCTTCGGCAGGAAGCTCTTGTCGACCACCATGACGGCGACCAGGGAGTCGAGCTGCTGCTGGATCTCCCGGCGGCGCGCGGCGGCGGCGGCGGTCGTCTCCGCGGCCGCACGCTGTTTCCGCGCGCGCTCGGCCCTGGCCCAGGACAGGATCTCCGCGATGGTCATCGTGTCGTGCGGCGGCATCGAGGCCAGGCCGATGTCCGGGGCCACTTCCAGCAGCAGGCGGGCGTCGGCGAGCGGGAGGCGCACGCTGTCGGCCGCCCGGAGCACGGAGTCGAGGCGGGCGACCGGCACGCGCGTCGCGCGGAACTCGTCCTCGCTCACGCGGGCGTGGCAGGCCACGAGCGTTGCGCCCAGCAGGCAGGCGCCGAAGGGGTGCCGCGCGTTGAGAGTCGCCATGCGAATGCTCTTGGGATGCGACCGGAGGGACTCGAACCCCCACGGGTTGCCCCACAGGATCCTAAGTCCTGCGCGTCTACCAGTTCCGCCACGGTCGCTGCAATACCAAATACGCCAAGCATAATACGTCGCGCCAGGACGTCGAGCAAAAGGCGTCACGCTCCTGCGTGACGCCACCGCAAACCGGAACGCAAACGCGCGCGCGGCGGGTGAGGACCGGCTTGCGCTCGTCGCCCCCGCAGGCACCTTAAGCCCCGCCCTCTCATCCGAGGCTCAACGCCCGCATGCGCTTCCCGAACCCGGCGACCCCTCGTCCCGCCACACGCGCTCTCCTCACATGCCTGGCGGCCTGCCTTCTTGCCCGAGCCGCCCCCGCCCAGGGCCTCCCGCGCGCCCGCCCGGCCGACGTGGGCCTCTCGGGCGCCGCCCTCGAGCGGATCGCGGCCGCGCTCCAGAGCTACGTGGACTCCGGCCGGCTACCCGGCCTGCTGGCCGTCGTCGCGCGGCACGGCAAGCTCGCGTACGTCACCGCCGTCGGGCCGATGGACGCGGCACAGCACCGCGCCATGAGCCCCGACGCCGTGTTCCGCATCTTCTCCATGACCAAGCCGATCACCAGCGCGGCCGTCATGCAGCTGTACGAGCAAGGCAAGCTCCGTCTCGACGACCCGGTCTCCACGTACATCCCCGCCTTCGCCGGCGTCAAAGTGTACGCCGGCGGCAGCGCCGCGAGCCCAGATCTGCGCGCGCCCGAGCGGCCGGTGACGATAGCGGACTTGCTCACCCATACAGCCGGCCTCACCTACGGCGCATTCGCAGAGACGCCGGTGGACACGATCTATCGGCGCGCGAACCTCTACAACCCGCGCTGGACCAACGCCGAGCTCGCCGACACCCTGGCCCGCCTGCCGCTCGTGTTCTCACCCGGCTCCAGGTGGAATTACAGCTACGCCATCGACGTCCTCGGTCGCGTCGTCGAAGTCGTGTCGGGCACGACGCTCGATCGCTACCTGGACAGAGCGTTCTTTCGGCCCCTCGGCATGCGCATGACCGCCTTCCACGCGACGCCCGCCATGGACGGGCACATCATGCCGGCGTACTCGCGAGGCCCCGATGGCAAGCTGCACGCGATGGCGCCGTTGCTCTGGACCGAGTATACCCCGGACGGCCGGCTCTTGTCCGGCGGTGGTGGGCTGTTGTCGACGGTGGGAGACTACCTGCGGTTCGCGCAGATGCTTCTGAACGGCGGCGAGCTGGAGGGGCACCGCGTCCTGAAGCGCGAGACGGTGGCGCTCATGATGCGGAATCACCTGCCCGCCGGCCTGACGCCGATCACCATCGCTCCCGACTGGCCGCCCGGACGCTCGGGGTTCGGCTACGGCGGCGCCGTACGCGTGGATTCGGGCACCGACGTGGCGGGGTCGCCGGGCACGTTCCGCTGGGCGGGGTACGGGACGACCTTCTTCTGGATCGATCCCAGGACCGATCTCATCGCGATGGTGTGGACGCAGTACCTGCCGGTGACGGAGATGTGGTCGCTCGACGCCAGGTTTCAGCGCCTCGTCTATGCCGCGGTCTCGGGCAAGTGAGCTCGCCCCTCGTTCCCTCTCCGGAACGGAGAGGGGGCCGTAAACGGGCCCGCCGCTTCATCCTGGTACGCCGCTTGCAGTCGGGGAGCGTATCAGGCAAGATGATAGACCAAGGCCGCCGCCCTACGCGCGGCGGGGAGGCCGGTGGCATGAAACGCAACGGATTCACCCTCATCGAGCTGCTCATCGTGATGGCGCTGATTGGCCTCCTCGCCACCATCGCGATTCCCCGGCTGACCAACACCAAGGAGCGGGCCCAACTCGCCGCGATGAAGTCCGACCTGCGCAATCTCGTAACAATGGAAGAGAACTACCTCGCGGAAAACCAGAAGTACACGATCGACCTGAGTACTGCATACCACGTGTCGCCAGGCAACCGGACGCCAACCATCGCGCTGACGACCGATGGCTGGACCGCGTCGATCACGAGCCCCAACACAACGCAGCAGTGCGCGGTCTTCGTCGGGTCCACGTCGGTCGCGCCCGCGACGCGCGAAGGCGCGCCGGCGTGCGAGAAGAGTACGGGGAGCGCTACGCCGCTGCCCTAGCGGGCCGGTCTCGATGGCCGCATCCGCGGCATCTTCCCCCGATACGTGCTGCGGTGCCCCCGCCGGTCTTCCCGGCGGAACCGGCGCGCCTTCGTGGCCGACCCGAACACTTGCGTCCACCGTCCGTTCTTGAAGACGCTCATGTAGCCCCCCGGCAGGATCTGGAACGGTCGCTTCACCTTCCTGGCGTAATCGAACTGCGCCGAGTTGGGCTTGCGAAATCCTTCGAACCACGCCGGGTAGACGAAGTCGCTCATGGGAATCCCGCGGATCGTGAATTCCACCTCCTCGACCGCGTCGGCGGTTTCGTACGCGTAAAACACGCTGCCGGGGCCCGTGGCGCACAGGTTGATCGCGGGATCGACCAGCATCTCGGCGAGCTCGTGACACGCCGTGACGCTCACTTTCTGACCCACCGCGCGGGTGCTCTTCACGAACACCTTCGAGAGCGGCAGGCCGTCGGGCGTGAGGTCGTGATAACCGAGCGCATTGGCGACGTCGGCGTCGTCCAGGAACGCCATCGCCCAGGCTCCTTTGCGGAAGGTCGTCACCTTCACGAGCTTCGCGGGCGTGCCCCAGACGGGGACGAAGTAGTCGTCCAGGAACGTCTGCAGTGCCGCGATCAGGCGGTCGAAGTCCACGCCCAGGCTCGTGCTGGCCTTGTTGAAGCAGGCGATCGTGGGGATCTGGCCGTGATCGAAGGCGGCGGCGATGAGGCGGGCTCGCGCGGCTCTCCGCATGGGCGGGAAACTGCGTCGCGCACGCCACACTTGCAACCCACGGGCTACCCGACAACACTTTGATCATGGGTGTCACCGCGCTCACGCGAGAGATCGACGTGCTGCTCGTTGAGGACAGTCTCGACGACGCCGATCTGGCGTTCCGCGCTCTGAAGCAGCACGACATCCCCCTCGGTCATCGCATCGTCCTCGCACGGGACGGCGCGGAAGCGCTCGACCTGGTCTTCCCCGAGTCGGGTGCTGGGAGCGAGCAGCTCGCGGCGCGCCCGAAACTCGTCTTGCTGGACCTGAAGCTTCCCAAGATCGGCGGCCTCGAGGTGCTGCAGCGCTTGAAGAGCGACCACCGCACCAAGCTCATTCCCGTGGTGGCGTTCACCTCCTCCCGGGAGGAACGCGACGTGGTGGACAGCTACCAGCTCGGCGTCAACAGCTACGTCGTGAAGCCGGTAGACGCCGGCGGGTTCGCGCGCGCCGTGGTCGATGTCGCGACGTACTGGCTGTCACTCAATCATCCCCCGCATATCGCGGCGTAGTTTCACTCGGCCTGCCTGTAAACATTGCACGACGGCGGGGTATTATTTCACTCCCCTTCCCCGGAGCCCGTCCATGCCCACCCCGTGCCGCGCGCTCGGCGCCGCCACCTTGCTCGCGTCGCTCGTCGCCCCACTCGCTGCGCAGGAGGCGGCCGAGGTCTGCAAGTCGATCGGTCATGTGACCGTTGGCCAGTGGGCCTCCTACGACGCGACCGGCAGCAAGGGAGGCGGGAAGGTACGGTTCGCGATCGTCGGCTCCGAGCGGCGTGGCGACACCACCCTCTACTGGTTCGAGATCAGCGGCGCCGGGACCGGCCAGAGCGGGGTCGTCCAGATTCTCGTCCCCGGCTTCGACGCGGACGTCTCGGGGATCCGGGGCATGATCGTGAAGACGCAAGGCCAACCCGCGATGCGAATGCCCGAGCAGATGGCGGCCATGATGGGCCAGCAAACCGGTCAGAATACGCCCGTGCTCGACATCGCCCGGCGCTGCGGCCACGCCAAGGTAGTCGGGTGGGAGACCGTGAAGACCCCGGGAGGCGAGACTCGCGCGCTGCACCTGCAGGACGCCGATGGCGAGGCGTGGCTGGCGCGCGACGTTCCGTTCGGCATCGTGAAGGCGAGTGGGAAAAACGGCGAGCTGATGCTGACGGGCAAGGGAACGGACGCGAAGTCCTCCATCACCGAGAAGCCGCAGGAAATGCCGGGAATGATGCTGCCGAAGCCGTAGCAACCGCCCCCCTTGCGGGGCGCGCGGTTGGTGTGCTACGTGGGTGCCTTCGTCGCCCGACCTCGGAGGCTTCCCGTGCTCGCCCGCATCACCGCGCTCGTCGCCTTGGCCGCCAGCCTCTCGCCCGCCCGCCCCGCGCGGGCTCAAGCCGCCCCGTACGACTCGACGGTATTCGCCGCCCTCAAGTGGCGCGAGATCGGCATCTTCCGCGGTGGCCGCTCGGTGGCCGTCGCCGGCTCGGCGTCGCGGCCCAACGAGTATTGGATGGGGACCACGGGCGGCGGGGTCTTCAAGACGACAGACGGCGGCAACACCTGGCTGCCGGTGACGGACAAGTACTTCGGCGGCACGATCGGGGCGATCGGCGTGAGCGAGTCGAACCCCGATGTGGTGTACGTCGGCACGGGCGAGTACCCCATCCGCGGCAACGTGTCCCACGGCGACGGCGTTTGGAAGACCACCGACGGCGGAAGGACGTGGACGCATGTGGGGCTCGAGGACACTCACCAGATCTCCCGGGTCCGTGTGCATCCGGGTAGTCCCGACACCGTCTGGGTCGGCGCCCAAGGGCACGCCTTCGGCCCCAACGCGGACCGTGGCGTCTACAAGACGACCGACGGCGGCAAGACGTGGCGCAAGGTGCTCTTCCGTAACGACTCGACCGGAATCTCGGATCTCGTGCTCGACCCATCGAACTCCGCGGTGCTGTACGCGGCGTTCTGGCAGGCGCAGCGCAAGCCGTGGCAGCTGATGTCGGGCGGCGTCGGCGGCGGCATCCTCAAGTCGTCCGACGGGGGCGAGAACTGGACCGAGCTCACGCACAACCCCGGCCTACCGGCGGGGCTGCTCGGCAACATCGGGCTGGCCGTCTCGCCCGCGAAGCCGGCGCGCCTCTGGGCCTTGATCGAGGCCGACTCGGGCGGCGTGTACCGCTCGGACGACGGCGGCGCTACGTGGCGCTACGTCAACGGCGAGCGCAAACTGCGGCAGCGGCCGTGGTACTACTCGCGCATCTTCGCGGACCCCAAAGACACGAACACGGTGTACGCCCTCAACGTGCTCGCCTACAAATCGACCGATGGGGGGGCGACATTCCGCCACCTGCCGGACCCGCACGGGGACAACCACGACATGTGGATTGCGGCGAACGACCCGCAGCGCATGATCGAGGGGAACGACGGCGGCGCCAATGTGTCGACCAACGGCGGGAAGACCTGGACGGACCAGGACTACGCCACCGCTCAGTTCTACCACGTCACGACGACCAACCACTTTCCCTATCGGGTGTGCGGCGCCCAGCAAGACAACTCCGGCGTGTGCGGGCCGAGCCGCTGGCCCGGCGGGATCGATCGCGCGCAGTGGTACGACGTGGCGGGCGAGTCGGGCCACATCCAGGCCCGGCCTGACGACCCCGACATCAGCTACGGCGGCGACAACTCGGGCTTTCTGGCGCGGTTGGACCACAAGACCGGCCTGTGGCATTCCATCGATCCCTGGCCCGACAGTCCCGACGGGCACCCGGCCGGAGAAGGGAAGTACCGCTTCCAGTGGACCGCGCCGCTGGTGATCTCGCCGCACGACCCCCACGTGCTGTACATCGGCGGCAACGTGCTGTTCAAGTCCGTGAACGAAGGTCAGAGCTGGACTCCGATCTCGCCGGACCTCACGCGGCACGATCCCGCGACACTCGGCGTCTCGGGCGGGCCGATCACGAGCGACCAGACCACGGCCGAGTACTACGCCACGATCTTCGCGCTGGCGGAGTCGCCGTTACGGAAAGGCGTGCTCTGGGCCGGGTCGGACGACGGCTTGGTGCACGTCACGCGCGACGGGGGCAAGACCTGGACGGACGTGACGCCGCGCGACGTCGCGCCGTTCACCCGGGTGTCGATCATCGAGGCGTCGCACTTCGCGCCCGGAACGGCCTACCTCGCGGCGAACCGCTACCAGCTCGACGACATGGCGCCCTTCATCTATCGGACGAGCGATTACGGGCACAGCTGGAGCAAGATCGTGAGGGGGATTCCCGCAACCGAGTTCGTGCGCGTGGTGCGGGAAGACCCGACGCGCCGCGGTCTGCTGTACGCGGGCACCGAGCGCGGGGTGTGGGTGTCGTTCGACGACGGCGCGAGCTGGCAGTCGCTCCGGCTCAATCTCCCGATCGTGCCGGTGCACGACCTCGCGGTCAAGGAGGGCGATCTCGTCGCGGCGACGCACGGACGCTCTTTCTGGATCCTGGACGACGTCTCCCCGCTGCGGCAGCTGGCGCGCGCGGTCCCGCGGGAGAGCCTGCACCTCTTCAAGCCGCGCGACTCGTACCGCGTGGATTGGGGGGGCGGCTTCGGCGGCGGTGGGTCGGACGCGCACCCCGTAGGGAAGAACCCGCCGCGCGGCGCGATGATCTATTACTGGCTCAAGAACAAGAACCAGGACGTGAGGCTCGACATCCTCGACGCGGCTGGCCGGCTGATCCGGAGCTTCAGTAGCCGGCAGGATTCGCTCACGGCGGCGGACAGCGCCCGTGGCGACAGTGTGAAGCATCAACGGACCGACAGCCTCAAGCAGGCTGGCGTCACCGACAGCGTGAAGATCGACAGCATCCTCGCCGCCGACACCCTCAAGGACGAGGACAGGCCGTGGCCGCGCCGACCCCCCGCTGCGCCGCGCGTGGCGAACAAGGCGGGCCTGAACATGTTCGCGTGGAACATGCGCTACCCCGACGCCGTCGCGTTCTGGGGCATGGTGGGGGTCGGGACTGACGGGCCGATGGCGTTGCCGGGGGTGTATCAGGCGCGCCTCCGCGCCGGCGGCCGGACCGCGACGCAGCGGTTCGCGCTCAAGCTCGATCCCCGCGCTAGGGTGACGCCGGTCGCGCTGCGCGCGCAGTTCGCCTTCCTGCAACGACTTCGCGACACCGTCAACGCGGTCACGACCGCCGTGATCACGATCCGCAACGTGCGCGCCCAGCTCGACGACCGGCTGCGCGCCGCGCCCGCGTCGGACACGGCGCGTCTGGCCGCGCTCGCCCGGGGGCTGAGCGACCGGCTGAGCGCGATCGAAGGCGAGCTGTACCAGGTCCGCAACCGGTCGTTCCAGGACCCGCTGAACTTCCCGCCGAAACTGGTGGAGCGCATCAGCGGGCTCGGCTTCATCGCAGGCGGGAGCGATGCGGCCCCGACCGCCCAGACGGAGGCCGTGTTCCGGCTGTTCGCGCCCGAGATCGAGCGGCAGCTGCTGGCGCTCAAGGAGGTGCTGACGCGCGATCTCCGGGCGGTGAACGCGGCGTTTCGGGGAGCCGGCGCGGCGAGCATCGTCCCCAAGGCCGCCGAGCTGCGGCGGCCCGAGCCGCGGGAAGTGTCGACGCGTTAGCGCCGGGGCTCGCCCCCCAACCGCGTGAGTCCCGCGCGCGCCTCGTCGACATACGGCTGAAGCTCGCCGCCCAGTTCCCGTTCGAGGCGGTACGCGGCTCCAAGGGCGGCTTGCAGGCGGTGGCGGATGTCGGCCATGACGCGTGGAAGATAACGCGAGGTCGCTGGTTCGTTGACGGCCGCCTGAGCCCGTGCTAGAGTCCGGTGCGTTTGTTCGTGACCGACACCGAGGGCTCTCGACGCCGTGCCGCGATACCGACTCTGGCTGCTCACCGTTGCGTTGTGGGTTGCAGGCTGCGGCGGCCCGTTCCCGCAATCCACACTCGAGCCCCGGTCGGATTTCGGTGCGGCGGTCGACCAACTCTTCACCGGCATCTTCTGGTGGGCGGCCGGCGTGTTCTTGGTCGTCGAGACCCTGCTGGTCGTCACGCTGATCCGGTTCCGCCACCGTGAGGGGCGCCCTGCGCCCCACCCGACGCACGGCCACACGCTGATGGAAATCGCCTGGACCCTCGCTCCCGCGGCGATCCTCGTCTTCGTGGCGGTGCCGACGGTGCGTACGATCTTCGCGACGTCGGGCGAGGCGCCGGCCGACGCGCTCAAGGTGGACGTCATCGGCCACCAGTGGTGGTGGGAATTCCGCTACCCGGAGCTCGGGCTCGTCACGGCCAACGAGCTGCACGTCCCCCTCGGCAGGGCGGTGCAGCTGTCCCTCACCTCGGCCGACGTGATCCACGCGTTCTGGGCGCCGCCGTTGGGCGGCAAGCGGGACGCCATCCCCGGCCACGTGAACCGGATCGCGTTTCGCGCCGACCGGGTGGGTGTTTACGCGGGTCAATGCGCCGAGTTCTGCGGCGCCTCCCACGCCAACATGCGGCTCCGCGTCGTCGTCGACTCGGACTCCGGGTTCGGGCGCTGGGCCACCGAGCAGCTCGCAGGGCCGGCCGCGCCGGCTGCGGGGACGCTCGCCGAGCGCGGCAAGGCCCTCTTCGCGCGCAGCGCCTGTCTCGGCTGTCATACGATCCAGGGCGTTTCGCCGGGCATCATCGGCCCGAACCTCACGCACGTCGGCGCCCGGACGACGATCGCGAGCGGGCTCTTCCCCAATGACTCGGCGCACCTGGCCAGCTGGATCGCCGACGCGCCCGCGCTCAAGCCCGGTTCGCTCATGACGCGCATGAAGCCGCCGCTCACAGACGACGACATCGCGGCGCTCGTCGCCTACCTCGCGAGCTTGAAATGAGCCACGCCCGGGGCGGGGGCCTCAAGAGCTGGCTCACGACCACCGATCACAAGCGGATCGGGTTGCTGTACTTCTGGACGGCCCTCGCCTTCTTCCTGATCGGCGGGATTGAAGCGCTGTTCATCCGCGTGCAGCTGGCGCAGCCGAACAGCCACGTGGTGAGCGCCGAGACGTACAACCAGCTGTTCACCATGCACGGGACGACTATGGTGTTTCTCGCCCTCATGCCGCTGGGCGCGAGCTTCTTCAATTACATGGTGCCGCTCCAGATCGGTGCGCGCGACGTGGCGTTCCCGCGGCTCAACGCCTTCAGCTATTGGGTGTTCCTGTTCGGCGGGCTGCTGCTCAACGCCAGCTGGTTCGCGGGACCGCTGTTTCATGCCGGCATGCTGAATGTCGCTCCCGACGGCGGCTGGTTCGGGTACGCCAACCTGACCGAGCGGCAGTACTCGCCCGGACCGAACATCGACTTCTGGCTGCTGGGCCTGCAGATCCTCGGTATCTCGTCGCTTGCCGCGGGATTCAACTTCATCGTCACCATCCTCAACATGCGCGCGCCCGGGATGAAGATGATGCGCCTCCCGGCGTTCACCTGGATGACCCTCGTCACGCAATTCCTGATCATCACGGCGTTTCCGGTGATCACGGTCGGGCTCGCGTTCCTGATGTTTGACCGCTTCTTCGGCACGCACTTCTACGTGCGCGAGGCCGGCGCTACGCCGCTCCTGTGGCAGCACCTGTTCTGGCTGTTCGGTCACCCGGAGGTGTACATCCTCATCCTGCCGGCGATGGGCGTCGTGTCGGACGTGTTGCCCACCTTCTCGCGGAAGCCGCTGTTCGGCTACACGGTGGTGGTCTACTCGGGCGTTCTGATCGGCCTCATGAGCTGGGGCGTGTGGAGCCACCACATGTTCGCGGTCGGCCTCGGTCCGATCGCCGACTCGGTGTTCGCTGCGACCACGATGTTGATCGCCGTGCCGACCGGAGTGAAGATCTTCAACTGGATCGCGACGCTGTGGGGCGGCGACATCCGCGGGACCACCGCGCTGCACTTCGCGGTCGGCTTCATCGCGATGTTCATCATCGGCGGCCTCTCGGGCGTCACCCACGCATCCCCGCCCGCCGACTTGCAACAGACCGACACCTACTACGTGGTGGCGCACATCCACTATGTCTTCTTCGGCGGCACGATCTTCGGCCTGTTCGCGGGGATCTACTACTGGTGGCCCAAGATGTCGGGCCGGCTGCTCGACGAGCGGCTCGGCAAGATCCACTTCTGGCTGCAATTCATCGGGATGAATCTCGCGTTCTTCCCGATGCATCTGATCGGCCTGCTCGGCATGCCGCGCCGCGTCTACACGTACGCGCCGGAGCTCGGCGTGGGCGCGCTCAATCTAGTGTCGACCACCGGCGCGTTCCTGATCGCGCTGTCGATCTTGATCTTCCTCGTCAACCTGTGGCGCAGTCGTACGCACGGCCAGCCGGCCCCGAACGATCCGTGGGGCGGGGCCACGCTCGAGTGGAGCGTCTCGTCGCCTCCGCCGGTCTACAACTTTTCGGTGATCCCGACGGTTACGAGTCGCCTGCCGCGTTGGCGCACTGAGCGTCACGGACCGATGCAGGACCCGCCCGCCACGCCGCCGGAGCCGATCCACGTGCCGGGGGGATCGTGGTGGCCCATGGTCGCGGCGTTCGCCCTGCCGGTCCTGGCGCTGGCGCCGCTCACGCAGACGCTGTGGATCGCGTTCGCCGGCGTGGCGCTCCTGATTACCGGTGTGTACGGCTGGGCGTTCGAGCCCTTCGAGGTGTGATGAGCGCGCATACCAGCATGGGGCTCGACAACCGCAAGATGGCGTTCTGGGCCTTCATCGGCTCGGAGTGCCTGTTGTTCGGGTCGCTCATCTCGACCTATCTCGTGTACAAGGGGAAGAGCGTCGTGGGGCCGTATCCCCCCGAGATCCTGAATATCCCCTTCACCTCGGTCAGCACCTTCGACCTGCTCATGTCGAGCCTGATGATGGTGCTCGCGCTGGCCGCCGTGCAGCGCGGCGACCTGAAGTGGGGGAAGATCTGGCTGTTTTCGACGGCGCTGCTCGGGCTCGTGTTCCTGGGCGGGCAGGTGTTGGAGTTCACCGAGTTCGTCCACAAGGGCCTGACGATCGGGACGAATCTGTTCGGCTGCACCTTCTTCGTCCTGACGGGAACACACGGCGCGCACGTGACCGTGGGCGTGCTGTGGCTCCTCACGCTGTGGGTCCGTGCGCTGCAAGGGAAACTGGGACGCGCCAATGCGATGACGGTCGAGATCACCGGACTGTACTGGCACTTCGTGGACGTGGTGTGGATCGTCATCTTCACCGTGGTTTACTTGATCCAATGAGCGCGGAACCCGGAGCGACCGAGCGGCACGCGCACCCGACGGCGGGGGTGTATCTGCGCGTGGCGGCGGCGCTGGTGATTCTCACCGTGCTCGAGGTGGGGGTGTTCTACGTCCCCGCGTTCCGCGTCGTGCTCGTGCCGGTCTTGCTGGTGCTGTCGGCGGCGAAGTTCACCTTGGTGGTCATGTTCTACATGCACCTGAAGGACGACAACAAGTTCTTCACCTTCTTGTTCGGCGCCCCGCTGGTGATCGCGGTCGGGGTGATGGTGGCTCTGCTGTTCCTGTTCCTGGGAGCACTGACGCTCAAGGGGGCCGCCGGAGCGGGATGATCATGCCGGCGCCGTGGCAGCGCTGGGACTGGCATGCCAGCGTAGTGATCGGGCTCGCCCTGCTGGGCGGGCTCTACGCGTATTTGGGAGGGCTGGCGGCGCCGCGCCGGCGGGTGCTGGCGTTGGGTGCAGCCCTGGGGGTGCTGGGCGTGGCACTCAACGGGCCGCTGCACAACCTGTCCGACGGCTACCTCTTCAGCGCGCACATGGTGCAGCACCTGCTGCTCACGCTGGTGTTTCCCCCGCTGCTGTTGTACGGGGCGCCGGTATGGGTGGTCCGGCCGCTGCTCGGCCCCGGCTGGGTGCTCCGGGTGGCCCACCGGGCCACGCGCCCGCTCGCAGCGGGTGCCCTCTTCTCGGCGCCGATCACGTTGTGGCACGTGCCGCAGTTCTACGAGGCGGCCCTCGAGCACCACCCGCTCCACATCGTCCAGCACCTCGTCTTCATCGCCACGGCGGTGATCATGTGGTGGCCGATCCTGTCGCCCGTCCCAGAGCTGCCGCGGGCCAACTATCCCACGCAGCTCATGTATCTGTTCGCGCTGGGCTTGCCGATGGCGCTCGCGGGTGCGCTCATTACGCTCTCGGAGCGGGTGCTGTACCCGTTCTATGCCGCGGCGCCGCGGGTGTGGGGCCTTACCCCGCTCGCCGACCAGCAGCTGGGCGGCCTGCTGATGTGGGTCGTGGGGACGATCTATCTGTGGGTCGCGGCGAGCGTGGTGTGGTTCCGGTGGGCCGCCCGGGAAGAATCCGCCGACGTAGAGCGGGCGGTGCCGCTGGAGGCTTATGGGAGTGTTACTCGCCCTCTTCGGTCTCCCCCAGCGGGTGCAGCCGGAGGGCCTCTTTGATCTTGGGGTGCTCCCGCCACAAGTAGAATCCCATGCCGTAGGCGGCGATGGCGTTGCCGATGGCGACGTTCCACCAGGTCAGCGCGCCGAGCAGCGGCTGCGCCAGCACTGCGAGCATGATGTAAAACCCGAATTCGAACACCGCGAAGGTGACGACGATGAGGTACAAGGTGGGTGGGGCGACCTCGACTTCGGCGGCGAGCGCGGCCGCCACGGTGCCGACGATGATGAAGGCACACACGTGGATCATGGTGTAGGGAACCACGCGGGAGAAGGCGATCACGACCTTGCTCGGATCGTGCTCCTGGAAGAAGACGGCGGAGCCTAGCATGGCGGGCGTGAAGAACGGTCGTCCCGCGATCACGTCGACGATCAGGAACCAGAGCGCGACGGCCCCGGCACCGATGAGCCCCGCGATGAACCCCTCACGCAGGATCCGCGTCAGCTGCATGCTCGCTCCCGGGATCGGTCTCCGGTTCCAATATAGCGCGACCGGAAGGGGCAGCTAGATTGGGGGCGACTTGGACCACGCGAGATGCACATGCTTCGCCTCGCTCGCCCCGTCATCTACCCGCTGGCGCTGCTCGTCGGCTCGCTGTTCGTCGTCGTCGCCGCGCTGGCGCATCCGGATCTCACGGGAGACGGCGCCGCCCAGCTCAGCGCGATTGCCCGCACGGAAGCGTGGCGGGCGATCCACTGGGCGTTCCTCTTCGGGTTCACGCTCGCACTCACGGGGCTCGTCGGCGTCATGGGGATGCATGTCGGCACACCGGGCGAAGCCGCGGCCCGGGCGGGCGTGCTCGTGGCGATCTTCGCCTACGGCGCGTGGGCGGTGGTAGTCACCTTCATGGTCGGCGCGGGCTGGACCCTGGCGCGGAGCTACGTCGCCGCCGAGCCCGGTCTCACCGCGACGCACGCGGTGTTCCTGTACGACATGCTGCATCCGTTTGCCCTCGCGGCGCAGCGCACGGCGGGGTTCGCCCTCGGGATCGCGACCTATCTGTTCGGCTGGGCGGTGATCAATGGGAAGGTGCTGCCGCGGCGCCTGGGTGCGGGGGCGGTGGCCGGTGGTCTGATCGCCGCGGGACTGGCGCTCGCGTTCCCGGAAAGTACGAAGGCCGACGAGGCGGCCTTCGTACTTCCCGTGCTGTGGCAGGTGGTGACTGGCGCGGCGTTGCTGCGACGGCCCTGACGATCAGCGGGCCCGCAGCCGGACGATCCGGCTCGACCAGCCGTTGGACGCCGGGTCGCCGGTGCGAGTCATGACCCGCAGGGTGACGATGTCGCCCGACTTCCCCTTGCGGAGCGCCTCGCGGAATGCAGCCCGGGTCCGGGTCGGCGTGCCGTTCACGGAGACGATGATGTCCGGCGCGCCGTCGTCCGCACTGGACAGGCGCCCGTACGCCGGTCCGTCGGGCGATACTTCGGTGACGACCATCCCGCCGCCGGCTTGCGTGAAGACCGCGCTGAGCCGGGTATCCTGGCGGTCGTCCTGTGAGAGCGGCTCCACCGAGATGCCCAGCGCCTCCTCCTTGGCGGAAGCGTCGCTCTTGGGCTTGGCACGGCCCGTCGCCGCGACCTCGGTCTCCGAATCGCTCGGCGCGCGTGCCAGGCGCACCGTGAACGTCTTCTTTTCGCCACCCTGCCGCAGCACCGTCACGTCGACGCTCTCGCCGGGCCGCTTGAAGCCCACCTTCTGCTGCAGCTGCGGCGTATTGTCGACCGGCTGCCCGTCGAGCGCCACGATCACGTCGCCCGGCTGGATGCCTGCGTCCTTGGCGGGCGACTGCCCGGGAGCGAAGTCCTCCACCAGCACGCCGCGGATCTGCTTCAGGCCGACGGCCTCAGCGTCGTTCTGCCCCGCGTCGTCGATGCGGATCCCCATGACCGCGCGCTCGACGTGGCCCGTCTTCACCAGCTGGTCCATCACGGTGCGGGCGAGGTTGATCGGGATCGCGAATCCGTACCCCGAGTAGAAGCCGGTCTCGCTCGCGATCGCCGAGTTGATGCCGATCACCTGGCCCTGGATGTTGACGAGCGGGCCGCCCGAGTTGCCGGGGTTGATCGCCGCGTCGGTTTGAATGAAGTCCTGGATGCCGTAGCTCGGGTGGGGCAGGCCCTGCAGCAGGCGCCCCTTCGCGCTCACGATGCCGGCCGTGACCGTGAAGTTGAACTCGAGCGGATTGCCGATCGCGAGCACCCACTCGCCCACGCGGGTCGAGTCGGAGTTGCCGAACCCGACCGTCGGGAGGTTGCGGGCGTCGATCCGGATCACCGCGACGTCGGTGTTGGCGTCGGTCCCCA
>Ga0209375_1000828_pt1 | contig 25011 bp, 29 predicted proteins | sample GraSoiAngelo_131_FD_185888 | JGI IMG/M metagenome (GOLD analysis project Ga0209375, IMG submission 185888) | Grasslands soil microbial communities from the Angelo Coastal Reserve, California, USA - 14_0929_02_30cm (SPAdes) (version 2) | ecosystem: Environmental > Terrestrial > Soil > Grasslands ... | reverse complement strand
AGAGACTATTGCGAGTTCTGCCTCGTACTTGTCTAGGGCTGGGGGTAGCTTGTCTATTATGAGGTTGTAGACTTGATGGTGTGTGAAGGCTCTGCTTAGATGGATGCGTTCATGAACTCTCTCATCGCCCAGCTCGAGATTGGTGATGTGTTGGGAGATGGTGTACGTGTCGAATATGTTGCCCGCGTCTATGAAGACGACGTCGCTGTCTAGGCCTCTTGGAGGTGGGAGTGTTGCCCGGACGCAGAGTAGGAGTGAGAGAGCGTTTGAAGGCTCGCCCTGGAGGAAAGCCAGCTGGCCCTTTTTCAGAACGAGTATTCTGTCTAGCGCGTCTATTCCAGTGGTTATGCTGGGCTGGAGGTCTCTTGGGAGAGTGCTTCCTCTCCGGGTCTGGTAGTCGAGAGGATCGTCTGGCTCTAGGAGTATCTCAGCGTCCGGACACTTTAGGTTGGTGAGGAGTCGTCTTCCCGGCGGTAAGATGGAGGGTCTACAACCTAGGACTCTGTCAAGTCCGAAGCTGCAGCCTGGGCAGGTGTTGTTGAAGATTATCTGTATTTTTTTAGGGTTGATCTGGTACTTGGAGAGGACCAGTGCCTCGTCGCATAGGACACAATGGTAGAGGTAGCCATCTAGGCCGCTACTCGTGTCGTCTAGTTGCCATGTCTTTGGCTGTAGAGGTTCGATGGTGCTGCTGGTCTGCATTATGAGGTCATTGAGATTGTGGTCTAGTCGTCGCGTCGGTTTTTGGGGGCTGCGTCTTCTACTCCTTTTTCTGTGATCTGGAAGTATGCTTCGGACTCTGGGAGGTAGGGAGAGTCTATGATTTTTGCTACTCGTAGTCCTTGGCTGGCTTTTTTGAGCATTACTCGGTGGGTTGAGGCGTGGGCTAGGATGTTTCCTCCTGCTGGTCGTGTGGGGTCTCCGAAGAATGCTTGTGGGTTGGCCTGGACCTGGTTTGTGACGACTACTGCTAGGTTGAGGGCTTGGGCTATTCGGAGTAGTTTGTGGAGGTGGCTGTTTAGGCGTTGTTGTCGTTCGCTGAGGGATTCTCGTCCTATGTATTCGCCTCTGAAGTGGGAGAGGATGGAGTCTACGACTAGGAGTTTGATCTTTTCTTCTTGGCAGATCTTGAATGCGTGGTCTACTGTGAGGATCTGGTGGTCGCTGTTGTAGACGCGGCTGTAGATTATTCCATCTAGGATCTTCTCGGGGTCGAGCTGCATGGCCGTGGCCATCTGGTAGACTCGCTGGGCGGCGAAGGTTCCTTCAGTGTCGATGAAGAGGACTTTGCCTTCTAGGCCACCGTCTTTGGCTGGTAGCTGTGTAATGACGCTTAGCTTCATGCATATCTGGGATTTGCCTGCGCCGAACTCTCCTACGAATTCTGTTATAGCCTGGGTTTCGAGTCCTCCCCCTAGTAGCTTGTCTAGGTTGCTGCTGGCGAAGCTGAGTCTCTGGAGATCTTTTCGTCTCTCGTAGAGCTGTTTTGCTGTTATGAAGTCTGTCTGGATTGTTTCGCGTGCTGCTCTGGAGATTTTGAGCGCGACGCTGTTTTCGAGGCCTGCTTTATCGATGAGTTCTCGGATGGGGGCTATTGCGAGGGAGGCAATCGAGTCGTAGCCTGCTTCTCGGAGCTTGTTGGCGGTTACGGGTCCAACACCGTTCAGGTCTTGAATGTCGACTAGTACTTCTGCCAATGACTATCTGTTCTGAGCGTTGGCTGGGTCTGGGCTTATCTCTCGAAGTGAGGAGTGAAAGTAATCACCCTTTTCGGGATTCCGCGGGGTCGCTTCTTCCATGATTGATGGTTTCCAAAGAGCTGATTTGTGTCGCGGGAATTTTTTTATTTTCAAAATCCTGGAGGCTCGTCTCGCCATCTGGAACGTTTCTGGGCGAGATTATCGGTTTGTGTTGCAGAACGGGCTTGTCGGCCGTTTTCAGTAGTTGCTGCGTGGCGGCCCTCCAAGCTTGCGAAACCATCCGCCTGGGACCCCCCTCCCGGATTGCTGATCCGGGCTTATTCTGGGCGATTTTCCAGATCCGATACTGTCCCGAAGAGCTCTTCTATATCGCGAGGGTCGACGCTTTTGAGATTTCTTGGATGGTAACGGATTTGGTAACGGTGAATGGTAACAGCAAGGGGGAGCGGAAGGGGCTTTTCGTAATCGATCAGAGATTGGTCCTATGTCCGGGGTTTCGGACGATTCGTCGGGATGGGAAGATTCAGATAACCCAGACGAACTAGGTTCGGTAGAGAAGCTCGCAACGATGATGAAGGAATCACGCCAGGCAAGTGTTTCAAAGTCTTTGGAGGTAGCGACCTTCGCTGGGGGCTGTTTCTGGTGTACCGAGGCAGTCTTCGACCAGCTGAAAGGAGTGGTGAAGGTTGAATCCGGCTACTCTGGCGGCAATGTCCCGAATCCAAGTTACGAGGACGTCTGCACGGGAGAGACGGGTCACGCTGAGTCGATTCAGGTGACCTTTGATCCGAGTGTCGTATCGTACGCTGACTTGTTGGGAATTTTCTTCACAACGCATGATCCCACGACCCCCAACAGGCAGGGAGCTGATGTTGGGACACAGTATCGCTCGGCGGTCTTCTACCACAACGCCGAACAGGAACGGGTTGCACGGCAGGTCATAGAGGAGTTTGAGCAGTCGAAGGTCTGGAAGAGGCCTATCGTGACCGAGATAGCGCCGCACAAGACCTTCTACAAGGCAGAAGACTATCACCAGGAATACTATGCTAAGAATTCTCGACAGCCGTATTGCCGAGTCGTGATCGAGCCGAAGATCGCGAAACTCCGCGAACACTACCGGGAGAGACTGAAACAGTAGAATTCAGAAACCTGCGCCGTTTCAGTCCAATAAGACTTATCTTCGGCTCAACTTTTCAGTCTGCGAGTACCACATGATTCTTATTGCCACTCGCTTGACGCGTAGCTGATCTTATGTCCGAGGGTCAGGATCGACAGCAGCGATGGAAGCAACAGCGCGAGGACGCTGACCGCCAACGAATCGGCGGCCCCTACATCCAAGGATTCATGGAGACAGCGGCCGCGCTCGTCGAGGAGGAACCCCTCTTCAGCAAAGGATACTGGCGATGCGCAAAGGGGTGCAGACCGTTCGGCATGGGACTGGCCCGGACGCCTAGAGAGTGTCCATATTGTCGCTCACAGCTGGTCGCCTGGGTCCCTGGACCATAGTCTGAAGCAACTGACTGGTCCAAACTACAAATAGCGGTTTTCCGAAACCCGGCCCTCGGCGGCAACTGCTGATGCTGGAGACGAGGCGGCTTGGGAGAAGCGATCTTGAGATAACCAAGGTCGGAATCGGGACCGCTCCCATAGGCTCGACACCGAACTGGAGAGTCTACTGGGGTCCCCAGGACGAGAAGACCGCCATCCGGGCAATCCAGACTGCCCTCCACGCAGGAGTCAACTGGATCGACACAGCCCCATTCTACGGCTGGGGCAAAGCCGAGGAGATAGTCGGCAAAGCAGTCAAAGATAGGAGGGAAGAAGTCTACATATTCACAAAGTGCGGAACTATTCCGGATGGGAAAGGAGGATCCACGGAGAACCTCAAACCGGACACGATCGAACGTGAAGTAGAAGCAAGCCTCGGAAGGCTCCAGACCGACTACATCGACCTCCTCCAATTCCACGATGCGGACCCAACCACGCCTGTGGAAGACTCTTGGCGTGCGCTTCAGGAACTTGTCCGCGTCGGAAAGGTCCGGTACGGCGGACTGTCGAACCATACAGTGGATTTGATCGAGCGGGCCTTGAAAGTGGGACCCGTCACGTCCAATCAGGTCCAGTACAATCCTCTACAGAGAAAGATCGAGAAGGACATTCTTCCATTCTCCCGGCGCAACTCGATAGGAGTACTTGGGTGGGGATCACTGGCAGAAGGATTCCTAACCGACAACTTCAACGTAGGGAAGCTCGACCCCAAGGACTTTCGGAGAAATCACTGGTATGCTCAACCCGAGAACCAAGCCAAGGTTGCCAGGGTAAGAGATACATTGACCAGAATCGCCCGAGCCCACGACAGACCGATGGTCGACGTCGTCGTTGCATGGGAGCTGACACACCCAGCCATTACAGGCGCCATCATCGGGATACGTAGCGAGAAAGAGGCCAAGGAGATGACGGGTGGAACCGAACTTCTCCTGACAAGAGACGAGATGCAGGAGATCGACAAAGCATCAAGCTAGACCGAAGATAGCAGTATTGGGTCTATCAACAGGATATTCGCTAACATCGACCATCGGTCCACCAGAATCCGGGAAAGCAAGTCTGAACCGTTGGGTCTTAGTTATCGTCATAATCGGCATTGTGATAGTCGGAGCGTTATTCTCCCTAATCTACTACTCGACCGCCCAAGTCTCGTCGAAGACTTTCTCTTACAGTCCTCCTCAAGACGCTAGAGGATCCTACAGCTCACTCTCAATCTCCAATGTTGATGGTCTCGTAACGGTCGTCCCATGGTCCCAACCCACAGTCTTGATCAATGGCACCGTTACGGCAAAAGGCCTCGGCTCGTCCTTGTCGACCGTGAACCTCACCAGTTCCAGCAGCAGCGGAGACATCGCCTTCCAAGCATTGTTTCCTGCAAGCGCTGGCTTCTTTTTGTCCCAGAGCTACACTGCGAACATCAACGTGTTCGTTCCATCAACGATTCGTTTTACGACCGTCCAAGTATCAAATGTGAATGGAGGTGTAAGAATCGAGAGTCTCAATTCAACAATAGTCAAATTGACAACAGTGAATGGAAGAGTCTCCGTCGACTGTGTATACTGTTTGAACATGACAGCCGCTTCCACAAACGGAAACATCGCGGCCACGTTCGCCGCACTAGTCCCCGAAGGATCGTACAATTTGACCGCTCCAAACGCAAACTTGAATTTTACAGCGCCCTCTTCAGCGTCGTTCAGGCTCAGCGCGAGCGATCTGAATGGCTCCATTCAGATCTTAGGCTTCTCGGGCATGTTCACAACCACCCAGACATCCTTCAACCATACGTTCGGAACCGACGGGGCAAATGTGAACATGAAGTCGGTTAACGGGCAGATCACGATAACGGGAACATAGACCGCCTGGACCCTATCCTGTATTGCAAGACGAATTTTCTCGTCAGATAGTTAGGTTCGCCATGATGTAGATGATGACTACCTGGAAGATTGCCTGGCTTCCAGAGACATTCAGGTTTCTGAGGGACAATTTGACAATCTTGTCCGTATCCGGTCTCTCTTTCCTGATTTCTCTCAAGACCCTTGGTTCGTTGGGCAGGAGAATCCCGAACCCTTGGACTAACAGTATCAGAACGACAATAATTGTCGCTGTGATATATGGGGAATTAGGATTCCACAAACCGATCTTATTCGCTAGAACGTAGCCAGCGGCTGTCGCGACGGCTGCGATCGAAAGCATTAGGAAGAGCATGGTTGGTGTGAGACGTTTTGCGACCTCGACCCTAGACATAGGTGAGATTTTCGTCATGACGGTTCTTCCGAATATTCCCATGAAGAGGTCTATGCCCGTCCACATTCCACCAGTTATGACGTGAACATAATCGAGAAATGTCAAGCTCCCGCTGATCAAAGCTACCACAAAGGCGATGATCGGGACGCTGAAAAGTATCGGTCCAGATCTTGGAAAGAAGCTTCCGTTCTGAGAAGCTCCCAAGTCTGGACCACCCATCACGGATGGTGATCCTGGAGGTGTCACGGTCTTGCCGTTGATACGATTCTTATTTAACCGGAAAGGGTCCGACGCAGGGCAGATCTATCAGAGGTAGAATATCGCTATTCGAATATCACGCGTCTTGTCTCTCAAGTTCCGTCAGAACATCCTCAGGCGCGTCTCCGGATGGTTTGCTCGTCATCACTTTACCATCAGGGCCAGTAGGCGGCTCTTCTGGGCTACGAAATCCGATGGAGTCCGCAGCAGGTCGATCTCCTGATCGCATCCTGCTTTCGTTCTGAACCCTCTGAATGAGCAGTATTGTTGCGCCCAGAGTCATGCCGACGAGGAGCGCGTCGACTTGGCCCTGCAATAGCGTGCCCAGCCAGGGATAATTGCCATTGATCCAGGCTCGAAAGAAGATGTTGGACATGTACTCGTTACTGAACCCGGAAACCAGCACGGCTATCACCACGAACTGTACCAGAATGATTGCATAGAGAACGTGGACGAAACCTTCACGATAAGATTGCATATCGAAGGCTTGTAGAACAATGGCCAGCGTCTCTCATTAACAATATGGGGAACACTCATGCCTCGTATTGATGCTCGCGTGGAAAGGGTTTAACACCCTCGACCGCGAGAAAACGGTCGCCTTGACTCAGCCAAGTCTCTCGATGGAGTTCCGAGAATTTGAACCGTCGGACTATCGGAGATTGGCTGAAATTTACGACGTCATCTTTCCTGACCGCTCGAGAAGCATCGATGAATGGCGATTCTACGACGATAGTCTCGACAAGTCGAAGTACTACTTCAAACGCTACACCTGCTCGAATGTCGCATCTGGAGATGTTCTCGGGTTTGGAGAGATGTGGAACCCGCCTTGGATGTTCCACCCGAAAAAATTCTGGCTCGACGGCTGGGTCGACCCGAAGCATCAGGGTCAAGGCGTAGGCGGATCGATCTACAGAACGCTTGAGCACGACCTGAAAAGCCGCAGTGCGATAGCGGCTTGGATGGGCATAAGGGAGGACATGAAGAGACCAGTCAACTTCGCCCGAAGGCGCGGTTTCAGCGAGAAGATGCGCGGCTGGGAGTCAACGATCAATCCGTTTCAGGTGGATACCACAAAGTTTGGAGAGTACTCGAGCAAAGCCTCCAAAGAGGGAATCGAGTTCTCCAATCTAGAACGAGAACTCCGAGAAGACCAGCAGTGTTACAATAAACTGTACGAGCTAGTCCAGACCGCCTTTCGAGACGTCCCCATCGCCGACACCCCCACGGACACTCCCTACGACCAGTGGGTCACATTTGAAATGAAGAACCCCAATCTAGTACCCGAGGGCTACATCATCGCCAAGCATCACGATCAATATGTTGGGACGAGCGTCGTCTGGAGGCTGAAGAATGAGCCCCGAAGTCTCTACCAAGGCTTGACCGGAGTTCTCCGGGAGTACAGAGGGAAAGGGATTGCCATGGCGTTGAAGCTGCGAGTCTTGGATTTCGCCCGGACAAATGGCTTCGACAACATCCGAACCTTCAACGCATCAACCAACGAGGGCATCCTCGCAATCAACACGAAACTTGGATTCAGACGAGACTCGGCTTGGATCACTTTCGAGAAGAACCTAGGATAGGAGTATCTGCTAAACGAGCAAACAACTACCCGTCCTGAGACTGAAAGGTTCTCCATACGAGATAGGCTACAATCACGGAAGGTTTGCCGAGGACGGGATCCGGCATAATCTGGAGGTCTACTTCCGGCGGTTCAAGAACGAGACGGCGCTATCAAGAGACGTGGCCCTCTCCCGTGCCGCGAAATACGTCCAAGTGATCAGACGGGCCAGCCCCGGATACGCTCGAATGATGGAGGGAGTTGCGTTGGGGTCGAAGACCAAGCTACTCGAGATTGCTGCCTTGAATGTTCGCTACGAGTTGATGTACAGCCAGTTCGCAAAGGCCGGTCTGAAGCCTCTCCCCCTTTCCGACGGTTGCACCGCGTTCGGAGCGATGCCTGAAGCAACAGTCAGGCATCACGTGCTTCTAGCCCAGAACTGGGACTGGATCCCTCAGGTGGAAGGATTGTTTCTAAAGATGCGGCCCGAGATTGGTCCTCAAGTGCTCTGCTTTACAGAGGCGGGAGTTGTGGGCGGAAAGATTGGATTGAATTCTGAAGGTATAGGACTTGCAATTAACGGACTAGTGTCGAACAAGGACAACTGGGAGAGGCTCAGAAAGCCGTTCCATGTGAGGTGCTGGGAGATTCTCAACTCAAGGAGTCTCAGAGAGGCGCTCGGAAAGATTACCGGTGGAGAGAGGTCTTGCTCAGCCAACTTTTTGGTTGGGCAACAGAAAAAACTCGGGTCCGGCAGACTTGTTGATATGGAATCAGCTCCTCAGTCGACACTAACCCTCTCCCCAGAGAATGGAGTGTTGTCACATACGAACCACTTCTCTAACCCTGACAAACTGGGAGTGAAGCAGATACTTGATGAGGAGCGGAGGTCAACGCTTCACCGCTACCGGAGGATAAACCAGCTTCTCACGCCCATTAGGGGCGGAAAGGAGAAGCTGAGCATGACAAGGGCTGAGGCATTGCTGAAGGACCATGACGGGAGACCAGAGTCGGTGTGTCGCCACCCGAATTCTGCATTTCCTGAGGATGAGCGATACCAGACGGTCGTCTCTGTGGTAATGGACCTCTACACTAGCCAGCTCAAGGCGACCATGGGCTCGCCCTGTGAGAATTCCTACCAGATCCTACATCTCTGACAACTAGTACAGTTCGCTTATTTCTCTCCGACTCCTGTTTCAGTTCTGTCAATTTCTCGATTTCCGAGGATAGATTATCACAATCCATCACACGACGCACCACATGTAGACATGACAGATATCAGCAGGGTGGACTCTATTCGAGTCTGGACACAGGATGAATGCTAAGTTCATGCAGACCCTTGAGAAAGAGGTCTACATGGAACTGAAGGCAATGGCCAAAGAGAGAGGGGTCACAGTACAAGAATTCTTGAGAGCAGTGATCGTACCTGACTGGATGCGCGACAACGGAAGCGAGAACAAGACTGGGTCAAAATTCAGAACCAGATAGTGCCTGACCTACTCGCTGTAGGCCATTGGCCGTGACGCAGCAGCAGATTATCGATTTTGAAAGAAGGGGGAAAAAGATTGGTTTAGCTTATTCGTCGCCTTGGTCGTCGTCCTGTTCCTGCTCTGACACCAGCTGGCCTCTAATCTCGCCGCCGGGATGAGCCGTTGTGTGAACATTCACATAGGCGTTTCCAGATTGCAGGGCATGGACGAAGTCAGTCCAGTTGCCTATTCCCGCTCCTTGATTCGGCGTTAGATTTGACGGTCCCCGAATACCGTTGGCTAGAGTGCTGCAACCATTTATGCTCGAGAATGGGCTCGACGGTGAGCTGAAGAAGGGTACCACCACTGGGCCATTTGTGCCGGAAGCCCCGACGTGAATGTGAGAGGCTATGACGTTGGCAATGTTGCAGACCACTACACGAAATTCGATGGCAGAGCTAGTGCCGTTCTGGAAGAGGCGGACTTCAGCAAACCCGAACGCTGTAGTGTTGACGGAAGGTACTTGCTGGTCCCCAGTTAGACGAATATGAAACTCGGCAAGAGTCTCATGCCCGATCTCGTGGTCTGTTTGGTCATGGGCTCCGTTTAGTCCCTGGTCACCTTGGTCATCAGCCGCGGCGATGTGCGGTAGTGCCGCCAGCATTCCGAGAGTCGCGAGAAGCAGCAACGGAAGGATTTTTTTCACAATCAGAACCCTCGCATTCACTCGGCTCGTTGGCATAGAATTTAGGCTTTTCCATGCTCTCTATTTCAAGCAGTCTCCGAGCAGGCATAGCAGTCGCAAGATATCTGAACCGGTCCAAATAAAAGACCTGTCCGAACATGAAGTCTGGAAAAAAAAAGGTGCCCTCATGAAAGGCTTCTCTCTGAGTGTGTGAGACTAGAGTCTGCCCTGGTTCGCTCTTGCAACAAAGGTTTCTAACGAAACAATCTCAACGGGTTCACAGTTTCTCAGATAATGGTGGATATCGCCGCTCACATAATAATCGCGGAGAGTCCAACCGCCCCCCACCCAACACCAGGTAGGCTTTCTTAAACTTGCCTCTGCTCCCGTGAACCGCTTCAGCCAAGCACAGTATTTCGAACGGTACCTTTTGTTCCGCTGTTCCAGATGTCTGCTGCCATTTTAAAGAGATAGGAATCTCTACGTCAGATTCTCCCGACACGAGCACGTCTACCTTGTGGTCGTGTCCACCAAGTCGTTTCCCGATGACGACCTGCCTTTTGTACCGATAGCCTCCATTGTCCAGAGCGGGGAGGATCATTCCTTCGAGGACCCCACCGGTTCGAGTGTCCCTCGGCATAGGTCGTTCGATTTTCATGAGACCATTGATACTCATAGAGTTTCAGGGCGATTATCGATGTCTGTAGAACAAGATTGGTCAGACCATTTTTGGGGTCACTAGGGCTTATTAGTCCAACATTGAGCGAACTATTGAGGGTAGCCAAATCGGTGCTTCAAGCATCTGAAGAGACACTACTCTCTGCAGATTCTAGCAAGCAACACCCTTCACCTTTTGTTAAATGGGCTGGTGGAAAGGCTAGCCTTCTTCCCGATCTTCTTCGACATGTACCTTCTCATCTCTCCAACTACTACGAGCCTTTTCTGGGAGGGGGAGCACTTTTCTTTGCAATCTGCGCGAGAAACACCGACTTCAACGCCCACTTATCCGACATCAACAATGAACTCATAAACACATACGGAGTAGTCAAGAGCAAGCCCGACGAGCTAATTCAGCTACTCTCCAAATTCGAGCACGAGTATTATCGCTCGAAGAGCATGAGCAATTACTTCTACGAGAAGAGAGCTTGGCGGCCTTCAAACTCTATTGAATCCGCTGCACGACTCATCTTCCTCAACAAGACATGCTACAACGGACTCTACCGAGTAAATTCTCGTGGAGAATTCAACGTTCCATTCGGCCGATACAAGAAACCGAGGATACTAAATGCTGAAAACATTCGAGCCGTTAGTAGGGCACTCCGAGATACAAACGCTGAACTCTGCTCTGCAGACTATAGAACTTCTCTATCGATTTGCGGCAAGGACGATTTCGTCTATCTCGACCCACCATATCAACCACAGAGCAAGACTTCGTCCTTCACTGACTACACGCCAGGCGGATTCTCCGAACGAGACCAACATGAACTCGCCCAGGAATTTGAGAAACTCGTCGATCGAGGTTGCACGGTCCTGTTATCAAACTCAGAGACCCCTCTAACCAGCCGCCTCTACAAAGGATTCGAGGTGCGAAGCGTAACAGTGAACCGGCCGATTAACAGCGTAGGGTCTGGGAGAACTGGCTATAGGGAACTGGTCGTTCTCGGAAATCCGGAGTAAAACACGCCTCTGCCAAGAAACGCAGTAAACCATTCCAACGTTTTTATCGCTCATTCTCAACCGTGACGCTTCATCTTGTACGCAGTGGAAACCATCAGTCTCTCGAAGAGGTATGGGAAGACGGATGCTCTTAGAGAGCTGAACTTCACAGTCGACGAAAGCGAGATTATGGTAATTCTGGGCCCTAACGGTTCCGGAAAGACCACTCTGCTTATGATCCTCTGCACCATTCTCAAGCCAACCTCTGGAACTGCGAAGGTGATGGGCATTGACGTCGTCCAAGAGGGCACCAAGGTTCGGGAGACGATGGGAATCGCTTTCCAGGAAGCTCGGGGATTCTGGCGCCACAAACCATCATCCATCTTGAAGTTTCACGCCTCGATGTTTGACATCGATCCCGCAAAGCGTGGGGATCTGATTGAGCAGACGATGAAGGAGTTGGAGTTGTGGGAGTCGCGGGACAAGATGTTCATGCACCTTTCCGGCGGCCAGGCGAAGAGGTTGGAGACTGCGAAGGTGTTGGTTCAGAGACCCAAGCTGGCGATCTTCGATGAGCCGACAAGTCAGGTGGATTTGAGGGGAAAGAGGAAGATCTGGGACAAGATTCGGGAGTTAAGAGATCAAGGTTCGACGGTCATCGTCGCCACAAACGAGGTCCGGGAAGCGGAGTATCTCGCGGACAGGGTTACGATTCTCCACAAAGGACAGCTGGTGGTCCGCGATTCCATTCCGAAGCTGAAGGATGCTATCGCCGGAGGAGATGTCGTCGAGGTGGACTTCGAGGATCCAGTCTCTGGGAGGCTCGCTGAAGATCTCAAGAGCCTGGGAGGCTCATTCTCGTTGTCGGCAGAAGGCCAACAGTTACGGGCAAAGGTTTCCAGGGCCGAGGACTGGGTCCCAAAGATGACCTCCGCGAGCTACAATCTCGGCGCAAAGATATCCTCGATTCGAGTTACTGAACCCTCTCTTGACGATGTCTTCCTGCATTTCACAGGAAAGGCCTTGGTCGAAGAATCTTGAACAGAGTTCTCACTCTGGCCGCGTTCAACATCAGGGTTCTGCTCGGCGAACGGACATGGTTCTTCCTAGCATGGGCACTCTTCGGGTTACAGCTGGCCGTCTACGGGTCCCTGATGTCACGACTGGTCGGGAACAATCTCCCAGACTATTTCTACTTCTACGGTGTCGGCTTGATGATAATCATAGTATTCGACTCAGCAGCAGACGTAGGTAGACACTTCGTCGAACATGCACACGAAGGAGAATTGCCCTACTTTCTATCACTGCCCATTTCCAGGAAGGGATTCCTCGCATCCCAAGCAATCTATGGCGTCGTAAACACACTACTCAAGGTAGCACCTCCCTTACTAGCGGTCTTATTCTTCTGGGGTAGACTGACTCTTGAAGGAGCATTCTTTGCCATAGTGGCGCTGTTCATCCTCGGCTTAGGCATCTCAGGATTAATGATCTCGATGTCCTTTATCGCATTCAAGTCAGTCGACATTTACAGCGCAGTAATCGCGGGTCTGTCCGCTCTCCTTGTGAGATTCAGCACAGTATTTTATCCATTGATCGTGATGCCCAACTACTATTCTCCAATATCCGTCCTCAGCCCGCTGACATATGGCGCGGATCTTACGAGATGGGTTCTCGGCTTCGACCCGAAATATCTCCTCAATCCTCTGCTTGCAGCGGCCGTTGTAACAGCGGTCGCGATAGGGACCCTCTCCCTCAGCACGAGGATTGTTGACAGGATTATCGAAGGCGTGAAAGCTGCTTGAGCGAGTTCTCCCGTCTGTTGCTCATTGCTAGAACAGACTTCTCCTATTTCTTCAGAACAAAGTGGCTCATGGCCGTTCTGATTAGCCTCAACGTTTCCGACATGCTCGTTTACGCACTAGTCATAACCAGGATAGTCAGCCCGGAGTACTTCACGTTCTTGGTTCCTGGCATAGTGACGGTCGGATTGTTCTCGGCGGCGACGGACACCGGGAGGAGAATCTGGCTCGCTCTCAGAGAAGGAGTTGCCCAATATTACATGACTCTACCCGTCCGCACGTCAGGGCTGGTAGTTGCGTACATCATATCAGGCGGACTCGGAGGAGTTGTCTACTCATCAACACTCCTGATAATCGCGCTGATAGCCGCCCAGACGATCGGCACTACCATAATCCAGCCTCAGAACATCCTGAACGCTGTCCTCTTGCTTCCATTCATGTTCGTGCTTGCAACCGGAATAGCCGGCCTAGCCGGATTCTTTGCAAGCATCTCGAGGAGAGGCGAGATGTACTGGGTCTACGCTCAAGCCTTGCAAGTTACTATGATAACTGTAAGCACAATCTTCTACCCCGCCACGCTAATTGAACAGTTTCTTCCAGGTCAAATCGCTACGGTCGCAGAATACAACCCTCTCAGCCTGGCCGCGACCGCGCTTAGGGCCTCGGCCTTTGGGCCGAACCCACTAAACATGACTGTCCTGTCAGACCTGTTCGCCACATCGCTACCACTAGCAGTCCTGGGAGCATTATCGTATTGGGTGATTCTACGCAAACTGGGAATCAAGGGCAAATCATAGTTTCCGGCCTCGCGCCAAATGCTGGAGATCGTCCTCAGGAATAGTCAACGGGCACATCTATCACAGAAGTCTCTCGCTGTTCAAGCGCAGACTCCAACAGTGGGAGAAACTCTGACGCTCTTTGGGTATGATATCCTTGGACGCCGAAGGCTTCTGCCAGCTTCACAAAGTCCGGGTTGCCAAAGTCAACTCCTGAGGTTCTGCCGAAACGAGCCAGCTGCTTCCTCTTGATAGACCCATACGCGTTATCATGAAAGACAACAGCTACGATGTTAACTCCGAGGCGGTGCGCGGTCTCCAGCTCATGTGCTGTCATCAGGAATCCACCGTCGCCGCAAGCGGCAACAACTCGGCGTTGCGAGTGGACCAGTTTCGCGGCTATTGCGCCTGGGATTCCGATGCCCATGCTTGCGTAGCCGTTGGAGATCAGCACGGTGTTAGGCTCGTATGTGGGGAATAGTCGTGATATCCAGAGCTTGTGATCTCCTACGTCGCTCACGACGATATCCTCGTGATTCATTGCCTCGCGGAGGTCGTGAAGAATCCTCTGGGGCTTTAACGGGTAAGCCTCGTCTTCTGATCTTGCTGAGGCTTCAGCGAGTATGCTATCCCTTACTGACTTGGCAAAGTTGGTTGAGCGCGCCTTGATCTGGCCAGTGAGAATTGTGAGTGTCTCGCCTATGTGGCCAACCAGCTGAATGCTCGGCTGATAATTCATGTCCACCTCAGCGTTCGTACTGTCCACATGGATTATGGATTTGTCATTGTGAGGATTCCAAATCGATGGAGCATATTCGACCAGGTCGTAGCCTATTGCAATGATGAGGTCTGCAAGTTCGAAGGCCTTGCTTACAATCTCCTGTGAGGGGAGACCGATCGCGTAGAGGCTTAGAGGATCATTGTCCGGGAGTGCGCCTTTGCCCATGAACGTGTGGGCTACGGGAATCTTCGCTTCGACGAGAAACTTTCGGAAAGGTCCCGTGGCTCTCGCGCGGATTATTCCGTTGCCGGCTAGAATCAGAGGAGCCTTGGATTTGTTTAGGAGCTGAGCGGCTTGTTCTATCTGGCTCGTGGTGGGACGAGGCTGTTCAGGGCCGGCGATCCTCGGAATAGGGGTCGCGCGTGATGCTTGATCGGCGATGTCCTCTGGAATCTCCAGATGGCAAGATCCCGGCTTTTCGGCCTCAGCTGTCCTGAACGCCTTCGTGATCGCTTCCGGGATCGTATCCGCCTTGTACAACCGTGTATTCCACTTCGTGATGGGCCTAAGAATGCTCACCACGTCCACGTACTGGTGATACTCCTTGTGAAAGTGCTCCAGGGCGGCCTGCCCGGTCAATGCCAACAGGGGCGCCCTGTCTACGTTTGCATCTGCTATTCCCGTGGCGAGGTTTGTCGCGCCGGGTCCCAGCGTCGCGGCACAGACCCCAGGCCGACCGGTCAACCGTCCGTAGACTCCGGCCATGAACGCTGCAGCCTGCTCGTGACGGACGGTGATGATTTTGATTCTCTTCGATCGGCCAAGAGAATCGGTAAGGGCGAGGGTCTCTTCGCCAGGAACTTGGAAGACGAATTCAACCTTCTCATTCTCAAGACACTCTACGAGCAAGTCAGACCCTTTCAAAGAACCACCCAACTCTGTTTCGTGCGTCAGTGCATGGCGTATTTAGAGCAATGATCGAAAGCGTCGAGTCCCAGATTTCTCGTCCCTGCGGTCTCGACTCGTCTCAACCAGGAACCTAATTATGGCACAAAATCCCCACCCAAGAGCAATCGATATGTCATCACCCAATTTCGAGCAACTTCACTCCAAAAATATCGATGATCTCTACGAGGTGCTGGGACGTTCTCTTGTTTCCCCCGAGTATCCAGGGGCCGCCGTAGTTACAAAGCAGGTCGCAACACAGCGCGGAAGAGCCTTTGTCTCAGGCTCCTTAGATAAGCTGAGGACAAAGATATGTGTCGACTGGCACTACTGCGACAAGAGGACTCAATATGTCAACTTTCAAGCTCTGGCCAACGCAGTCGCTCCGCTTGTCTCCAGCGCCGTAGGTGTCCCGATTGCTACTGCCATAATAGTCGCGATTATCCTCATCAAGCTTGGACTCAATGACCTGTGCAAATGCACGGGCGCTTAGTTCTCGGAGAAATCGTGACGACATCAAAAACGGGGGTTTATCCTATCATCCGACCCGGCTGGGCATAAACTGTACAATTCTAGCTATTTGTCAGCGGACGCTAGTTGGTCTGGAGGCGTCTTGGAGCGTTTCGACCTTCAAGGCCGTTGACTAACCTGAGGACGACCTTGATGGTTGGTGCTAGAGCTATGAGCAGGAATAGCAATGGATAGGCCCAGGGGACGCTTGCAAAGAAGCTGCTGGTGACTGGCTTGGAGACCGTGTAGAGTATGAATAGGGCGGTGATCTGGAACAGGTAGGCGAGTAGTGGTGTCCATGTCCGGTAGCGCTTGTATGCATCGCCTAGGGATTCGGCGAGTTGTGTGCCGAACTTGAGAACGATGCCTGCTACGACTAGCCCGAGTGTGAAGAGTATCATGCTGGCAATGGTTAGGCTTGTGCCTGGAATGAACTGGGTTATGCCTGGGAAGCCGAGGACTGTTGCTTGTATGACAATGAGTACGATGATTCCTGCGAGGAGTCGTATGAGTGGAGGCATTATGGGTCGGAAATTGTCCATCATGCTTGACTGCCTTGACATCACGAACACTTTTCCATAGGCTATGGAGGCTCGTCAGGAATTACACGTGGCGGAACTACTCCAAGGTCAACTCTTGTTACACTATCCAGTTAGGCGTCGTCCCTTTAGTGGCAAGGGAGGAAAGGTCCAAGCGATATGGCAGAGTTGAAGGTCTACCTTTCAGACAGCTTGAACGAGAAGTTCAGGAGGGCGGCCATGAGCATCTATGGCTATGGCCGAGGATCGATTAGCAAGGCTGCAGAGGCGGCTCTCACAAAATGGTGCGTTGAACATGAGCCTCCAGCAACCGCGAAGACGGCAGACTCCTTCAAGGGTGAGAGAGGTCAGGCTGGAAGAGCAGAAACTGGCATTGACCCGGATGAGCGCAAGAAAACCCGATCAGAACACGAGCCAACTGGCGAAAACGACTCACTAGGCCAAATCGGGTCGAACTCGTAGAATCTGTGGACAGTCTCGGGCCCAAGGGTTAGGACATATCTATAACTCCCAAGCTGCTAATACAATCACGGTCGGTATTTGATGGCTGAATCTCTCACGGTGGATGGCGTGATGAACGCCCTCCGCAACTGCTACGACCCCGAGATACCAGTCAACATCGTAGACCTCGGACTGGTATACAATGTCGCGATAGACGAGGACAATGTCAAAGTCCGCATGACACTCACCACCATGGGCTGCCCAGCCCACGCCTACCTCATGCACCAGGTACAGACGGAAATCGAGAAGATACCCGGGGTGAAGAAAGCAGAAGTCGAGATTGTCTGGGACCCACCGTGGACTCCCGACAAGATGAATCCCGAAGCCAGGAAACGGCTAGAGGCTGGACAGGAACCAGTCACAATCGAGTTCAACCCCGCGACCTTCAAGCCGAAGAAGAAGGGACACATTGCCAAGACCCCGGACGGGAAAATCGTTCTGATCAACGAGGCCAATGCTCGCTATTTAGGAAGCGATGACATCGCGAATCTCTGGGAGAGAAGCAACGGAGAGAAGACTTTGGAGGAGGTCATTGTCGGCATTGCCGGAGAGAAGAAACTAGCGCCCACCGAGATTCGAAATCAGGTTCTGGAAGTTGTTACGCAACTCATTACGATCGGCCTTCTGCGACCTGAGGAAGCTCTAGTCTTGCCTCTTCACCAATAGATTCTGCGAGCAATCAACCTCGTAGCCGTGATGTTCCTCGACATTGTACGGTAGATCCGCCGTCTATTACGACGCGATCTATAGCCGGAAGAACTACGAGAAGGAAAGCAACAAGCTCCACCAGTTCATAGAACGTTACAAGAAGGCAACGGGCAATACGCTACTCGATGTAGCCTGTGGAACCGGAAACCATCTGAAATATCTCAAGCAGTGGTATGATGTCGAAGGCCTCGACATCAACCTCACGATGCTGAAACAGGCGAAAAAGAAGCATCCGAGAATAACCTTCCACCGGGGAGACATGTGTAGCTTCATTCTGAGGAAACGATTCGCGGTTATCACATGCCTCTTCAGTGCCATCGGACACGTCAAAACCAAGACGAGGCTACGAAAGGCGGTAGAAAGAATGTCTCAACACCTCGAGCCCAGAGGATTACTGGTGCTTGAACCATGGATCACACCTGATCAGTGGATCGTAAGACACATTTCGGCCAACTTTGTGGATCAGCCTGGTCTGAAGCTGGCCCGCATGAGTATCGGCAAACGCAGAAGCGGACTTTCAATCAACGACGAACATCATCTCGTCGCTTCGCCTGGAGGGATTGAATACTTCGTGGAACGTCTTGAGCTAGGGCTCTTTACCGATAGAGATTATCGGAATGCCTTCAAGGACGCTGGATTAGAGGTTAGGCATGACCGCGAGGGGCTTATGGGTCGCGGCTTGTACTTCGGGTCAAAGCCATCAGAGTAGCTTTCCGTTTTCTACCATTTCTACTCCGCAAGGTAACTTCACTACCATTTTACCTCCTCTGAGTATCGACGCTTCCAATGACAACCCTCTCCTAGATCTCGGGCTCTTATGCAACTCTACAAATCCACAGTTCTTATACCGTCGGATAGCAGAAGCTATTCTATGAGCAGTGTGTTAGAAGTAAAGATGATCGACGAAGCCGACAAGGTCAGACTAGTCGTTCCCAGGTTGTATCTGCAGCAACTTGGCCTCGAGAGAGGGGACACTCTCCTCGTTACCATCGAGGAGGAGCGGGCCAAGGCTCGAAGGAAGCATGGAAAGGCCCACGCTCAGAGACAGCGTCGCCACAACTAGCGACTCCGGTCCCGCACTATCGAACAAGCACCGGCGTCTCTTGGGCGAGTAATCGTCTAACTCGCGGGCAAGGCCAAAACCCGGAGAATAGACTCAAAACGGGCTCGGATCAGCTTCAAACCTTCGCACCGTGCAGGAATCATAGGAGAATGCCCATTATGATTTCATCATGGTACTTCCCATCTTCTCCCAGATAGTTCTCTCTCTTCAAACCCTCCCGCTGAAATCCGACCTTCTCATATAAGCGGATGGCACGGTGATTATCCGCTACGACCGTAAGCTCGACTCTATGCAGGCGTCGTTCGCGAGCCAAAGTAACAGCCTGATTCATTAGCGCCGCTCCTAATCCGACATTCTGATACTCTTGGTGGAGGTAGATGAATAGGTCGCCCATTTCTCGAAATCTTGGGCTGGTACCGATGGATATCTGTAGATGTCCCACAACTCCATTCTCATCATGCGCGATCAGCGTTATCGTGTTTTCCATATTGGAGATCCAACGTTCAATCCTCTGACTGTTGTATGGGGGCATACTCCACCGAAGGGCCTCCTGCGACAGGCCAGCGTACATCGAAATCAGTCCCTCCTTATCGGCCGGACGGTAGAGTCGAATCCCGACTCTCCGCCCATCTTTGAGAACAACTGGTTGTGTTTTCGTAGCGGTTTCCAAGTTCTTCATCAACTCTCAACCTAGACAGAATTCTCTGGCTTTAACATTCATCCAGACTAAACAGTTGTGGAACTCAGAGTGTTAGAGTTCGACCGTTGAGCCTTTGCTTCCCAGTTCTACCTGGGTCAGATCCTTCACGAAGAGCCTATAGAGCTCGGGCTGCTCAGTGTGAATTGGAACCAATCGTTTGGGCTCGATCCGTCCGATTGTTTCTCGAAGTTCTGTAGGCATCATGTGCCCCGAGCTGTGAATCTGGTACATCGGAAGCCCAAAATGGTCCAGCCAGTTGATGAACCGTTCATGATCAATCTCCATCTCCTCATTGAACGGCTCCGAGCCGCTGTTGATGAAAGCACCCCCGGGACCCGGCTGAATATCTAGGACCTCGTTCATGTCGTAGGAGCTTGAGGCAAGGATAACTTTGTCCTGCATCTCACGAATATCTTTTGATGTCTTCACACTGGTTTGGCCGAGTATGTCCTTTTCCCAGTGATAGAAGGTCTTCTTGGCCCGTTGGTAGACTGCGATGTGAGGATCCTTCAGCACATCGGGAACCTCTAAGTGCTTGTCCTTGGACAGGGACCGGAGGAGATACGCCTGCTTCATTGAAAGTGCTAGGATCCTATCGTTCTTCTCTGCGATCTCATGGAACGTTCTAAGCCTGTCAATATCTGCTGAGGAGAAACTGGCCAGAACGAGCCCCTTCGTCTTTCTGATTACGTGATCCGATTTCTCGAGGACTTCTTGTTCTGTCCTTAGGTCTCCTCTGACAAGATTTGTCCCTTCGCAGAGAAAGATTTCAGGCTCTGATTTCTTAGCGGCGTCAACAAAGTCGGTCGTCAGGCTTGATTTTGAGCCATGGGCGCGAAAGTCTCCGCTATAGGCGATAGTCCCGCTCGAGGTGTGAACCAGGAATCCGTAGGAGCCTGGCACGCTATGGTCCACATGTATCGGTTCGAGCTGAATGCCTCCAAGGCTGATCTTGTCCCCAGTCCGGAAAGTTCTGAAATCTATCCCGTCGAGATCGTTCTCGAATCCTTTCTGTCGCATCTCCGAGAGTGTCCGTAAGATCGCGAGTGTGGTCTCGCCGCAGTAAACAGGAATCTTCCGGTTCAAGAGTGAGATGCACATAGCATGGTCGATATGTGAGTGGCTGAGAATCACAGCGTCGACAGGAGGTTCTTGTCCGTCTCGGTAGAGGTCGTGAATGTCAGGGAGAATCCCGAGAGAGATGAGTCCTTGCCCATCCCTCGGGGCGAGAAATGGCTCGGAGAAGAACTGGCCTCGTAGCCCGAGGCTCATTCCGAAGTCTAGCAGTAGCTCGGAGTCTCCGTCTCGTATGAGAAACTTGTTTCCGCCAATCTCCCCGACTCCACCGAGAAGTTGGATCTGTACCATCAGTTCGACCAGTTCGCGGATTATCGAGCTGATTAATGAGCTAGGCTCTGCGGGGGTGACGCTTGACCTGGAGGAAGTAGCGAGGAGCTCCTTTCACATCTCTCTGAATGATGACTCTGTCCCCTGCTCTGAGACCCGGTGTCCGGACGAAGTAGTGGGAATGGGGCTGGTCGGGTCCTCTGCAAGCGCAGGGATATGACTCGACTCTCGCCTTCTTTGGCTGCCCGTTGTGGATTAGCCGAAATGTCTTCCCGTCGAGTGGGAAGAACGAGAGACGGTCTTTCAAGATCAGCACAAAGCGCTTCTGCTCCTCCTCTGAGGTTATCTTCTTCGAGTAGACGTCCTTCTGCATCAAACTCTGCCGCCAGGTTCGGAACCTTGTTTTTGAAGCCTACGCCGTGCCACCCTACATCCTCGACAAGTTCAGATAGCTTTTCTAACATGAGCTGGGCTAAAAGATGCTACTGTCATCATGTTCTTCCTTGTGGACTGGATCAACTGGATTGTAACGCTATTCTCCGGCAACCCACTGCTCCTCGTCTTCATACTCGGACTCGTAGGGAACATTCTCCCCTTTGTTCCGACCCCATCGCTTCTCATAATAGTGGGACTTGTAGCAAGCCCCGGATCCTCCTTTCAAGGGCTTGGAATCGTCGAAATCGCATCAATAACTGCGCTGGGGGCTTGCATTGGAAAGCTTGCGAGCTACGCGCTGGGCTATGGATCGAGACGAGCTATCGGTAAGACAGAGAGATTCGATTCCCTCCGCAAATTTCTTGGAGGAAGCACGTTTCTCGTTGGCTTGGTCTTCGCAGCCTCTCCACTCGTGGATACAGCCTTCATTCCTCTCGGCATGATTCGGTACAGTCTGCCAAAGACCCTCCTCTCCCTTTACACTGGTAAATTCATCTGGATATTGACCGTTCTCTACTTTGCTCGGCAACTTGGCGAGTCGATCGTTCAGTCTTTTGGAGCAGGTACCTATACCAGCATTCTCTCGGTTGCACTCCTGATTCCCATTGCTTACTTCTTGGTGGGCATCGACTGGGAGAACCGTCTGTTGGGACGAAAGGATACTCTGCGCAACAGAGTCATTACAAGACTACGGGGCTATTTTTCGAGGGAGCAGACCAGCGAATCTGCCTCCGTCGCTAGTTAGCGACAAGCTTCAGAAGACGTTTTCTCAAAGGTCCGACCGTCTAGAAGGTTAGACTATTTAGTAGCAGTCCTTGAACACTCGAACACGGATCTCTCGATGAAGACGAAGGTTCAGAAAACAAGTGCAATCGCTGTCAAAGATCTAATTCTCGACCAGAAGAAAGGGACTCTAAACGCCTATGGCGAGAGGTTCCTCCTCATACCTGTCAAACTAATTCATTCCATAGAAGATAGGTTGACTGAGAGCCTCGGATCGGTTACGGCTACCAGTTTCGAATACGAGATTGGCAGAGAAGGAGGCTCCAAGTTCATTCAACTAGCCCAAAAAGCAGGTCTCGGAATCAAGACCGCCCAAGAGATTCAGCGCGTCGCAGATGTCCTCGGGACCATGAGCGGCTGGGGAAAAATAGATGTCGTAAATTTCGATTTCTCTAAGAAGTCTACCAGGATAAGATGGAAGAACGGAGTTTCAGTTAGAAACAGGACGGGCAAAACACCCGTCTGCCATTTTGGACGTGGAATCCTCACGGGAGCCGTCGCAGCGATTCTCAAGAGTAGCTGTGAGTCGATAGAGGTCTCCTGTCAGGGGAAGGGCGACAAGTTCTGCGAGGCGATTATAGGCGAACCGAGAGAGATCAATCGTCTAGCCGACACCATACGGTAAAGTAACCGTCAGAAAGCTCGGACCCCGTCGATTTTCATGGCTCCCCAACAGAACGCTTCTCCGAAGAAGGTAGACGACTACCTGGCGTGCGTCCCACCCAGATTCCGGGCCACCTTACAACAGCTACGGAGGACCATCAAGGCCGCTGCACCGGGAGCAGAGGAGATTATCAGCTACAAGATGCCCGCGTTTCGAGACAACGGGATGCTCGTCTATTATGGCGCGTTTAAGGATCATTGCAGCTTCTTCGTAGCATGTGCCAAGGTCCGTCGCCAGTTTTCCGCCGAATTGGAGCCGTTCGAGACTGGGAAGGGGACCCTCCGCTTCATGCCCGACCGACCCTTGCCATCGGATCTGGTGATACGGATTGTAAAGGCGCGTCTAGCTGAGAATGCCGATCGGCGCAGCGCCAAGTAGTCGCCCGGTCTCATTAGTTTCCATCCGGTGCGTCTACAAACGCGGGGCATATCCGTTCGCATCGGTACGTACTAACAGTCCGCCAGTGGGGGCGCAAAGCTTCGGGCAGCTTTCTAGACTGAGTTACTGCCGGGAGCCTGTAGTTGAGGGCTGGACTAGAAGTCCTATGCTCTTGAAGCCTTGCTTCTTGTGCTTCGTGCCGGGCTCGGTAATCTTGTAGATCCTCCTGCTTCGCCGGTTTGGAGAATTCCATTCCCCTGCAACAAGTTTCTGGTCCTCCAACTCGTAGAGGAGCGGATATAGGGTCCCGGCTCCGATCCTGGCGCCGGTTCTAATCTTCAGTTCTCTCATAATCTCATAACCGTGCTTAGGCCCGTCATCGAGCAACTCTAGAACAAACAGGTCGAGGAAGCTCTTGACGAACCGATCGGATACAGCCTTGCTCATGGTCCCAGAATCTATCGAAATACGAGAATATCGCATTTCGATATAACCCTACCTCCCAAGGTGCCGCTCCAAGAGAAATAGCCTCAAGCTCCGTAAGCTGATTTAACCTGCGAAATGCTGTTCAGCCGAGGAACCTCGAGTGGCGCGTCCAGAACAGCCCTACAAAGGTCTGCGTTGCAATGATTGCCGCTCCTTCTTTGAGGGCGAACAGCCTCTTGAGAGATGTCCGAAATGCAGCGGTCTCTTGGACACTGTCCTCGATGAAGAGACCCTGACTGAGTATTCTAGAAAGAAGCTTGATGAGAACACTCGGTCGATGTGGAGGTTCAGCATGTTTCTCCCTATCCGTCGAGGATCGGTTCCGGTGACTGCTGGGGAGGGAGGAACGCCTCTCCGTCCAGCCAAGTCGTTTTCGAAGAACGTCTGGGTGAAGGATGAGACCCGGAACCCGACGGGAACGTTCAAAGACCGCGGGGCCTCGATAGCCGTCACTCGTCTCTCTCAACTGAAGGTTCAACGCATAGTCCTCGCCTCAGAGGGCAACGCGGGCTGCTCCTTCGCCCTATACTCCCAGGTTGCAGGAATCGGCTGCCACGTCTATCTTCCAAGACAAGCGAACCCTGCAAAGGTCCAACTGACAAAAAAGCTTGGAGCCCAACTTAGGCAGGTGCCAGGCACAATCGCGGACGCTGGCCGATACGCGGCCAGATCTGCTAAAGGGGCAGGTCGATACAACGCGTCAACGTTCGTGACGCCCTTCCGTCACGATGGTAAGGGGACGATGGCACTCGAAATCTCGGAGCAGTTCGAGTGGAAGAGTCCAGATTATGTCGTCTATCCGGTCGGAGGCGGAGTTGGGCTGGTTGGTATGTGGAAAATGTTCAAGATTCTAGAGAAGATTGGCTGGACAAGGAGCAAGCCGCGCATTGTCGCCGTTCAGCCTTCAGGATGCGCGCCAGTCGTTGAAGCCTACAACCGGGGAAGGGAGGATGTGGAGGAGTGGAAGTCTCCTAGGACGATCGCAAACGGGCTCAAGATTCCTAAGCCTCTGGCGGGCCGATGGATACTCAGGAGCCTCCGAGAGTCAAGCGGAATAGCGTTGAAGGTCAGGGACACAGAAATCCGAAGGGCAATGCGTCATGTCGCAAAGAAGGATGGCATGCTAATAGAACCATCCAGCGCCGCAGGGTTCGCGGCAATTCCCCGTCTGTACGAGACAGGATCGGTCGACCGGGGCGACAGTCTGGTTGTGATCGCAACAGGGTCAGGCTTGAAGACTCTGGAGCAGCTTTGATCTACTGTTGAACATGGCCTGTCAGAGACTTAGGCTTAAGGGCTACAGCTATCCTTACCTAGATAGATAACTTAGCAACAGGGAACATCTCTGACAATTCAGGTTGACGACGCTGGTGTGGGCGACCTTCTATTCGGAGCGATTGTCGGAGCCCATAGAAAGGAGACCGGCGAGTTCCACTATGATGTCATACCCGTTGGCTATTTTCAGCCCCCCGACTTTCGAAGGAAGCTCTACCTCAAGAAAGCGACTGAGCTGACTCTACGTCTCCTCCAGCAGATGAAGC
>Ga0209375_1000823_pt1 | contig 25134 bp, 22 predicted proteins | sample GraSoiAngelo_131_FD_185888 | JGI IMG/M metagenome (GOLD analysis project Ga0209375, IMG submission 185888) | Grasslands soil microbial communities from the Angelo Coastal Reserve, California, USA - 14_0929_02_30cm (SPAdes) (version 2) | ecosystem: Environmental > Terrestrial > Soil > Grasslands ... | reverse complement strand
TCCTCTCCCGGCGGCCGGTGCGTGACGAGCGACAACCCGACGGTGCGCGCCGCCAGCGGCAGGTACAGCTCCACGTCGCCCGTGGTTGCCGAATCGGCGAGGGTCACCTCGAGGCGGCCGTCGTGGCGGGTGCTGCGCACCTGGTGCGTCGGCGAATACGGATCGCCGAAGGCGGTGCCGCTGTCGGTGGCGAGGCGGAAGCTCCGCGGGGCCGTGACCGGACCGTTCGGATACCGAAACCGCCACGCGTCCCCGACGCGGTCGAGCACCTGGGTATACCGCAACGTGATCTTGCGCGTCTCGCCCGGCGCGATGGGGAACACCCGGGCGCGCACCAAGCCATGGCCGGCCAGCTCGATCAGCGCCGGATCCCGGCGTCGCCGCACGATCATCTCGTAGATGTTGCGCGCCTGACTGGCGTCCATCATCTCGCCCCGCAGCTCCTGATCGCCTTGCCACAGCGAGTAGTCGGTGAACACGGCCTCGCCGGGGAGCGGATAGAGGTACGCGGCTTCGTCGAGCAGCGGCCCGGCGTTCCGGAACCACTCCTCGACGGTCACGCGTGCCACGCGGCCTGTGACGGCCACCTGCACGGCGGTGCGAACCTTCTCGACCCGGCCGACGGGGATCGGGCGAATGGGAACGATCGGCTCGATCCACCCCTGGGCGGCGAGTGGGGTGGTGAGGGCGGCGGCGAGCCAGAGGGCGCCGAACCGGTGAACGAGCGTACGCATGAGACCCAAGTCCTGGTGCGAGATACCAGGAGAGACGCCCGGCCCCCGCCCCCTTGCACAGGGTTGCGGGAACGCCTTGACGGGGCACAAGTTCCGTCGTGCCCCGCTATACGCTGCGGCGTCTCCACAAGCTGCCCTCGAGGGACGAAGGGCTGCGACGCTACACCGTGCTCAACACCCCCGGCATGCTCGTCGGCTTGAGCGTGCAGCACGAAGTGATGCGACCGGGCGCCGAGGCCCCGGTGCAGGTGGAGGACGAGCGCGGCACGCTCGTGTTCACGCTGTCGGGGCGCGGCGTGATGGAGCTCGACGGCGACCGGGTCGAAGTCGCCGCCAACGATCTGGTCCATATCCCCCCGGCCGTGCCCTACGGGATGAAAACGCTGGGCACGAGCGACTGGACGTACATGGTGGTGCAGGGGCCGGCGGCAGCGGTGCGGGCGGCGACCGGCTAGGCGGCCCCGGGCACCGCGCACTGATTGGGGCCCGACTCGAGGACCTCGGCGTCCGCGTCGGAGAGCTCGAGCAGGCCCAGGTTGGCGAGCTTGATGCTGCGGTACGCGTCGGGAGCGGCCGGCGCGTGGTCGGCGACCCAGCGCAGGAACGCGGTCTCGTCCTGGATGGCAGCCGCCACGTTGGTCGCCGCGACGACGTCGAACCGCGCCGCGACGCTGCGATCCGCGCGCCGCTCGGATTCTCCCGCATAGTGCGCGGGGAGGACGAGGAGCTCCCCGGGCCACGAGCGGCGCACGCGCTCGAGGCTCGCCCACAGCAGTCTCGCCCACGCGGCGGTCTTCCCCCCCAGATCCGGCCGGCCGATGGACTGGACAAAAAGGAAGTCTCCCGTGAGCGCCAGCCCGTCTTCGGCGACCAGCGCCACGCTGCCCAGCGTGTGGCCCGGCACGTGGTCCACGCGCAGCGTCGCCCGGCCCAGGGCCAGCTGATCCCCGTCGGCGAGAGGCCGATACGCGAAGCGGCCCGGCGCGTCGTCATAGGGCGAATGGGCGTCGTCGGGGTGCACGTAGTAGGGGACGTTCCACCGGGCAGCGGCGACGCGGGCGCCGCTCAGGTAATCGGCGTGCATGTGCGTGTCGGCGACGCCGATCGGTCTGGCTCCATGTTCTCGCAGCAGCGCTTCGTAGCGGTCCACATGGCGGCCCGGATCCACGATCAGGGCTTCGCCGTCGCTCACCAGCACGTAGCTCAGCGCCCCCGTGCCGACGCGGTCGAGCTGCAGCACGCGCTCGAACGACGGCGTGGGCGTGAGCGAGCGGGTTACATACACGGTCTCCCACGCCGCCATCCCGCCCACGACCGAGTACGCCTCGACGCCCTTGTCGCGCAGGAACGTCGTCATCTGCTTGCTGCTGTTGCCGTGGCCGCAGATGACGGCGACGGGTGTTCCCGGAGCGAGGCCGAGTGCGTCGAGGGTGGGGAGTTGATACAGGCGCGAGCCGGGCAGCGCCTTGAAGTCGAGGGCGGCACCGAAGGCGACGCGGCCGCGGGCGACCTTCTCCGGGGCGCGGATGTCGAGTACTTGCACCCGGTCGCCACGGTCGAGCCGCCTGGCCAGCTCGTCCGGCGGGATTTGAGGGAGGTCCGGCATCGGGAGTAGTGTCGTGGGCAGTGGAGTCGTACGCAATGGGTGTCGCAAACGAACGGCCCCCCGATCTGGGGGGCCGTCGCTCACACCGTCTCGTCCTGGACTTCTACCGCAGCGGCATCGTGGCGCCGAACATCAGGCCAAAGGTGTTGGTCGCCAGGCCGAGGTCCTTGTTCTGCTTCAGCATGACGTAGTTGGCTTCGACCCGGCCGCCGAACGCACCGGCCAGATGGAAGTGGTACCCCCACGCCACGTTGAGGCCAGGTTGACTCACCGAACCCTTGGCCGGGTCGTTGAAGTAGCCGGATCCGGGTGTGGCCTTGGTGTAGACGAGATTGCCGCCCGCCGCCGCGTACCATCCACCCGAGACTGCGTAATCGAGCCGCGCCGAGATGTTGGCGGTGAATGCGGTCGTTCCCTGCGACTGGATGCGGTGGATATCGATCCCCGGCTCGACGGCCAGCTTCCGGCCGGCGGGGAAGATCGCGAACATCGTCGGGGCGACTGAGAGCACGACGGGACCGAGGATTGATGTCGTGAGACCGCCCCCCCAACCCGGGAACGACAGGATCGTGATGTCGCCGGCGCCGGAGCCGATGGCGTGAATGTGACTGTAGCCTCCCTGCACCCCGATGACGCGATCCCACGCGCTCGTCGAGCGCGCGGGACGCGCCGTCGCGCCACCGCTGGCGCGCGCCGACACGCCGAACAGCAGGGAGTACACGTTCGCCGGGCCGATGAGGTTGGCCTTCTTGGTGGTCTGCCAGTTGGCCTCGACGCGGCCGTTCATTCCGCTGGCGAGATGGAGCCGGTAGCCCACAGCCGCCTGGATCCCGAGCTGGGACTCGTGTTGTCCGCCCGCGTCCACGTAGCCGAGGGTACCGCCCGCCGCTGCGTAGATCTTCGGCGTGAGCGCGTAATCCGCACGGACGCCAAGTGTGGCCAGCGAGAAGGTCGTGCCGCCGGCGCTGAGCTCTGCCGAGCTAAGCGTCGGCTCGATGGCGATCTTGTCGCGCCAGGGAATGATCGCGAAGATCCCTCCGTAGCTGTGATTCAGCGGGCTGAGGCTGAAGCTCGGGACGTCGAACAGATCGACGTGATCCTTGGCGCCGCTGCCCGATGGCTTGAACCGGGAGAACCCGCCCTGAATCCCGATCTCGCTCTGCCACGATCCACGCTGCGCTTGCGCGCTCGTCACGGCGAGCAGCGCCAAGCCCAGTATCACGGTGACTCTCTGCACGGTGAACCCTCCTGTTGCTTTGTTGGACATCGGGGCCCCGAAAACGGCCGAAAACTGGCTAGGAACCCTCGGTGGAGCCGCGCCCAATTTCGGTGTTTCTTCAGATAAATCAATGGCTTAATGGGTTTGAACCCGGGGCGGACGTGCGGGCCCTCCCGTTTTGAGGAGGGCCCTTTCATATTGTGAACGCGTTCACAAACGCTTATCCCGCAAACATTTCCCCGGAGGAGTGCGGCAATGCGGTTGACAGCTTTCGGCGCGCTGCTCGCCCTCGGCGCCCTGGCGTGCGGCGGCGAGAAAAAGGCGGACCAGACGCAGACCCAGACCTCGGCGGCGCAGCCGGCCGCCACCCAGCCGGCGGGCCCGGTCGTCGAGGTGAAAATGACGGGCAACGGCAGCACCCAGGCGACGTTCGTCCCCACCGCGATCACGATCGCGCCGGGCACCACCGTGCGCTTCGTCAACGTCTCGGGCGGTCCCCACAACATCGCGTTTTACGGGGACTCGATCCCGGCGGGCGCCGCCGCCGCGCTGAACGCCGGGATGGCGAACCGTCAGGACAACCTGTCGGGACCGTTTCTCACCACGCCGAACGAGAACTACGACGTCTCGTTTGCGGGTGCGCCGACGGGGGTTTACAAGGGGTACTGCCTGCCCCACGTGGCGCTGGGCATGAAGGTCACGATCACCGTGAAGTAGGTCGGCGAGCCTGCCCCGAGCGAAGCGAGGGGGACGGCTGGACCGATTGATCTCTAACGGCCCCGGCATCCCGGGGCCGTTTGGTTTTCGCCGTCCGATTTGACATCGCCTGCGGATGCCGGGATGTTTGCCCGCCGAGACCTTCGAGAATGAATCCCTTCCTGGAACGACTGCAGCAGGCGGTCGGCCCCCGCTATCACATCGACCCCGAGGTCGACGTCGCGAGTGGAGGCATGGGCATGGTCGTCCGCGCCCACGACACGCAGCTCGACTGCCCCATCGCGATCAAGGTGCTCCGTCCCGAGCAAGCCACGGCGGCGGCGGTGCAGCGGTTCCTGCGCGAGGCGCAGATCCTCGCCAATCTGCCCCACCCCAACATCGTCCCGATCCGGGACTACGGCTCGAGGCACGGCATCTACTTCTACATCATGCAGTGGCTCGACGGCGAGACGCTGGCGCAGCGACTCGCGCGTGGGCGTCTCTCGATGCGCGAGTCGCGGCAGTTGGCCGACGGGCTGCTCGAGGCGCTCGCCGCGGCTCACCACCACGGCGTGATCCACCGGGACGTGAAGCCGAGCAACGTATTCCTCGTGGACGGCCGCGCCGTGCTCACGGATTTCGGCGTGGCCACGGCACGCTCGCGCTCGGGGGAGAAGTTGACGGAACCAGGCGCGTTGATCGGGACGCGCGAGTACATGGCCCCGGAGCAGATCGCTGGCGACGTCACCCCGCGCAGTGACGTCTACTCCGCCGGCATCGTGTTGTACGAGGCGCTGACCGGGCGGGAATGGCGAGTCGTGGACGCCCCGGAGCGAGCTGATTGGTCCGGCGTGCTGCCGACTCTACGGGTGGTGCTCCAGAAAGCTGTTGCCTGGGCGCCGGCGGACCGCTGGGCCGACGCGGGCGAGTTCCGAAAAGCGTTGCTCGCCGCCTTCGACCCCGCGCCCTGGCTCAAACGGGCCGCGTGGAGCGTGGGGATCGGGTCTCTGGCGGTTCTGGGGTGGATCATCTTGGGGGCCCATCGCTCGCCCGGCATCTGCCTCGGCGACTTCAAGGTGCTGGCAGGACCTCCTGCCGTCGCAGACTCGGTACAGCGGTGGATGTTGGGCAAACTGACCGGGTTCACCGATTTCCAGGTGCGCACCGGCAGCGGCTGCTCCCTGGATGTGGCTGGCTGGCTCAGTGTCGTGGGCGAGTCCCTGCATCTGCAAACGCGACTGCCGAGCGGGCCGCTCCCCCTCGTGGCAGCCACGACGAACGACTGGTCGCGGGTCGCGGAAGCTGCGGTCGATCAGATCGTCACCCGGCTGTGGTACGAGGACAATCCCCTGGGGCAGACATTCCCGCCCCTGCCGGTCACCGCCCAGGGCAAGCTGGCGGAGCTCAAGGCCGAGCGACTCCAGGCGGCGGGCCGCTGGACTGAGGCGCTGGCGGCGTACCTCGAAGCTGAGGCGATCGACACCACCTGCTGGCTGTGCGCGTGGCGCATCACCGACGTGCAGCGCTGGCTGGGGCAGCCGCTGGTCGCGGTGGAGTCGCGCAGCTACCTCGCCCCGGCGCATCTCAAGACGTTCCCCTCGCAGTACCAGAGCCTCATCCACGCGGGTGTGGTGCCGATGCCTGAGCGACTCGACACCCTGCAGCGTGCGGTGCGGGACCGGAGCTTCTTCCTGGCGTGGTTCCACCTGGGCGACGAATTGTTCCACCGGGGACCGATATACGGGCACGCGCGGCGCGAGGCAGTGGAGAAATTCGAGCGGACGGTCCACCTGCGGCCCGATTACGCCCCGGGATGGGAGCACCTCGCCTACATCCGGATTGCGGAAGGAGACTCCGCCGGCGCGCTCGCCGCGCTCGATACGTTCAAGCGGCTCGGTGATTCCACGGACGCGATGTCCGGCGTGCTCCAGGCCTTTCACGAGGTCGGCTTTGCCTGGCGCTTTCTCGCTCCCGCGTTCGCCGCGCGCGTGACCCAGCAGGTGGTCGAGAGGCCCGTGGTGCAGCGGTTCCCGGGTCTCGCTGCCGGACCGCGACTGCTGCCAACGGTGGACGCCCCAGCGGGCGCCGTCTGGTTGGGGAATCACTTCGCCGGGTCGGCCGGGAGCACCGAGCTCCGTCGCTCCGGGCTGATCGCCGCGACCGCCGGCTGGCTCGCGTTGGGCCGCGTGGATTCGATGCAGGCCACCGCGGCACGGCTGCGCGCGGCGTTCCCGGAGCCCGCCATCGCCCGGTTCGTGGCGCAGTTGTCCGCTGCGGTCGCGATCTTCGACCCCGGCGCGATCGTCGATCCGATCCGCGGCACGTGGCTCGACGCCCTCGCCGGTCGCCGCGCGCCTCCCGCCCCGCCCGGGCCGGTGCGCCGGCTGCTGAGTGCGGACTCCCTCGCACGGGCGGGCGACCTGCGCGGGGCGCTCGCGGCCTCGGCGCCGCTCGCGGGGGACTCGGCCGCCCAGGATGCGGACGTCTTTCTGCGCACGGCGTTGTTCCTGCGGCGCGCCGAGTGGGCGGGGAACGCCGATAGCGTCGAGCTCGCACGCCGCATCCTTCACTGGCACGAGCAGTCCTCGCTGGAGGGCTGGCCGACCGGCGACCCGCAGCCCAACGATGTGGATTGGGCATTCGGCACCCTGGCCCGCTGGCGGCTGGCTCGCCTGCTTGACCGCGCGGGGGCGTCGGACCGCGAACGGTGCGACGCGTACGGCAACGTGGCCCGCTTGTGGCGCGGCGGCGACGCGCTCCATGCGGCCCGTGCCGACACCGCCGCCACGCGTTATCGAGAGCTCAAGTGCCCGGCGTGATCACCTGCAACACCCTCGGGCCCGTGCAAGTCCTCCTGGACGGGACTGCCGCACCCCGCGAGCTGCAGTGGCGCAAGCACCTGGCGTTGCTCGTCTACCTGGCACGGTCCCCAAAGCGCGCTCGCACGCGGGAGCACTTGATCGGCCTCCTCTGGGGGGACAAGCCCGAGGAGAACGCCAGGCGGTCGTTGAGCGTGGCGCTCGAGTTGCTGCGCCGTTTCGCGGGGAAGAGCGGCATCACGACCGATCACGGGCAGGTGCGCCTGGCGCCCGACGCCGCGCGCCTCGACACCGAGCGCTTCGAGGAGGCAGCGGGCCGGCAGGATTGGGGCGCCGCCGCGGCGCTGGTGGCGGGGGAGTTCCTCGAAGGGTTCGCCGTTCCCGGCGCGCCGGAGTTCGAGCATTGGCTCACCGCGGAGCGCTCGCTGTGGCGGGAGCGGGCGGTCGAGGCTTTGGCGCGCCACGCTGCCGCGCTGCTGACGCGCGGGGACGCGGCCGGGGCGGTGGACGCGGCGCACCGGGCCGTCGACCTCGACCGCACGTCCGAGTCGGCTGCCCGGATGCTGATGCGCGGTCTCGCGGTAGCGGGCGACCGCGGCGCGGCGCTTGAGGCGCACGCCCAGCTCACCGCGCGGCTCGAGGAAGTGATCGGCGCCGCTCCCGCCACGGAGACCCAGACGCTGGCCGATCGCATCCGCAGCGCGCGCGCGTGGCGCGCGCCGTCGGCCCCCTCCCGGAGCCCGACGGTTCCGCTCCGCCGTGCGCCGCTCATCGGGCGCGAGGCGCCGCTGACTCGGCTGCTCGAAGTCTGGGCGGCATGCCGTCAGGGGCCGCGCAGCGGGATCGCGGTGATCGCCGGCGATGTGGGGCTCGGGAAGACGCGGCTGCTCGAGGAGCTGGTGACGCGGGCGCGCCTCGACGGCGCGTTCGCGGTGACGGTGCGCTCGGTCGAAGCGGACCGCGCCGTGCCGTGGAGCGGGCTGCTGGGGCTGGCGCGTGGGGGGCTGGGGGAGGCCCCCGGGCTCGCCGCCGCTCCTGCGGGCGCTTTGGCGGCGGTGGCGGGGCTCGCGCCGGAATGGGCGGAGCGCTTCGCCGCGGCGGTGCGCGGCGTTGCGGTGGCGCCGCTGCCCCACGCGCTGAGCGACGTATTGCGCGCCATCGTCGAGGAGTCCCCGCTGGTGCTCGCTTGTGACGACGCGCACTGGCTCGATCGGGACACTGTCCTCGCGCTGAGTGCGGCGTCGCGCGACCTCGCCCGCGCGCCGCTGCTGCTCGTCTGCACGGTGGCTCCTGAACCGCCCAGCCCGGAGCTGGACGAGCTGCGCACGCGGCTCGGCCGGGACCAGCCCGGCGTCGCCGTGACGCTGACCCCGCTGAGCGCCGCGGCGCTGCGCGAGCTCGGTCATTGGGCGTTGCCCGCGTACGGCGATGCGGAGCTGGACCGGGTCACGCGCCGCATCACGACCGACTCGGCCGGTCTGCCGCTCCTGGCGGTGGAGCTCCTCCTCGCCGTCGCGCTGGGGCTGGATCTGAAATCGACTGGCGGCGCCTGGCCGGAGCCGTTCAGGACCCTGGACCAGAGCTTTCCGGGAGACCTGCCGGATGCGATCGTGGCGGCGATCCGCGTCCGTTTCCGGCGCCTGACCACGAATGCGCAGACGGTGCTGGCGGCGGCGAGTGTGCTGGGGGACCGGGTTGAGGCCGACCTGCTGGCGCGCAAGACCACGCTCCCTGCCGACACGGTGTGGACCTGTCTCGACGAGGTTGAGCGCGAAGGCTGGCTCGTCGCCGAAGGACGGGGCCTCAGCTTCCGGGCACGGGTGATCCGGCAGGTGGTGGCCCGTGACATGCTGGGGCCGGTGCAGCGGCAGCGACTGCTGGAGGAGAGCTGACCGCGCCGCTTGCGCCCGTCGCCTCCCCTTAGCGATTGTTGGCGACCATGGCCGGCCGGAAAGTCTGCTTCGTCCTCGTCGACGGCGCGCGCGCCGACGTGGTGCGGGACCTCCTGGAGCGGGGCGACCTGCCCAACCTCGCGTGCCATGTGGTGGAGCCGGGCGGTCTCACCGTCGGCACCTCGGTGTTCCCATCCACCACCGGCGTGGCCTACCTCCCTTTCCTTTATGGAGTCTATCCCGGGACGGCGAACATCCCGGGGATCCGCTGGCTCGACCGAGCAGGGGCCACGGGGGATTGGCGGGCCCAGTGGCGCGCCGCGCGCAGCTACTGCGGCGTGCAGGCGGGGTGGCTGAACCGCGACCTCGAGACGGGGCCGTCCATCTTCGAGCTGGTGCCTGAGAGCGTCGCGCTGTGCACGCCGCTGACGCGCGGCTTGCGAGCCGGGGCGGGCCGGCTCACTGCGGCGCGGGCGCTGCTGGGCAGCCTCGCGCACTACGTCGGCACGTATCAGGTGCTCGACGATGCCGTCGGCGACGCCTGGGTCCACGCCGCCGCCGAGCCGTGGCGGTTTCTGTTCGTGGTCTTCCCCGGCCCGGACGGTCTGACGCACCTGCTCGACCCCTTCCATCCGCGAGTCCTCGCCGCGTATCGGGCGATCGATGCGGCCCTGGGCCGCTTCATGGCGCGGGCGGCTCGGTCCGGCGAAGTCCCCGCGATCTTCGTCGCGGCGGATCACGGCGGCAGCGTGATGCGCGAGCACTCGGATATCGCCCTGGAGCTGGAGGCGCTGGGGTGGCGCACCCTGCGTCACCCGGTGCACGTGTGGCGCCGGAAGGCGCGGGCCGCGACGATGGTGTCGGGAAATGCGAGCGTACAGATCTACTTCGAGCCGCGATCCGGACGCGCGACGGCGCTTGCGGAGCCCGACCTCCCGGCGGACGTCGTCGCGCACCTGCTCGCGCTGCCGGCGGTACGCCTCGCTGCGTGGCGGGATGGGACCGGAGGCGTGACGGTGGCCACGAGCGCGGCGCGGGCGCGGCTGCGGGACGTGAACGGACGCGTCCGCTACGAACCGGCGAACGGTGATCCGCTCGGCCTGGGGCCCGAAGCGCTCACGGCCGACGATCGCGATCTGCTGGGTCGCACGCTCTCCGGCGAGCTGCCGGACGCCCCGCGCCAGCTGCTGCAGTTGTTCCGCTCCCAGCGGGCCGGTGACCTCGTGCTCGCCGCGCGGAATGGATCGGACTTCCGGGGGCCGTGGGAGATTCCCGAGCACAAGTCAGGGCACGGCAGCCTCATCGCCGAGCACATGGCGGTGCCGATCGCGGCGAGCGTGCCGTTGCCCGAGGCGCCGCTGCGCACCGTCGATCTGATGCCCACGATGCTCGAGCTCCTCGGCGTTCCCGTACCTCCCGGTCTCGACGGGGTACCGTTCTCGCGCCTCGCGCAGGGCGTCGGGGTCGGCGCCTGAGCGGGGTCTGGGCCGCCCTCACCAAGCGACGCGGCACGCCGCATTGGGATGCGGTGCTGCGCGGCACCGGGATCGTCGCCGCGCTCGCCATTTATCCCACGCTGCGCTGGCCCAACGTCGCCGGGATGGTCGCGTTCCTGTGCATCACCATCTTCCTCCACGGGCCGCTGGCCCCGCTGTTGCCGGCGGCCCACGAGGCCGTCCTGATGGTGACGGGGCGGGTGTACCCGCCGCTCCTCGTGGCCATCGTGGGCATCGCGGGGACGCTGTACATGGAGTACATCAACTATCACCTGTATCGCGCGGCGCTGTTGCATCCCAAGCTCGAGCGCACGCGCCAGTCGCGGCTGGTCCGCCGCACCGTCGCGTTGTTCGAGAAGGCGCCGTTCTTCTGCGTGTGGCTGTGTTCGTGGAGCCCGCTGCCGTACTGGGCGGTCCGCTTTCTCGCGCCGCTCTCGGGCTACCCCGTTCGCCCGTATCTCGTGGCCACGTTTCTGGGACGGGCGCCGCGCTATTACGTGCTGGCATTGTTCGGCGAGGTGTTGCCGGTGTCCACCCTCGCGCTGGCGGTGATCACCGTGGTGATGATCGGCATTGCGGTGGCGATCGCGGCGGTGCGGAGTCGCGTGGCGACTCGAGCCGAGCCCGCGGCGCCCGCGGATCTAGCGGGAGACCTCGAGCGCGCCCACGACTGAGACGGCGGGTTGCGGCCGCCGCTCCGGCAACCACTCCGTCACCACCAGAATCAGTCCCGCGACGACGAGACCACTCAGGGCGTCCACGCCGTAGTGGAACTGACCGTACACCACGCCGAGCACCAGGCCGACGGTGACGGGCAGCAACGCGAGCCCGAGGGGACGCCAATAGCGCACGGCCATCCCCGTGGCCACGACCGCGCCAGCCACGTGGGAAGAGGGAAACGCCGCGCCCCAGGAGTCGCCCATGTCCAGGACCCACTGCGCGGCGCGCGCGGGCCACACGTGCGCGGCGGCGTTGCTGGGGAGGTCGAAGGCGTAGCGCGGCCCGGCGACCGGGAAAAAGAGAAACACCATGTAACAAAGGAAGAACGTCACTGCCAACGCGAGAATTGTCCGGCGGGCCTGATCGCGCCGCCCGCTCACCCACAGCCCGAACGGCGAGCCGTACAGGATCACGACGTACATCAGGTAGCAGGCGTGCAGGATCCACGACAGCCGCAGGTTGGGCATCTCGCGGATCCAGCGGTAGGAGACTTCGGACCCGAAGACCCACGTTTCCAGCCGCTGCACGGTCCAGTCGTTCTGGAACCCCGCGTTGAGCGTCAGGACCCCGACCTCGGCGTACAGCGCCGGCAGCAGCAGCATCGGATACCAGTCGCCGAGGGTCCGGCCCACCGGGCCCCGCGAGCGCGCCCGAGGAGCCAGCGCCACGAGCACCAGCAGGAGCGCGTTGGCGAGCAGCAGCCACCACTCCCCGGGGACGCCGTCGGACCGCAACGAGAGCAGCACTGCGATCGTCGCCGCCACCACGTAGACGATGGTGGCGAGGTCGACCGGCTCGTACGGCGCCAGCTGCCCTCTGAGTCTCCCGGTCTCTACGAAAGCCATCCGTGGCTCCGGTACCATTCCGCCGTCCGTTGCAGGCCCGCCTCCAGGGCGGTTTCCGCGCGCCACCCGGTATCTCGCGTGAGTGCGTCCGGGCGACAGGTCCACGCGGGCGCCAGGAATTCATTCGCCTTGTCCGCCGACAAGACTGTGGCCCGTCCGGTGAGGTGCACGAGAGAGCCGATCACCCACAGCAGGCCGCGGGCGACCGGTCCGGGAATCGGCACGATCCTCACGGCGCGGCCCAGCGCCCGCCCGATCGCCATCACCAGCTGCCGGCTCGTCGTCGCCGCGGGGTGCGCCGCGAAATAAGTGTTGCCGACGGCCGCCGCCGTCACGCCCGCAGCGATCAGGCCGTGGGCGAGGTCCCCGGCGTATACGACCGACAATTCCTGCGATCCGTCACGGAACACCGGCGCGACCCCCCGGCGGGCGGCCGCGAACACCCTCAGCAGCTCCCGATCCCACTCGCCGTAGACTACCGGCGGCCGGACGGTCGTCCACGGCACACCTCCCGTGCGCACGACGAGCTCCCCGGCGAGCTTACTGCGCCCGTAGTCCGTGACCGGGGCGGGGGGGCGGCGCTCGTCGATCGGCTGGCCCGGCCGCGAGGGGCCCGCCGCGGCGATCGACGAGACGTACACCACGCGGGGGGGACGCGGGGCCGCGGCGGCGGCTTCGAGGACGCTCGCGGTCCCGTCCCGGTTCGCCGCCATGAACTCGGACAAGTTGCGGGCGGCGATCCGTCCCGCCAGGTGATAGACGACCTCGGCATCGGCACAGCCCTCGCGCAGAGCGTCGGCGGCGTCCAGGTCACCCCGCACGATCCGTACCGCCCGCCACCCCAGGGCCGCGGCCTTGGCGGGCGAACGCACCAAACACGTCACCCTGTCGCCGCGGGCCTGGAGGGCGCGCACCAGGTGAGCGCCGACGAAACCGGTGCCCCCGGTGACGAAGACGTTCACAGGGACCGATCGTAGATCCGGTAGGTCTTGTACGGCCGGAAGCCGAGGCGCAGCATCCCGTTGACCATGGCGGCATTGTCCTCGAGGACCCAGCCGCCCTCGCCCCAGCGGAACCCTTTGGCGGTGCCTTTTTCCCAGATCCACTGGTACATCAGGGCGTCGACGCCGGTGTGCCGGTACTCCTTGAGGGCCCCGAGCAGCAGGATGCGTACGCGGGAGATCTTACGGGCGTGCCAGAGGATCATGGGCAGGCCGTACACGCGCCCCGAGGGGTTGTGTTTCAGCGCGACATTGAAGTCGGGGAGGGCGACGGCGAAGCCGATCGTCTCCCCACGCAGCTCCGCGAACGCGATGAGCTCCGGGACGACGATGGGTTTGAGCTGCTTGGCGAGGTGGTCGATCTCCTCGTCGGTGAGCGGGACCGTGCCCCAGTTCTGCTCCCACGCGGCGTTGTAGAGCCGCTTGATCGTCTCCACTTCCTCCCGGAACCGCTTCAGGTCGAGCGCCCGCAGGGTAATCCCCTTGCGGGCGGCAACGAGCTTGGCGCCGCGCACGAGCCGCTCCGGCATGTCGGTGCCGGTGGACTCGTAGCAGATGAGGTCCTTCGCCTTGCGGAAGCCCGCGCGCTCGGTCAACCGGACGTAATACGAGGGGTTGTGAGACATCATCAGGGTGGGTGGCGTGTCGAAGCCCTGGACGAGCAGACCGCACTCATCGTTGAGGGACGGGCTGGCGGGGCCGCGCATCGTCGTCAGGCCCTCCTGGCGGAGCCACGCTCCCGCCGCGTCGAACAGCGCGTTGGCGACCTCCTGGTCGTCGACGCACTCGAAAAAACCGTAGAACCCGACGCGGTCGTTCCAGGTCCGGTTGTGTGCGTTATTCTTGATGCCCGCAATCCGCCCGACCGTCCGACCCCTCGCTCCGCTCGGGGCCCGTGCGAGGAAGTACTGCGCGCTCGCATGCTTCCAGAACGGGTTTTTCTTCGGGGAGAGCAGCGTGCGGACGTCCATCCGCAGCTGCGGCACCCACAGCGGGTCGCGGCGGTAGTGTTGGTAGGGAAACGCGATGAACCGGTTGAGGCCGTGCCCGTCACTGACGGGCACGATCTCCACCGCGCTCAAATGACCCCCAGCTCCTTGCCGAGCCGGGCGAACGCCTCGAGCGCTTGGTCGATTTGGTCCGCGGTGTGGGTTGCCATGAGGCTGGTGCGCAGCCGGCACTGCGACGGCGGCACCGCGGGGGGCACCACCGGGTTGGTGAACACGCCGGCGTCGAACAGCTGCCGCCAGAACAGGAACGTCTTCTCGAGCGGGCCGATGAGCACCGGGATGATCGGCGTCTCGGTGGGACCGATATCGAAGCCGAGCGCGCGCAGTCCATCCTGCAGGCGCCGCGTATTCACCCACAGCCGCTCGCGACGCTCAGGCTCCTGCTGCAGCACGCGCAGGGCGGCAAGCACGCCGGCGGTGTTCGCGGGCGGCAGCGCGGCCGTGAAGATCATCGGGCGCGCGTGGTGCTTGAGGTAGTGGATCACGCTCTCGGATCCGGCGGCGAAGCCCCCGATCGAGGCGAGCGACTTCGAGAACGTCCCGACGATGAGGTCCACCTCGTCGGTCACGCCGAAGTGGGCGGCGGTGCCGTCCCCCTTGGGGCCCAGCACGCCGACCGAGTGGGCGTCGTCGACCGCGAGGGCGGCGCAGAACCGCTGCGCGACCTTGATCAGCGCCGGGAGATCCGCGATGTCGCCTTCCATGGAATAGACGCCGTCCACGATGATCATCACGCCGGTGTTCGAAGGGACGCGCCCCAACTTGCGCTCCAGCCCCGCGAGGTCGCCATGGTTGAACCGCACGGTCTCCCCGTGCGACATCTTGGCCCCGTCCACGATCGAGGCGTGGTCCAGCTTGTCGAGGAAGACCAGGTCGCCCCGGCCCACGAGCCCGGAGATCACGCCGAGGTTCGCCTGATAGCCCGTCGAGAAGACGAGGCAGGATTCCTTGCCGAAGAACTCCGCCAGCTCGGTCTCGAGACGCTCGTGGAGGTCGAGCGTCCCGTTCAGAAAGCGGCTCCCCGTGCAGCCTGAGCCGTAGCGCTCCAACGCCGCCTTGGCGGCGGCGAGCACATCCGGGTGGTGGGTGAGCCCGAGATAGTTGTTCGAGCCCATCATGACCCGGGGCTCGCCCTCGATGACGACGACGGTGTCTTCGGACTGCGTGATCGGCTTGAAATAGGGATACAGCCCCGCGGCCTGGATCTCGCGCGCCCGGGTGAAGGATCTGCATTTGTCGAACAGCGCGATGTGCTGCAGGGTCTCGGTTCGCACGAAGGCACGCATCCCAGTTGGAAGGTCGGTACAGCTTAGCCGGGGGTGCCGAAAATCGCAAGGCGGCGCAGGCCCACGAGTTAGCGCGACCGCGCCCCGGGCCGTAAGTTTGGCTCCCGTGCTCGGACGCGCCACCGCCCCGGTCGCCGCGCTCGCCGCTGTGGCGATTCGACTTGCAGCCCAGGCCCCCGCATACCGTTACGGCTGGGGAGACGCGGCCACGACCGCTGGGGCGGTGGCCGTCGCGCTGCTGCCGTCCGCGCTGCGATTGCCGAGCCTGCCGCCGCCGTGCGCTCCCTGTGATCCCGCCGCCTTGTGGTCCATCGATCGCCGAGTCCTGGGCGCCGATTCGCGCGGCGCCGGCACCGCAAGCGACCTGACGCTGGCCGGCGTGGTCGGGATCGGTGGCGTCTTCGCGGTGGGTGGCGCGCCGCCGGGCGTCGCCCGCGGCGACGCCGCCGTCTACGGCGACGCGCTGGCCCTGACGTTCGCGGCCACCAACTGGACCAAGGCGCTCGCGCACCGCAGCCGCCCCGTGTTGTATACCTCCGGCGCGACGGCCGCCGCCGGTGTCCGCGACAACCGGCTGTCGTTCCCGTCGGGGCACGCCGCGCTCGCGTTTGCCGCGGCGACGAGCTACTTGGTCCTCGCCCGACGCCAGCACTTGCGCCACGGGACCCGCAACGCGGTGTTGCTGTACGTGGGTGCGGCGAGCGTGGGCGCTCTGCGGCTCGAGGCGGGCCGGCATTTCCCCACCGACGTCCTGGGCGGGGCGGCGCTGGGCAGTGCCGTCGGCTGGCTCGTGGCTCGATTCCACCCGTGAGCGAGCGTCCCACCTCACCCGCCGAGCTGCCCCGCGTCATGGGACTGCGCGACGTGGTGCTCTTCAACATCACGGCCATCGTGGGCCTGCGCTGGCTCACGACGGCAGCCAGCCAGTTCGGGGTCGCGGCGCTGCCGCTGTGGGTGGTCGCGATGCTCGTGTTCTTCATTCCCTCCGCGCTCGCCGTGCGCGAGCTGGCGGACATCGACCCCGGCGCCGGCGGCCTGTACCGCTGGGTGAGTCGGGCGTTTGGGCCACGTCAAGGCTTCCTCGCGGGGTGGGGGTACTGGGTCAACAACCTCTTCTATTATCCGTCACTGCTGGTGGCGACCGCCGCGATTGCCGCGTACATCGGCGGCCCCCGTTTTGTCCACCTGGGCGATGACCGGGGCTTCATCGCCGCGGTGGCGCTCGTGGGGCTGTGGCTCGCGGTGGGGCTGAACGTCGTGGGCCTCCGGGTGGGCAAGTGGCTCCAGAACCTCGGCGGCTTCGGCACCTGGCTGCCGGCGCTGATCTTCGTGGCGCTCGCGGCGTGGGTCGTCGTCACGCGCGGCAGCGCCACGCGGTTCACGACGGCCGGGCTGGTCCCGGCGCGCTTCGATTTCCCGTCCATCAACCTGTTCGCGACCATGACGTTCGCCTATGCGGGGCTGGAGTTGGCTCCGTCGCTCGGCGGGGAGATCCACGATCCGGCGGCGACGCTGCGGCGCGGCGTCCTGCTCTCGAGCGCGGCCATCGTGGCGATCTACCTGCTCGGGACGGTGGCGATGCTCGTGGCGCTGCAGCGCGAAACCGTGAGCATCACCAACGGCATGCCGCAGGCGACGGCCGAGTTGGTCGCGCGTCTGGACGTGCCGGGGCTGGGGTGGGTGGCGGCAATCGTGGCGGCGTTGCTGGTGCTCGGCAACGTCGGCGGCGTGGGCGCGTGGCTCGCCGGCTCGGCGCGGCTGCCGTACGTGGCTGGCATCGGCGGCGCGTTGCCCCCGGTGTTCGCGCGCGTCCACCCTCGGTGGCGTACGCCGTACGTATCGCTGCTCGTCCAGGGAGGTCTGGCGACGGTCTTCGTGGTCTCGAGCCTCGTGGGCACGAGCGTGACCAGCGCCTACCTCGTGCTCACGCAGACCACGCTCATCCTCTATTTCATTCCGTATCTCTACGTCTTCGGGGCGTACCTCAAGCTGCGGCGGCGGCGGACGCCGCTCACGGTCGCCGTCGGCGTGGCAGGGTTGGTCGCGGTGGCGTTCTCGATTGTCCTGGGGTTCGTTGCGCCTCCGGGAGAGGCGCACCCGTGGTGGTACGAGGCGAAAGTGGTGGGCGGCGTCGCCGTGTTTATGGCGTTGGGGTGGCGGCTTGCTCCAGCAACTCCACCACCCGCCGCCGCAGCTCCGCGTGCCGCTTGACGAGCTCGCGTGCCTCGGCGGTCAGCGTCGATGTCCCGCCCCGAGGTCCCCCCGCGCGCGACGCCACCGCCGCGGCGCCGAGGGCGCGCTCCAGCTGCTGGATCCTGGCCCACGCCGTCCGGTAGCTCATCCCCGCACCCTTTGCGGCTTCCTTGATCGAGCCGGCGCGCTCGATGGCTTCGAGGAGCCGTACCTCCGCATCGCCCAACAGGTATGTCCCGCTCCGCTCGAACCACACGCCCGCGCGCGGGACGAGGTCGGTGAGCATCATGGCGTCTCCTCACGCCGCTAGTCGACCGCGGTACAGTCGCCCGCCCGGCGATCGAACGCCGGGGAGCCGTCCGGGAGGCGCCACGAGAGCAGTGCCTCACGCCACGTCCTCATCGCCCACGCGGCGAATGCGCGCGCGGCGCGATGCGGAGCCGGCTGCCGGACGACGTACAACGTGTAAGGATTGCGAAGCAGACTATCCGCGGTAAAGAGGGTGCGCAGCCCGAGGTCAGGGGCACGGACGAACGTCGGCAGGTCGGCTATGGCGTAGGCGCCGCGCTCGGCGGCGAGCTGCAGGGTCGTCATCTGATCTGCGCCGGATTCGACGTACCATGCCATGCCTTGCGGCCGCACGCCGGCGGCGGCCCACAGCGCCAGTTCCTTCACATGCGTCCCCGACGAGTCGCCGCGCGAAACGAACCGCGCTCCCGCATGGGCGATGCGGGCGAACGCGTCGGCCGCCTGTCGCGCGCGCGCGACGCCCGCCGGATCGCCCGGCGGCCCCACGATGGCGAACCGGCTGGCGACGAGCGGACAGCGCAGCAGTACGTGGCCCGCGAGGATCCGCGCTTCGAGGGATGGCGCGTGCGTGATCACCACGTCGAGGTCGCCGCGCGCCGCCGACTGGAGGATCTGTCCCGAAGGCCCGATCACGGTGACGACGCGCGCCCCGGTCCACCGCGCGTCGACGACGTCGAGCGCGCCGGACTGTTGCACGGTGTACGTCGTGCCCACTCGCAAGGGGCGCGGCGTGCTGGTGCAGGCCGCGAGCGCGGCGCACATTAGCGCCCCTACGATTCTCCGGAGTGCTGTCATGCGGCGTCTTCCTTCTACGTATTCCCTCTACGTTGTCTCTCTACGTCTTACATGTGGTCTCGCGCTCGCGCCGTCGGTCGGTGTCGCCCAGGGCTTCCAACTCACAGTCGAGAACATCATGCGTGGCGCCGACCTCGTCGGCACCGCGCCGGCCAATGTGCGCTTCTCGAGCGACGGCCGCTACGTGTACTTCCGCTGGCGCAGTCCCGGCGCCGACACCGCGGACCAGGACTACCGCGCGGCGGTCGCGGGCGGGAGTCCCGAGCGCCTCGCGCGCTTCGCGGTCGACACGATTCCCATGGCGGACGGGACGTGGTCGCCGGACCGGACGCGGGAGGTCGTCGTGCTCAAGGGGGACCTCTGGCTCGTGGACCGGCGCGGAGCGAAGCGGCGGCTCTCGGAGACGGCGGCGGCGGAGTCCAATCCCGGCTGGTCGGGCGACGGCCGGACGGTGTTCTTCACGCGGGAGGGCAACGCGTGGGCGCTCGATGTGGACGGGGGCGCCGAGCGTCAGCTGACCGACGTGCGCCGGGGGCCCGCGCCGAAGGCCCCAACGGAGCCGACGGGGGAGAAGAAGTTCCTCCGCGATCAACAGCGGGAGCTGTTCGACTTCATCCGACGCCAGGTGGCCGAGCAGCGCCAGCGCGCCGACTCCGACACCACCGGCCGCAAAGCGGTGTGGCTCCCGGAGACCGAGAGCGTGGGGCGCTTCGAGACCTCGCCCGACGGCCGCTTCGTGCTTGCCACCGTGACCGACCGTCCCGACGGGACCGCCGCCGCGCAGCAGGTCACGATGCCGGTCTGGGTGACGCAAACGGGGTTCGTCGAGACGCAACAGATCCGCACCAAGGTCGGCGACGCGCAGAACCACCAGCGGGCCGTGGTGATCGACGTCGCGACGGGGAAGGCGACGTGGGTGGCACGGGACACCCTAAAGGACTCCGCGGGCAACGGGCAACGGGAAACGGACCAGGTCGGCGTCGGGTTTTCACCCAATGGGCGGCACGCTCTCGTGCGCATTTCGAGCCGGGATTTTAAAGACGCCTGGCTGGTGGTCGTGGACCTGCCGTCACTCGCGCGGCGCGAGGTCGTCCACCTGCACGACGACGCGTGGCTCGGCGTGGACGGGTTTCTGGGCCCTGGCGCCTGGACCGGCTGGCTCGGGGACGGGGAGACGGCCTATTACGCCAGCGAAGAGACGGGGTATGCCCATCTCTACGTGGTGTCGGCCGCGGGCGGAGCGCCACGCGCGTTGACGAGTGGCGATTGGGAGGTGCAGAGCGCGGCGCTGTCTCCGGACAAGCGGACGTTCTTCCTCGAGACCAACGAGGGAGACTGGGGCCAGGTGCACTTCTACGCGATGCCGGTGACGGGCGGCCCGCGCACCCGGATCACCGGGGCTGAAGGTCGGCAGGACGTGGTCGTCGCGCCGGACGGAGCGACGCTCGCGGTCCTGCAATCGACGGCCAATCATCCGCCCGAGTTGTACGTGCAGCGCAACCAGCCAGGCGCGGCGCCGCGGCAGATCACCGAGAGCACGACGCCGGAATGGCGCGGATTCAGCTGGATCAAGCCCGAGATCGTGGCGATCCCGGCGAGCGACGGCGTGCAGGTGCCGGCGCGTCTGTACCGGCCCACCAGAGCGGCCAACCACGCGGCGGTGATTTTCGTCCACGGCGCGGGCTATCTCCAGAACGTCCACAAGTGGTGGTCGAGCTACTACCGCGAATACATGTTCAACCAGCTGCTCGCCGCGCGCGGCTACACGGTCCTCGACCTGGACTACCGCGGCAGTGCGGGGCACGGGCGCGCGTGGCGCACGGCGATCTACCGTCACATGGGGGGCCGCGACCTGGACGATCAGGTGGACGCCGCGCGCTGGCTCGTCCGGCAGATGGCGGTGGACTCGACGCGCCTCGGGATCTACGGCGGCAGCTACGGTGGGTTCATCACCCTCATGGCGCTGTTCACTAAGCCTGGGGTGTTCGCGGCCGGGGCGGCGCTGCGGCCCGTCACCGACTGGGCCCACTACAATCACGGCTACACGGCGCGCATCCTCAACCAGCCGCAGGAAGACTCCGTCGCCTACCGGCAGTCGAGTCCGATCTACTTCGCCCAGGGGCTCACGGGCCGCCTCCTGCTGTGCCACGGGCTCGTGGACGACAACGTGCACTTCCAGGACACCGCACGGCTGATTCAACGGCTCATCGAGCTGGGCAAGCAGAACTGGGACGTGGCGGTGTATCCGGTGGAGGCGCACGGATTCCGTCGCAACGACAGCTGGACCGACGAGTACCGGCGGATTCTCAGGTTGTTCGAAGAGACGATCGGACGCTAAGCGTCTTCCGCTTCGCCTTCAGGGAGGCGTTCGGACCCCCGCACGGGGAGGCCGATCTGTCCGGCCCACTCGTCGGTGAGCTCGAACGTTCTGCCCATGTCGAAGCGCAGCACCCGCAGCCGGCGGGCCAGGTCCTTGAGCGCCCAGGTGACGATGCGCTGCACCTCTACCGAGGACCATTGGCCGAATTCGTTGTGACTGAGGTCCGCTTGGAGCGCTTCGGCGATCCGCGCGGCGGAGCGGCCATGGGGCCCTTGGGGGGTGGTCGGGGTCGCCAGGGTCACGGGCGCGGGTCGCGGTGTCTTGCGGGGCGTTTCGCCGTCACCCCACAGCAGCCACTCCAATGTGACACCGGTCACGCCCCGATCTTGGGCTTTGACCACGATCAGCCGGGCGATATCCGCGGGAAACTTCTTACGCTGAGGCCACTTCTTGACGGCGGCTTCGGTGACCGGCGGACCGATTTCGGCAGCAAACTGCCGATAGGTCAGCGAGATGGCCTCCCAGGGACTGAAGAGGTCCAGGAGGATCGCGAGCCGCTCAGCGACGGGTCCCTGTTTGGGTCTGTTTCGGTCCTTGACAGATGACAAGGTGGCCCCAGATTAGTGACGCGAAAGTGCCCCGTTGGCACCGAATAACTGGCTCCGACCGGCATAAGGTGTCGCGCATTAAGGCCCTTGTCAAGGTGGTTCCTCCGTGTCGCGTCTGCGCGTAATCGCAATCTCCGAGGCGTTCAGCGGATTCTGGAACGATTTTGCCAAGGACCTCGGGGTCGCTATCGACCTCCTCGCTCCGGCGGACCCCGTCACCCCGAGCCCCGAGACGGTGGCCGTCATCGTCGCGGCGGGCGGGGCGGAGCGGGACGCGATCAAGTGGCTGGAGAGTCACCGCGTGCCGCCGGGGTTGCCGACGCTGGTCGTCGGCACCGATACCGGGCGGCGCACGGCGATGCAGCTGGTCGCCCGCGGGGCGAGCGACTACTTCGCGCTTCCGGACGACCTCGAGATTTTCCGCAGCGCGGTGATGGCGGCGCGTAACGGCGACCGCTCGCGCGCGGCGGCGGCCTCGCACCGAGCCGCGGATGCGTTCGCCGGCATCGTGGGCGAGAGCCAGGTCCTCAAGAAGGAGCTGGCGCGGGCGGCCCGGCTGCTGCCGCACCGCAGCGCGCGCGCGCTGATCGTCGGGGAGACGGGGACCGGCAAGGAGTTGCTGGCGCGGGCGATCCACGCGGGCGGGCCGCGCGGTGGCGCTCCCTTCGTGGCGGTCAACTGCTCGGCGTTTCCGGAGCACCTCATCGAGTCGGAGCTGTTTGGGCACGAGCGCGGTTCCTACACGGACGCGTACGCGGCCAAGCCGGGCCTGTTCGAGGTCGCGGACACCGGCACGTTGTTCCTCGATGAGATCGGCGACCTGCCGCTCAGTCTCCAAGCGAAGCTGCTGCGCGTGATCGAGGACAACGAGATTCGCCGGGTCGGCGGGACGAAGTCCCGCACGGTCGACGTGCGCATTCTCGCGGCGACGAACGATGATCTCGCCGAGCGCGTGCGGACGGGGAGTTTTCGGGAGGATCTCTTCTTCCGGCTGAGCACCGTCGTGCTCGGCCTGCCGCCGCTACGGGAGCGGGGCGATGACATCCTGCTCCTGGCGGAAGCGCTGCTCGAGCGGCTCGCCGCCGAGCATCGGCTGCCGGTCCCGACGCTGACCCCCGAGCTGCGCCAGCGTCTCCTCGCCCACGCCTGGCCGGGGAACGTCCGGGAGCTGAAAAACGCCCTGGAGCGGGCCCTGCTGCTGTCCCCGCCTGGCGAGCTGAGCCCCGAGGAATTGCTGCCACCGGCGTCACCCCGAGCCTCCGGCGAGGGGCCGATCCCTTTCCCAGCGCCGCTGCACCAGATCACGACCGCCGCGGCGCGCGCGACGGTGCAGATGTGCGGCGGCAATCGTAGCGAGTCGGCGCGGCGGCTGTCGATCTCCACGCGGCGGCTGCGGCGGTTGCTGAACGGGGACGGGGATCTCGAGGAGGAGATGGAGGAAGCCGTCGTGCGGGTGTCGAGCCGGCGCTCCTAGGCGCTCGCGCGGGCCGCCTGGCTCGCTCCGACCCACTCAGGGACGAAACGACCCACCGCCTACCGGGGCCCCGTTCGGGGCCCTTTTCGCAATCCCCTACATCGCAACGACCTGAGCGCATGCGTTCGCGCCGGACGGCGAGGAACGCTTCCTGCATTCCTCGTCGGCACGATGAATCCGGAGCATCGCGCGGCCGTCCGCCGTTCCTTCACGCCGCTCGCGTTGCTTGCGGGCGCGATCGCGGCGGCACTGAGCTGCGCCGACCCGTCGCCCCTCGGCGTCCCAGCCTTTCAGAGAGGTGGCAAGTGGACGCCCCCCCCTACGTCCACCGGCGGGTCAGCCCTGGTCGTCTGCTCGCAGACCTACGACTCCGTAACCCAGGTGATCGGACCCGCGGGCGGGCTCATCGCCGTCGGCCACCACTTTCTGTGGGTCGATTCGATGGCGCTCGCCGACACGGTGCGGATCACTGCCGTGGCGCCGGCGGACACCGTGCGGTGGGTGCGCTTCCAGCCCGACGGCCTCCAATTCAAGACCAACGGCGCCGGTTGGTCGGCGATCCTCTATACGAGCTTCAAGGACTGCGGCGTACCGACGGCCGATACGCTGCGGATCGCGCAGGTCACCGACTCGCTGACCATCATCAGATACTTGCGTGCGCCCGACTCCACGTGGGTGCGGGTCAAAAAGAACGCGTGGAGCCAGGCCAATCAGTATGTCGCCGGGGTGCTGCACCATTTCTCCCAGTACGCCGTCACGTGGTAGGAGCCATATGAACTGGAATCGCATACTGGTCCCGCGGTGGTTGCTGGGGCTCGCGCTGGCGGTCGCCGTGACCGCGGCCGTCCTGAGCTGTGCGGACCCGTCGCCGGTCGCGGTGGTTCCCCCGGCGCTCACCGCTCAAAGGGCCGCTGCCCACGGCCTGATCTCGTGTACCCCGCTCCCCTACGACTCGGTCACCAAGGTGATCGGGCCCGAGGGGGGATGGCTGGTCGCGGGCGGGCACGTGCTGTTGGTCGATTCGCTCGCCTTAAGCAGCCCGGTGAGCATCACGGCCGTGGCGGCGTCGGACACGCTGAACTTGGTGCGGTTCCAACCTGAGGGCCTGAGATTCAAGCCGGGGACCCACGGCATCGGCGCACTGGTCGCGACGAACCTCGACAACTGCAACGTACACCCCAATCAGGTGCTGCAGGTCGCCCACGTCTCCGACTCATTGAACATCCTCGACTTCCTGCCGTCGGTGACGGGGTCCGATTCGGTCGTCGTTACGAAGTACAAGACGTACCTGGGGTCTCTGTGGGTCGGCGGCCTGCTCCGCCACTTCTCGAACTACGCGGTAGCCTGGTGAGGGCGCGGTCCATGAACCTGAGGCATCTCTGGTACTCAGCACTGTTGGCCGCCGGGCTGCTCGGGTGTGACCAGCCCGGGCCCGCCGCTCCCGACGGGCCTGCTCGCAATCTCGATGCCAGCTGGAGCGACTCCTCGACCGGTCTGGTGCCGTGCCGGCCGCTGGCGTACGACTCGGTCACCCAAACGGTGGGATTCTTCGGGGCGGTGCTGCGCGTGAGTCGGCACACGCTCATCATTCCGCCGCTCGCACTGACGCACCCCGTCCAGATCACCGTCGTCGTTCCGTCGGACACAGTGAACGTGATCCGGTTCGAGCCGGAAGGGCTCGTCTTCAACTATCCGGTCATGCTCACGATGAGCTACGCGAACTGCAATGCGAGCTCCTTCACCGACCTGCGGAAGATCGCGTACACCACCGACTCCCTGCAGATCCTCGAGTATGAGCCGTCGGCGGACGATGTCTTTGGCAAGAAAGTCACCGCGCGGCTGGCTCATTTCTCGCTCTATGCCGTGTCTTACTAAACACTCGTGCGCCCCGTTCCCCCGGTTCGAGCAGCGCTCGCGCGCAGCAGGAGGATCCTCGTGAAGTTCGCGCAGCACCTACGGTACTCGGTGTGGCTTGTCGCCGCGGTCGTCGCGGCTTCGAGCTGTGGAGATCGCACGGCGACCGGTCCCGCGATTCAGGCCTCCGCCAGCACGGCGGCGCAGGGTCCGGCGGCCGAGCGGGCCGTAAAGAACGGCGGCAAGCGCACCGGGTT
>Ga0209375_1000814_pt1 | contig 25228 bp, 26 predicted proteins | sample GraSoiAngelo_131_FD_185888 | JGI IMG/M metagenome (GOLD analysis project Ga0209375, IMG submission 185888) | Grasslands soil microbial communities from the Angelo Coastal Reserve, California, USA - 14_0929_02_30cm (SPAdes) (version 2) | ecosystem: Environmental > Terrestrial > Soil > Grasslands ... | reverse complement strand
GATCGAAATATTCGGACTCCCATCTCAAAAACACTCGATTTAGGGCATAGAACGCCCCGGCTGTAAGTCGTTGGTCAACAACTAATTCCGAGGCGCCCTTGAAATAACTCGTAAACTGGGGCTAGGCTGGCCCACTCATCCTTGAACTTATCCTTGGTGCGATGCAGGGGAACTCGCAGGTAATTGCGGTCCACGCCCATGTCCCGTCAGACCGCATCTTTATCCTTATTCTTTCAGAAAGACTGCCCACAGCAGGTCCCTGTCCCGGGCCGGCAAGCCGGAAAGGATCTTGGAAAGCATCATTTCCCTCCAGGCGGTTCTTCCCCAAAGTCCGGTAGTACTCCAGTAAGACGTCGTTACACATGGAGTTAAGCCGTGCGCTTTGAGCCGTGGCGTCAAAAATCGGTTGGATGGTCATAAATTTGCGAAATTGCCCCATAAAACAACAGTTTTCGTGAGAACTGCCTGGCGCTCGAGTCCTCATTGTTTCAGCTGTCTCCGTGCTCTCCCAATCTGCTGGCCTCGGTCGCTTTGACGTTGCCGCTGCCACAGGAATTTTTCCTCTTCTGCCGGTTTCCGTGGGATGCTCGAAGAAAAGGCCGATTTTTGGGCCTTTGCGGGCCCTTGTGCCCTTGCGCGTGGCTTGTTGACTCGGGCTTCAGCCTGAATACCAGTGTCCCCTTGTGAGAAAACGGGTGGGGTCGATAATTGGAAAGGAATTGGAATACGGAACAATGAGTACTATTATAAAAGCAGAAGTACCGATTGTTCCAGAAAGGATATATGGCAGCCCAATCTCACTACCTTCCCGCTCTCCACAAGCTGTTCCGGACCCGACCTGTGGCTCTTCTCAGCGACCTTCGTAAAGCTTTGCAGACGCCCTCGCGAACAACCGTCTTCCGCGTGCTCAGTTCCGTGGGCTATCTCGCCAGCTATAGCCACGCCGGCCGCTATTACACGCTGAAACGGATCCCGCAGTTTGACCCACGAGGCCTTTGGCATTATCGCCAGATCGGCTTCTCCTCGCAGCGCACCTTACGCGCCACCCTGGTCCATTTGGTGGAAACCTCACCCGCCGGTCAGACCCATGAGGAACTCCAGGACGTGCTCCTTCTGCGCGTGCACAATACCCTGCGTCTGCTGGTGCGCGCCCGCGAACTGCAACGCAGACTATTCCAAGACGTCTACGTCTACCTCAGCGCCAAGCCGAAGCCAGCTTCCCGGCAATGGGCGGAACGACAGAAACTCGCCCCGCCACCGGCTCCCAAGGAACTGCATCCCGCTCGTGTCATCGACATTCTCGTCGATCTCCTTCATCATCCAGAAGACGAGGCGCGCGCCGTTTGCCAGCGATTGCGTGCCGGGGGGCACCCGGTCACACCCGAGCAGATCGAAACCATCTGGGCCCACTACCATCTAAAAAAAACTCCCCACGTACGCTCCAGGCACGGGAGGCCTTGAGAAGCGTCATCGCTTCTCTGGACCAGCGCTATCGCGAACAGGTGCACGAGGTGGAGACGGTTCCTCTGATCGTGCGCGAACCGCCCGAGGCCTGCGCGGTCTGTGGCGGCCGCATGAACGTACAGAAGACGATTCAGCGCTGGGGAAAAACTCTGGCTCACGGTTTGTTCCGCGTTCGGGAAACCATCTATGCCTGCGCTTCCCGCCGGAAGAAAGGCCACCGCGTCGTCACCGCGCGCTCCTCCTTTTTGGCTCAGCTGCTATTACCCCATAGCACCGTGGGGTACGACCTGCTGGTGTATGTCGGTTGTCAGCGCTTTGTGCACTATCGTCAACGCGAGGAGATTCGCTCCGAGTTGAAGGAACGGTATGGAATCGTTCTCTCCACCGGAGAAATCAGTGCTTTGGGTCGCCGCTTTCTCGTCTATCTGGAGGCCTTACACCAGAAACAGTCTCCCGCCTTGCGCGCGGCGCTGGAAGCCGACGGTGGCTGGCCGCTGCACATCGACGCCACCGGAGAAGATGGCCGAGGCACGCTGGTGACCGCTTGGGCGGGCTGGCGGGGCTGGGTTTTAAGCGCCTGGAAAGCGCCTACAGAAAGGGCCGAGTTTATTCTGCCCGGCATCCAGCGCGTCGCCGCCGAGTTCGGCGCCCCCTGCGCCATCCTGCGCGACCTGGGCCGAGCGATGACCGAGGCCGCTGCCCAATATGTGCAATCCCTGAAGAAGCCGATTCCCGTGCTGGCCTGTCATCAGCATTTTCTCTCCGATATCGGCAAGGACTTGCTAGAAGCAGGACACCATCAACTACGCGATGGCTTCCGCCAGATCCGCTTATTGCCGCGCCTGCGCGCCTTCGTCCGCCAGCAGGGCAGCCATCTGGGAGAATCGATCGGTATGGGGCGAGAGGCTCTCGATCACTGGCTGGCCGCAAAAGGCCACACTCCTGCCCTTCCGAAAGGCGTCGAGGGCATCGTCGCCGTGCGCAGCATGGCGCAATGGGCATTGGACTATCACGCGGATGGACGCGGTCTGGGTTTTCCCTTCGATCTTGCCTGGCTCGATCTCTCCGCCCGCTGCCTGCATCTCTTGGCCGCCCTCCGAACTTTCCTTCGCACACCTCCGGCCGACGCCCAAGTCCTCAAAGCGCTGGAAACTCTCGAGCGCATGCTGCGCCCGCTTGAAAAGGACCAGCCTCCTTTCCTCTTGCTTCTGGAGGCTCTTTCCAAACGCGCCGATCTGTTTCACCGTCTGCGCGCGGTTCTCCGGCTCGAAGAGAAAAACCCCACGGCGAAGAAGCTCCACCAGATCCGAGCGGCGCTCCAAGGCCTCAAGGCTTCGCTGCGCAGGAAGCGCCCCGAGCGCGGGCGGGCCAAAGACACGCGCGAGGCCATCGACCTGATCCTGGAACACCTGGATCGTCATGGCCCCTATCTTTGGGGACATGCCCTCCGCCTTCCCCGGCGGGTAGGCGGAGGGATTCGCCTAGTGGCCCGCACGAACAATGGCTTGGAGTCTCTCTTCCACACCATCAAACACGGAGAACGTCGCCGCAGCGGTCGCAAAATCCTGACTCAGGATTTCGAAATCCTTCCCCCTGCGGCCGCCCTGGCAACCAATCTCCACCATGCCGATTACGTGAGCCTCCTGTGTGGTTCGCTGGACCGGCTGCCAGAAGCTTTCGCTGCACTGGACGCCCCGCATCGGTCTCGTTCGATCGCTGTCGGCGCGAAGCAAAGCAGCACGACGGTGGAAACCGCTTCGTTGAGCACGATAGATAAACGGTTCGTTCGCCGCCAGATCTTCGAGGACTACATTCTTGACGCCGCAAAGTGCGCTTGACCGGAAAACAGCGAAACTTCACTTCATCCAACCGATTTTTGACGCTTAGGGCTTTGAGTGATCCAGAAAGAGGGTGAACTGGATCTGAGGAACGCCGCCATCGCAGAGGTCTATGGTTCGAAAACAAACAAGCTGCAGAGAACAGTCGCTCCATCGACCCTAGAGCGGAACAGAGAGCGTCTCGACTCGTGGAAGCAAATTGCTGTTTACCCATGTGGGCCGTAAAGCCTCGGCGTTTTAGGCTGAGGATATGAGGCCCCTCACCTGAAGGGAAGCACGGTCTACGCGTTCAAGAGTGAGATTGATGGCTGGCTCAGGGGTCGAGCCCAAGCCCGCCTAGCTTCACCTTGAACTTCAATGGGAGCTTACACCAAGCGCCCAAGGGCCGTGTTGCGGTACAGCAAGGAGCCGGGCGGCAAACCCGCGTAGCCTCCTAAGGACGGGTTGGGGGCCGCGCGGGGACAGCGGTTCCGCAAGGGACCGTGTGCGAGCTACCCAACCCGGGATGAGCCCGGCTGCAGAAGCGTAGTTGGACGCGCCCAACCTGTGTTGAACGACCACGGACGGAGATTCCTTTCTTCGGTTTCGGATAGCTGCAGCGGGTCTTCGGTGAAGACATTGTGAGGGCGTTTTTGCGTCCGAGGCATTCGCTAAATCGGCCTCCCATAGAATCCTGATCTGAGCCTCGCGTCCACAGGGCTAGCCCGATTAAGGCTTAGGTCGGCGGCAAAGAACGGGACATGCTCCGTTACATCTCTTAGCCGATATACTGCCCGTCGTTTCAAGTGACTGCAGGAGCCGATCAGCCATTCGCCCCCCAGCGGTATCAGCTTAAGGGAAAAATGCTCGACCTCTACTTTGCTCCACCAGAAGAGCGTCCAGAATTCCATCACAACCTCACACCTGACTGAGAAGTGCTCACCCACTCACTGTAAGAACTAACAGTGTGGACAACCCCAATTATCGACTAAGAGTACAGTCTGCCTCGCGGGTCAGGAGAACAACTGAGGAGAGTCTGGCACGAGGATAAGAACCTGAAAAAGGAGGCTGACATGGCCACAGTAGCGCCCGCAACACCCTCAACGCCCAAAGAGCGCGATTGGACGAAACCACAGGCGATGGCGATTCCGAAGGAGGGATACTTCAAGCTTCAAGATGGGAGGTACGGCCCGGTATATCCACGAACTCCAGCCTGCTATGGATTTACCCTCATCGCGAAGATCAAACCGGGAAGAGAGGACGCGATCCGTGCATATGGCAAGACCATCGAGAAGGCGATCGCTGATCTTCCTGAAGCCCTTGCGACGCTTAAGCTCCACTACCTTCGGTGGGTTCTGTTTGACATCGGGAAGGACACTTATTTCATGTACCAGGGGATCTTTGACACAGATTTCGACAAGTACACTGAGGACGCCGTAGCCCTGTTCACAAAGTTAGGTGTGAACACGACTTTTGAGAACCTTGAAGGATTTCCGGAAGACTGGAAGACCAACGTGCCAGCGTTCGTCAAGTTCGTTCGTGAACACCAGTGCCCCAGTTTTCTGGAGTATGGAGAATATCCGTTCGTCACGGCCGACGAGATTAAGAAGGCTCTAAAACTTAAGGCTGCCTTTGCTGACATGCTGGACCTGATGCAGTAGCAGACCTCTTGTTTTACTCGCTACGGAGAAGGGTGTGTCCGCCTTGCAACAATCGCATCGCATTTCACGAGATCCGACCAAACAATCCGATCAGTCCGCTTCGCTTGATTTGGACGACATTCAGCATTTCTTGATGTCGCGGCCGCCTGCGCGGGCAGCGCGTTATGAGTTCCTTGCGTTTAAGACTGGTTCAGAGGGACGAGCATGGCTGACGGGCCTCATCGACAAGGTGGGCACCGCAAGCGTTGTCGGGTCCAGCCTACTTGACGCAAGGTGGGTGACCGTTGGCTTCACCTGGAACGGTTTGCAAATGCTCGGTGTGGATGACGCATCCTTGGCCACCTTCCCGGAAGAGTTTCGTCAGGGCATGGCGGCCCGGGCGGGCGTCCTCGGCACCACAGGCGCTAATCATCCAGATCATTGGGTGGGAGGGCTCGCCAGTCCAAACCTGCATGCGATTGTCGTACTGTTTGCCCGCGACGTCGCCGAACGCGAGCGGTGCCGGCAGGAGCATGCAAACTATCTGAAGCAGCGCGACGGAGTCAAACTTCTATCCGCTCTAGATCTGGAAGCTATCCCCCCGTTCGATTACGCTCACGAACACTTCGGCTACCGTGATCGGCTCTCGCAGCCAGTCATCGAGGGAACGGGAGTAGAGCCGACACCCGGATCTGGCCCACCGATCAAACCGGGCGAATTTTTCCTTGGCTATCCTGACGAAGAAGGTCCTGCTGCCGGATTGCCGCAGCCAGAAACTCTTTCTCGCAACGGCAGCTATGTTGCCTATTTGAGAATGGAAGAGCACGTAGGCGCGTTTCGCGATTTCCTCCGAGCCCATGGTGAAACACCGGAACAGCAGGAGTTGATAGCTGCCAAGCTGATGGGACGATGGCGGAGCGGCGCTCCGCTTGTCCTCGCGCCCGATAAGGACGATCCAAAGCTCGGTGCTGATTCTCAGCGCAACAATGATTTCAATTACGCAAAGATGGACCCTCACGGCTATGGCTGTCCGCTCGGTGCGCACATCCGGCGCATGAACCCGCGCGATACCGCAGTGAACATGAACCGGCGGAAGATGATCCGGCGCGGGGGGACTTATGGTCCGCCTCTGCCCGAAGGTGTCCCCGACGACGGCACAGAGCGAGGCATCGCCGCGTTCGTGGGCTGTGCGAGCCTCGTCCGCCAATTTGAATTTGCGATGAACGTGTGGGCGAACGACCCAAACTTTCACGAGCTGGGAAACGAGCGCGACCCGATTTTCGGTACACAGGACGGCACTTTTGACATGACCATCCCAAAGCGGCCCATTCGGAAAAAGATCAAGGGCCTGCCAGCTTTCACCACGATCCGAGCCGGCGCTTACTTCTTTTTGCCTGGTATAAGGGCGCTCCGATACCTGGCGTCGCTGAGTGATGGTCTTTGAAACAAAGATTATTAGAAAGTACAGGAAGGTAGGCAATCATGAGCTCCGTTCCTCAACCACCGCGTACTTATAACCAGAATCATGCACCACGCAAGTACACTCCCGGCAAACGGAGAGTTTCTATCTACTGGACGTGGAGTTATCCCTGGGAAGCCAACCGGGACACCACTGAATTAGACAATCGCTTCTCGACCATGACGGAGGTTCGGAGAGTCGCCTGGCCCGCGTATGAGGGAACGGAATGGGATGAGATGCATTTCCTGCAAGGAATCGCTGGGACCCTGGAACTGTTCCACCGTTCGACGCTCGCGTTTCAGAGCGTCGTAGGTGACGTCACCGGACATTCGGTTGCTGTATTTCAACGAATCGATCAGGCCGGGTATAAGCTTCCGATCGACGAGCGAATCCTCGCGGACACAGACACGCTGATGGTGTTCGGTCTCGATCACCTGCTGTCAGAGCAGGAGGCAGCCTCGGGAGAGATCGAAGCGGTCCGCGAGTGGCTGCAACGAGAAGGAACTTGCCTTCTGCTTGGGCCCCATCACGATGTGGGATTTACAGAAGATTTGAAACAGCGCCAACTGGAATACACACACCACGGGGATGCTCTCGTCCCTCGCCAGCAGCGCTTCGGACAATACACGCGTTCGATGATGAAAGCACTTGGGGTGCCGGTGATGAATCAATTCGGACTCCGACCGGCCATCGTCAAAGGCACTAGTCAAATTGCGCCGCTCACAATCAACAAAGACCTGGATAAGCTCGGCCTCGTCAACGGGGTTACCACATTTAATTTTCATCCCCACCTGCCGCATTACGCGCTGACCACCGATGACACGAAGTCCGTCCACGTGCTTACACGCCAACCGATTGACCTGGACCGACCGCATCCTTTCACGCAGGCGGGCAATACCGAGTTCAACTCGTTCATCTGGATGCCACCTAATGCACGACGCGCCGGAAACATCCTGCTGGCGGACTCCACGATATTTACTACGTTGTTCGGCGGCGTCGAGTCGTTGGAGACCTTTTGGAAAAACCTGGCAACGATGCCACTGTCAAGCGGGATGCCAGCGAAGAAAACTCAGGCTGTCGCCTGATCCGAAACGCGAAGTGCACAAGCACTACACGGGAAAGGTTGAATGGAACTCCTGAGTAAGGCAGTCCCGATCGCGATGCTCGCCTTTGTGGTTTCAAGTATGCTGGCGGTTGGTTTGAGTCTCACCATTCGGCAGATTGTGGATCCTCTGCGCAATGGAAAACTTGTTTTTCTCGCATTGCTCGCCAATTTTGTGCTGATGCCACTGGGGGCATTAGCCATAGCCAGAATTCTCAGGCTTGACCAGCCGCTCGGCATAGCCCTGCTTTTGCTAGGCGCAGCTGCCGGCGCGCCATTCCTTCCTAAACTTGCAGGAATCGCCAAGGGCAACCTTGCCTTTGCCGTGGGATTAATGGTCCTACTCATGGTTTTGACCGTGGCCTACATGCCTCTCGTCCTGCCCCTGCTTTTGGAGGGCGTTTCGGTCGACCCGATGAAAATAGCACGCTCGCTGGTTCTTCTCATGTTGCTTCCGCTGGGTGCCGGGCTTGCAGTGAACGCCCGGTTCGGAAGCATTGCTGAAAGAATGCGGGCGCCGCTTAACCGAATCTCCAGTCTCAGCCTGGCACTCCTGATTGTGCTGCTCTTGGTGACAAACATTCAAAATGTAATCGCCTTGTTCGGAACACGCGGCATTCTGGCGAGCATCCTGTTTCTTTTCGGCGGTGTTGGAATCGGGTGGCTCCTAGGTGGTCCGGGCGCAGGGACAAAGGGCGTGTTGGCGTTAGCTACTGCACAGCGCAATATTGCCGCTGCTCTTGTGGTTGGTGGCAAGGACTTCGATGACCCGAAGGTACTCGTCATGATTGTCGTCGTTGCCGTTGTCGGGCTGCTTATTCTAATGCCGCTGGCGCGGTTCTTAGGAACTCGGAGCGCGGAAACTCCAGCTTAGAACACTACAGGTTCAGGACCGCAGAGTGTCCCAGATTTGGAACAACCGAACTGTAACGTTGATCAGAGCAGACTTGGTATTTCGTTTCTTTGCTTTGGGTGCCTTCGTTGCAGTTGCTAACTTTATTGTCTTGATTCCCGTCAAAGCGCAAGTCAGAGGCGTTTATCCTGTGGGCATGAATGCCACTAACTCTGGAGTGACACCTGAAGCAGGAATCACCTATTCAAACCTTTTTGTTTTTTTCTCGCGTGATGAAGAGAAGGGACCTCATGGCGAGATATTGGCTACCGGCCAGAACTCGATCCTGATGGATATGAACAGTTTTGTATGGGTTAGCAAAAAGGAAATGAATCTCCTGGGTGGAGCAGTATTCTCGGCATCCGCTACCCTTCCAATTGCTAACAACTCGCTCACTTCGGATATCCGCGGTGCTATCAGCGGCGGTGGCGGATTTGCGGATTCCTATTATCAACCGTTTATTCTAGGTTGGCGCAAACAGCGCGTTGCCATTCGGGCGATCTATGGGTTCCTGGCGCCCACCGGAAGATTTAGCGCGGGTGCCAACACGAATGTCGGTTCAGGTTACTGGACCTCAGTTGTTGCGAGTGGACAGACGATATATCTGGATTCGAGCAAAGCCACTGCATTATCTGCCTTTCAGATGTATGAATTTCACAGCGCCCAAGAGGGCACAATGGTCCACCCCGGCCAGACTTTTAACCTGGACTATTCGCTAACCCATACCTTCCCCCTTCGACGTAGCTTGCGCCTTCAGCTTGGGTTGGTGGGCTACGGACAGTGGCAGACTAGCGATAAGCATGGCCCGAACATTACGCCGCAACAGGCAGCCGCGCACTACACAGTCAACGCTCTAGGGTTCGCAGCAAACGCAGTATTACCCGAGCAGAAGGTGAGCGTCGGTGTTAAGTATTTTCATGAATTCGAGTGCAGATCTACCTACCAAGGATACACACTCCAGATCTCCGCCGCGATCACGTTCTAAACCGGATGAGTTGACCATGCGGGCTTGTGCATTCTGAGATCGACCATCCCGCCTACCTGTCATTTAGGGCCTATGGCCCGCGAATCTCATGAAAATCATTTCGAGGTATGATCGTAACCCTCTGGAGCGGCGAGGTCGCTATCACAGTGGACAAGTTGAGGCCGTCTACCTGTCTGAATCCGGAGCGTGCATGATTGAGCGAATAATTGGGCGTCGTTGTCTTCCCTGAGGGAGCCCGATAACGTTTCGCGCCTAGCAAAAGCCGAGTGCGGACTAGGCTGCGAAAAGTCTATGGTTTACTTCTCATGACGGACGCGGCTATCGTTCGATTCGGCTAAGACTCCGGCTAAGAGAACAGCCGAGAATTTGCCCCAGTGCAACTGGTAAAATCGGCCTTTACCGAGAGACGCTTTTTTGCAGCCAATGATTTAGTTTAGCCAGTATATTCCTGACTGGCTCCCAACCCACGCACCCACCCACGCACCCACCCACCTTCCTTACAGGAGGCCCCGCCCCACCCGAAAAATCTTCGTGATCAAGCTCCGCGACGACGCTGCAATCAAGAGAATTCCGCCGACGTTCGAGCCTGTCAACGATGACAGTTGTTACTTTTCGAGGCGTGGTTAGCATTACTGACCAGGATGGGGCCTCGAGGCACCGCCTCCAAGAACCGAACCTCTAGGACGATTGGAGAAAAGTTGGGCTCATAATCGCGAGAAATTGACGACTAGCCAAGGAGTGTTTTCGCACCCATGCGAACGGCATGTGTCGCTAAATCCTCGCGGTTTTTCCCTTGCGTCGCTCTGGCTTCCGCCGTGGAACCGGATGCGGCGACCCTTCTTCAGGTCCTCGGACGGTGGGCCGTCCGTGGAACGAGGTGCAGGAAGCCAAGCAACGTTTGGACAAGGTTAGGAAGGGGGGCAATATGAAGCTCAGTTCGCCGTATCGCGGTGTTTTTGTCTTTCTGGTTGTTCTGTTCTCCGCCTATTCCGCTTTTGCGCAAGTGGATACAGCCCGCCTGCAAGGCACCGTTGCGGACCCTTCCGGCGCCGCAGTTACCGGCGCGCAGGTCACCGTCGTCAACACCGCGACGAGCCGCTCCACTTCCGCTACCACCAACGAGTTCGGCTATTTCACTATTCCCGCACTTCTTCCGGGTCACTATCGCGTTGAAGTCAGTGCCCAAGGCTTCAACAAATCCGTTCGCGAATTGGACCTCCAAGTCGCTCAAATCGCTGTCGCCGATTTCCAACTGACTGTCGGTCAGGTCACGCAGTCCATCACCGTGGAGGCAGGCTCACCGATCATCGACCCGGGCGATTCCGCCATTGGTGTCGTCGTGGAGAGCCGTCAGATCACCGAGCTGCCCCTCAACGGCCGCAATTTCACGCAACTCGCCACTCTCGAAGCCAACGTCACTCGCGGCGTGCCCAACGCCTCGTCGACGGGCGCAGGCGGCAACACGGAAACCTTCCGCAACGGCGAAACTGGCGGCGCCTCCCTTTCCGTCAATGGCCTGCGTCCCCAAAACAACAATTTCGTCCTCGATGGAATTGACAACAACGAATCCCTGGTCAACACCATCGTTTTCTTTCCGCCGGCTGACGCGATTGACGAGTTTCGCGTCCAGACCAGCGTGGCTCCCGCTCAATTCGGCCGCGCCGCTGGAGCCATCGTCGTGACCTCGCTCAAGTCTGGAGCCAACCGCTTTCATGGCACCGCGTTCTGGTTTAATCGCAATACGAATCTAAACGCGCGCGACTTCTTCAACAACGACCGCACTCCCGCTTACAACCGCAATCAGTTCGGCGGCACTTTGGGCGGGCCCATCCTGAAGGACAAGCTCTTTTTCTTTGTGGACTACCAGGGACTTCGCAAACGTGTTCCGGGCAGCAATGACACGGCCACCGTCCCCACAGACCTCATGCGCCAGGGTAATTTCTCAGAATTGCTGGCGGGCGCGGGGCCCGCGGCCAATCCCACGGGACTTTCCTCCCCGATTGCGATTCTCGACCCGGGGACCGGGGCTCCTTTCGCCGGAAACATCATTCCTGCCGGCAGGATGAACTCCGCGGGTCTTGCCTATCTCAAGGCGTTCCCCGAACCGAACTGCAGCGCATCGGTTGACTCCCGCTGCCACTCGATTCTCCAGAACTATCACAACGTCCGCAAAATCAACGAGCAATGGAATGATTTCGATGTCCGCGGCGACTATCTCCTCAACGTCACCAATAGCTTGTTCGTCCGATTCAGCCGCGGCCATGTGGACCAAACAGAGACCCCGCGCCTCACCACTTTACCCTCGGGCTTCGGCTCTGGCACAAACTTCTACTACCCCATTGGGGCTTCCATCGGGTGGACCCACACCATCAATTCTTCCCTTGTGAACGAAGCGCGCGTCGGCTATGTTCGGACCAAGTACGGCTTTGTTCCTCCGTTTAATTCCAGTGATCTGTGCACCCAGCTCGGCATTGTCAATTGCAATACACCCCTCCTCGGGGGCATCGCTCTGATCGGAGGCTACAACTCCCAGATCGAATACACAGGAGATTTTGGGCCCTACCTTGTTCCTCAAACTGGCTACAACTACAACGACACCCTTTCCTGGACCCGCGGCAAGCACACGTTCAAGTTCGGCGGCAACGTCATTCGCCGCCAGGTGAATCTTTTCCGTCCGCTCACCGGCAAAGGCTATTTCTTCTTGAGCGGCAACGGCAACGGAGGCGGCGGCTTCAGCGGCGGCCATGTAAGCACCGATTATGAGGTCTCGGACATTCTGGCTGGTTTCGTGGACGGGTACCAACATGGCCCGACTCTCGGCATGGTCGGCACTCGCAGTTGGGAGAATGGCTTTTTCGCTCAGGACGATTGGCGCATCTCTCCTCGCCTCACGCTGAATCTTGGTCTCCGCTACGACGTCTACACTTGGCCCGTCGAGGTTCTGGATCGCCAGGCTAATTTCAATCTCCTAACCGGCGCGCTCGAACTCGCCAACAAGAATTCCGTCTCGCGCGGCTTCGTTCCGAACGACCACAACAATTTTGGCCCGCGCATCGGCTTCGCCTATCAGCTTACCCGCGATGGCAAGACGGTAGTCAGAGGCGGCTACGGAATTTTCTACTTCCTCGATCGCGGCGGCATCAGCAATCAGCTTGCGCAAAACCCGCCTTTCAGCGGTCAGAACAGCGTCAACTACAGCCAGGGCTTTCGCATCACATTCACAGGCGCCCTGGCTTGCCAGCCAAATTGCACGGCAAGCCAGCTCGATGCCACGCAAGCCACGGCGCCGCTTCCCAGCGGGAATTTCACGGCTCTCGACCTCACAAATCCTTCGGGTGTCAGCGTCATCTCCGTTCTTCCTTCCAACGTCACGCCGAACGTCAGTCAATGGAATCTGCAGGTTCAGCGGCAATTGGATGCCAACAGCTCCGCCAGCCTTGCCTATGTCGGCGACCGCGGAAAAAACCTCACCCGGAATTACAATGCCAACCAGAATCTTTATGGCATTCCAAATTCCGACCCGGCCCACAACCGCTTTAACGCGCTCGGTGCCGTCACGGTCCAAGACAACAGCGGCAATTCGATTTATCACTCGCTTCAGGCCGAATATCAGCGCCGCCTTAATCGCGGTTTCCAATTCCTCGGCTCTTTCGCCTGGTCCAAGACCCTCGATGACGCCTGCGGCGATCTGGATGCCTGCCAGCCGCAGCTTTACACCGACTTCCACCGTGAGCGGGGGCGCTCCAATATTGACCAGAACTATCGCCTGGTGCTCAGTTCGCTCTATGAGCTTCCCTGGGGACGCGGCAAGCACTGGGGTTCGGATTGGTCCCGGCCGGCTGACTTGGCCCTCGGCGGCTGGCAGCTGAGCGGTATTTACACGCTGCAATCCGGCCTCCCCTTCAGCGTTACGGCCAACGGCACTCCGAGCAACACCCGAGCCGACCTGATTGGAAATCTAGTCGTGCACACGGGCAATATCCGCCAGTACTTCGACACTTCTGCGTTCCAGGCCCCTGCGGCAACAGGAGGCATTTACAATGCTCCGGGCACGGCGGGGAGGGATATCCTCCGTGGTCCCGGCAGCTCAAACATCGATATGGCGCTCTTAAAATCCTTTTCGTTCGCCGAACGATACAGGCTCGAAGCGCGCGTTCAGGCCTACAACTTGACCAACACGCCGCACTTCGCCAATCCCAACAGCGACATAAACGGCAGTAACTTTGGCCTAATCACCAGCACCCAGCCGTTTAGCTACCGCCAGGTTGAACTTGGCCTCCGCCTTTCCTTCTAATTCAATTCGTCTTCCTTCAGGGAGACTGTGCGCCGAGTGGAAGCACAGCTTACGGTGTCACAGGGATGAGCTGATTGCGTACCGGAAAAGTATTGATATTTGGCAAAAGCTCCCAATGCGCACCGCGATAAGCCAAACGGTTTCAAGGTGACGGAATACGAGACCGTTGCCAGGCAGCTTGCCAAGTGCACGCAGTTAGCGATGTACTCTAAATATGAGAGTCGCAAAGTGTACCGACGAAGGAGCTTCGGAGAGAGCGAACTGTGAACCATGATGACGATTTTCGGCTGAGATTCGCCTCCGCGAATGAGTGCCTTGGACCCTCAAAGCCGCAAGTGTAAGCTGGTCAAATGAGGAATGATCCTGCTAGGGGTGGAGAAAGCACTGTCGCTCCGCCGCTGGGAGACATTGCCTGGGGCGTCGTTCTCAACGCGGTAGTGCCCGTTATTCTCTACAAAGTCTCCAAGCGTTACTACTCGCCCTCTGAATTTGCGGCTCTAGTAATGGCCGCCCTCTTTCCGCTGGGCAAGGGCACGTTCGACCTAATCCGTCACCGACGGCTTGATCCGATTGCCGTTGTGGTTCTGTTGGGCATCACGACGGACGGCGTGGCTCTGCTTTTCGGCGGCAGCCCGGGTCTCTTGCTGGTGCGTGAGTCCATGTTCACTGGCGCCTTCGGCGCGGCCTGTTTTGCCTCGCTGTTATTGCCGCGCCCGATGATGTTTTATTTCAGCCGGCATTTCATTGCAGGCACTGATCCCGAACGGCAGGCCAGATTCAATGCCGCGTGGCAGTTTCCGGAAGTGCGTTTCTGCCATCGGCTCATCACGACGGTTTGGGGATGCGTATTTGTCGGCGAATTGATTATCCGGCTTGCGCTTGTCTATCGCTCGCCTGCTGCGCTGGTCTTGGTTATCTCGCCCATTCTGTTGGGAGCGTTGACCACCGTCACGATGATTTGGGCGTTTCGCTACGGACACCAAGTGCGGCTGCGAGCCCTGGCCCGTTTCAACCAACTCGAGATCCAAAATGCCGTCGAACTACCACAAAGGCCAGATTGACCAGGGCCACAAGATGGCTTTGCAGACGAAGGATCGTGCCTGAACAGCCTTCATATTCGATGGGTTAGCTGATGTCCACCTCGAGCCCGCCCACCCAGCGAGCCGCAAGGTTGTACACCACTGCCCCGAGCCCCGCGCCGACTCCCCCAATAATCCCGTAAACAATGGGGGCTACTATGACTGCTCCAACACCCATTCCAAACCCAAGTGCTCTCGCACTCATACCCATGCCGCTCCCACCCATTCCCGTGAGCGACCCTGCCACCAGCGAAACACAGGCCATGATTATTCCGATAACCAGCCCTACGAATGCATAGCTAATTGCACCAAGCTTCAAAGCGGAGCCTGGTCCAATGCGTTTGAGTGTAGCCATCGTGTTCCTCCTTCCAAACTTGGCGCGCATGCTACCAGAAGCCAGCAACCTCACAAAGGGCTATTTGCAATGCGGTTGCACTCTTTCTGGGCAATCAGACGCGACAGCGCAAGGAGTTAGAGACACGGTGATGAAGGGGGATTTTGGGGCAAGCGATTCGCACCGGCGTGTCGACATATCTCAGGCAGTGCCGGCGTATATGATCCGCGAGGCGTTGCGGAACCAGAGTGGGTGTCCGAGGCGGTACCTCGCGGAGCTGTTCCCGGGTGCGACTCATACCGCCCGTGAGTCGGTCAAGCCAGCCAAATGGTAGCTTGCAACCGGTATTTCAAAGCCGAGGGCCTGGCGACCAGGGGTCTCTCAGGTCACGGCTGCTCAGATGGTTTCTCCTTTGCAGGTGTCATCTTCTTCTTCAGCTCTGCCTGTTGCTCAGGTGTGAGCACTTCGTTCAGCTTGGCCGCCATGGCCTCGTGGAGCTCTTTCATCTTCGCCCTTTTCTGTTCCTCGTTGAGCGAAGTATCAGAGACGACCGCCTGGCGCTTAGTCTTGGCATCCGCGAGGATGTCCTTGACCTTCGCCTTCTGGTCGTCAGTGAGATTCAGACTGTCCAGCGCGGCCTGCATTTTGTCGTGCATTCCCTTTTCTTTACTTGCGGCTTGCGCCGGATTAGCCTGTGATTTCGCTGAAGCGAGGGGTATGGCCAGTGCGGCAACCAATCCCAACGACACGAATACTCCCAAGATTCTCGTGATTTTCATTTGCGAATCTCCTCGGTTTGATTTCTTGGTGGGTTGAGGGTAGGCCGCCACTACGCTTGTATCACATTGATTTGCGCTCGGCGACAACAAATTGCCCAGCCCGCGCTATGCGATTTTGGGCAAGGCAGGAGAGGCTTTCTGGCCGTAGAAGCCCGCCTGCGATCTCGTTCCGTCCGCGGCCAGGTCACCACCCTGCTGCGCCAGCTCGGGGCAGAAGCCGCGAGCACGGATTTGCTGGTGTACTACGACGAAAAGCCAAAAAAAATTAGGATGGCCCGCTGAGTCCTGGTAGCGAGATAATCACCGAAGTCACGCACTACGAGGAGCGCGCCGGCCTATCGTTTGGCGTCGGCGTGCGAGTAAAGCCTCATGTAGTTTGTGTGCGTCTCAAAAAAAGCAGAGGTGAAGCCATGAACGGATTTGTCTGGAATGCGAAGAAACCGAATGAGCCGCAAGCCGTGCCCCGGGAACCGAGAAATTCCCAGATTGACAGGAAGAGCTCGGATACGACGCGTCCAGTAGATTCCGTAGCGGACCGGCCTACGGCGTGGTTGGGGCCGAGCTTGCATGTAAAGGGCGACCTCACTGGCAGGGAGGATCTGCTGATTGACGGCGCGATTGAAGGAATGCTCCAGCTTAATGAGCACAAGCTAACGGTGGGGATGGCGGCGAAGCTAAAGGCTGACATCAACGCCCGCGAGGTGGTGGTATACGGCTGTGTGCAAGGCAACGTGTACGCGACGGGAAGGATTGAGATCAAGAAGGGCGGTTCGGTGATCGGGAATTTGAGGACGGCGCAGGTCATGATCGATGACGGCGCGGACTTCAAAGGTTCTATCGAAATCGACAAGAGTGCGGAGGAGGAAACCGATAAGAACACCCTCTCGCGTAAAGCGTCCGCAGGTGCGGTGAGCTGAGAACGAAGAGCGATGCCCAGGAAGACGCTTTGGGAAAGGACGAGGCCGCATAGAGGCTGGCGTGGCTTTTACCACGCCAGCTCGTAGTGATAGAAATCCCATAGGGCGTACCCCTCCCGCTGGTGGGCCCTGATGTTTCTCTCGATCGGCTGGATCATCCTCTACATAAAGACCATTACTAGGAATTCGCCTGCTGTTTTTTCACCTCCGTTGATTCTTTTCTCGCTATTATCTGCCGCCACGTTCCTACTGTTGCTGGTTCTCTTCTGGAGGCACAATCAGTTCGCCTACAAGCGTCGCTATTCCCAGTGGGAACGCTCGTTCTTCTGCCAACCCTGTGGCACTTTAACGGAGCAGGAATAGGCGTTCCATGAAGGTCCTGTAAGGCCGTGGGTGGTAGCGGATGCGGCTCGGCCAACCGGTTCTACCCAAACTCGAAGTGCACTATTCTTTATCCTGAATGATAAAACAGAAAGAGGGGAACGCGAGCCAAATCGCCGTAAATCGCCGGGGCCTAGGAGCAGAGAGAAGGCAGCCTGAGAACCATCGCCGCTCGCTTTGTGCAACGCGATTGGTCTATTCTATTCGAAATTCCTGCACATATTCGACACAGCAGCCAGATACAATCCATTGTCTTGAGGTGAATGACCGGTGTCGACCCTGAAGATTCTTGATGCGATCGGCAACACTCCATTGGTTGAACTTCGCAATGTGGTACCAGCCGGCTCGGCCCGCGTGGTCGTCAAATTGGAGTCGGCAAACCCAACCGGCAGTATGAAGGATCGCATGGCCAGAGCGATGATCGAGTGCGCCGCTGCAGACGGACGGCTTTCTCCGCGAGGTACAGTCGTCGAATACACTGCCGGAACGACAGGCATCTCCCTTGCTTTCGTGTGCGCCGCGCTTGGGTACCGAACACACTTCGTCTTCTCCGACGCATTCAGTGACGAAAAACGCTATACGATGCCGCCTACGGCGCCCAGATCACGGACGTGCCGAGCGATGGCAAGAAGATCACCGAGCAGCTCATCAAGAAGATGATCAGCACTGCGGGGGAGATCAGCCGGCAGCCAGGGCATTGGTGGTGCGACCAATTGAACAATCGGGGCGGCGAAGGCGGTTCTCACGCTCGGTGAGGAGATCTGGCAGCAGTCTGGCCACCGCGTCGACGCCTTTGTGCACGCGGTAAGCACGGCGCACTCAATTCACGGGACGGCCCACGCGCTGCGGAGTCACAACTCACAACTGCGCGTTTTTGCTGTGGAGCCGGCTGAATCAGCGGTCCTTTCAGGCAAGCCTTCGGGCTCGCACAAGATTGAGGGGATCGGCATCGGCTTTATCCCGCCTCTGTGCCCAGGGAAGTCGATGAGATTTTGGCGGTGACCACGGAAGAGGCCAAGGGCATGGCCCAGCGCCTGGCGACGGAAGAAGCAATCTTCGCCGGAACTTCAACCGGTGCTAATGTGGTAGCGGCGGTCCGTGTGGCGACACGCCTCGGGGCAGATGCGACAGTGGCCACCATTGCGGTCGACTCCGGCTTGCGATACCTCAGTACGGACGTGTTCCGGCCCTGATCAAAGAGGAGCTTTCGGAATCCACGTGCCGAACATCAGGCCCAGGCAGGTTCTCAAAGCCCTCCCTGATTGCGCTTCCAATTCTCCTTTTGTGCATGGCGACTTTCCGCGTCGTGGCTGCAAAAGCCCATCTGGGAAGGGCAAGCGGTGCCAGCGACGGTCAACGCCAATCTCTCCGCTTCGTGATCGGAACCCAGGGCTTACTTCGGTTCGACGACGCTCAGTCCTCTAATTTGCGCAAAATGGCGTTTGTTGAACGTGGCGACCTGACTGCCCCGCTCCACGGCGGTTGCGCCAACAATTAGGTCATAGAAGCCAATCATTTTGCCGGACGCTTCCAATTCAGCCCAGATACGTGCATGTTCATACGCGGTCTGCTCCGTATAGGGAATAATCGGCAGGTATTCCAAAACGGCGCTGAGGTAACGCTGCCGCGTGACCTTGTGCGTTCCGGTTGCCCGCTCGACTCCATGCCAGAGCTCGGCAACCGTGATCGCAGCAATCTCAAATTGATCATTGGGCCGGGACGCCACCCAGTTCTGGAGGTCGAAAGCGCCCTTTTCGCCACGAATCACAACGTCCGCGTCCAGAATTATCGCCATCTGTTGGCTGGGGCTTTGAGGGTTTTGCGCGCCGCTTTCAGATCGTGGTGCCACGCTCTTGCTTCATTCTCCGGCAAGTTCGTTTTGGCCAGAACCTCGGCTAAATCGCGGCCGACACAAGCCTTCTCGTTGTCCGGCACAAGCCGAGCGAACGGTTCGCCGTTCTTCAGAAGGACGAACGTCATCTTTTGATAGTGGGCTCGGTTAATGCAGTCGGCAAAATTGCGGGCGGCCTCTGTGACAGTTATGCTCTTTGTTTTCATAAATCTGATTATCAGATTATCTGATTCCGCTGACCATGTCAACTCCCATAGTTTGGCTGCTGGACGCGCCTCGGTCAGCCGGTTCTGCCCAAACTCAAAGTGCACCATTCAGTGTCCTGAAGAATGAGCGAAGGGAAAGAGAGGCCGGCCATGGCAATTAGAGGCGATTTGCGGCGCAGGCGCGCGAGAAGGGATGGACATCGGACGAACACTTCACCGTGGATGGCACGCTGCTGGAAGCGTGGGCCAGCCTGAAAAGTTTTCAGCGGAAGGACAAAAAGGATGGGTCTCCGCCGGAGGATCCCGGAAATCCCAGCGTGGATTTTCATGGGGAGAAGCGCTGCAACCAGACGCACGAATCGAAAAGTGATCCGGAAGCCCAGCTGGCGCGCAAAGGCGCGGGCAAGGAGGCGAAGTTGAGCTACAGCGGAAATCTGCTGGTGGAGAATCGCAACGGATTAATTGTGAGCAGCCGCGTTTGGGAAGCCACAGGCATGGCCGAGCGCTACGCCGCGCTGGAGATGCTGGAGGAGGTTCCAGGAATGGGGCGCGTAACGGTGGGCGGCGACAAAGGTTTCGACACGGCGGATTTTGTGCGCGAATGCCGGAACCTACACATGACGCCGCACGTGGCGCAAAACCTGGGACGCCGAGGCGGCAGCACCATTGATAGTCGAGCCACGCGACACACGGGCTACGCCATCAGCCAGAAGAAAAGGAAGCGCATCGAAGAATGTTTTGGCTGGCTGAAGACCATCGCGTTGTTGCGTAAAGTGCGTCATCGCGGAACCTTGAAGGTAGATTGGATCTTTACCTTCGCGTGCGCAGCCTACAACCTGGTGCGCATGCGAAACCTGATGGCTGCGACAGTTCCGGCGCAGTAAGCCCAGGTCGTAGTGTCTCTGAACGGCGCTCCAAAGCCCACCTGGGGCACGGCAGCGCGAAAAAAACGACCGAAAAACCGCCTTACATCTTGAAAAATGAAGCAAACGAAGACAGAAGCTGCACTTTCACGGAATTTTCCGCAGCCTGCTAGGGCAAAAAACCAGAGAGAAATCAGTTCAGATGCAGGTCTTGATACCATGGCAGACTTCTTTGAGAGCACGCTCTCTGGGATTAGGATCGCGGCCAAAGCGGGCAAGAGTCGCCGCTCACTTCGAAATATGGCAGCCTTTGCGTCAAGAGCGTACATAGCATCGGATTGCCGAACAGCTGCCGACCGACGGGCAAGTCGGAGACTATCGATTCGTCCGTCGGATTAGTACCGACAAACGCGCTTGTATTGACTGGGCTGGCCACCTTCCAGGTGGTCGACTGCACGTAAGCAATCGCCAAACTAGCACATAGTTCGCTCCGGGTTTCGCAGAGCGCTTTCCCACGGGCAGCTCTTAGACTTGCGCTGGAACCGCCCCGAAGGCGCAAGCTGAATAATTAAGTTTTTACGGCATGCACTGAAGTCCAGAGCGCACCTCGATTGATCCAATCAGGGTACAGCTTGAGCATTTCGTCATATAGTTCCCGCGCGGTCGCCGTCTGCATGGCGAGGCGCTCGAAATCGCGTATATACTGCCGCGTTTCTCCAAGGATCCGAGGGCTATCATCGTTCCCGACGCGCTTATGTCCGGCGATTACTGCACGTGGCTTAAGCGACTCCATTTTATCGAGGGCAGCAATCCACTCTTGCCGCTTCTGCTGATCTGGCGACTCTGACAGATGCAGATGATCGCCGTTGTAGGCGGCATCACCGGCAACGATCAAACCTATGGACGGAACGTGAAGGCAGCTTGTGCTAGCAGTGTCGGTGTATCCGAGTGGCACACTGACTAAATCGTGGCCTTCCAGGTTAATGACGTTTCCGGTCAGCTCTTCAGCAATTGCAAGATGACCGGAAATCTGGCCGGGAAAACGCGGATTCCAAAACGTAGCGAGAGACTCTGGCGATGCCTGCTGGCGCATAACCTTAATCACATCCGGCCGCGCGACAAAGCGGGCACCAGGAAATCGCTCCAGAACTGTACCGGTGCCAAAGAAATGATCGCCGTGGCCATGAGTGGCGTAGATCGTCGTCAGATTCTTTCCGCTCGCCACAACCCAATTCGCCAGGGCACGTGCCTGCTCGACTGTAATAAGGGTGTCGACCAGGACAGCGTCGCGCTCCCCAGAAATAAGGGTTGACGAAATAGGCGGCCACGGCCGCTGTTTTTCGCCTGGGGGCAAATCGCTCGTGATGGCAGGTATGCTGGGCGCCAAGAACACGTCCCATCCCAGAACTGTTTTTTGAGTTGTTCGGCCGGTTTTGGACTCACTGGTGTTGGATTGCTCCTGAGTTGAGCGGGCTTGGTCAGCTCGGATTGGCCGATTCGTAGCCGATACGAGAGCAATTCCGAAGGCATTCGATAGAAACTCACGTCTTGAAGTCACTATGGCCCCCTTTCAGTTAGATCTGAGCTCTGCCGCCGTCAACGAACAGTTCGACACCGGTGACGAAGCTGGAGTCATCCGACGCCAGAAACAACGCGACCTTGGCAACTTCCTCAGGTTCTCCCATGCGTCCCATCGGGATGGTTGATACAATCCGCGCAATCACGTCTGCAGATTGCCGACTCACCAGAGGGGTATTGATTGGACCCGGACTAACAACGTTTGAGCGGATACGACGGTCCTTCAGGTCCGTAGTCCAGGTTCGCACGAAAGAGCGGATTGCAGCCTTACTCGCAGCGTAGACGCCGAAGGCGGCAGTACCCTTAACACTGGCGACAGAGCCATTGAGAATGATAGAGCTGCCATCCTTCAGTAGCGGTAAGGCCTTTTGCACCGTGAACAGCGTTCCCCTCACATTGATGTTGAATAGTTTGTCGAAATGCTCTTCGGTGACGGCCCCAAAGGGAACAAATTCGCCAACGCCGGCATTGGCGAAAACAATATCGATTCGGCCTTTCACCTTGGAAACAGTCTCGTAAAGACGATCAAGGTCGGCGAGTTTGGCAACGTCGCCCTGAACGCCGGAAACGTTGCTGCCGATTGTCTTCACGGCCTCGTCGAGTTCCTTCTGGCGGCGGCCCGTAATGAAGACATAAGCACCCTCATTGACGAAAAGCTTTGCCGCAGCTAACCCAATCCCTTCTGTCCCGCCGGTGACGACGGCGGTCTTGCCTTGGAGTTTTTTGGTCATTCGTTTTCTCCGTTGTTGCTGACTCTGAACTCGCGACCCCCGATCCCGCACTCTCGATCACTTGCGTCCGAGCACCGCTTGGCCGAGGTGATAGGAGAGATGGTTCGTGCGGCTCAGTAGGATGGCGAAGCGATTGCGCGAAGCATCTTTGGCGAAATCTTCCTCCGATGCGGCCGAGTGCCTCTGGACCCAATCGGACCAAGACATTTTTTCAAATCCCTTCCGCAATTCAGCCTTGACGACGTTCCATGCCCGGCGAACTTGTTCGTGCGAAGGAATGTCGGCTCGCGATTTGTCGGGATTCGAGACGAAGGGGGCATCAAACTCGGGATGAAGTCGTTCTCCCAACGACAACAGCGGGAGCATCGCGTCGTGTACGGCTATGAGATGTCCCCACAAGTAAAGAAGCCTGTTCCTGCCAGGCGCTATTTCCCGGAGAATCTCCTCGGACGAGAAGCCTGCAAAAAGCTTGTCCGCGCGCTCAATTTGAGCGTTCCATGTTTTCAGCCCGAGAGCTACGTAAGAGCCTTCGTTTCCCATCAGTTCGTCTCCTGTCAACCAGTCCGTTTCATTTGTATTTTGGAAAAGTCTTTCCGAACATGGGCGCGCCACTTTTCGATTGCTCTTCTGTGGCCTCATCCTGAATCACATCCCAATGTTCGACGAGTAATCCGTCCTCGATGCGTAAGATGTCGGCAGCGATCCAATTTACAGGGGCGCCGAATCCCGAAAACCGTCCGTGCACAAGGACGAAATTGCCCTCCGCCACGATCGTTCCCGCCTCGTACTCAACGTTGGCGGAAGGCTCTTGATGAGATCGAACAGGCCTTCACGACCGGGAGCGATGTGAGCGCTATGTTGAATGTATTGCGGTGACCAGAATTGCTCCGCCGTCGCATAGTCACGCTTGTTGAAGTCGAAAGCCCTGAGTACCAGTGCCTTGTTCTTCTCCTCGAGTTCGCTGGCCATTGCTTGTTTCCTCCAGTCCTGAATAATCGGTCCACCCTTCAAGCCTCAAGAGGGCGATTGAAACCCGACCTCCGAACGACCCCATTTGAAATTCAGGTCGTCCTGGGTCAGGGGTCCGCCGATCTGCTCATGACCGTAGTGGTGTTCGTACACAACCCTGGACGCCGCCCATCCCCGAATCGCGTACCACTTCAAAGTGCACCGTCTCCCGCCGACGCCGGTGAAGTCGATCCTCCATTCGGAGTGTGTCTCGTTGGCGCTGTCTCGGGGAACCTGAGTCAGCTGAACTGACATCGACAATCCGGCAACTTCAGCCATTACGTGAAGCGGCACCAGAAAATTCAATAGAAAGGGACGCACCCTCTCCTTTCCATGGATTGTCTCCGGCGAATCTTCACTGCTTACCTCGACATCATCGGCGTAAAACTTGTCAAAGATTTCCAGAAACTCTTCGTAGCTCCTGGCGATTTCGGCACGCAGGATCGCCGCGTTCAGGGTTAGCTCAGCGGTCTGCGAGCTCTTGTAGGCGTTGCCGTCGAACTGCCTAACGGTCATAAGATTATTTTCATGGGTCATCGGATCCCCCTTTTGGCTTGCGAGGTTTCGCGAGCTCTTGCGCCGTTCAAGAAAAACAGCATCGTGACGGGCTTGTTGCCTTTGTTTCGCCATACATGGCGCGTACCGTTTTGCACGACCACGTCGCCGCGGTTCAAATGCAGAGTCTCGCCGTCGTCCAACTCCAGCCACATCTCTCCGCCGTAGATAACTGCATAGTCCACCGTATTCGTTTTGTGCATTCCCGGGTCTTCCTTTTCGAAGTGATCCGCTAATCCTCGCAGACGAACGAGCGCCTCTTCTTGTGCGGCCTCGCCATCGAAAGACGGATCCGCGAAGACTGAGCCGGGCGGAAAGGTCACGAAGTGCAGGCTGGTACCGCCAGGCCCTGGAACAACGGAGTCGGGATATCGGTCAAACCTCTGCTCCTTGCTGAGGTCCGGGATCGCCGGGTTGACCCAGACGAGCGTGTGCTCGTAGCCGCGGACAGTCTTGAACTGATAGGCCAACAACGGTTCGTCGCTTTGAACGACAGCCTTCCCGTTTACATTTCCCGTGACGATACGACGGTAAGTACTCGGTTTCTTACCGCGCTTGGACAACTCTCTTTTCTTAGAGGGCGTTCTATGCATGACTAGATCTCCGCATCCGCAATTCTCATAAGCTGCTTCACGAAATTCTGGTCTACAAACAGGCGCAACCGGTGGCTACTCGGGCGCCGGCCTAAGCGGTTGTAGCCTTTCCGTGATACGCGGCCGCAAAGACATCCTGCACAAATTTTTCGAACGAAGTCATCGTGCTGTTCTGCGGCGAACGCGGCTCCTGCGGAGTGAGGACTCCCGCATTGATGGCTTGGAACATCTCGATGTATACCGCGGCTTTCCTCGGGGAAAAACCCATTTGTGTCAACGCCTGCTGCACCTGGTCGTACGGAAACTGCTCGTGACGCAGATCCGGCTTGCCAATACCGCGAGCAATCACCGCGGTAGCTTCCGCCATCGATAGGTCGCGCTCGCCAAGCAGTTCGCGCGTTTGTTTGCCGGAAAAATCCAGGTCCAGGAGGCGCTGCCCGGCGTAGTCGCCGACGTCTCGTGTCGCGATCATGGGCAACTTCAGGTCGGGTAGCAGGGCATGCCCGAACAGTCCCATCCCATGGATCATGTCGATCGCCGTCAGATTGTTCTCCATGAAATACGCAGCTCGAAGGTGCAGAACGTTCAAATCGTTGATGGCGTTCAGTTTTTCCTCCGAAGAATGCAGCCCGGTGACTGGTCCGGTGCCTTCCGGTACATGCGCGCCGTAGCTGCTCAAGTGCACCGCGTAGCACAGGC
>Ga0209375_1000808_pt1 | contig 25301 bp, 28 predicted proteins | sample GraSoiAngelo_131_FD_185888 | JGI IMG/M metagenome (GOLD analysis project Ga0209375, IMG submission 185888) | Grasslands soil microbial communities from the Angelo Coastal Reserve, California, USA - 14_0929_02_30cm (SPAdes) (version 2) | ecosystem: Environmental > Terrestrial > Soil > Grasslands ... | reverse complement strand
TACCAAAAAACGTATACCCGTCAGGTTCGTGATCGATCAAACCTGAGCAGCATCTACGCTGGCCCGTTGGTACTCTTTCTCGCTTCTCCCCTTGCAGTGTTGTTCCCTCTCTGCGAGTGGAGATAGCATCCAACTTGCGGTTTCAGACTTTCTACTAGAGCCGCGGGAGATGGATAACGCCAGGCGAGACCGGCAACGTCGGAGTTGATCCTCACTTCGAGCTGTCGATAATCTGCTGCGCGTTCTTGATCGCGGACTCGTCCGGCGCTTTGTCTTTCTTGAGGATATCGATCGTCTTTTGCGCCGAGGCGATGGCTTCTTTCTTGTTGCCAAGCTTCGCCTGAATCTGCGCCTTCTTGTAGTGCATGAAGTAGGCGTCTGGGTTCTTCTCCAGTGCCTGGTCGATCCACTTCGCCGCCTGGTTCATGTCCTTGTTGTTGTCGTAGTAAAAGGCCGCGGCCTGATAGGCGGTGCGCGGGTCGAGCGGAGTCGTTGCGCTAGCGGCTGCATCGAGTTGCTTGCTTACCTGCTCGACATCGTCCGTGGTCAACTTCACCGGCACGCGCGTTTTATCCCAAAGGAAATTAAGCGTTGCGGAAGCGCCTTTCACATCAGCTAGCGCGATGGTGAAGGTCTCGATCGTGATCGGAAGGGCTTCCGGCGTCGCCGTGAGACGCACGGCATCGTTCTCCGGATTATAATCGGCCGTGCTCTGCACCTTCGCGTCCTTCGAAACGATGATGGTCCACTCGTTCGCTGTCGGAATCGTGAAGAGAGCGTACTCACCGGCCGGGATCTCCTTGCCGCCGAGTGTTACCGCGTTGCTAAACTTAATTTTGGTGACCGCGTTGGCGCCCGTGCGCCAGAGTTTCCCGTAAGGCACCAGGCCGCCGAAGATCTCGCGGTCGTTCTTGTTCGGGCGCGAATAATCCACCTCAATATCGGTCAACCCGACACGCTGTTTTACCACCGCGTGCTGGCTGGCCGCGGGGAACTCTATTTTTTTCTCCTCCGCTGCCCGTAGGCTGCCGGGCAGGAGCGGTCCCGCGAAGAAGGGAAGTGCGAACAAAGCGGAAAGGAGAAGCCAAGGAAGACGTGACAATTGGATCATAATGCGCGGGGTATTTTAAGATGTGATGATTTAAGCGGAGAAGATATTGCGGGGCGGCAAGAGTCAAATCGGTTTGCTTTCTTCTAACAAATCGCTGCAGCCAACCGCTCTTTGGCGTTGCGCGTCGATGTCGATCTTGATTAGTTTATTCTCAACTGTAGCGTAGCCGCGCTTTGATTCGCAAGTTCCCAATGCTCACCCCTCCTGGCTCCCATCCATCTCGCAGATTCCCAATCTGCTCGGTTCTCGTTAGGCGGCGAGGTAAAACTATGGCCTTTTTTAACTCGGTAGTGCCATTAGGAGGATACATATGTCACGCACAAGACTCTTAATTGCTTCGATCTCGTTTTTTGGTTGTCTCACAACACAAGGCATTGCCCAGGACAGCAGATGAGGATCGCCAGACGACTCCACCGTTAAATTCATTATCGCTATAGAGGCGAAATGGGCCAGCTCAAGCTGTAGCCCCCAGCCAGACCTAAAGGCCGTTATAGCAGACGACTTTCAAGGAACGGCAACCGACGGTCATCGCTACGACACGGTAGAAGCTATCGCTACTGATCCCAAGGCAGTCGATCGCGACTGTCAGCTCGGGGACGTTAAGGTGCGATTCTTCGGAGACTCCATTGCCATCGCGTACGGATCAGAAAGCCGCATCCGCAAGGCCGAAGACGGCAAGGAGGCAAAGCGATGCCAGGTGTGGACTGACACGTGGCTAAAGCGCAACGGGCAATGGCAAATCGTCGCGGCTCAAGATACGGTTATTCCGTGTCCCAAATGACGCACTTTTCTTTTATGGTTTGCTGTGCTTGGGCATTGTTTCTAGCTTTCTTGTCCCCGTATTTCGCATCGAGGGGGCAAATCGGCTAACCAAACCATGCAGCGAACGCGGACCGTCCTTATGCCTAGCTTTGAGAGGATGCGAACATCATTTCTCGCTCACGCGGTCGCTGATTTTGTGTCTCATTAGCCGTCTAGTATGCAGCTCGTGCGTCCCGGCCCCGAACACCTTGCGAGCTATGTCGCGGCGCTCGAGCGTGGGTGGTCTGCCGACAACGAGCGCGGTGTCGAGGCCGCACGGGAAGAGCTCTCCCGCATTCATGCCGATGCAGCGGCGTTTCTCGCCAGCATGGAAGACCGCGATGCTAAGGGTCCGCCCATCACTCTTCCAGATGGTTCGGCGGCCAAGCGCCTCCCGGGCTTCAGGCGCTGGCTCTGGGACGGCGAATTCTGCGGCAGCATCGGGGTGCGGTGGCAGCCAGGTACTACGGCGCTACCGCCCTATTGTCTGGGGCATATCGGCTATGCCGTCGTGCCGTGGAAACAGCACCGCGGATACGCAAAGTTAGCGCTGCGCCTCATACTTCCAGAAGCCAAGGCAGTCGGCCTTCCGTACGTGGAGATCACCACTGATCCAGACAACATACCGTCACAGCGCGTGATCGAAGCGAATGGAGGCATCCTGGTCGAGCACTTCATCAAACCCCAGCAGTTCGGCTGCAAGCCTGGACTGCGCTTTCGCATCATGTTCACATAATGGCGTCTGACCCCTCCATTCCACGCCTGCGAGCAGGCACGCCAGTCGCCTAACCAAGCGCTGGAGCGAACCGCTGGCCGCTGTACTAAGAAAGTTGAGGGTTGAGAGATGATAGTTAAGAGTAAAGCAAAGCTTGCCGCTGCCAGCGGTGGCCCAGCTCTTTGACTCATGATCTGCCCGGCTCATTGGTTCTTTCGCTCCCGCTCGAGAACCGCTACCCTCGCGGCTTTTCCGTCTACCCCGCCGCGGCTTCCCAGCTCGCGGTGTTCGCCCTCTCGGGCTTACCCGTCTATCTCGTGGCCTCCCGGCTCACTCGATTCTCGTTAGGCCGGTATGCAATTGGTCGTCATATTTATCTTCAGCGCCACTCTGGCGAACGGTCTTCTCGCTGGAGGGGATGTAGATCGCTGGCTCGTAGGTATGCCGGCATGGCAGTCAGTCGGAGTTCTCGGACGGGCGAAGTACAGCCGATTGGCGGACTTGGGCAACGGGTTCGTGCTATATCCGTTACTCGCGATTGGCGGCACGCTGCTTTCACTTGCCGCAGCCGCGACCTTCATGCGCCAGGCGAAGCACGAGCGATTCGTGGCTATTCCGGTTTACGCGGCAGCGGCATTGGCTGTTGCGGGGCTTTTAATGACTGTTAAGGCTGCTCCTTTCATGTTGAGTCTGCGCCATATTGGAAACGAAGAGGTAGCTTTATTGAAGCATGCCTTCAATGGATTTAAGCTATGGGGCGGCGTGAGAACGGTGCTGCAAACTCTGGCGTTTGCGGCGAATCTGTGGTCGCTTGCCGCCATTGCAAAACACCAGTCAGCGGACTGAGCATTAGAGTTTCGTATTTCGCAATGCGATCTAACCAATCGGTGCCCGGCTACCCTAGTGCGATTTGCGTCTTCGCGCTCACGCACTCCTGCCGTAATGTTGTTCAACGCTAGCCGTGGCTTATCTCTTTGACTCATGATCTTTCCAGCTCAGTCGCCCTGTCGGCCTTGCCCGTCTATCTCGCAGATTCCCAACCTGCTCGGTTTCCGTTAGGCGCAATTCATGCCATGATCGATGTCGTTTACTATGTCGCGAGCAGCTTGGACGGTTACATCGCGACCGCAGATGGACGTGTCGACTGGCTTTCTCGATTCCACACTCCTGGAGAATACCACGGTGCGGGCGAGTTACAGGCGTCCGCGGACGCACTTTTACTCAGAAGTCACACCTATAAGTTTGCGGTCAACCTCGGGCATTGGCCTTCGCCGGAAAAGCTAACGTGGGTTTTTACCCGACGCGATCTGCCAGTGCTTCATCCTAGCATCACGCTCACCGCGCAGATTCCTCGGAAGGTTATCAACGTATTGGCATCACGTGGCCTTTGCCGCGCCTGGCTGATGGGCGGTGGGAAGCTGGCGTCGTCTTTTCACGCGGAGCAGCTTATTTCCCGGTACATTATCTCTGTATTTCCAGTTCTCCTCGGCGCGGGTATTCCGCTTTTCGCGCCACATTCATCGCCGCCAGACGAGCTTCAGTTTCGTACAGCCAAGCAGTTTGAGAGCGGTATCGTTGTGCTCACCTATGATCGCGCACAAACCGCCTAACCAACCGATGCACCGAAACGCGTGCCGCCATTATGTTTGGCGTTCACTGTTTTATGAAGTCATTTGTAATTCGCGCAGTCGCTGACCTTGTGGCTCGTTAGAACTATGCGCCTCAGCGTTCTCGTGTTTTGCGCTTGTTTGCTCGGCACTGCGGAGCACGCCGCTTCGTCCGAGTCAACGACTCCACTGCAGGGATCAGGCGACCAGCAGAGAGTCTGGGATCTTGAGCGTGCATATTGGCGGTACGTCGAGACCAATGACTTGGCCGCCTATTCCAGCTTATGGCACAAGGATTTCCTAGGGTGGCCCTCGGTTAGTTCTGCCCCTGTCCGTAAAGATCACATCACCGATTGGATTACGTCTCAGACCACTAAGGGGCTCGCCTTTAAGACTGGCGAATTCAAACCTGCTGCGCTTCAAGTGACGGGAAACGTCGCCTTTGCGTGCTACTGGATTACGTTCAGATGGGTGGACAAGGATGGTACTGGAGCGTCGCATACACTGCGTATCACGCATGCGTGGGTCCGGAGCGGACAGGACTGGCAGATTATCGGTGGGATGTCCATGCCAGAGCCTGAAAATCCGGCGAAGTGATCGTGACCAACAAGAGTCTAACCAGACACTGCGACCAACGCGGCACTTTGTTGTAAGCTTTTGATAATGGCACCCCAATTTTCAAAGTGCTGGGTGGCTCAGCTCGGTTCTCGTTAGGCGTGGACGACGCACGATCATGGAATAAGGGTGCGAGATGAGCAGCCTTCGCTGCGAGGCTACGGCCTGCCAAGGAAGTATGATGTTTGCGATCAAAGCTGAGGTTAGCGATCCGTGTGCGGAGACGTTCGCGTTCAATGCTCAGAAGACGATGTATGGTGGCAAGCACATCGCCAAAGGAGATACGATCTTCGTCTTCGCGAGCGAGAACGAAGGGGCCAGGTCTCATCGCCAGCGGCGTCGTTACCTCGGCTAAAGCCATCGCAAAAAAACGGGGCATCGCGCGGCAAACACCCCGCGTGAGCATCACCATCAGGCGCACCGCGCTCGCGAAGCGGCGCCTCGGCCGGATCGAGCTCAGATTGTTTTCCGGTTGGAACGACGGTAGACCCGAGACCGAGCTCAATTTCAAATTCTATCGTCAGGCAACGAACAAGATTGTCGGCATCTGAGGTGAAGCGGCGGTGTTCCTCCGCAGATTCTTTTAACGAGAGAATTTCGATCTGAAACGATATGGCTCAACCAGTCGCTTGAGAACTCCGAAAGCTTGACTTATTCGCTCCCGCTCATTTGAAGCTCGCTCCTTCCCCAACTCGCTCACTGCTTCCCTCGCAGCTTCGCCTTCTATGTCGCTTTCCCATACGCTCCATTCGACCTGTCGGTTTGCCCATCTATGTCGCGCGCATCCCTGCGGCTCCATTCGCGAGCAGGCCCGTTGCTACCCATCAGTCTGGAAACTTTCCGCGCAAGACAGTGAGAGAATACGGGGGCAGTTCGTAGAATGAAGATGCTTCTTGTGTGAAGTGAGCTGGCGGGAGGCTTCGAATGGGGTGACCGTTTGGTCCGTCCTCATGCCATTCATACTGATCGCGCGAGAACCGAATTACATCTACGCTGCCGACGAACGTTGCCTGCGGTCGCGCGCCTGAGAAGTCGAACTCCAGGCTAAGTTGTGCTGTGCGCATGGGATCTTTGTTAATCGCCAGCAGGCCCCATTGTTTGTCCGGTCGTCGTACTGCATAGACGCTGACAGCAGATGATCCTGTTGGCTTCTGCGGGTCGACCCTCACCGGCGACTTCGTCGTCCGCCTCTCCCTGGCCAGGGAGAGGGTTGGGGTGAGGGTCGCGCTAGACACGCTCACGGGAAAGATCTCGTGTGTTTCGTTTGTTGGTTGCATCCATTCCTTTGTGATTAGTTGGGCGCCGTAGTAACTCGATAGGCGATTCAGCTCATCACTGTTTGGATTCAGCTGCAGCATCATCAGGTTGCCCCAAGAACATTGGAGCTCGTCTTCGAGATAATTTGGCTCGTATCCGTACAGGTACGGGTTGGAGCCGCCGAGTGTTAGAAACGTTCCCACTGTGTCCGCATTGAAGAGCGCGCCTTCGATGTCCACGTCATGGCGTCCCGCAAAAACGGAATAGCCGTATTCCGTCATCAACCATGGAATTGCCGCAGGAACGCCATCCGCTCGCAAGCTGGTCATCATTTCACCCAGACGCTTTGGAGTTTGCAACAGCTTCGGCGCCGCATCGGTGCAGACATTGTCGAACGGATAGAATTCGAACGAAAAGAAATCGAAGGGCACTCCCGCGCTTCGAACGCATTTGAGAAACCTAGTCATCCATGAACGATTGCCCGATGTATCAGGCCATGTGAGAAGTTGGCCGTCGAAGTTTTGCAGGCTTGGTCCTCCGAGTTTCAAACGCGGATTCATCGCTGCGAGCCTACGAGCAACTCCAGCGTAAAGCGCGGCATAATCCTCCGGCGATGCCCACTGGCCGTCGGGTTCTTCGCCTAGCTCGATTCCTTCGAGAGGATATTGTCTCAGATAGCTAATCTCAGCTGCTGCATTTTCCGGCGTGTCGAACAAGACGCCGACAGGCACAAGCACGGGCAAGCCGTTCGTCAGCGCGCTGCGCAAGATGAAATCGAGTCCTGGTTGCTCGATTTTGTAATCAATGTCCTCGGCGCGGTGCCACGGATCGGTCGATGATACATAAATTACCGTCTGCCCGTACCGACCGGGCGCATGACGGATGTAATCGTGGAAATGATTGCGGCTACTTGCCCTGCCGGAGTGGGGCGCAGGCGGGTCGACACTCCCGAGCTCAATCTCGCGAATCGCAAATCCGAGCCGATCGCGAATGTCGTCCGATATTTGCGCACTTGCTTGCGAACTCCGGCTCATTACGACGCGGACGAAGCGAACCGCAAGCGGTTTTGCACATAGCCGAACAGATTCGTCGCCGCCCGATCCGCGGTTCAGCGCACCGCTTGGAAAAAGACGCCACTCGTCTTTCCGATCGGCGTGCAAATGCATCGGATCATCGCCGCTCCAATACTCCACCCTGTATTGCCGGGCGTATGGCGCCCCCCAATGAATCCGAATGGCGTTCACCGGTCTCGAGGCGCCCAGATCGATCACCACCCATTGCGGATGGGCATCATCGGCTTCGCCTGTGAAGTGGGAATCGAGATACGGATTGCTTTTCCAAAATGATTCTTCGTTGCCGTCTGTGATGCGTGAGTAACCATCATCGTTAGCCTGGTCGATCGTGTTTCCGCGTCGCGGCAAACGATAGCCGTAGGAGAGATTAATCGGCTCCGCCAGTGAATCGTCAGAGATCCAGTATCCGCACTGATTAGCGGGATTGCTCCAAGTGCCTCGCGGATTCCAATGCCAGACTTCACCGGCCAATTCAGTCCGCAGTCGATACGTAAGTGGCCCGAACCCGGCTGATCGCATCTCGGCGATGTTCTTGTCCGTAAACATCCGAGCACATTCATCCCGCTCGTGACCATCAACGCCGGCGCCTAACGCCTTGGTTGGCACGCACTGGTTTACCGGGTGATTCGCCATGACGATGGCAGAGAGCGAAAATGGCTTTTCATCAGCACGTGCGTCTGTTGCCGCTGCTAGTTGGGTGAGATTGATCCCGCTAAGACAAAGCGATGCGAAGGCGAAGCGCACAACGGTAGGGACGCCCCGCAGCGGCGTCCGGACGGCGCTGCGCAGCGTCCCTATCTGCAAAATACCTGGAGACCCCATCCTCGTTTTGCGAAACTTTTTGGAGTGCGATGCGTCTTCGCATCGCTTTTCACTGTTACCGCTGCGCCTTCTCCAAACGCTTCCTGACCTGGTCTTTCTCGTGGCGAACATCTTTCAAGTGACTCTGGAGAAGCGGCAACTGCGATGCTTGCGGATTCGGAGAGTGGCGAAGAGTCTTGTTGTTCTCACCTCCGTAATACGCTGGTCCCGGTTTCTTCGCCTCACCGATACGGAGAAGTAATTCATCTTCCTGCCTCTGCAGTTCCTCGTAGCGGCTTTGCAGCGCGCGAAGCTCATTCTGTCGAGTTTGTTGTTCTGCTCGATATTGATTTGCCTTTTGGGTCGCTTCCGCTTCCCGCCGCGAGGCTTCTGCTTGCTCCTTTCGGACTTGGTCGAGTCCGGCACTTTGCTGGGCTGAGTAATTGGCGGCTCTTTGAGGATCATAGCCGAAGCGCTGCTGAACGTCCTTAGGAAGTTCGGTGAAATAAATTTTGGAGATGCCAGCCTTACTGGTTACGACGATGCCGTCCGGTTCGACCCGGCTTACAGTGGCGTCCTTATATTCCTTTCCAGTAACTGTTTTAAAATCGTCAGCTTGCGCGACTGAGATGAATGACAGGATCAGAAAGCTGAGAAGTTTTATCTGCATCCGTTGCTTCGATCACCGGCATTCTGCTGTTAAATATAGTTTTCCAGCAAGGAAAATTGCCCAGATTCCTGCGCACACCGTGATCGAACAGCTGTAATGGGAGGGTGCCGCCCGCAAAAACCCGCCACGATTGCAGCCGGCACGGCTGCCTCTACAGTTATTGCCTTCGAAGCCGCTTCGACTCTGGACACACCATTTTTTGTACGGACCGTGCGAAACCAAATGCGCAGCCATGCAGTTTTTATCGTGATCGCTGCAGCGATTGCATCTAACTTCGCGCTAATTGGCTGTCGCCGGGGAGTAGCTGTCTCGCAGGTCGATCCGAATGGCCCGGTCGAGGTGGCGATTCCTGAACATGGCGCATACACCGGCGCCTTCATGGATTTTGGCGACGCGGAGGACGACGTCACTTTAGAGACAATCGAGGAGTTCGAGCAGATGGTCGGGAAGCATCAGGCCATCATTGCGTCGTCCAGTTACTGGGGAGAACAAAATTTCCCCGTGGACAATCTCAATGTCATCTGGCGGCACGGTTCGCTGCCGCTTGTGTTTTGGTCGCCATGGGACCGGCCCTATGAGGAGGATCATGGGCCAGACAAGTTTAGTTTGACCGCGATTATTTCTGGCAGGTGGGACGCGTACATCGACAAGTGGGGCGACGCCGCACGGAATTTTGGTCATCCAATGATTGTCGTGTTCGGCGTGGAAATGAATGGCACCTGGTTCCCGTGGTCAGGATCCTACTACGGCGGCGGCGAATGGAACAAAGACCAGAACAACTGGAAAGGTCCAGAAACATTTCGCAAAGCGTTTCGCCACGTCGCGGATCGCGTCCGAGCGCGTGGCGCTTCAAACATCAAGTGGATGTTTCATACGAACAATTATCCCTATCCGTACGAAACCTGGAATTGCGCGGCTGCCTACTATCCGGGTTCGGATTACGTCGATTGGCTCGGCCTGAGCGTTTATGGACAGCAGTATAAGGACGAACCAAACCCGGATATTCCTTCGTTGGTGAACTGGCCCTACGAGGAAATATCCAGGCTCGACCCGCATAAGCCAATCATGATCGCCGAATGGGCGACGGGCGAGTTCCCGCACTCGGCGGAAGGAGGTGGGGTTGGCAAAGCCAAGTGGATTGCGCAGGGACTTACGCTGTTTCGCACGCGTTATCCGCGCATTAAGGCGGCGGTTTACTGGCATGAGCGCTGGCAGAACGCCGATGGATCTTACAGCAACCTGCGTGTGAACTCTTCCGTAGAATCGCTACGGGCGTATCGCGAAGGCGTAGCAAATCCTGATTGGCGGGGGGATTTGATTCTGCGAGCGATTCCGAAAAGGTGATGGAGACGGCCCGCCCTCGGGCCGCTGCTGCCTAACTCTTCGGCGCGAAGGCGCGCCGACTCCATCGTTCCGCGTTAGATGTCGAGAGACAGCCTTGCCCCTGAGCGAACTCGGAGAGAGACTGGCATGATGGAGGGGCGAGCTCCGCGAGCTTCTTCTCAAGCGGATCATCCGAGGACGCTCGTTAGGCGTCGCAGAGCTCCGCCCTCCATCATTCCGCATCAACACGTCGTTTCTCTGTCGGCGCGCTTTTCTGAAGGTCGAGCGCGATTTTCCAAGTGCCGTCTGATTCAAGGCGCCAGATGCAGAGATAGATTCCATGCTGCATGGCATGGTTCTCCTCGGTTGAGAATTCACCATATTCGTACGCGAGATCAAGCGGATCACTTGTGCCCGCACCACCTGGCGTGCGAGTCGTTTTTGCATCCTCCTCTGCAAGCATTTTCTCGCCAGCCGCCTTGCCAACGGCAGGGAGTTGGCCTTTGCGATAAATGCGAATGTCGTCGCTGGCGTTGTCGCTGATCGCGTCGGCTTCACCGTCCTTGAGCGATTCTGCAAAGCTGTGTTGTATTTTTTCCAGATTAGCGCTTCCAGACTCTGGACGGTGATTGGGAAAGTTCGGAACGTACGTTCTGATTTCGGTCTCGGCTGCTTCTGCGTGGGGCTGGCTTAGTCCAACATCCAAGGCGACCTTCCACATGTTGTCTTTGTTCTTTTGCCAGATTGTAACGAAATGTCCGGACTCCTCAGGTTTTTGTACGTCACGCGCTTTGCTTGATTCCCATGGTCCCGTCGTATAACCGAGTTCGCCGCTCCGCGAGATCGAGGCGAAGGCAGGCCGCCAGGTTATGGCGGGATTCCTTCACTTCCCGCCAAAACTTTTTCCCGTTGACTGCACTCGGCGCGAAGATTACCGCATCGTCGGCGAACACCGAGATGGACGCTTCGCGAAATCCTTTTTCGGCGGCTAGTTTGGCGTAAGCCTTTTCTGCAGCGATGAGTGAACCGACGACCTTTTCAAGATCGACGTCTTCTGCGTGCGCTCCTGCGACAGCTACCAATGCGACGAGCGGGAAAAATTTCGATCGCATAGACAAATTCATCGGCTGGCGGCGTCTTGGAAATAAAGACCGTGAAAAGGTCATGGACAACATCGCAAACCATGAGAATTGGAAGAGTTGCTTTTCTGAAATCGGTCCGGGCCTGCTGCTTTTTGCCCGGCAATGGACACGATCGGCAGCTGACGCCGAAGACATTGTCCAGGAAGCCTTCGTCAAGTTTTGGCGGCGAAACCACACGATCAATAATCGCGCGCTGCTTTACACCACCGTGCGTTCGATCGCTCTCGATTTTATTCGTCGCGACAAACGCCGCGCCCGACGCGAGGCCACTGTTTTTGCCCACGCCGATTCAACCGTCGAGCCGCAGTTTGAATGGGAAGATGAGGCGCAATCGGCACTCGCCGCGGCAGTCAACTGCTTGCCACACGACCAACGCGAGGTGCTCGTCTTGAAAATCTGGAACGAACTCACCTTTAGCGAGATCGCCGGCGCACTCGGTATTTCTCAAAATACTGCGGCGTCGCGATATCGGTACGCTCTGGCCAACCTGAAGAAAAGCTTACAACCCCAATGAACGATTTCCAGGAGCTTGAGAATGAGTTGAGAGCGTTACGGCCCGCGCGGCCTTCACCTGTACTTTTGGAGCGCATCGAGGAAGCGATGGTCGAGAATTGTCGGGCAGATGCTTCGCCTGCCGGGCAACCGGCGCGGTTGCCCTACAATTGGTTGTCGTTAGGATTTGGCCTCGCGGCCGCGGCAGTTTTGCTCTTGTTCGCGGTCCTGAGCATGGAACACCGACAGGGGAGCGACAAGGAAATCGCACAAGTAGCACCGGCGTCCGAAACAAGACCGGTGGTTCCTGCCTTATCGGGTGGACGCGGTGTCGATGGATCGATCTCCTCCAACAAATTCGTGCCCGCTGGCGCGACGCAGGTCGTCTATAACACTCGGAACGAGGGGTTGCAGTTCGCTGACGGCTCGAGGGAACCGTTGAGGCGACTTCGTTATCAAACGCGACAAACGTGGCAATGGCGTAACCCCTCCACAGGCGCATCGCTTCGCGTTTCTTACCCCAGCGAGGAAGTTGTTCTCATTCCGGTTTCCGGCCAATGATTTAACCAAATAAAAACCATGAAAATAAAACTGAATGCTATCATCGCATGTCTCGCCTTCCTGCCGATTGCGGGATTTGCGCAGACACCGCCCGCGCCGCCACCAGCGCCCGGTCATCCCCCAGGGCCGCCAGGTGGCCATGAAAAAGCGCCCAAAGTTCCGGCGATATTTCTCGGCGTAGAAACATCACAAGTGCCAACTGTGGTAAGCGAACAGCTAGGCCTGTCCAAGGGGCTTGGGTTAGTCGTCGAGTACGTTGTGCCCGATAGCCCTGCCGCGGCTGCGGGCGTTCAACAGAACGATATTCTCAAAATGCTGAACGACCAGATTCTGATCGAACCGAGTCAATTGCGAAAGCTCCTACAGACGTTTTCTGACGGCGCGGACGTGACGCTCACGATTTTGCGCAAGGGCCAGGAGCAGAAGGTCACCGTCAAGCTCACAAAAAAGGAAAGACCGCAGCGTCATTCCTGGACGCCCGGGGACAAACACGAAGGGCACTGGGATTTCGATGAAACAGGTGATTTCGGCGAGGAGATGCAAGGTTTGAAAGAACAGTTGCAGGAGCAACTCGGTGCACAACGCGGCATGATCCGTGGAGCGGTCGTGAAAGCTCACGAGGCGGCGAGACGCGCACGGGAAGACGCCCGCCGCGCCGCGCGCGAAATTCGCATTCTCAGTCAAGATCATGGCGCGCTCAAAGCCACCAGGATCGACCTCGGCAACGCGCAAATCGTTTTCTCCGATGATAAAGGCGAGATGAAGGTGGAAAACGTGGATGGCAAAAAATTGCTGACCGCGAAAGATCCGCAGGGAAAACTGCTCTTTAGCGGACCGGTCGAGACGAAAGAGGATCGGGATAAAATGCCCGCGGATGTTCGTGAGCGTTACGAAAAATTGCAGCAAAATGATTTACCCGAGGTCGCGCCTGGAGCAGACGCCGACGAAGAGAATGAGGACGATGCCGACGAGGATGAGGACGCAGCGCAATTGACTGACACGGTTTGCGCGCCGCTGCGCGTTCAATGGTGCGTGGTTGCAAGCGAAGTTAAGGACCGCAACAAGGCAAGGCTGAAGCAAGCAAGCTAAACGTTGACGATCTTGGGCTGAGGAGAAACTCCGTCGAGCGCCTTAACCTGGCCTGGCCGGCCGCTCGGCGGAGTTTTCCTTTCTGTTAAATATTTTTCAAAGAGGCGCAGCGAGAATGCTGTAACGGGCTTCATGTTTCGCCTTCGGCGATTCATTTTGCCATCGTCTTCGGAGAAGCCGATCCAACTGAAGCTGGGCTTGTAATTAGCGCTAAAGGCGCAGCATTCAATCTCGAGCCTGAGGCATCGCCCCACGAATTCGAATTGCCGTGTAAATAAGGGCTGAAAGCGCGTTTCAATCGGGCGAGTCAATCGAACTCGGACTGGTGATGAATCGCGCTTTCAGCGCTGGCGTTTGGCCCTCGATAAACCCTGGGGCGTTGCCCCAGGCTCAAAGTGACATGGCGCCTTGGCGCTAAACACAAAGAAAGGTGGAACGCTTTGTCTTCACCGCGTTGGGCGAATAAATGCGGCTCTGCCGCTTGGCTTGTGATTCCTGCCACTTGCGCCATGGCATTTTCCTTGCCGCGTTAAATCCGCGCGCTATAACGAGAGCGCGTAATGATGCGGCTCTTTTTGCTCACAGCAGTCATTGCGCTTTCTTCTCCGCTGCATGCGCAAACGTTGTCGCCTTCTGCTTCGCCGTCTCTGGAGCAGCGCGTTGCCGACTTGGAAGCCTACGTGAATAATTCGGCACGCGGCGCCGATTCAACGAACGCTTCGGCAGCATCAAACATCTCGGGCCCTGGTCCTGCGAGCAATGCCTGGATGATGACCTGCGCGGCACTGGTACTTTTCATGACGCTGCCAGGACTCGCGCTTTTTTACGGTGGCCTCGTTCGCGCGAAGAATGTTCTTTCTGTACTGGCGCAGTGTCTCGGCATTGCCGGCTTAGTGACGATCCTCTGGTGGCTGGCGGGTTATTCCCTCGTTTTTTCCCGTGGCTCGCCGTTCATCGGCGGATTGAAGTTTGCATTTCTGAACGGTGTCGATGGGCGACCGAACGGTGATTATTCGTACTGGATCTCGCAGAATGTTTTCGCGATGTACCAACTGATGTTTGCAATTATCACCCCGGCATTAATCATCGGAGCGGTTGCGGAGCGGATGAAATTCGCGGCTGTGCTTGTTTTTGTCGGAGTCTGGATGTTTGCCGTCTATTTTCCAATCGCGCACATGGTCTGGGGAATCGATGGCTGGATGAACGGAGTTTGGAACCCTGTCGCGAAGATCACGGCGATCGATTTTGCTGGTGGAACAGTCGTCCACATGAGCTCCGGATGGTCGGCCCTGGTCTTGTGTATTCTTCTCGGGCACAGGCTCGGGTTTAGAAAAGAAATCATGGCGCCGCACAGCATGGTGCTTTGCATGGTGGGAACGGGTTTGCTGTGGGTGGGTTGGTACGGTTTCAATGCGGGAAGCGCTCTGGCGCCGGATGGAATCGCCGCGAACGCGTTCATGAGTACGACTCTTGCCACCGCGGTGGCTTCATTCACCTGGGCAATGCTCGAATACGCGTTGCGCGGCAAACCCAGTGTGCTCGGATTTTGTTCCGGTGCGGTGGGCGGATTGGTCGTAATCACACCGGCCTGCGGATACGTCGCACCGACCGGGGCAGTAATTATCGGAATCGCCGCGGGAATCGTCCCGTTTTTCGCCTGCACGAAATTGAAATCGTGGCTGGGCTATGACGATGCGCTTGATACTTTCGGGATCCACGCAGTGGGCGGGACGCTCGGCGCGTTCCTCACAGGCCTTCTCGCGACAGCCAATGTGAATCCAAATCTTTTATTAAGCGTCGCCGGATCGGCCAATCCTGCGACGCGAAATGGTCTTGCAAGGATGGTGGGGCACACCCTGTGGGTGGAACAATTAAAAGCAATCGGGATCACGATTGTGTTCGCGGTAGTAGGCAGCGCAATCATCGGTGCAATTGTCAGAGGCCTGATTGGTCTCCGGATCGCGCCCGAGATCGAGCGGCAGGGACTCGACATCAGTCAACACGGTGAAGAGGGCTATATTACTTCGTGATCCGAGATCTGTGATCTGTGATCCGTTGCCCGATTCTCGAATTAGGAAAATTGAATTACGCGATCTTTTGTGCGGGGTCCGTTAGCCAATGAACCAAGACAAGGAACATCTACAACTGCTTGCGATCTTTCATTACGTTGCCGCCGGGCTGGCCGCGATGTTATCCTTTTTCCCGCTCCTATATTCCGTGGTGGGTGGGTTCTTGCTTTATGCCGCGCACCATCCGGGCTCGGGTAACCAAGAACCGCCGCCGGCAGTCCTCGGTTGGGTTTTTATTGTTCTGGGCGCGCTCTTCTTTCTCGCTGGCGCGACGATGGCGATCTGTATTCTAATCGCTGGCCGATCGCTCGCGCTCTGCAAACGCTACTCGTTCGCCCTCGTGATGGCTTGCATCGAATGTCTCTTCATTCCCTTTGGAACAATTCTCGGCGTGTTTACCATTGTTGTACTTTCGCGCGAATCGGTGAAGGCCCTGTTTTTAACGGCGGAAACGCCAGGTTGAATCTCCACTTGGATTCTAAGGAGCAGGCGATGGAGATGCCGCTCTGATTCCTGCTTCAACCCAGCGCCCCGGCAGATGGCTTCCCGTGCCTCCACCGACCCATACGTAATGTGTGATTTGTTTTTGTGCTGAGGGGCGCAGATCGAAGTCGATACGCGAATTTTTCCCAGTCGCCTTTACGGTGATGGAGGCTTTTACTGTGCCGCTTGCGGTCAGACTCATTCTATAGACGCCTCTCGGCAACATGACAGTGTAATGGCCGCCGACATCCGTGCGGCTGGTAATCGGCGAGAGTTGTCCGCCTTTTTGCTCAAACCGGATTTCAGCGTCTTTGAGAAGACGGCCATCCGTGCCCACGACATTTCCTTCAATGGAGGAAGTCTGCGCTGACAGTGTCGCTGAACAAGCGAGCGCACCTGTGAACAGAAGACTGGCAACAAAGCACAGGGAAGTCACAAACCAACATTGCGCCAATGTTGAAGATGCCGCAATGTGGCGTCCCGTTAGAGCAGTGTGGCGCGGCGGCTCAACGGCCAGTGGTTCCCGACGGCGGCACCGCATTTAGCTGTGCGCGCCGTAGTGCTTCGGCGTTGCCTCTCTTGACATTCAAGGCGCCCGCGTCGGCACTTCCAGTCTCGTCAACTTCCACCCAGCGGCCTCCCACATGGCTTCCTGTCGTCGCTGGCATCCACACCATGTGCTTTCCGCTCTTTGCAGGTGCGCTTGCTTGCGAGGCCGACGCCGGTTTTAGGTCAAAATTCAGTTGCGTCGACTGATCGGCCTTGGTTTTCGTGTTAGTGATGGACGCCTTCGTCGCGCCGTTCACGACCAATGTCACGCGGTACACGCCCGCTGCCAGACCGTCGGAAACATAGCGACCGCTTCCATCCGTCTTAACCGTCTTGAACAGCGTTTTGCCATCTCTCGACTCGACTCGAACATCTGCACCCTTTATCGCTTGCCCTTTTGCATCCTTTACCAGGCCTTGAATAGCTGATTGGCCAGCCCAGGCAGTCGCAACGGAAAGAACAAACCCCATCAAACCTATTTGTAGTGATTTAGTAAACATAGTGATTCATTAGTTCCTACAGGAAACAAAAGGCGAAGTTCCACAAATAATCGCCGGACGACAGAAAAAAGCGGGCGAACTGTCGCTGTAGTCGCGCCTCTGGCCAGGCCAGTGCACACGGCTTACTGGGTCATGGCTACAAATTAGAAGCGCTTCCTTGGCGCGACGTACCTCCTACGGCCTCTGACATTGGCCGTCGCTTCGTCGTAGCCGTTTTCGAAATTACCAATTACGAATGGTGACTCTCTGAACGTTGAGGCGGGAATGCGCCTTTGCCCCGTCATCGACTTCGACCCAATTACCGCCGATATGGCTCCCGGTACGTGCTGGCACCCATACCATGTGCTTTCCGCCTTTTGCAATGTTGCCTGCTTGGGACGCTGGCTTGAGATCGAAATTCAGCTGCGTCGGTTGATTCGTCTTGGTCTGCGTGTTCATGATCGACGCTTTGACCGCGCCGTTCACAAGCAATGTTACCCGGTAAACGCCCGGTTGCAGTCCCTGTGAAATATAGCGGCCCTTTGGATCGGTCTTAGCTGTGCTGAATACCTGTTTACCGTCTCGCGATTCGATCCGAACGTCTGCGCCTTTAATCGGTTCGCCTTTTGCATCTTTGACAAATCCCTGAATGGACGGTGGCCCGTCCGCTGTAAATTTGTTCGTTCGCAGAACAGCTTCCAATGCGGGATGACGCACATTGGTAGTGAATCCCGTCTCTGGAGGCGCAGCGGTCACGCGAGTGTCCGGGCGGCGCCGGTCTGCCATCCGAACGTCTGCGCCTTTAATCGGTTCGCCTTTTGCATCTTTGACAAACCCCTGAATGGACGGTGGCCCGTCCGCTGTAATTTTGTTCGATCGCAGACCGGCTTCCAACGCGGGATTACGCACACTGGTAGTGAATCCCGTCCCTGGAGGCGCAACGGTCATGCGAGTGTCCAGGGGGTGCGGGTCGAAACCTCCCGGAGATGTGTAATCCGGAACTGTGAATGGATTTAATGCATTCTGTAGCGGCACGCTAATGCCGATACCGCTTACTCCTGTCGAATGAGTTACATCTGTGAAAAGTCGCTGTAGATAAAGGTCGTATGCGCCATTGCCGGCTTGTTCGTGAGCGGAAACCCGAACGCCGAGCTTGATCTTCAGCGCGTCAACGACAGACCGGGCGATTTCGTCTTGCAGTGCAAACGCGCCGTCCGATTCGCGGTCATAAGTTTCTGTCCAAACGCGAAAACCGTTTCGCGCGTCAATCAGTTCGGCTGTCACACGAACGCGGTTACCTTGGCGCTGCAAACTTCCTTCAAGCACATTTCCAACGTTGAGTTTTTCTCCAACCTCCTTTGTATTCTTTCCTTTCAATGAAAATGACGAAGTTCGGCCGGACACGCGCAAACCGTCAACCTGCACCAACGTATGGAGAATCTCCTCGCTTATGCCGTCACACAAATATTCCTGATCTTTCGTCTCGCTAGAATCGGTAAATGGTAGAACCGCAATACTCCTGTCTGGGGGATTAAACTGCGATGCTCGGAAGAGTTCGCTGCGAAATAACCAAACCGCAGCCGCGCCTAAAAGGAGACCGGCAGTTGCTGCTCCAACCAGTTTGGGATTACGGCGCGACCACCGCCAGATCCGCGCTGGAGCTGACACCGGGCGGGCGACGATTGGACGGCCGACGAGCCAACGTTCCAGATCAGCTGCGAGATCTCCGGCGGACTGATAGCGCGCCTTTGGATCACGTTCGAGACAGCGTGCGCAAATCGTCTCCAAATCCCGATCGAGCGATGGCGCCAGCGAGCGTAGTTTGGGAGCCTGCGTTTCAGACGCTTGGCGAATTACGGAAACCGGATTGGAACCCAGGAATGGTGGACGTCCGGCAAGCACGTTGAACAGAACTGCGCCGAGACTGTAAACATCGGCCGCTGGGGTAAAATCGGCGGCTGCACCATTAGCTTGCTCAGGGGCAATAAAACCTGCTGTTCCGAATGTAGTCAGCGATCTTGTAAGATCATTGTTCCCGTCCAGCAGCTTCGCCAAACCGAAATCGCTGACAAGTGGCTCGCCTCGATCGTTGATCAGGATGTTTCCCGGTTTGATATCGCGATGGAGCACTCCGCGGCTGTGGGCGTATTCGACAGCATGCGCGACTTTTGCCATGAGTTGCACGCACTTCCGCGGCTCATCGCGCAGAGAAGCCGCGTTCTCTTGCAAGCTTCCCTTGTCCGCGAACTTCATGCTGAAAAACGGCAGGCCGTCCTCGCTTTCGCTCACTTCATAAATCGGAAGGATGTTTGGATGATCCAAACTGGCTACCGCCTGTGCTTCTCGTCGGAAACGCTGCAGCGCTCCGTGTGAATCAGCGCGATAACTAAGCACGCGCTTTACCGCGACGATGCGCCGGGAATGTCGTTGCCTGGCGCGATAGATCACGCCCATGCCGCCGCAACCGATCTGCTCGAGAATTTCGTAATTGCCTAAGAACCAAGGCTTGTGCGGCGCGTCCACCTCGTCGAGTACGGTTTCATAAACCGCCTGAGATAGCTCGTCCCCGCCCTCCAATCCCTCGCACAGGAGGCAACTCACGCAAACTCCGGTGTCGAGTCGCATGGTTGCTCCACACTTCTCGCATTTTGCGTGCTCTTTGGTAGCGTTCGGAAGCGGATCGGAGCGTGAATCTGAATCTGTCATCGCAATTACTCGGTTGCTGTTGCGAGTGACGCACACAGGTAACGGATCTCGTCGTCCACGTCAGCAGGGTCTTCGACGGTTTGCGAGACTTCATCGCGCAGCAGACTGCGGTAACGTTGACGCATGTTGTGCAGCTGTCTTTTCACGACCGTTTCTGGCATTCCCAGTTTCCCAGATAGGTTAGCATAGGACAGTTCATCGCGTTCGTCTGTAAGATAGGACCTTAGTGCTTGGAAAAGCCAGAGCTTGCCTTTGCTCTCGCATTCTTCCCGCAGCCGTTGAAATGCGTGTTCCACAACCGCCGTTGCCCAAGTGAGGTCGAAGATGCGCTCCGGTGGCAACGAGTCGAGCGTTTGCGCCGAGGCGGGTAATTGCGAAAACTCTTCCGCTGCCCAATTGTCCCAGGGAATAAACTCCAGATCGCCGCCGCGTTTCCGGGCATGAGTTTTCTCCGCGGCGTTAATGAGAAAATTTTGGAGCGACCTCAGCAAGAGCGAGCGGAACCGCCCGCGGTTACGATCGGCATGGTGCAACCAATTCTTCCTCAGAATGGTCACAAAAAAATCCTGAGTGAGGTCCTGTGCGTCCTCAATTGAATGGCCGCGTGCCCGCACAAATGAGAAAATGGGCCGCCAATATGTCCGGCAAAGCTCGGCGAGCGCATCGCGAGCTCTTTGCTCCTCACCGCCCAATTTGGAGGCCGAAAGAATCAGGCTCCAGCGGGTAGTTACAAACTCGCGCGGTCTGTCTTCACCTTGGTCGCCAGCCTCCCCGTTCACGGGAGAACATTCCTCCAATCTGAAAAGAGGCGCAACGCTGCCTCGCTCAGTCTTACGGATTATTGTCATGCCGAGCGAAGTCGCCAGCCGCGCCGTAGCTTTAGCGAAGGTGGGAGGCATCTCACGATTTTCCTGGGAGCACACAAATGAGCTCACGTTTTCAAAACGTCGAACACGCAACGTTCAACGCCTAACTCCCAAAGTCTTCGCGATAAAGAAGGCCCAACGGGACTGCCGGCGGAGGGGCTCGAACCCACACGATCTTGCGATCACTGGATTTTGAGTCCAGCGCGTCTGCCAATTCCGCCACGCCGGCGATTGGAACGAAGCGGGACGATACGGCCTGGCAGCAGAAGCTCAACTATGCGGCGACCGTAGCAGGATGTTAAGTCGTTGAATCGTTAAACCGTTGAAGCGTCGAAACGCGTCGCTTCGAACCGGCCGCGATCCTCGCGCGGCGGGCCGAAATTTTTGCGCTATTCAAGATAGCGGCGAGACTTTATCGTCGTGGGGGTACCGGCTCGGTCAAATTGAAAATCTTTAGCGCTCCTACTAAGTTTGCGCTTTACGAATGTTGCGGGATTCTACGAGGCTCGTGAAATAAGTGAACGCAACGATCAAGGTCGAGCAGGACGAAGAAACAGGTGTATTCGTCGCGTCCTGGGACGATCCAAATGGCGGCGGGATCACAACACAGGCGGACACATTGGAAGAACTTTACCGCGCTGTCCCGGAAGCGATCCGCTGTCATTTTGCGAAGCGCACTGCACCTAGCAAGGTAGCCTTACATTTCGAGACTGATCCGGTGTTGCAGGTTGCGTGAAACTTCCGCGCGACGTTTCAGGCTCGCAGGCCCAAAGCGTTGGAACGGTTGCATAACAAAGCTGCGGAGCTCGTCGCTGCACAGCCTACGCCCCAGCAGGTCGCGCGGGCAAACGCGCAGGCCAGTCGGGATCACGAGGCGCATCGAGAAGTATACGCAGCAACCACTGCCCCAGACCTGGGCTTTCTGCTTCCGACAGCAGTCGTGATCACGATTATCGTCGGCGTGATTATTGCCAATCGTGACTGCTGTTGGCGCCAAGCGACGGCATGAGCTACGAGCCCGCTTGTTCGATCAGGCTCATGACTTTACCGACGCTGTCCAAAGAAATCGCGCTTTACCCGCTGTGCCGACAGACATCGTTCTGAGGGCTGGCGAAAGTGCTTTTTACTCAACTCCATCGATGTTGTACGAGACACGGGCAGTGCGAACCTACCAAGCAGGCCACACCGGGGGTGCGTGTTGCGAAAGGCGTTTATATTGCCGGGACAAGTGGCCGTTCCATAAGCACACAACAATGGGCGGCGCTAGACAGAGGACAACTCACAATCACAAACCAACGGTTGGTGTTTGTCGGAGGGAAAGAAGATCGGACTGTCCCACTGAAGAAAATTGTTTTCGTTAGGAGCAGTCTCACGGAAATTTTCGTTTCAGTTGAGGGTCGCCAGAAAACGATAGCTTTGGCTGTGCCCAACCCAATGATTGCAAAGTTTGTTATTGGGCCTTGTTCTCAAGTAGCCGACCCATCGAATCTTTCAGGCGACAAGCTCACAGTTACGTTCAAAGACTAATCTCCGCCAGCCTAGCCGCTCACCACTCAGTCGCACAGCGAAAAGATTATCGTGATGGCTTCCGCGACTGGCTGTAATCAAACGCTCGATTTTTTTGTTGAACTTGAAGCGGCGGTGCGCACTGGGCAGGCGTTGACTGCTGCTTAGCTAGGGACACTGGCCGTCCCGGCGTCGTTATACATGGCGAGGTAAGCGTGCACTACGACCATGATTGCTACTGCAACAATCAAAACCACCAGCGTCGGGCTAGCCATTTTAAGTACGACGTCCCTTCGTTTTGCTCCTTATTTGTACGCCGCTGCTGCCTTCAGTGGCCGTGACACTGGCGGCCCCATGATTCTGGCATTTGGCAAATTGAAGCGCTTACTGCGGGCCTACAGAAAGTGAGCGCACAGCTTCAGTGAGCAAGCCCGCACCGCGAACCGTCCGGAACAATCGGTAAAGCTGCTGAGCACAAGCAGATGCGCCCCACCCAACACCGCAACCCAAAATTGCGCTACGGTTCTTTGAACTCGCCCGCGTGCTCGTGCGTTTCAATTACGTTGCCCGCTGAATCGTAAACGCGAATCACAGGATCATGCGACCGGCTGAAAGCTTTGCCTAGCCGATTGTATTCCTGATTGCATCCGGCTCACCGTACCACACGCGACCGAATGGTAGCGCATCGGAGATGCAGATCGACGCCCGCCTAAAGATTAGAAACGAGCTGCCGTTCTGTGCCGCAGACGTTGCGTCAAGCTGACGTAACACCGGCCCGAACTACGGCCTTTAGAAGGATCCTCACAACCGCGATCTCATCGCGAGGAAGCCACAGTTGCTTTCGGATGCTATTGAACGCGCGGTACGTTAGCAAAACTGCTTCCCGAGGGTCATCAGTCAGTCCAGAAGCGAAGTTGTAAACAGCGGGATAATGACGAGCGACCAAACTATCAAAACGCCCGAGGTTCGTTTTGATCGACGGGTTTCGTTTTTCGTTTGGTTCTTGCGGGAGGCGGTGCAGAACATGGCTGCTCTGGCTGGGCGGTCGTTTCATTTGTGGGGGGTCCTTTCATTTATCAGTTAGTTCTACGGAATTGCCGAAGCGGAGTTCCCTCGGATAGCGCGCGCGTTCACACCAATGCGTGATTGCAATATAGGCCTTGGTGACAAAACTCGCCGCGTTGGCTCTGGCGGAGCAGGCGATAGCGATGATCTCAATCGAGAAAGACGCATCGATGGTCCTGGTGCGCTCGGCCCGGCAGCGAATAATCGAGAATTTTCAAAGCCAAGATGCAGAGGTATTCCGTTTTCATTAGGTGGTGATGACGGGTTTGGATGTGGTGGTGCGGAGAGGCGGGTTCTCCGGAAAACCTGTGCTAAAAGTGGACACCGCGCCGAGGCAGTCCCCGTGAACCCCGGCGCCCGCCATCGCCAGTGCGATCAAGGATCACCGTAAACATGTGCAGGATTTGCGATGGGCATCGGGACTGTCTGTTCTCGGCTGTCCGATTACTCAAAAGCGATTTTCGCGCGATCTGCATACGGATGATGGCGGCGGTAATTTTCTCGACGATTTGCAGGATCTAATGAATAATCTGCAAGGTCAGAATAGTTGGCCTTCTGATGCGCATTTGTTCCGTATGGTGCCTTGTGGCTGCGGAGGCCGAGCTAACCTACCCGGAAATGTCGCCTATGGGGACACGTGGGCCTCAGAGAACGGGCCTGTACCAGCCAGGAATTTTGAAAGTTATGGGAACATTTGGGGTCAAGAGATTGCGCACAACTTCGGACGCTATCATGCTGGCAATTCGCATAACGAGCAGCCCCCTCCTGACCTGAGCTTCCCTTACGCACATGGAAGCATCGGAGAACCCGGCCTCGCAATCAGCACCGAGTGGTGGAATGGCTCGCCTTTTCTTATTGCTCCAGGCGTCCCTTCGCCCAGTGGAAGGTATCCTCATCCGCATGATTTCATGTCTTACGGCAGCGTCAACGACTTGGCGGAGCACACCTTTGGCTGGGTTTCTCCTTACACATATGGGGCACTTTTCCAGTCCTTTCCAGGAACTAGCCCGGACTGCCACCCCAGGGCGATCGACAAGCACGGAGAAGGTTGTTATCACAGGACGTGCTGTGGAAGCCCGGTACGCAGGCTATCGTACTCAGAAGCAAGAAGGGAGTTCTTGCCGAGCGAAGAGTCAGCCAGCATAAGCCGTGGGTTCGCCTTACCAGCCCACGGGGCGGCGAAACTTGGGGTCCAAGGGCGACTATCACCTGGGAGGCGGGCGATGAGGATCACGCCCCATTGACTTTCACCGTTCTCTACAACAATGGGCTAGACCAGAATTGGTTGCCGATTGCTAACAGTGTGACCAAGCTATCCGCTTCTGTGGATGCCGCGCTACTACCCGGCTCGATGAAGGCGCGAGTCCGCGTGAGAGTCACCGACGGAGTGAACACGACTGAGGCCGAGTCCAAGGGAACATTCAGCGTGCCCGAGAAAAACCGCTTGTGGCGATTCTTGGACCATTCAATGGGCAAGTACTCGCTCCGGATAGCAGTGTGCAGTTCGTCGGAGCCGCCTATGATCCGGAAGACGGTATGCTTCCCGGCACAAGTTTGACATGGAACTCAGACCGCGAAGGATTGATGGGGCACGGGCAACACCTAAAAATGCGAGCCATGTCCCGCGGAGCACACGTTGTCACGCTTACTGCCACTGACAAAAAGGGAAATTCGGCGAGTGCGCGCGTCAATGTGGTAATCGGGCGGGATCGGTTGCCCAGCTCCATGCTTCCAAACTCGCCGTTCCCGCCGGGTCATCGCTCGCCGCAGCCGCGGCATTGAATCACCGGTTGCAAATTTATAGCAAACTAGGCTTCGCATTGTCGAGGGGAACGTTCGTTCGCGGCTCTCGTTCAAAGTGATGTCGTGACTGGTGGCGGGAATAGTTGAAACGCGCGCCTTAATCATTTGGGCTTTGCGCTGTTTCACGGCTTGAAAATCGTGGCACAGCTGGCCACGCAGATTTCTACGGAAACTGGGAGGCAGGTTCCAAAAAATAAACCTAGAAATTTTGCTTGACAGAACGGCACCATTTGTGCCACAAGTTGTCCCCCCTTGCGTCATGAGCGTTGCGAAGACCATCGATTTCTTATGTGACCAGCATCACGACGAATCGCAGCGGAAAAAAGCAAAAACTCGTACGGCAAAAAAACGAAAGTGGACAGAAAACGGCGAGACAGAATAAGCCGACAGCTGAAAGCTACCACTCTACCAATCGACAATCTGATCCAGCGCTCGTTGCATCCCGCAGTCACGACAGTTCTGATCCTATTCGTTCTCGCTTGTTTTGCTGTAGCGCAAGAAGCACCAGTGACAACGCC
>Ga0209375_1000804_pt1 | contig 25411 bp, 21 predicted proteins | sample GraSoiAngelo_131_FD_185888 | JGI IMG/M metagenome (GOLD analysis project Ga0209375, IMG submission 185888) | Grasslands soil microbial communities from the Angelo Coastal Reserve, California, USA - 14_0929_02_30cm (SPAdes) (version 2) | ecosystem: Environmental > Terrestrial > Soil > Grasslands ... | reverse complement strand
CGAAATCCACGGGGGCCCCTTGGCGAGGGCGGGGGAAGCGAGGGCGGCGGCGAGGAGCGTGGTAATGGCGAGCGTCCGGATGCGGGACATTGGTGCCTCTCAGAATTCGGTTACTGGTTGGATTCCGGGGTGCCTGGCGGGGTTTGAAGACAGGGGCGGACGGGTCGGGCAGAGTTGGGCGGAGACGGGCGGGGTCGGGCCACGTCGGGCGACGCGGTTTTCCGTTACAAGGCGCGGGATCGTGGTAACGCTTCTGCCTGGACCCCGTCGCATTCTCCCTATATGCCACGTTTCGAGGAGTTGGAGGCCTGGAAGCGGTCCCACGAGCTCGCCCTCGCGGTCTATCAAGCCACCAAGACATTCCCGAAAGCGGAGCTGTACGGGCTTACCTCGCAGACCAGGCGGGCGGCGTTCTCGGTCCCCGCCAATTTGGTGGAGGGATTGGCAAAGCGCGGCATCAAGGAGCTGCGGCGCTATCTCGATATCGCCTTAGGATCGATGGCTGAGCTGAGATACGCGCTCATGTTCGCGAGAGATGCGGGGCTCCTCGCGCAGGAAACATGGCAGGAACTCGAGGAGTTGCGACGGAGAGCCGGGTACTTGCTCTGGAGGCTCTATCGCTCGGTCGGGTAGAGCAGTCGTGCCCGTCTCCGCCCGTCTCTGCCCGTCTCTGCCCGACCCTGCCCGACCCCGCCCGACCCTGCCCCTCACCGTGCCAGCCCCGTTCTCGGATCGATCTCCCGAAGCCCCTTGAGGATCTCCCGCCGCCACTGGATGCGGCGGATGTGCTGCCAGTAGCGCTCCAGCGTCGGCGCATCGAGGCGCAGCGCCGCATCGCGACTCGTCCCTGAGGGCGGCGGCACCAGCGCGGCGAGCCGGTCGTACACCGCCGCCCGCAGCGATGGGTCCACGCGCGACACGAGATGCCACAGCGTCACCGCGTCCTCGGCGCGAGCGGCCCGCAGCACGGCGCGAGCGGCGGGCGAGCCTCCGCGCGCGAAGTCGAATGCAGTCAGGGCGTCGCGCAGGGCGCCCGGCGCGTCTTCCACGAATGGCGTGCCTGGCCCGGCGCCGGCGCGGGTGACAGCCATCGCGCCCAGCGGGACGATCGAGCGGCGGTCGCCCCAGACGAGCTCGACGTAGCCGGCCGTCACACGCAGCCGGCTCGCACCCGTCGAGTCCACCTCGAGCGTATACGCGCAGCCGAGATCCACCGCGGTGGCCGTCGGTGTCTCCACCACGAAGAGGCGGGGCGGCGCGGTGACCTCGGCGTAGATCGTGCCGCGGGCCAGCGCCAGCCGGTGGGCGTCGGGCCGCGCCGCCACGAGCCGCAGCTCGGAGCCGGGTAGCACCTCCACGCGCCCGATAAGACCCACCTGCACCTCCGCGCGCGACGAATCGTCGGTCACGATCACTTGGCCGACCCGCAACCGGCCGGTCCCCACCAGCGCCGTGCGCCCGATGCGCGGCGCGCCGTCGACGCGCGCGACCGCCCAGCCCTCGGACGACCCGGTCAGGATGCGCCGGCCAACGATCAGCACCACCGCCGCGGCTGCCGCCAGGGCGGCCCACCGCCGCCACGCCGGCCGGCGGCGGATCCGCGCCGCGATGGCGGGCCACAAATCCCGCGGCGGCTCGATGCTGCGCGGCAGTCGCCGCGTCTCCTCGAGCAGCCTCGCGAACTCGGCTTCATGCTCCCGGTCGTTCATCGCTCCAGCATCTCCCGCAGCAGGCGGCGCGCCCGGAACAGCTGCGCCTTCGAGGTCCCGACGGCGATCCCGCACATCCCGGCGATCTCCTCGTGCGAGTAGCCTTCCACGTCGAACAACACGAATACTTCCCGGGCGCCCGCGGGCAACGCGGCGATCGCGCCCTCGAGATCCAGGCGCTCCCCGGGCGCCGGCGGCCCGCCACTGGCTCCCTCGAACGCCGCCTCGCCGCTCGCCGGCGTCACGCGGCGCTCGCGGCGGCTGCGGCCCCGCCGCTCCATCAGCACCACGTTGACCGCGAGGCGGTGCAGCCACGTCCCGAATGCGCTGTCCCCGCGGAAGGACCGCAGCCGCTCCCAGGCGCGGACGAACGCGTCCTGCGTCCGCTCCTGGGCGGTCGCGGCGTCTCCCGTGAGCCGCAGACACAGGGCGTAGATTCGTCCGGCGTGCTCGTCGTAGAGCTCCCGGAAGGCTGTCTCGTCCCCGTCCTGCGCCCGGCGGACACGATCGGTCAGATCGGGCACGAGGTCTTAGCTGTCAGATGCCGGAGAGAGAAGCAGGGTTGACAGGGGCGGACAGAGACGGACTGAGGCGGACGCTTACTCCGATCATCTCAGGATCCCACCGGTGAGCTGCCGCAACCTTTGCTCGAGCTGCTGCTGGGCGTCTGCCAGACGCATGCGCTGAGCGCCGACGCGGGTGTACACGTCGCCGCCGAGCATTGTGACGCGCGAGTTCGCCAGCTCTACTGGCGTCTCGAACAGACTGTCCACCCGCGCACGGATCTGCCGGTCCGCGGCCTCGATTTCGTCGGCGAGCACCGCCCGCAGCTGGTCGCCGACGGCACGGTCGAGATTCGAGCTCACCGAGAGCGACGGGCGGTCGAACGTGCCGGAGAGCCGGGCGGAAATGTCGAGTATGCGGACACCCGTGATCACGCGCTCTACCAGCACCTGCCCCGCGGGACCCGCGGCAGCGCCATTGTCCCGTAGCCAGCGCGCGGCATCGGTGTGCACCGACCAACGTCCCCGCAGGCTGTCCCCGACGAGCGCGAACGAAAGGGTGACCGTGCCCTGACCGGGCGCGAGATGGAGGGGCAGCGATGGGAGATCGAGACCGGGCAGTGCGGCCCCCTGCGCCGTCCCCATCCCGCTGTCGCGAGGTACCGGGCGCACGTGATCGAGCGCAGCGGCGACACGAACGCCGGGAGCCTCCGCGAACAGCGTGGTCGGTCGCCCGTAGAGCCGCGGGCTGCTCGTCAGTCCCATCAGCCGCCCGGCGTAGCGCCGCTGCCGCGCGGCGGGACCTGCCGCATCCAGAATAAAGGAAAGCTCCGCGTTGCGGAGCAGGAAGCCGGGCAGAGTGTGCTCCCGCGGGAACCTCACCGAGGTGCCCGCTCGCCGCACCCAGCCGGCGCCCGGCGCCGATTGCGGCAACAGACCCGCCGGCATGTACTCGCGCGCGACCCGGCTCCAGTACAGGGCGCGCTGGAACCGCGCGGCCGCCGCAGGCCCGAACAGCGCTGCCCCCATCGACGGCAGGTCGAGGCTGGGCACCTTGAGCACTCTGCGCGCGATGGCGTAGTCCCGTTGCCGCACAGCGGCCAGCTCCGCCGCCCCGGCCTGCAGGCTCGCGATACCGCTCTTCACTCCGCGGTCCACCGCCTCCACCCGATCCCGCGCTTGCCGCACCTGACTCAAGGTGCGCCGCGCGTCGGCCAGGAGGCCGATGTCCGTCGGCTTAGCGTTGCGCAGGCGACCCGCCATCGCCACGCCGGAGTCTCCGGCAGCCTGGACATCCAGGCTGCCGGCCGCGGCGTTCCATGCGGACTGCGCGGAGTCGGCGCGAGCCACCAGGGCCAGAGCCTCACGGCCCGTGAACAGCACGTTGGGATCGAGCTGGCCCACTTCCACCTTGCCGACCGCGAGCTGTAGGATGGGAACGTCAAGCCGCTGTACGAATTCCCCGACCTGCGCTTTGATGCCGTCCGATGGTCCGGCCGTCCGGCCGTCCGACTGGCGGGCGGTGCCGAACCGCAGCCCGTTCGCGAGGAGGCGGTCGATCACCACCTTCTTCTCGAGCAGCGGCGCAACACCGATGTCCGCCGTCAACTCGTCCGCCTCGATGAGGTTCTTGAGCGGCTCGTCGGGGCTCGCCACTACGAGGCCCCTGATCGACACCTTGCCGTGCGATAGGTCCAGGTGCAGGCTGCCGACCTCGACCTTCGCCCCCACGATCGCGGTGCCGACCGATTCGAACGCACCCTTCGCGAGCCGATCGGCGAACAGCAGCCACCCGCCCACCAGCAAGCCGACGAACAATAGGAATGGCCCCGTCCCCTTCCAGCGGATGATGCCGCCCCCTGCCCCTCCGGCCCGCCGTACGGGTCGAGACGGCGGCGGATACCGCCGGACGGCTGCGGTGCCGGGGGCAGGAGCGGGAGGCGGCGGCGGCTGGTGGCTGCGCACCCACGCTTGGACGGCCGTGCGGTAACGCCGGACTCCGAAGCGCCCCAGAGCGTTAAGGGGCAGAAACAGCGCCAGAGCCACCGCGAGACTCCCCAGCACCACCGTATTGTTGAAGTTCGTCAGGGGGACGACGGGCGTGTTGTAGAGTGTCGTCCACACGCCGTTGAGTGCGGGTGTTTCGAGCAACAGCCTGTGGCCCAGTGCGTCGAACAGCGGGTCGAAGGCGAATCCCAGCGGCGTGAAGATCAGCCATCCGAGCAGCGCTCCGGAGAACGAAACGCGCAGCATGATGATGAGGATGAGCACGACGACGTTGTGGAGGTTCAAAAGAGGCGTCAGGCCGAGGATCGCCCCCAGTGCCAGGCCCGCCCCAACCTGCCCGGGAGTGTCGTCGGAGTGGAGGTGCTTGAGGAGGATCATGAGCTAACCCTTCCACGACGCCATGACGCCACGTCGCACGCGGCCCGATTCCTGCGTTGGGCACCTGTGGCCGAGGGCGTAGCGGCTTGGGGGGCTTGCTGCGCGGGCGCAACGGCAGCTACCAAGACGACGATTCGCTCCGAGGAGGGATCCGGCATGACGTTAACGTTCGGCATGCGCGCTAAAGTACCCCGCGCCCGGGACAGCCGCGAGGCGCCGCAGCGCCTCTTGTTCGGGCCCGGGCCGTCGAATGTCGACCCCGCCGTGACGCGCGCCCTCGCCGCGCCCATTGTCGGCCATCTCGATCCCTATTTCCTCACGGTGATGGACGAGACGATGCGCGATCTGCGGCTCGCGTTCCGCACCGAGAACCATCACACCATTCCGATGTCCGGCTCGGGGACCGCCGGCCTCGAGACGATGATGCTGAACCTGCTCGAGCCCGGTGATGAAGCGATCGTGGGAGTGATCGGCTATTTCGGCCAGCGACTCGCGGAAATGGCGAGCCGGGCGGGCGCCCTCGTCCGCCGCATCGAGGCGCCGCTGGGCGAGGTGATCGCTCCCGAGCGCGTCGAGGCGGAGCTCAAGCGCAAGCCGGCGAAACTCGTCGTGCTCGTCCACGCCGAGACCTCGACGGGTGCCTGGCAGCCGGTCGAAGACATCGCCCGGAGCGCGCGCGCCCACGGCGCGCTGCTCGCCCTCGACTGCGTCGCCTCCCTGGGTGGCATCCCGGTGGAGGTAGACGCTTGGGGCGTAGACGCCGCCGGCACGTGCTCGCAGAAATGCCTCGGGGCCCCGCCGGGGCTCGGCCCCGTCACCCTCGGGCCCCGCGCGATCGACGCGATACGGCGGCGCCGGGCCAAACCCCAGACCTTCTACTTCGACGTGAGCCTGGTTTTCCAGTACTGGGGGGAGGCGGGCGGCGCCAAGGAGCGCGTCTTCCACCACACCGCGCCCGTGGCGATGGTGTACGCGTTACGCGAAGCGCTCCGCCTGGCGCTCGCCGAAGGGCTCGAGGCCCGCTGGGCGCGTCACAGCCGGGTGCACCAACACTTCGCGCGCGGACTCGAGCGGCTCGGCCTGGAGCTGTTCACCCCGGCGGCGCACCGTCTGCCCCAGATCAACGTGATCCGCATCCCCGATGGCGTGGATGACGCCCGGGTGCGCCACGCGCTGCTCGACCGCGGCATCGAGATCGCGGCAGGCTTTGGTCCCCTGAAAGGCAAGACGTGGCGGGTCGGCCTCATGGGCGTGAACGCCGACGTCAAACGTGTCGACGTGCTACTCGGCGCCCTGGAGGAAGTCTTGAAAGAGCAGAACGCAGTCTAGTCTTCCCGCTGCAATTCGGTTCAAGCCAGCGTGCGGCCCTGCCACAGGTCAGGGCGCTTGATTGGCACCGGGGAGACGTCCAGCCACCCCAGCGTGGCACGCCGTATGCGTAGTAGGGTGGCGGAAGCGCTAGCAAGGGCTTGGGAGGTCAAAGTCGGCATGGCGAGTCGTGGAGACCCGCGCCGATCCACCGTGAGGGTGCGCACCACTCTCGGAAACCTCCCTCGATTTCGATCGCAGGTTCACATAGGGGCAACGGGGTGGCTCCCTGGCTGCGGCTCGTGCGCCGGCAATGGTGCTGGTGGCGAGCCCCCACACCCCGGTGCCCCGTCTACTTTTCGCTTCACCGCCTCACGCTTCACCGGTTTACGCTTCACCCCTTTACGCTTCACCCCCCTACGCTTCACCCCAGGTCTCCCCCGTGTGAGCCGCGTCACGAGAAACTTGGTAGCCCGCACATAGACCCGTCGTAGGGCAATCCCTATCCTGCAGCGTCGGGTGGGCGCCCTCACCCGCGCGCTGGTAATTGCCACCCCTGCCCCACACCCGTCGCCGGAGTGTTAGCACCATGAAACGGATGCGTCGTCTCACCGCCGTGCTGCTGGTATCACTGGCGGCGGTTCTGAGCTGTCTGCCCGACCGCAGCCCCACCGCCCCTGCTGTTCCCCCACCCGACGCCAGCCTCCTCGGTGGACTGTTGCAGGCGACCGGTTTGCTGCAGTGCACGCCGTTGCCCTACGCCAGCACCACACAGGTCGTCGGGCCGACGGGCGGGACGATCCAAGTCGGGCCACACACGCTGGTGATTCCCCCGGGCGCGCTCGTGCAGAACGTGACGATCACAGCTGTGGCGCCGTCGGCAACGGTGAACTCGGTGCGCTTCACGCCGCAAGGGCTGCATTTCCTGGCCCCCGCCGCGCTGACGATGAGTTATTCGAACTGCAACCTGCTCGGCAAGCTGCTGCCCAAACGCATCGCGTACACCGACGACAACCTCAACATCCTGTCGTACCTCATTTCGCTCGACAACCTGCTCTCTAAGAAGGTCACCGGCAAGCTCGACCACTTCTCCCGCTACGCGGTGGCCTGGTAACCAGCGTGCTGCCGCCGCGCCGCACGTTGTTGCCGGTCTCCGGGCAACCGCGCCCCGACGGGGCGCGCCGCGCCCGCGAGCTGTTGAGCGACGCGCGCGCTCAGGAGCGCGCCGGGTGCGTGGCGGAAGCGATGGAGTGTTACCTGGCGTCGGTCGCCGTGGCCGACCAGTCCGGCGAGCGCTCCGTGCACGCCGAGGCGTTGCGCCGGCTGGGGGTGTTGCACCATCACCGCGGCGAATCCCCCGCCGCACGCGAAGTCTGTGGAAAGAGCTTTGAGGTGGCGGTCGCGAGCGGCGACGACGTGCTCGCCGCCGAGGCGGTGAACGTGCTCGCCGGATTCGATTTCGAGGACGGCGACATCGAAACGGCCCGCCAGGGGTTCCACCGGGCCCTGGAGCTGGGCGGCAAGAGCTCCCCACTGCGCGCGCGCATCGAGCAGAATCTCGGCATCCTCGCGACGATCCAGGGACAGCACGACCAGGCGATGGGACACTACCAGCGCTCCCTGGAAGCGTACGAGAGCGCTCGCGACCAGGAAGGCCTCGCGATCGCCTACCACAACCTCGGCATGATCAGCTCCGACCGCCACCTGTGGGAGGACGCGGACCGCTACTTCCGCCAGAGCCGGGAGCTCGCCGAGCTGATCGGCGACGTGCACCTGCAGGGGCTGTGCCTGCTGAACCACGCCGAGGTGCATTTCGCCCGCCAACATTTCGAGCAAGCGCGCCATAACGCGGAAGCAGCGCTGGCCATCTTCGATCAGCTGGGCACCCGGCGCGACAAACCGGACGCTTATCGGGTGATCGGGATGGTGTATCGGGAGACGGGCCGCGTGGCACTCGCCGAGTCGCGGCTGCGGGCGGCGATCGAGCTGGCGGTCAGCAGCGGCTCGCTCCTCAGCGAAGCCGAGGCCTCCCGCGAGCTGGCCCTGCTCTACCAGGCGGCGGGCCGCAACCAGGAGGCGCTGGGCCTCCTGCACACGGCCCACCGGCTGTTCCGTCGTCTCGACGCCGGCGCGGACTTGGTTGACGTGGGTGGCAAGGTGGCCCAGCTTGAAGAGACGTACCTGGCCGTGGTCCGCGACTGGGGCCAGTCGATTGAATCGAGCGACAGCTACACCTTCGGCCACTGCGAGCGGGTCGCCCGCTACGCGCTCGCTGTCGCGGCCGGGCTCGGGCTTCACGACGAGGAGTGCACCACCGTGCGGCTCGGGGCGTACCTGCACGACGTCGGCAAGGTCCGCGTCCCGCACGAGATCCTGAACAAGCCCGGACGGCTGACGCGCGAAGAGTTCGACGTCATCAAGATGCACCCGGTGTGGGGCGTCGAGCTGCTGGCCACGGTCGAGTTCCCGTGGGACATCAAGCCGATCATCCGGTGGCATCACGAGAAGTTCGACGGCAGCGGCTATCCCGATCAGCTGCGCGGGGAGGAGATCCCGCTCGCGGCGCAGATCATCGGCATCGTGGACGTGTACGATGCCCTTACCACCACGCGGAGCTATCGGCCCGCGCTGTCGCGGGAGCAGGCTCTCGCTCAGATGGAGGCGGAGCGACACCAATGGCGCCCGGACGTGTACGCAGCCTTCATGACGTCGGTCGGAGCGGGCTCGACCACCTCGATCCGCGCCGCCTGATACGGCTCGCGGTGCCCGTGAGCGCCGCGCTGACGCTGGCGCTCGCCGGCTGCGAGCGCCCCGGTACCTGCCGCGGGGAGTACTGCGGCACCCTCATCTTCGTCGCTTTCAGCCAACCCGACATCCTGCTGCCGCCGGTTACGCAGCAGGCGGTGGCGCGCGACATCCACGACCAGATCTTCCTGAAGCTCGCCGACCTGGGGCCCGCGATGAACACCCTCGGGGACCGGGAGTTCGAGCCGCAGCTGGCCGAGCGCTGGGAGTGGCAGGATTCGCTCACCCTCGTCTTCCATGTGTCTCCGCGGGCGCGCTGGCAGGACGGCCCTGCGGTCACCGCCCGCGACGTGGCGTTCACCTTCGACGCGTACACCGACTCGAGCGTCGACGCCCCGGCGCGCGAAGCACTGCGCGCCATCCGGTCAGTCACCCCGGTGGCGGGAGACTCGCTCGCCGCGATCTTCCGGTTCCGCCGCCGCTACGCCGAGATGTTCTTCGACGCCGTGTACCACATGCGCATCCTGCCGGCCCACCTGCTCGCGGGCGTCCCCCGGGACCAGTGGGCGCGCGCGCCGTTCGGCCGGGCGCCGGTGGGCGACGGCCCGTACCGCTTCGTCGCCTGGAAGCCCGGGGAGAGCGTCGAGCTCGTCGCCGAGTCGACGTTTTTCCTCGGCCGTCCCCACATCCGGCGGCTGATCTGGCGGTTCACGCCGGATCCGCAGACCGCGCTCACGCAGCTCGTGGCAGGGGAGGCGGACGCGCTCGAGTTCCTGGGACCGGCCGCCAACGTGGAGCGGGCCCGCGGCGCTCCCCAGCTCGCGGTGTATCCGTACCGGGGCACCGCCTACGGCTACCTCGGGTTCAACCTGACCGCCAACGGGGATCCGGCGCGGCCGCACCCCATCTTCGGGGACCGCGACGTGCGGCGCGCGCTGTCCCTCGCCGTGGACCGGGAGCGGCTGAAGGAGAGCGTCTTCCACGATCTCGCCCTCGTGCCCCCGGGCCCGGTGCCGCAGGCGTGGCCGCTGTGGCAGGGAAAGGGGGACACGGCGCTGCGCGCGCTCCCCTACGACACCGCCCAAGCGGCGGCCCTGCTCGCCCGCCGCGGCTGGCGTGACAGCGACGGCGACGGCATCCGCGACCGGGGTGGCGTGAAGCTCGCGTTCCACATCCTCGTGCCGACGACCAGCGCAGTCCGGCGCCAGTACGCCCGCCTGCTCCAGGAACAGTTCCGCACCATCGGAGCCCAGGTGGAGCTGGACGAAGTCGAGAACGCGGTGATGCAGCAGCGGGCCACCGCCGGGAAGTTCGACGCCGTGCTCGCCACGTGGGCGACGGACCCGACGCCGACATCCAACCTTGCCGACACATGGACGCGCACCGGGTTCGGCAAGGCGAATTACGGTCGCTACTCCAATCCGGCGTTCGAGCGCGCGCTGGCGCGCGCCACCGCCGCCACCGGCGGGCCCGCGGCGACGCTCGCGGCATGGCGGGACGCCCTGCGCCTGCTCGACGACGACGCGCCCGGCGTCTGGCTGTTCGCCCCGATGAGTGTGGCGGCCGTCCACCGGCGCGTGGCGGATGTGCGCATCCGGCCCGACTCCTGGTGGGCGTTGGTGCGCACGTGGCGCATTCCACCGAACCAACAGATCGCGCGAGACCGAATCACGACGAACAGCGTTGAGGAAAGGCGTTGAGAAGAGACGTTGAGGGAAGGCGTTGAGGAACGGCGTGTAGGGTTTTCGTACCCTCCTAACGCCTTCCCTCCACGTTTCTCCTCCACGCTTTTCCTAGACGCCTTCTCTCCACGCCTCTAGTATTCGTCTCATGTCGACCTTCTCTCTCCCCCGCGCCTCCGTGCCCGCGCACCTGCGTCTGGCGCAGGGCCACGTGCAGGCGGGAGAGGTCTATCTGATGTCGCGGTCATCCCAGCACGCCGGCCCCGAGACGCCGCTCGACATGTTGAACCGCGCCGAAGGATTCTTCGCCTTCCGGCCCGCCGATAACGGCAAGGCGGGCGGCGGCGCCGTGCTGCTCGTGAGCAAGGCGCAGACGATCTCGCTTACCGTCGCCAAGGGGGATCTGATCGACGACCCCGCGCGCCGCTCAGCCGCGCGCCTGGTGGCGATCGAGATCGTGCTCACCGACCGCTCCACGTTGCACGGCTGGGCGCACGTCGAGCTGCCCGAGCACCACGCGCGCCTGCTTGACTACCTCAACGCGACGCCCGAGCTGTTCTTTGCCGTGACCGCCGAGGACGGCACCCACTACCTGAACCGCGCGCACGTGCTGTACGCGCGCCCCAAGGATTAGCCGATGCCCGCCCGGCTCGACCCGTTCCTGGACGTGTTCCTGCGCGAGCAAGCCGAGCAGCTGTACCTGCTCCCCGACGAGCCCGTCACCATGGTGAAGGACGGCAAGCCGCGGAAGGTGAGCAAGCAGCCGCTTACCGACGCGCACATTTACGCCCTGCTCGCCGAGATCGCGCCGTCGGAGTCGGCCGACCAGATCGACCAGAAGCACGAGACGGAGTTCGAGTACGCCGCCGGCCGCGGGCTCCTCAAGATCCGCATCGTCCCCGACAACGGCCGCTTGACCGCCGTCGTGACCAACGTGCCGCGCGCGGCGCCGCCCCCGCCCCCGACCCCGTCCCCGTCCCCGGCGGAGGTGACGGCGGTGCGTCCGGGCGTGCGGGCTGCGGCGACGCCGCCTCCCGCTCCGGCCGCCGCCCCCGCTCCCCCGCTCCGGCCCCCGCGGCCCTCGGCGATCGCGGCCGCGCCCATGGTACAGGCGCCAGTAGCGACCCCCGCAGCCGGGGCCGCCGCGGGGCTGCCCGGAGAGTTCGCGGACTCGCAGTACCAGGCCGCCGAGCAGCGGCTAGGCGAGCTCTTGAAGGCGCTGGTGAAATCGGGGAGTTCGGACCTGCACCTGCGCGTCGGCGAGCCGCCGATCTTCCGGACCGGCGGCGACCTGGTGCGGATCCGTGGCAATCCGCTGTCGCCGGCGGAGCTCGACCTCCTGGTGCTCGCGATCATGCCGGAGCTGAACCGCGGGGAGTGGAAGGAGACGGGCGACACCGACTTCGCCTACGAGATCACCGGGCTGGCGCGCTTCCGCGTCAACGCGGCCCGGGACCGCCGCGGCCCGGTGGCGGTCTTCCGCGTCATTCCGGCGAAGGTGGTGACGGTCGAGGAGATGGGGATAACCAAGGAGGTCCAGGCGCTCTGCTACCTCACCAAGGGGCTGGTGCTGATCACCGGCCCCACGGGCTCGGGCAAGTCCACGACGCTGTGCGCGCTCATCGACCTGATCAACCGCGAGCGCTCCGATCACATCATCACCATCGAGGACCCGATCGAGTTCGTGCACGAGAACAAGAAGTGCCTCATCACCCAGCGCCAGGTCCACGTGCACACCGAGAGCTTCAAGTCGGCGCTGCGCGCGGCCCTGCGCGAGGACCCCGATATCGTGCTCGTCGGGGAGCTGCGCGATCTCGAGACCATCGCTATCGCCATCGAGACCGCAGAGACCGGGCATCTCGTCTTCGGCACCCTGCACACCACGACGGCCGCTTCGACCGTGGATCGGATGATCGACCAGTTCCCTGCCGACCGGCAGGCGCAGATCCGCGTGATGCTCTCCGAGTCACTGAAGGGCGTCATCGCCCAGACGTTGTGCAAGAGGAAGGGGGGGGGCCGGGTCGCGGCGCGCGAGATCCTGCTGACCACGCCCGCCGTGTCCAACCTGATCCGCGAGGCCAAGACCTTCCAGATCCCGTCGATCATCCAGACGAGCAAGAAGCTCGGCATGAACACGCTCAACGACGCGCTGTTCGACCTCGTCGAGAAGGGCATCGTCGAGCCCGACGAGGCCTACATGAAATCAGTGGAGAAGGCGGGGCTCGTGGCCCAGCTCAGGGCGAAGGGGATCAAGGTGAAGATGACATCGGAGGCGTGACCCCCCTCGTCGAAGTACTTCTCCGGCGACGAGCCCAGGGCCCCTACTGCTGCACGCCTGCCACACCCCCCCCCGCGCTGAGGCGGACATTCTACGGGTGCGTTTCCTGCATCACGCCAATGCGTCGTTTGGGGTGGTCGTTTGCCCTTTGGTGGACGGCCCCTGTTTTCGGGGCAGTTTCGCCCCACAACCGCCACCCAACAGCACATGCGGTTGCGGGGTAACGTCATAGCTCGCTTGGCAACGGGGCTGACGCGGCCTGGGGGGAGCATGGCTGGTGGCCTAGGGACGTCCAAAGCGCACACCTGTACCGCGCGCGATCCATGATGGCCCGCCTCGGTGTCGAGCTCGGGCCCCGCGCCGTGCGCGGGGTACGGCTCGAGGGCTGGTTCCGGCCCCGAGCTCGCGCGGTGGAGGTAGAGTGCGACCCGGACAACCCGGTCGAGGCGGTCGAGGCGCTCCGTCAGCATCTCGGGCCAGCACACCGGATTGCTGTGGCCATCGATCTACCCCTTCTCTTCATCAAGCAAGTGAAGCTGCCCCCGCTCAGTGAGCCGGAGAAGCGCAACATCCTGCGACTCGAACCAGAGCGATTCTTTCCCGTGCGAGCCGAGGAGCTGGTGCCCGCCGTGCGCGGCGACGATAACCTCGTCTTCGCCGCGAAAGAGGCCGCGCTCGCAACCTGGGTCGCCGCACTCGAGCAACTCGGACCGGTGGAGGTGATCGAGCCCGGACCGGTCGCGCTGGCGCGCGCTCTTACCCAGGCGCAGCTCAAGAGGGGGGGCGGGGGAGGGGGAGGGGTCGTGCTGTTCGACGGGCAGCGTGACGGCGTCGGGATCGTGGAGATCCGCGAGGGCCGGGTGACGCGCGCGCGGCGCTTGTTCGGCGCACTCGAGGATGCCGCGGCGGTGCTCCGGGACAACGGCAGCGCGCCCGGGACGATCTACCTCACCCCCTGGAACGAGGATCGGGTGCGCATGCTCGCCGCGGTTCTTCCGGAGGTGATCGCGCGACCCCTGCCCACGGTGACGGACATCGTGGGTCCGTTCCTGCCCGCCTACGGAGCAGCGCTGGCGATTGGCGGGAGACCGAACTTCGCGAGGACGCTCGTCCCACCTGAGCTCGGTGGCCGCATCAGGGTGCGGTGGCGACGCGAGCTCGGGCTTGCGGTCGCCGCAGCCGCGGCGGCGGTCGTGTTCGCGTTCGCCTCGGCCGACGCCTGGCGCGCGCGGGTGACCCGTGGGCTCGAGGCGAGCCTCCAGTCGCTGCAGCAGCGAGCCGCGCCCGCCCTCGCCCTGCAGAACCAGCTCCAGACGCTCGCGCGTGAGGCGCAGGCGATCCAACAGAGCGAGCGGGAGCGGCCCGACCCTCTAGGGGTGCTGCTGGCGCTCTCGAAGCAGCTGCCGGCCGGAGCCTACCTGCGCGGGATACGCTGGTCGGGCTCCGACTGGCAGATAGACGGCTACGCCCCGAATGCGTCGCGCCTGGTGGCGCAGCTCGGCGCGGCTCCGGAATTCAAAGAGGTGCGCTTTCGCTCCGCGACAACCCGCGCGGCGGTGGGCGACAGGACCTATGAAAACTTTTCACTGGCCTTTCGATACGCTCCGGCGCCTTAACCCGCGCGAGCGCCGGGTGGTGCTCGGCGGGGCGCTCGTGAGCGCGACCGCGCTCGTGATCGTGCTCGTCGGGCTGCCGCTCGCCCACCACTGGACGGCCCGCGAGGCGGCCCATACAGCGAGCCGCGAGCGGTGGCTGCGGCTTGCGACGCTCGTGGCGAGCACCGACCGCCTGCGCCGGGCGCTCGACGAGCGGAAGGTTGCGCACGCCGCAGACGAGGCCCGCCTCGTGACCGGCGCGACGCCCGCGCTCGCGGCCTCGGCGCTACAGGGACTGCTGCAACGCTACGCCGACGAGAGCTCGGTGCAGCTCAACCGTGTCGACGTCGCGAGTCAACCACGTCCCGACCGGCCCGGCCTGCTCGCAATCCCGGTGCAGCTCCAGTGTCAGGGGGACATCTACGGGCTCGTGGATTTCCTGTCCCGGCTCGAGCAAGGCGAGAAGCTGCTCGTCGTCGAGGAATTGTCGTTGAATGCCGCGGTCGGCGTGCCCTTCGACCTGAGCGTCGGGCGACAGGCCGGTCAGGACCCCGGCCCGCGCGTCGGTCCGCGCGTCGCCAAGCCGTCCCAGTACTTGTCCTGGTCGCTCCGCCTGCACGGGCTCTACGGCGCGGTGGGCGGCGCGATCGGCTCGTGACAGCCGTGCGCGGCCTGTACGTCGTCACCGCGGCGCTCCTGGTGGCGGGCTTGGGGCTCCGCCTGGCTCCCACGCCCCTCCCCGCGGCACGAGCCGCGCCGTTGGCCATGCCCGCCGAAGCCCAAGGCGATGCCGCGCCGACGCGCACGCCTGCTGAGCCGAGATACGACGCAATCGTCGCCGCGAATATCTTCTCCCAGGACCGGACGGCCCCAGTGGTGCGGTTCCTCCCGCCCGGACGTGCGGCCGCGCCGACGAAGCCCCGCGGACCCACACTCCATCTGTACGGGACTACTGTTGGCCCGGACGGCGCCGTGGCGATTATCGACGCGGACCCGAACATCCCGGGCGCCGAGATTTACCGCCTCGGCGACCTGGTCGCCGGCGCGCGGCTCATTGCCATCACCGACTCGACGGTCACGCTGGCAGAGCCATCGGGACCGCTCGTCCTCCGACTGCCGAGCGCAGCGCGGCGGAGGGCGCCGTGAAGCGGTGCACCATGGTCCTGCTCGGTGCGCTGCTCCCCGCGCCCGCCCGCACCGCGGCACAGCAGGCGCCGCCCGTTCGCATCAACTACGTCAATGCAGACCTGCCCGGCGTGATCCGCTCGCTCGCGGCCGTGCTGAACGTGAATGTGGTGCTGACCGACGTGCCGAGCCGCCGCATCACCTTTCAGACACCACAACCGGTGCCGGTACCCCAGGTTGGGGCGGTCCTGGAGGCGATCCTCGAGAGTCAAGGGCTGGTGCTCGTCCAGACGGGCCCCGTGGCGCAGGTGATGCCGGAGGAGAAGCGCCCCTCGACGGGGCCCGTGCGGGTCGGAAAAGACTTCCCCTCCCCTCCGCCGCTCGGGCTGGTGACGCAGATCGTGCCGCTCGAGTTCATCCGAGCGGAAGAGGGCGTCGCGCTCTTGAAGCAGGTCGCGAGCAGGAACGCCCGCCTCGAGGTCGTGCCGCGCTCGAACTCCGTGCTGATCACCGACCGCGGCGTGAACATCGCCCGCTACCTCGATCTGCTGCGGCAGCTCGACGTGAAGACGGGGGGCGAGGCGGGACTTCGCACCTACGTGTATCCGCTCAAGCACGCCAGCGCCGTGGAGCTCGCGGCCACGCTTGCGCAGGTGTTCGGCGGGGCGGTGGCGGCACCCGCGGCACGGCAGCGCGTCCAGGCTCTGGAGGGGCGCAGTCTGTCGAGCGAGCTGACCGGATTCCGCCGTCGGGAGGTCGAGTCGCTGCAACAACGCGGCATGGGCGCGCCGTCGGCAGTGACCCCTTCCCCGGCCGGCTACGCAGCCCCGGCCGCCGTGCCGGAGAGCGCGCAGGCCCAGGGGCTGGGACTGGTGGGCCGGACAACGATCGTGCCCGACCAAGCCACCAACGCGCTCGTCATCCGCACCGCCCCCCCGAACTTCTCGGTGCTCCAGGAGACGATCGACCAGCTCGACGTCCGCCCGCCGCAGGTGCTGTTGGAAGTGTTGATCGCCGAGGTCACGCTCGATCGCGCCAACGAGTACGGGATCAACTGGCAGGTCTTCACGCAGCGGGGGGTCTCGGGCGACAGCACGCGGGGGATCACGGGCGGGTTTGGCCCGCAGCGCTTCGGCGATACGCTCCTTGCGAGCCTCCAGGGCCTCGGCATCCGGTTCATCTCGCTCGCCACGGTCGACGTCCGAGCCCTCCTGCAGACCCTGGCCACCCGGACCAACGTGCGCGTGCTGTCGACCCCGCGGATCCTCGCCCTCAACAACGAGGAGGCCCGGATTCTGGTCGGCAGTGAGGTACCGTTCGTCTCCTCGACGTTCGGCGGCCTGACCGCGCAGTTGAACACCGTCGTGCAGTTCCGCAACGTCGGCACGCAGCTCACGGTGATCCCCACCGTGAACAACGATGGCTACGTCACCTTCCGCTTACTGCAGGAGGTGAGTGCGCTGTCGCAGCAGACAGTAGCCGCGGCGCAGAACGCTCCCATCATCACGACTCGCGAGGCGGAAACGAGCGCGATCGTCAAGACCGGGCACACGGTGGTGATCGGCGGGTTGATCGGCCAGACGCAACAAGTCGTCGAGAGCGGGGTGCCGCTCCTCAAGGACCTGCCGCTGCTCGGGTACCTGTTTAAGAGCCACAGCGTCTCCCGCGAGCGCACCGAGATCGCCATCTTCTTCACGCCCTACGTCGCGTTTACCGACGAGCAGGCGGACTCCCTGCTCCAGCGCGAGCGCGACCGGTTGCAAGGCTTGAAGCCGCAGATCGATAGCGTGCTGGCGCCTGCGCCGCCGCGAAAGCCGTGAACCGCTGATGAGCCAGATCCCCCGCCCCGAGCTGATCGGCGCCCATGCCGCCGCCCCCGCCGCCTCTCGCCGGGAGCCAGACCCGGCTTTTGAGACGCCGGCAGCGCCCGCAGCGGAGGCGTCCGAGCCACCGCGCACCGGGGCCGACCTTCGGGCCGCGGCCGCGGGGCCGCTGGCGCAGCGACTCTCGCCCAAGTACCTCGAAGAGCACTGCCTGTTGCCCGTGGGCGTGAGCGCAGCCGGCGATCTGCTCGTGGTCGCGGACGAGCCGCCCGACCCCACGGTGATCGACGAGCTCTGCTGGGCGTATGGCCGCCGGGTGAAGCTCGTGGCCGCGCCCGCCGCCGAAATCCATGCAGCGATCCTGTCCGCACAGTCGGAGTCGCCCCCCGACGTGCAGGCGACGGACCTTCGGGGCAGCGATCTGGTCCTCCTCGCCGAAGAAGAGGAGACGATCTCCGACCTGCGCACCCTCGCGAACCAGGCGCCGGTGATCAAGCTCGTGAACGTGATGATCCTCGAGGCTCTGCGGGCGCGCGCGAGCGACATCCACCTCGAGGCGACGCCCGAGGGGCTGCGGGTGCGCTACCGCATCGACGGGGTGCTGCATGACATCTCCCGCCCGCCGCGACAGTACCAGGCGGCCGTGCTGAGTCGCATCAAGATCATGGCCAGCCTGAACATCGCCGAGCGACGCCTCGCCCAGGACGGGCGCATTCGGCTCCGGCTGTCGGACCGGGAGCTCGACCTGCGCGTGTCGATCAGTCCCACACTCCACGGCGAGAGCGTCGTGCTCCGCATCCTGGATCGCGGCGCGGGGGTCCGCGACCTGGGCGAGCTCGGCATGCCCGGTCCCGCGCTCGAGCGGTTCGAGGGGCTGATTCGGCAACCGCACGGCATCATCCTCGTGACCGGTCCGACCGGGTCGGGCAAGACCACGACGCTGTACGGCGCGCTCACCCGCCTGAATCAAGCCGGCGTGAAGATCGTGACGGTGGAGGACCCCGTCGAATACCAGATCGATGGCGTGACGCAGATCCCCGTCAATCCCAAGATCGGCCTGACGTTCGCCGCGGCGCTCCGCTCCATCCTGCGCCATGACCCGGACATCATCATGGTCGGCGAGATGCGCGACCGCGAGACGGCCGAGATCGCGATCCAAGCGGCGCTCACCGGGCATCTTGTGCTCTCGACACTGCACACGAACGACGCGCCGAGCGGCGTGACGCGCATGGTGGACGTGGGCATTGAGCCCTACCTCGTCGCCGCCACGGTCCTGGCGATCGTGGGGCAGCGCCTGGTGCGGTTGGTGTGCGAGGCCTGCGCCGAGGACTTCCACCCGCCAGCGGACCTGGTCGCGCAAGTGACGACGGTGCCAGACATCCCCCAGCCGCGGTTCCGGCGCGGGCGCGGCTGCGACGCCTGCGCGGGCACCGGCTATCGCGGGCGCACCGGTCTCTACGAGCTGATGCCGATGAGCGAGGACTTGCGCGACCGCGTCGTCCGGCGCGCTCCGCTCGCCGAGATCCGCGCGTTGGCGCAGGCGCAGGGCATGGCGCCGCTGGCTGCGCGAAGGCGTGCGCGGGCAGCACGACGCTCGAGGAGGTCCTGCGCGTGGCGCGGGACGAGGCGCTCGGATGAGCGTGCGGTTCCGCTACCGGGCGGCCACACCGGACGGGCAGGTGGTAGAAGGCGTGGTGCACGCCCCCTCGCGCCAGTCGGTGCTCGAGCAGCTGCGCCACCAGCGCCTCTACCCCGTGACGGTCGACGAGGCGACCGCCGCCGCCGGCGCGCGCGTCGGGCGGCGGCTCGGCCGCCGCGCTGCCGTGACGCTCTGGACTCGTAACGCCGCGACGCTGCTGGCTGCCGGGGTCCCCCTCGACCGGGCACTCGCGTTCACGGCGCAGTACGCGAGTCACAACGGCCTTGCAGAGACGGTCCGCCAGGTGCGCCGCGCCGTGCAAGGGGGCGCCAGCCTCGCAGACGCCCTCGCCCGGCACCCGCGGTACTTCGATCCGCTCTTCGTCGCCATGGTCTCGGCCGGCGAGTCGAGCGGGGCGCTCGACATCGTGTTCGCACGCCTGTCGGAGCACATGGAAGAAAGCGCGGAGCTCCGGTCCCAAGTCTTCTCGGCGCTGCTCTACCCCGCCCTCCTGGCCGTAGTCGCCAGCGTCGGGGTGATCGTCCTCTTGGGGTTCGTAATCCCGCGGTTCGCGACCGTCCTGGCGGACGTGGCCGGCACCCTGCCCCTCAGCACGCGCTTGCTGCTCGGCGCGAGCGCCCTGCTCACCAAAGTATGGTGGCTGTGGTTGGCGCTGGGGGCGGCGGCGGTCTACCTGATCCCGAGCGCCCTCGCCCGTCCCGAAACGCGCCGCCGCTGGCACGCGGCCCGGCTGGCGTGGCCCTGGATCGGCGACCTCGAGCTCAAGTACTCGACGGCGCGGTTCGCCCGCACGCTGGGCCTGCTCTTGAAGAGCGGCATACCAGCGCTCCCCGCGCTCAAGATCGCCCGGGCGTCTGCGACGAACCTCGTCGTGCAGGAAAGTGTGGACCGCGCGGCGGCCGCGCTGGCTGAGGGGAGCGCGCTCGCCCCATCGCTCGCCGGAACGCTACCGCCCCTCGCGCTGCAGATGCTCGCCGTGGGGGAGGAGAGCGGGCGCCTGGAGGAGCTGTGCCTTCGCGTGGCCGACACCTACGACGGCGAGGTGCGACGCGCACTGCGGACTGGCGTGGCACTCCTCGAACCGGCGCTCATCCTCATCTTCGGCACCCTGGTGGGGTTCGTCGCGCTCGGGATGCTCCAGGCGATCTACGGCATCAACCTCAAGGCGTTCTAGAGATCTCGCTCCTGCCACGCCCGCAGGACCAGCCGCGTGCCGACGACGGCATACACCGCCTGGATCTCGTGGGTCAGCGGCTGCCCGTCTTGCCATCCCCGGCCGACGATCAAGAGACGGCTGGGCACCACTGAGAGACGCGGTGCGGGTGCGCTCGCCGCGCCCGCTCCCTCAGGCGGCCCGCCCAGCTGCCCGAATGGGTCGTTGGGCGTCATGAAGAGCTCCCCGGTCTCGCGGCGCCGCACGGCGCTCCGTGCCATCGCGCTCGAGATCCCGGGCAACGCGGCGAGCACGGGCTCGGGAGCGGCGTTGATATTGACAGCGCCGTCACTCCACACGGTGAGGTACGGCGCGACCGCGAGCGCGAGCGAATCGTCGATGCCCGGGATGTGGGCGAGCTCACCGAGTCGATTGAGGGGCGCCTGCTTGAGGCTGGCGACCACCTGCTCCGCATGTCTGTCGGTGGTGAACTGTCGGAACAACCCTTGCAGGGTCGCCGCGTCGGCGCGATTCAGGTCGAGGCGCGCGTTCAGATCCACCACCGCCACGCCGAACCGCCCGCTTCCCAGAGCGACGTCGTTGAGCGGCGCGAGGCGCGCGCCGAGTTCCCGGAACGTCGTGACGCGGTCGGGGAGGCTCCGCGCCGAGTCGAGGAGCGCCTCGATCCGAACCGTTGCGGCGAGGATCCCGCTCTCGGCACTGTAGCGGGCGACCGTGCGCGAGCGCAGGCTCGAGAGGATCTCGGCCTCCATCCGCGCCTGCGACACGACTTCGGCCACGATCGCGCCGAGCAGCACCAGCAGCCACAGGACGAAAATCAGGGCGACGCCGCGGCGATCCCCGCGCTTCATTATGGCTCGCCTCCCGGCAGCCGCTGCGGCGCGGCACCCGGCTGCCCGTCCGGCTGGTCCCGCGTCAACCAATCGAGACTGAAGCGACCGCCGGCGGGAAGAAACACCGTCACCGTCACGAGCCTCAGCCCGGGCTGCCACGGGCGGCTCGTGATCTCGCGGCGAAACCCGCCGGGCAGCGATTCCGCCGGCGTCCCGAGGAGACTCGGTCCGCTGAGCCGCGCACGCTCGCTGGCGTCCTCAGCGTACGCGACGGCGCGCGACCACTCCCGGGCGGCGGTGACGAGCCGGTGGCTGCCCTGGAAGAGCTGGAGGTAGCCGAGCGCCACCAGGCTCAGCACCACGAGCGCCACCATGACTTCGAGGAGGGTGAGTCCCCGCTCGCTCGTCATCGAGCTCCTCATCGGTCGGACTACAGGTCGCCCTAGCCCGAGGCGACCTGTGCTCTCCATCGTTGTCAGGAGCTGCCTGCTCCTTTAGGGCTGTACCATCTGGTGGAACTTGACGAAGCCCGTGGTCAGCGTGCCGTTCTTTTGATAGCTGTAGCCTGCGGGTCCGGTCAGAGAGATGGAGAAGCTGCCGATCCCCCCCGTTGCCGAAAAGTCGCACGCGCCAAAGATGAATTGATAGCCGAGCTGCCCGTTGACCTTGGCGTCACCGATAAAGCTGACGCAGTTACCGCTGTAGCTGATCGAGCGGACACCATTGGAGCTGGTCACGTCCAGGCTCTGACCCGGATCGTGGTAGATGAGGGTGCCATTCTCTTCCGGCTGCTGCTTGTCCACGAAGGACATCTCGTCGTGCTGCTCATCCTCTCCCTCCCCCTCGTCCTCTACTTCCTGCTCCCCCTGGACGCCGGCACAGCTGCCTACAGTGACCACTCCTGCCGGTGGCTGCAGCCGGTAGGTGAAGTAGGGCACGCCGACACGAAAGGAGACTGGGTCGTCGGGGTTGTCGGTACCCGTGCGCCTCATGGACAGCGGACTCACGACATGATCGTCGGCGAAGGAGATGTTGGCGCGGTGTTGCGGATCGAGCGCGACCTGGAAGAAATCCGCCAGATTGCGGTCGGCGCCTCCTCCCAGGCCCCCGGTCGACACCGTGCCGCGGTGGATGACATGATCGCTGGCGGTATACTGCGTGAAGGTCGGTGTCGCAGCATGGCCGTTCACGGTCTCCAAGACGTAGACGTTCCACTTGGCCCACTTGGTCATGCAGGTAGTGCCCTTGGTGCAGGGGCCGTTGTCTTCTGGCGTGTGGCCCGGCTCCATCACCGCCCGGTCATTCGAATTACCGGCTCTGTCGGCTCCGAGCCAAGCCACCACCACGTGGCCGTTGGCGTCGGCAGCCACCCAGGGGAAGACATTGGCCTTGCCAACGGTCGCACCTTGATTGACAACTCGAGCGGGAGTCCAGGTCTTGCCGTGGTCGCTCGAGGAGGTGAAAAAGATGTTGCGGTTATCGGACCACACAGAGTAGAGAAAGCCGAACTGATCCACCGCCAGTGCGGGGAAGATGTTGTTATTCCTCGCCCCCACGGGGCCGGTGTAGACCTTGTAGTCCGTGAACATGAAAGCCGGCAGGTCGAGCTTCGCGTCAATCGAGACTCCGACGTAGGCGGAACGCATCGGCGCTCCGCTAACGTTGTTTTCCAACGCATCATTCGGCGCCACGAACAGTTGGTACAGGTTGCCGCGGCTGGAGCAGTTGCTGTGGTCGATCTTGATCTGTGCCGCGAGGTTCGCCGTTGAGGCCGGCGTTGGGGCCCCCGCTGCCGGGAAGGTCGCCGCATCAATGGCCTCGCCGAGACCTGCCGCGTAGGTCAGTCCCCCATCAATCGAGCGCTGGACGTCGATGTTGAACGTGCCAATATCGTGATACGCGAGATAGCCAGTTTTGGCGTCGATCGCGTCGTTCCACTGGCGGTCGTCGCCGCCGATCAGGGCCGCCAGCACGTTCGGTGGAGAAAAGTTGTCACCGCGATCGGTGGAGTGCGTTCCCGTTACGCCCGGCGCCAACAGCAGGCTGGTCAGGGGCAGGTTGGGGATGTGGGTGATCGGGTCGGGGCCATTGACGGCGATATCGGCGTCGCCGCCACCGGGCGCCAGCCCGAGATTAGTCGGATCACCGACGTTCTTAGCGCATCCTCCGCCCGTGAAGCCGTAGATTCCGCAGTTGTCGGGCTGACCCTCATACTTGAACGGCAGGGTTCCGTTGCCGTTTGCCGACCCGTCGAGTCTGCTATTCCAGCGCCACAGGTCCACGCCTCCGGGAACACCGCGGATCGAGACGACGTACACGGTTCCTTGAGCATCGACGCGGTCGCCGGGCTCGACTCCCTGGACGATGAACGCCAGTGGGCTCAGCCCGGTCGGCGTCGGCGCCAACTGCGGCAGGCAGAGGCTTTGGTTGGGGCTGAACGGGGCGCTGCCTGAGCCAACGAACGGCGGAATGGCCTGAGTACTCGGACAGTTGTGCTCGTTTGCGGTGCTCTGAGCGAGCAGTGTCGAGGCGGCAAACGACAACGTGCTTGCGACAACAAACGGCATCAGGAGCTTGCTCATGGTCTTTTCTCCTTGCGTCGGTTGTTTTTCAACCCGTCATGGACAGCCCGACGGTCCTTCGGAGCAAGTCCGGTACCAATTGACAGTCGCGCACGACGCCGGTGGCACCGATGCGTCAGCGCAACACCCCCACAGGACGGTCATTGTCGGATGGAGCCTTGCGGCACCAAGGCAGCGCCCGCTCCGACCCGCACTTGCAACGGCAATCCCACCGGCGTCGAGTCGTGCCACATCGTGATCGCCACCGCGCGGGGCAGCAGCGTCGTCCGCGGCCACTCCTCGAGCCATTGCGGTAGGCTCGGGGCGAGCGCCCGGACGTCCCAGCGCGTCACGTCCGGGACGGGGATCGTAACCACAGCAGCGGGCACGCGGCCGACCGGCGTCGCGGAGAGCTCGAGCCCCCCCCCGTCCGCGGTCGGCCCAACGGTGAGCAGCCAGTCGTAATCCGGGTCCAACGGTGGCCCGCCGCCGGCCGTCACGAACGACAACCGGCCCGCGTGCAGCGTGAACAGCGGGTCCCCCGGCCGTTGCGGCGCGCGGGCGCTGCGGAGCGCATCCTGGAGCAGCTCCCGGAACGCGCGTCCTTGCTGCACCGCCCGCAGATCCGCGCTGAGGCGGGCGTGCGCGTCGTAACTCACCTGCGCCGCGCCGTAGGCCAGCAGCACGATGAGACTCGTGAGCACGATCGCCACCATGACTTCGAGCAGAGTGAAGCCGGATGCACGCGTCACGGGGGAAGCCTCGTGCGAAGCAAAGAAGCCGCCAGGCCTCGGCGTTTCGCCGGGCCTGGCGGTGGTACGAAACTGTCGTTGTCAGCGCTAGTCGGTAGAGCCTGCGACGCACCCACCGAAAGTCTGTGAAGCATCAATGTAGAAGTGCTCCTGCTGAAGAAACACCTGACCAGTTCCGAGGTTACCATCGCCTCTGGCTAACCGGATCTGCACCGTAACCGTGCTGCCGGGCGTGACCTGTTTACACCACTGGTAGTTCACATTGTTATCATGAAAATCGTCAAGAACCCCATGTCTTTGCAGCGCGATCCATCCGGGCACCGCACCGAAGGCGCCGCCGGGGTTGCAGAAAGCTCCGTCAACGAGGCAAGTCAGCAAGATCTGGCTGCCGTTGTGCGCGTCCCCGGTTGCCGAGACGGTCACGTACAGCGTATCACACGTATCTGGTACGTCAACCGTCTTGGTATAGACTGAGATCCCCGGGGGAGCGAGGGTGGTCTCGTCCTCGTTGCCATCCCACCTGCGGAACTCAGCCGACAGACGCAGCAAGGTAAGATCGGCGCACCACATCGCCGCGGGTACGGCTACGGGAGAATCCTCTACACCCAACCAAGTGGCAAGCGGTACCACCGGAACTGTCGCGAGCGGCGCGTCCACTGCGAGATTCAGCAGCACGTCACCGACCCCCGGCCATGCAGTGGCTGGGACCCGCGGCCGTGCCGCAGCCGGCGCGGCCACTCCGATACACAGCGACACCAGCAACAAGCTGCTCAGCGATTTCATGCTCCACGCTCCTTTCCTCATCGGGCCAGTGAGGGACCGGTTGTGCGGAGCCATAGGCTTCCCCAGGTGCCATCTGACGGGCGGCAGGCCCGACGTGAGCCTCGTAGAGGCGTCGGAGTGGCGCATTCCTGACGGCCCCGCATCCAGAGGGCCTCAAGAGCAAAGCGCGTGCCCCACGGCCGGCGTCCATTGCGGGGCAGAGTTGTGGCTGTAAACGACCGAACGGGGGGCCGTCATGGTGCTCACACCATGGCGGGACTGCTCCAACAGCATCGCGCCCTGACCATGGCGCGACCACCAGAGGCTACTGTCTCGAAGGAGTCACGACGCTCGGATCTTCTTGAACCGCCCCGCGTCGATCCCGTGCTGCTTGAGCTTGAGGTGGAGGGTCTTGTAGTCGGTGCGCAGGCGCCGCGCCGCTTCGGTCTTGTTCCCCTCGCAGGCCTGGAGGGCCTGGCGGATCGCCTGGCGCTCGGCGTCCGCCGCGGCCGCGTC
>Ga0209375_1000801_pt1 | contig 25425 bp, 20 predicted proteins | sample GraSoiAngelo_131_FD_185888 | JGI IMG/M metagenome (GOLD analysis project Ga0209375, IMG submission 185888) | Grasslands soil microbial communities from the Angelo Coastal Reserve, California, USA - 14_0929_02_30cm (SPAdes) (version 2) | ecosystem: Environmental > Terrestrial > Soil > Grasslands ... | reverse complement strand
CCCTTCTCGTTGGTGAGGACGCTGCGCGCGGTCCCGACGATCACGACGCTGGCACCCGGCAGCGGTGTCGCTGACCCGGCCGCCACGACGGTCCCCGAGACCGTACCGGTCTGCTGGGCGGCGAGCGCGCTCGTTACGAACAGAGCTGCGAGCAGTGGAAGGACGCGATTCAATCCCACGGGCCACCTCCTGGAGGATGACGGAGTGACAGTCCAGGCGTGGGCTAGAAATACGGCCCGGCGGGCGCCGGCGCTACCCGGGCGAAGCTGCCCAAGGGAATCCCGAAGGGCGCCCGCTGGCCGGGAACCGGAAGCGGAGGCAGATTCGGGGGTGCTCTTCTCCCGCCGCAAAGAAGCCTCGCCTACCGATCGGCGCGCCCCGCCGGACCGCCGCCGCGGGACGGAGCGGCGCAACGGCGACCGCCGCCACATGCTCGCGCTCGTCACCGTCGAGCGGCGCTCTGGCTCGGACCGGCGCAGGAACCCGGACCGACGCGGCGACGAACGTCGCACCGGGCCAGAGCGCCGGGGGGAAGAGTCGGCGGCCGAGCACATCCGCAACGCGCTGCAGCTCATCGAGCACGTGGCCGACTCGCACCAGTTGGACGACGAGCACCGCCGCGATCTGGACGCAGCGCTGTTCCGGCTGCGGTTCGCACTCGACCGGCTGGAGCCGCGCCCGGGGGGCATCTGGGGGGGCAACCGGTAAGACGGAGGGTTGCACAGCGGGGTAGTGCGCCCGGGAGGATTCGAACCTCCGACCAACAGCTTAGAAGGCTGCTGCTCTATCCACCTGAGCTACGGGCGCGGCAGTCGTCCGAACAACTTAATGCGTGACGACGGTCGGTCCATCCCGCCCGACCGTCACTGCCCCACCAGTCCACCCAGGGGAGCCCGGCTGCCCGCCCGCCGCTCGTACACAACGAACGGGTGCTCGACGAAGCTCAGCACGTAGCTCCGGTCGAGCCGCTCGAGGAATCCCGGAGGAAACAGGACGTCGCCATAGCAGCGCTCCCCGTCGCTCGCGGTGCAGGCGCGCAGCGCGCTGGCGATGTGCGCCCGGTCCGACCCGGTGAAGTCGACCAGCACCACCGCCCCGAACTCCCGATGCGCCAGCCGCGCGTTGAAGTCCGCCCCGGCTGCCGGCTGCTGCCGCGCGACCAGCCGCAGCGTGAACGGGTCGAGTACGCGGGGCCGCTCGCCCAGCAGCACCGGGAGGATCGGATTCTCGCTCAGCAGGTCGTGCGCATCAGGCCCGAGCCGCGCCGCCAGGGCGGCGACCGCCCGGCGCTCGGGCTTTCCACCCTTCTCGATCAGCGACCTGATGGAAATCATGCCGGGAAGCCAGGTGACCGCGCTCAAGACGGCGAGCACGAGGGGAACGGCCAGGGCGAGCCGCGCGCGCTCGGCCTCGCGCGTGAGCCGCTCGCCGAACACGAGGACCGACGCGGCCAAGAGATCCAGGAAATGGTTCGTGTCGGCCCCCGGAGATGTGAAGATGACGACGGTCATCGCGGCGGTGAGCAGGAAATACGCGACCGGGAGACTCCATGCCCGCGCACGCGTCGCGCCGATCGCGTACACCGCCGCTGCCGCGACGACGATCAGAAAGACAGGATCCTGCACCGCCACGAGGAGCAGCCACAGCGGCGCGCCCAGCGTGTACGCGGGATGCATCCCCCCCGCGGCCGCCGCGCTGAATGCCGGCAGCACGCGCTCGTCGCTCGCCCAGTAGATGACGGCGAGCGACGCGCCCGCCAGCAGTGCCAGCATGCCACCGAGCGTGAGCGCGGCGCGCCGGTCGCGACGCGACCAGAGCCAGCTGCAGACGAGCGCCGCGCCCGCCAGGGCGGTGAACTTGGTGAGGAAGGCGCCGAGAAACGCGAGCACGCATGCGACGAGCCATGGCGTGGCGCGGTACCGCGCGTACCTGAGCCCGCACCACATCCCCCACAGGCTCAGGGCCGCGGCGAGAAAGTCACCTTTCACCTGCAGGGAGAGCAGCTGAAACGACACAGCCGCGTGCGGCAGGAGCGCGAGTGGTAAGGCAACGGTCCAATCCACTCCCAGCTCGCACAAGACCAGCCACAGACCGACGTCGCACAACAGCATCGTAACCACCGTCAGGACGATCCCGGCCGTGACGGGGTCGAGCGCCAAGCGGATCAGGGCGCCGTGCAGCACGAAGAACAGCGGCATATAGCGCGTACCGCCGAACCCAAACGCGCTGACGGTGGGCCGGTAGAACACGCCCTTGGCGAAGTCTTGGGCGAGGGCGGTCCAGACGCCGCTCGAGCTGTCCTGCGGCAGGGCCCCAGGCCAGTACCACGTCATGAGCGCGATGGAGCCGAGGAATGGAACGAGGCAGCCGATCCACAACAGCCGCCGCCGGGTAGGTGAAAGAGAGGCCATCTGAAGATGACCGCGCTCGACCCCTTATGGTCACACGGTCACCCTCCCCGGCCGGGCCGGGTCCCTTAACGGAGCCGCCGTCCCCAGGGTCCCCCCTTGGAACCGCCACTTGGTCGCGGGGGAACGGGGCCTTATCGTAGGCGGGCTACATCTCCAGGAGACGATCATGGGCACTGCAGGCTCGCTCACCGCACTCTTGCTGTTTGGCGCTTTTCCCGCCTCCCAGGGAAGTGATCGTCCCGAGGCCGACCCTCCGAGTCGGGTGGGGCGGCTGAGCTACCTCGCGGGATCGGTCTCCTTCCGCCCGGGCGACGTGGACGACTGGGCTGCAGCGACGGTCAACTACCCGCTGCACAGCGGGGATCATCTCTGGACCGACGCGGATGGCAAAGCGGAGATCACGGTCGGCTCCACCGCCTTCCGGCTTGCCCCGCAGAGCGCGTTCGGGTTCCTGGCGCTCGACGATGGGACCGTGCAAGTACGTCTGTCGCAAGGGTCGCTCAACGTGCGCGTGCGCGACCTGAGCGAGAACGAAAGCCTCGAGATTGATACACCAACCGGTGCCATAGCGCTGCTGCGCCCGGGCGTGTATCGCGTGGACGTCGATTCCACCGGCGACCCGACGTCGGTCACGGTGCGACGCGGCGAAGCCGAGGTCACCGCCGCGGGCTCCGCCTTCTCCCTGGACCGGGAGCAGACAGCGGTGGTATCGGGCGGCGCCTCCCCGAGCTACGACGTGCGCGACGCGATCCGCTCGGACGACTGGGAGGACTGGTGCGCCGCTCGCGACCGCCGCTGGGACGACTCGCGCTCGGCGCGCTACGTCTCGCGCCGCGTGATCGGCTACGAGGACCTGGATGACAACGGCGACTGGCGTCAAACCCCGGACTACGGCGTGGTGTGGGTGCCCCGTACCGTGGCGACGGGCTGGGCGCCGTACCGCTACGGCCATTGGGCCTGGGTGGAACCGTGGGGCTGGACGTGGATCGACGATGCCGCCTGGGGCTTCGCGCCGTTCCACTATGGCCGTTGGGTCTACGTGGGCAACGGCTGGGCCTGGGTGCCCGGCCACATGGTGGCGCGGCCGGTGTACGCGCCGGCGCTCGTGGTATTCGTCGGCGGGCATAACTGGAGCGTCGCCATCGGGGCGGGCGGCGGAGGCGGCGTGGCCTGGTTCCCGCTCGCCCCGGAAGAGCCCTACGTGCCCCCGTATCACGTGAGCAACACCTATATCCGCAACGTGAATGTGACCAACGTCACCGTCACAAACATCCAGGTGACGAACGTCAATGTCACGAACATCAACTATCGCAACCGAGGGGCCCCGGACGCGGTGACGGTCGTGTCGCACGAAACGTTCGTCGGGTCGCGGCCGGTGAACCGGAGCGTGATCGTCGTTCCGCGCGACCGACTCGAGCAGGCGCGCGTTGTCGGCAGCACCGCGCAGATCGTGCCGGATCGGCAGAGTGTCCTGGGGCAGCCGGCGATGGTCGAGGTGCGACGGCCGCCGGCGGCGGTCACGACGCGCGAGGTGGTGGTGCACCGGCAGCCGCCACCGCCCCCGCTGCCGTTCGCGAGTCGCGAGCAGGCGTTGCGCGCCCGTCCGGGCCGGCCGCTCGACGACGCGACCCTCACCACCTTGCGCGCCCGCTCGCCGGACGCGAGCGCGAGACTACTGGTGCGACCGGCGGTCCCCGCGACGCGCTCGCAGGGTCCGGCACAGGCGCTGCAGCCCGCTCGCGAAGGGCTCCCGCCCTCGCGCGCGGCCATGCCCAGCGTGACTACGCTCCCGGACGACCGGAGTCGCCCAGCACAACCTGATGCCGCACGGCCCGCCCCTGGCCACGCGCCCGCCCCCGCCGCACCGGTGCCTACGGTCAGCCCCGCCCCGCGTGCGACGTTCCCTTCCCCCGGTCGCTCCGACCGGCCGGACCGCGCGGCGCGGCTCACATCGCCGCCGCGCGAGAACAAGCCTTCCCCCGCTCCCACCCCGGACCCGTCAGAGCGAGCTGTCCCCGCTCGCCCCCCTGCGGCCGGACGAGCCGAGCCGAAACGCCAGCAGCCGGAACGGCGCCGCCCCGCGGACCGGCCGGCCAAGGATCGGAAAGCCGAGCGGGACACGACGAGGGAGCAGAAGCCGTCGTAGCTTGGAGCCCAGGTCACACCGAGATGGGGTCCGCCCCGGGAACGCGAGGGGAGACTGAGCGCGAAGACGCACGAAGGGGGAGCATGGAAACGTGCTCCCCCTTGCGCGTTTTTTCTTAGAAGGCGCTGCTGCTCTATCCACCTGAGCTACGGGCGCGAGATTGTGCTGCGACAATTACCCCGCGGGGCCGCGCGCCGCCCGCAAACCATGCCACCACCTGCGCCAAACTTAATGCTCCCCTGCCCCGCTGCGCAGCATCAACGTCCTTCAAAAGGCGTATCTCGCCCCGAGCTGCATTCGCCACCGCGATGCGGCGGCGTCCACCACGCCGCGCGGCGGCAGCGCGAGCTGGTAGATACCGCGTGCGTTCGCCGCGTCCCATCCCTTGAGACTGAGCATCCGAACAGACGGGCCGTAGCTCGTGTCCAGATAGCGGCCCCACCGCGAGTTGATCAGGTTTGGCATATTGACGATGTCGGCGCTCATCTCGAGCTGCCGATCTCCCGCCAGGCGAACGGCCTTTGTGAGCCGCGCATTCAATGATCCCAGCCACCCGTTCCGGCAGCTGTTACGAGCCATGATCCGTCCCCGCTGCTCGCGCAAGCACCGCTGCTGCGCGATGAACGCTTCCAGCCGCGTGGAGTCCGACGCCTTGGTCAGGCTGATGTCGCCCGCGTTCCGGGGAACGTACACGATGTCGTTCAAAAGCGACCCTGGGCCTCCGATGCCGTCCGCGTTGGCGTCGCCTTCGATCACATAGGTGTACGGCGGCTGCGACGCACCCATGTAGAGAAGGGATAGCTGCACCCGGTACGGGAGATCGACGGTCGCGGCAACGGACACCTTGTGAGGCGTCTCGAAGAAGGACGGGCGCAGCCGGCGGTCATCCAGCGTGCCGTCGAGCGGCGTGTTGCTGAAGTTCGCCCGGGCCGGGAAGTTGACCCACGACATCCGATCCTGCGCGCGCGAGTAGGCGTACGACGCGTACAGTGCGAGCGTCTCGCCGAATCGCTTTCGCAGCTGCGCCGAGAGAGAGAAGCTGTTGTCCCCGCCCCGATTGGACACCCGGTAGATCTCGTTCTCGCCGAAAGACGTGTCGCGCCAGGCAGGTCTCGTTACCAGGGTCGGGCTGATCGTCCCGTAGAGCACGCGACCGCCCTCCCCGCTAGCCGCGCCGGTCGGGCCGCGGAGGTTCGCCTCGCTGATGTAGATCTGCCGGACGGCGTGCGTGTAGAGGAAGTCGATCGTCGCCACCTCGCCCGACGGGAAACGCCGGTCAATGCCCAGCGCCAGTTTCAGGTTCTGCGGCAGCTTGAAGCCGGGGTCGAAGAAGCTGATTCGCGGACTGGTGCCACTTCCGGACGGGCAGGTCCCGGGTTGGTTGATCGGATCAAACCGCGGCACGTCGGGCCGATTACAGAACACGACGGTTTCGTCGCCGGTCTCCCGGTAGCCGTTCCCCAGCCAGCGGTAGGGCGGAGGGCCGCTGAACAGTCCGATACCTCCGCGTAGCAACGCGTTGCCGTCGTCGCGGAGATCGTAATTGACGCCGAGGCGAGGCGACCACAGCACGTTGCCGCCGGGCAGCTGTCCGGTGTCGATGCCAAGGGGGGAGGCCACGAGGCTCTGGTTCGTCGTCGCTGCGTCCGGCAGAAACGGGACATCGAGGCGCAGACCGCCGGTGAGGGTGAGGCGGGAGGTCGGCGCCCACTGGTCCTGTGCATAGAGGCCAAGCTCGAACACGCCGAAGTCCGCTCCCGGGGGTCGGTCCGAGCTCCCAAGCCCCCGGTCGTAGTGGCTCGCGAGTCCCCGCGCGAGCGAGTCGAGACTGCTGAAGAGCCATCTCCCGGCCGACACTTGCACCAGGGGGTCGCGGAAGTGAAACAGCTCGCCGTGCGAGCCGATGGTCACGAGGTGTGGCCCGGCGCCGATGGTGAGGTTCTCCGTGATCTCGACGACGGTCTGACGAACATCGGTTGTCGGGCACACACTGTTGGGCCCGGCCATCAGCGTTCCGGAATCGGCGGAGACTTGGACCAGCGGAAGCGTGGCGTTGGGCCGGCAGGAGTCCCGCAGGCGCTCGTAGCTCACAATGAGCTCGTTCTGCGCGCGGCCGCCCACGACCGTGCTCCAGATCAGGCGCGACGTCTGGGCTGTGGACAGGCTCCGACCTGCGACCGAGGAGAGGGCGTACGAGCCGTACGTCCGACCGGTATCGATGAACTCGCGGCGGTCGGCATGGGCGTAGTGCTGCGATAGCTCCAGGTGGCCGCTCGTGCCGAGCTGCACGGTGACTTTCGCGAACACGTCCTGCGCCGGCAGATGCCCGTCGGACGCGAGCGAGCCAGGATCCAGGCCGAAGCTGTCCCTGAGGATCTGCTGGAACCGCAGAGCGCTCGCGTACGAAATCCCGATCTTGCGCAGGTCGGCGCCGCCGGCTGTGTCCGCTGGGACGAGCGGTCCGACGTCGGGCACCACGCGCTGCTGCAGGTCGCCGTTCACGAAGAAGTGGACCCGATTGGGCACGACCGGGCCGGACATGGTGCCGCCGAACTGCCAGGTCGTGAAATCCGACCGGTTGCCCGCCGCATCCTTCGCCATGAAACTGCCGTCCTGAATAAACGCGAACGCCGAGCCGTGGACGACGTTGGTTCCCGTCTTCGTCACCGCATTGAGGAGCCCGCCTGCGAAGTTGCCGAGCCGGACATCGAACGGGGCGGCGAGCACCTGAAACTCGCTGACCGTCTCCAACGAGATCGGATGGGGGAGTACCTCGGGTAGTGCTGCGCTCGGACTCGCGCCCCCAGGCGTACGTCCGAGGTACAGGTCCGCGTTCACGCCGCCATCGACTTGGAGGCTGTTGTAGCCCTGGTTCTGCCCGCCGATCGAGAGGCCGCCCAGCGGCCGAAGCCCGGCCAGGGGACCCAGCCCTGCCAGGACGCTCAGGTCGCGAGCCAGGTTCGGCAGCGCCGCGATTTCGGTCTCGCCGACGATGTGCCCGGGCCCCGCGCGGCCCGCGTTGAGCAGCTGCTCCCCGCTTGCGCTCACCGTCAGTGCCGGGAGGTCGACGACACTGGGCTCGAGGACGAGGTCCACGCGGTACCGCTGGCCCAGGTTGAGGAAGACGCCGTTCTGGCCGGCACGCTTGAAGCCCACGGCTCTCACCTCGATGAGGTAGGGACCGCCGACCTCGACGTTCTCGACGAAGTATCGTCCCGCGGCGTCGGTCACGACTTGCCAGCGCGCGCCACTGCCCGCCAGCGTGGCCGTGATGACGGCGCCGTCGATCGGCGTCCCGTCACCCTGGACGACGCGGCCCTGAAGCGCGGCGGATGTGATTCCCTGCGATCCGAGTGTACGGGTGGCCAGGCTCAGCGCGAGCGCTGCAAGGGTGAGCAGGCGAGGGCGTAGGCTCATCCCTTAGGACGCAGCAACTTTTGGAACCGCGGGTATCCGCGCAGCGCCGCAAAGCTGGGCTCCACGTGCGCATTGAGGTAGCGGACTTGGTACACGTAGCCCGCTTCGAGGGCCTGCGTGAGCAGATCGACGGCTGTGTCGCGCTCGCCCAGGAGCGCCGCGATGCACGCGCGCCAGTAGGTTGCTTGTCCGCGTCCGAGGGGTCGCTCGAGGGAGACTAATAGCCGGTCGATGCGGGCGGCCTCGGCGCGGTCGCCGCGCTGCGCGGCCAGCGCGCCGAGCAGGCCTGCATACTGCTCGTTCTGCGGGTGCGCGCGCACCAGCTCTGCGGCGATCGCGCGCGCCGAGTCCGCGTACCCGGCCGCGTAGTAGGTCTGGGCCCGTTCGAACCGCAGGGATTCCGTCGCTCGCTCCGTGGCGGGCCGGCTCGCATGCCAGGCGAGCGTGCGATCCAGCGCGACGCGAGCGGCAGCGCTATCGCCGTGGGCCGCGAGGTCCAGGGCGATCTCGCGCATCACCGGGGCCGGCTGGCGGATCGGGTCGGGCGGGAGCGCAGTGATCTCATCGAAACGTTCGTTCACTTCTCGCCCGCGTCTGAGGGCCGCCAGCGCCAGCAGCTCCATACGGAGTGTGGCGAGGTTCCGCGGAAACCGTCGCCGGGCACGCTGGGCAGCGTCGAGCTCGCGGTCGTGCTGGTCGAGCAAGTGGTAGGCGTTGGTGAGCCAGTTGTAATAACCCGCGCGCCCGCTCAGGGCACCGCTGTCGGGGTGCAGCCGCTCGAGAATCGTGACCGCCTCGCCCGGACGATCGAAGTCGAGCGCGTCGCGGGCGAGCTGCTCCCACATCAGCTCGGAGCGGGGAACGGCCTCGGTCAACGCGCGTCCGAGCGCGTAGGCGGCCCGCAGGTCGCCGCGGCATCGGGCCATCACGCGGTCAATCTGCATCTGCTCGAGACCCGTGAGGCGCATGCGGGCCAGGCGCCCGGCTATAGCTGCAGTCGAGTCGCACTCATCGAGCGCGGTCGCCCCGTGGGCCCAGGCCGCCCAGATCAAGGGCAGCGCGTACGTCGAGTCGAGGGCGGCGGCGCGTTGGAAGTACGGCAGCGCGGCGCGAGCGTCACGGCCGGGATAAAAGATCTCGACGCCGGCGCTGAACGCGAGGTATGCGTCGTAGCGCGGGGGCTGGCCGGCGGCCGACGCCAAGGCGCCGAGCCGCGAGTCCACCGCTGCGGCGAGCGCGGCCATGATCCGCTCCCGCAGGACTGTGAGTGCCGGGCGCGGCTCCTGCGGCTCGCCGAGCACCGGCTCGAGCGTATGCAGGATTCTCCCGCTCGACTCGTCGGTGATCTGCGCCGCGAATTCGATCCGGTCGTTGCGGCGGTACATGGAGCCCCACACCGCGAGGCCCGAGCCGCTGGCAAGAGACAGCTCGCGCGCGTCCGCGGCCTCGTGGCCCGTCCCCCAGGGCCGACGCGCGCCGCCGGTCCTGCCGCCCAGCACCATCGCACCCGGGTCAGCGATCTCGACGAGCCCAGTCGACGCCAGTCCATACGTGATCCAGTCCGCGGACAGATTCCCCAGGGGATCGAGGGTGCTGTCGCCGGTGCGGTTGGCGAAGGGGACGACCAGCACCCGCTTCGGGTTCAAGGGTGCGGGCGCGGGCGCGCGCAAGACGAGCCACAGGATCGCGGCAGCCATACCCAACACCCCTGCCGCCGCGCCGAGCCACCGCCGGGGAGCAGGGCGTGCCGGGGCGGCTTCGGGAGCCGCAGCGAAGGCGCCGGCGGTGGCGCTTGCCCCTGTCTCGAGCGGCGCCAGCTCGGTAGCGGCTGATGCGAGGGTGGCCACACGCTCGCGCACGGCGCCTGCGAGCATCCGGGTTTCCGGCGCGGGCTCGGCTTCGAGCTCGGTCGCGAGGCGCTTCGCGAATGCTTCGTACGCTTCCAGGGCCCCGGCCCGGTCGCCGAGCCGGTCAAGCGTCTGCATCAAGCGCCGCAACGTGGGCTCGTCGAGCGGGGAGATCCGCAGCGCCCGCCGCCCCCACTGCACCGATTCGGCGAAGCCGCCGCGCTCCGCCAGCAAGGTCGCGCTCCGCAGCGCCACGACCTTCAGCCGCACGCGCTCGTCCTCGAGCCACTGCTCGAATGCGGGCGCGCCGCGGATGAAGAACCCCTCGAGCAGATCGCCGCGATAGAGGTCGAGGGCGTCGGCCAGGCGCCCCGCTTCGGCCGCGCGCTCGAACTCGACGACGTCGCAGCGGATCCGGGCATCGTCGAGGCCGATGTCTTCATCGCCGCGGCTCACGAGCACGCCGTCACCGAGCGCATGCCGCAAGCCGTGCAGCGCCTGGCGCAATGCGGCGCGGGCATGCTCCTGGTCGAGCTCGGGCCAAAACAGTGCGACGAGGGAGTCGCGTCGGTGCAAGCGTCGGGGTGTGGCGACGGCGAGGTAGGCGAGCAGGGCAACACGCTTGGGCTGGGCCAGCACCGACCTGAGCTCGTGCCCGCCAGCTCCGCGGAGGTTGAGCGCGCCCAGAATCCGAAACTCGACCACGCAGACCCCTTACAACGCTTCGGGCACCGCACATGCCCCAAGCTGCGCAGGCAGCGTCATCCCGCCGTTACGGCGGGCGTAACGTGCCACTCACGCGGTGCCGCTACTGTGTCGCGTCGACCCGAACGTATGGCATCGGCAATCGCTCCGCAACGACACCCTGCGCGTCACGCGAAGGGCAGACCGGGGCTCCTACAGGAGGTGAACCATGTTACGCGTCGCGCGCTACACCCTCGCTACCGCCCTCGTCACGGTCGCGTGTGCGGGCTGTCGGGACTCGGCGGCGCCGTCGGCCATGAGACCGGCGATGTCGTCGGTCGCGGACACTGCGGCCGCTAGGTTCCTGGTGGTGTTCACGGGACCCGAAGTGCCGGCCGATTTCGCAGGTCGCGTCGCCGCACTCGGCGGCGGCGTGGACACGATCTTCGACACCGTCGGCTTCGCCGTCGCGAGCGGACTCACAGCGGCGGCCGCGCAGGAGCTGCGGTCGGCTCCGGGCGTCCGGGCCGTGGAGCCGGATTTGATCCTCGGCGCGGCGGATGCCGATGAGTCCGCAGCAGCCGACCTCGCCGGTGCTGACGCCACGGAAGTCGCGGTCGAGACCTCCGGCTCGCCCCCCGGCGCCGCGTTCTACTCCCGTCAATGGAACCTGCGGGCGATCATGGCTGATGTGGCGTGGGGCGCCGGGTATCTGGGCTCGCCGGAGGTGAGGGTCGCCCTGCTGGACACCGGCATCGACTACCTGCACGACGATCTCGTCGGGCGCGTCGACTTGTCGCGCTCGACGTCACTCCTTGCCTCTCACCTCTCGAAGACGTGCAACTCTGACCCCGGCCAGCCAAGCGGAAACGAGGACGAGGAGGTAAGGAAGAGGTTCCCCGGCAGACTGCCGTTTACCGACCTGCACTCCCATGGAACCGCGGTGGCCGCCTTGATCGTCAGCAACGCCCGATGGCTCGCCGGCGTCACGCAGCAGAGCACGCTATTCAGCGTGAAGGTGCACGACCGCTTCAGGAAGAACTGCATCAGCGTGTACCTGGATGGCATCATCTACGCCGCGGATCACGGAGCGGATGTGATTCACCTGAGCATCCCCTTGGAGTTCAGCAAGGACTCTTTCCCGGGCATCGTAGCGGCCGTGGACTCGGTGGCGAGCTACGCGCACCGAAAGGGCGCAGTGCTGGTAGCAGCGGCTGGAAACGACTCGGCCGACCTCGATCACGATGGTACGCGGTTCAAGTTCTGCAACGCGGTCCACGTGATTTGTGTCGCCGCGACGGGACCGACCTCCGCGGCAGGTCTCGATGGACCGTGGGTGAACGTGGATGCGGTGGCGTCCTACACCGCCTTTGGTCGCTCGACGATCGATGTGGCCGGGCCCGGCGGGACGGTGGCTGTTGTTGCCGGGACGAAAATGACCCCCGACTCCACGATCAAAGTGTGGCTGGTCTGTTCGGGGACAACCCTGTTCCCGGGGGCACCGCAGAAACCCTGTCGGGATGGCAAGAAGATCTGGTCGAGCACAGGAACGAGCTTCGGCGCGGCGGTCACGTCCGGCCTGGCGGCCCTCTTGGTCAGCAGGATGGGCAGCGGGCACCCGGACCAGATCAAGGCCGCGATCGAGCAGTCGGCCGATGATCTGGGGCAGCCGGGAACCGACCCGTATTACGGCAGGGGTCGGATCAATGTTGGGCGCGCGGTCGGCTTGGTCGATAGGCCGCGGCCGTAGTTCCTCTTGACGGCCCCGCGCAGCGACGGTGGGAAGGTCCCACCACCCACCCTCGCTGCGCGGCCGCCGGCCGGAGACCCCAACCCCGGACCAAGGACAAATAAAAGCGGCCAGCGTCCCCGACGCTGACCGATTGGGCTGCGCGAATCTACTGTCCTTCAGGCGAGGAGCATAGCGGGAATGGCCAGCATCCCAGCGACGCGCGCGAACCGAAACAGTGCACCGGTCCAGCGGCGCCGGCGTGCCGACGCGCGAGTGCTCGACGCACGCCGCTCGGCTGCGCGGCCCCTCCCCCGACCCACCGGGCGCAAGGCCAGCGCAGTGCTCGGATGGGCCTGCAGATGCTCATGCGCGGCGCGGCGAGTGAGGTCGGCGAGCCAGCGCCGCACGGTGCACCCCCGCACGTCGAACGACGCCGCGCTGCGCCACACCTCGCGGAACGCGGTCGCCACTACCTCATCAGCGGCTTCCCGGTCGAGCAACAGGCTATACGCGATGGCGTAGAGGGTCATGCCGTGGCGACCGTCCAGCTCAGCGAGCGCGGTCTTGTCGCTCAAGGCGGCGATGCGCTGCACGAGCAGCGCGTCGGACAGGACGGCGTCGGGTGTGAAAGGGGCAGCGTGCGACGGCATCATCACTCCCTAAGGGTGGCAGGCGTGTGTCGCCGACACCGTTGATCTGCCGGCGCCACCCACCATATGAAGAGTCTCAGGCGCACTCGCGGTCACGCACCCGGTTTTCGTGACCGGCGACCTCTGGGCCTGTGATCCCACTCACAATCGGTGCAAACCTCTTTAGATTCAGAGCCGGGAAATGGAGACCAAGCGGAAGTACGAGCGCGCGACGCCGCCGGGAGACCCCCTTCCGACGACCGTTTCACCCGCGCGTGCGCTGCGGGTCTTTACCCGTCCGGAGCGCAATCCCGGGACGCCCCTCGATCTCGACCTGGTGCGCGCACTGCGCGTCAACCGGAGTGCCGTGGAGCGCCGGGCAGCCACCATCCCCACACGGCGCACAGTAAAGAAGGAATGGCAGGCCGCCTGGCTGCTGCGCGCCATCACCTGCATGGACCTGACGACCCTCCAAGGCGACGACACCCCAACCAACGTGCTCCGCTTGAGCGCCAAAGCGCAGCATCCGGTGCGCCGCGATCTGCTCGAGGCCCTGGGCGCCGCCGACTTGGGGATCACGGTGGGTGCGGTATGCGTCTACCACGCGTTCGTGCCCATCGCCGTGCGGGCACTCGAAGGATCGGGTATCCCGGTGGCGGCGGTCTCAACAGGATTCCCCGCGGGGCTCAACCCCCTGCCCCAACGCATCGCAGAGATTGGCGCGTCGGTGGCGGCCGGAGCGCGGGAGATCGACGTGGTGATCACGCGGGCCCACGCCCTCGCCGGCGACTGGCAGGCGCTGTACGACGAAGTGCGCGCCTTCCGCGATGCATGCGGCGCCGCCCACATGAAAGTCATCCTCGGCACGGGCGACCTGGCCACGCTCGTCAACGTGGCACGCGCCAGCATGGTGGCGATGATGGCGGGCGCCGATTTCATCAAGACGTCCACCGGGAAGGAGGCAGTGAACGCCACTCTGCCGGTAGGGGTCGTCATGACCCGGATGATCCGCGATTACCACGAGCGTAGCGGTTACGCGGTCGGCTTCAAGCCTGCGGGCGGCATCCGCAGCGCCAAGACGGCGCTGCAGTGGCTCATCCTGATGAAGGAGGAGCTGGGGGACCGCTGGCTCAAGGCAGAGCTGTTCCGCCTCGGCGCCTCGAGCCTGCTCACCGATATCGAGCGCCAGCTCGAGCACTTCGTGACCGGACGCTACTCGGCGGCGCACCGCCACCCGATGGTATGACGACCGTTTCCGAGATCTTCAAGACGATGGCTTACGGCCCCGCGCCCGAAAGCGACAAGCAGGCGCTCGAGTGGATCGCGCGGCACGACGGCACCTTCGGTCTGTTCATCGGCGGGGGCTGGACGAACGGCAAGAGCGGCGCGCTGTTCGACGTGATCAACCCGGCGACGACCGCACGGCTCGCCCGGGTCACGCAGGCGACTGAGGCGGACGTGGATGCTGCGGTGGCAGCCGCGCGCCAGGCGTTCCCCGCGTGGGCCGGGCTCTCCGGCCACGCTCGCGCCCGTCACCTGTATGCCCTAGCGCGCGAGGTGCAGAAACACGCCCGGCTGCTCGCGGTGCTCGAGAGCCTCGACAACGGCAAGTCGATCCGCGAGACGCGCGACTTGGACATCCCGCTCGTCGCCCGCCATTTCTACCATCACGCCGGATGGGCCCAGCTCGTCGAGGCGGAGTTCCCGGGTCACGCCCCCATCGGAGTCGTGGGCCAGATCATTCCATGGAACTTCCCGCTCCTGATGGTGGCGTGGAAGGTCGCACCGGCGCTGGCCGCGGGGAACACGGTCGTCTTGAAGCCCGCGGAGTTCACGCCGCTCACCGCGCTGTATCTCGCGGAGGTCGCGCACCACGCAGGGCTGCCACCCGGCGTGCTCAACGTCGTGACCGGCGACGGTCGCACCGGTGAGCTGCTAGTCCGGCATCCAGACGTCGACAAGATCGCGTTCACGGGCTCGACCGAGGTCGGGCGCGTCATCCGCAAAGCCACGGCGGGCTCGGGGAAGAAGCTCTCGCTCGAGCTCGGCGGCAAGAGTCCCTTCGTCGTATTCGACGACGCGGATCTGGACAGCGTGGTCGAGGGCGTGGTGGACGCGATCTGGTTCAACCAAGGGCAGGTGTGCTGCGCGGGGTCGCGGCTGCTGGTGCACGAGGGCGTCGCCGAGCGACTGGTCACCAAGCTGCGCGCCCGGATGGAGAAGCTGCGCGTGGGGCCGCCGCTCGACAAGGCGATCGACATGGGCGCGATCGTGGCCCCGGTGCAGCTCGAGCGCATCCGCAAACTGGTGGACACGGGTGTCGCCGAAGGCGCCACGCTGTGGCAACCGTCGTGGGCGTGTCCGACCGAAGGCTACTTCTATCCGCCCACCCTGTTCACGGGCGTCGCTCCCGCCGCAACGATCGCCCAGGTCGAGATCTTCGGGCCCGTCCTCGTCACGATGACTTTCCGGACGCCCGCCGAGGCGGTGGAGCTCGCGAACAACACGCCCTACGGGCTCGCAGCCAGCGTGTGGACCGAGAACGTGAATCTCGCGCTCGACGTGGCGCCCAAGATCAAAGCGGGCGTGGTGTGGATCAACTGCACCAATCTGTTCGACGCAGCGTCGGGGTTCGGCGGCTACCGCGAGTCCGGGTTCGGCCGCGAAGGCGGGCGGGAGGGAATGTGGGAGTACTTGAAGCCAGATCGGGACTCGGGGCTCGGGGCTCGGGGCTCGGGCGCTGCCGTGGGGCGAGTGAAGCGTAAGGCCCAGCCCGTCCGATCCCGAGCCCCGAGCCCCGAGTCCCCGGTCCCCCCGATTGATCGGACGTACAAGATGTTCATCGGGGGCAAGCAGGTGCGACCCGATGCGCCTTACGCACGCCAGATCGTCGGGGCCGGCGCTCGCTCACTCGGTGAAGTCGGCGAAGGCAACCGCAAAGACATCCGCGACGCCGTCGAGGCGGCGCACGCTGCTGCGGCGTGGGCGCACGTGAGCGGTCACAACCGGGGCCAGATCCTCTATTACATCGCCGAGAATCTGTCGGTCCGGGCCGAGGAGTTCGCGGGTCATCTCGAGGCGATGACGGGCCGGGGGCGCGACGACGCCCGGAGTGAGGTAGACGCCTCCTTGGCCCGCCTCTTCAGCTACGCCGCGTGGGCGGACAAGTACGACGGCGCCGTGCACCATGTCCCGATCCGGGGCGTGACACTCGCCATGAACGAGCCGATTGGCGTCCTGGGGATCGCCTGCCCCGAGCAGCCTCCGCTGCTTGGCTTTGTGTCGCTCGTGGCTCCGGCGCTCGCCACCGGCAACACGGTGATCGCGATCCCGTCGGAAACGCACCCGCTCGCCGCTACCGAGCTCTATACGGTGCTCGAAGCCTCCGACCTGCCCAACGGCGTCGTCAACATCGTGACGGGTCCGAAGGACGCGCTCGCGAAGGTACTCGCGGAGCACGACGATGTGGACGCCGTCTGGTACTTCGGGAATCGAGCTGCGGCCGCGGAAGTGGAGCGCGCGTCGGCCGGCAACATGAAGCGCACGTGGGCGGAGTGGGAGGTCCGGGACTGGATGGACAACCGCCAGGGCGAGGGGCGGGAGTTCCTGCGGGAAGCGACGCAGGTCAAGAATATCTGGATACCATACGGTGAATAGGAGAGGCAAGAGCTAGACGCGCAGCCGCACAGCGGTGAACAGCAACAGGGGCCAGGACCGGTTGTCCTGGCCCCTCGATTTATCTCACGCCGCCAGCCGTTTTCCGTCCGGTCGGGCCACTTCGGTCTTCACGGGTTTCCAGCGGCCGCAGACCGGGCACCCGGCGTACGTCCGGCCCAGCCAGTCCGTTTCGTACTGAGGTCGATGGCGACAGGGCTGACGGCGTTTGGCTGGGCGAGTCTTCGTGGGCATGGTTCACCGCCTGTGACTCTAGCACAGGAAGAACCGCGAACGCCGGCCCCGGGTTCCCGGGTGACGCAAGGTGAACATGCTACGCACCAGCCTTGCAGTCGGGGCGGCCGGATTCGAACCGGCGACCTTCTGGTCCCAAACCAGACGCGCTACCGGACTGCGCTACGCCCCGAAATGCTAGACGGAGAGACGGGTAGACGCACAACGGCTTCAAGTTAAGAAGGAACCGCAGACAAAGCCACGCAGCGCCCCGCCCGGTTCAGCCGTTGCCGCTCTCCCGGCGCCGGGCTTGAACCACGGCATCGAGCCAGTCGAAGATCTGCCGCAGGTTGAACGGCTTGTGGAGCACGGCGCACGGATTGCGCTCGAGCCAGGCGCGCACCTCGTCCGCGTCCGCGTCGCCGCTCATGATGGCGATCCGCCCGGTGAGCGCAGGCCAGCGGTTGATGATGGCGAGAAACAGCGCCAAGCCCGACATGGTGGGCAGCCGGATATCGAGCAACACCGCGTCCGGCTGCTCCGCGGCGAGCAGCTCGTACGCCGTCTCGGCGCTGCCCGCGCCGATCACCCGGTAGCGTTCCCGCTGGAGCGCGCGCTCGAGCACCCGGCGCAGCGGCGCTTCGTCATCCACGATCAGCACCGTCCCGAGTGGCTCGCTCACGATACGGAGGCGTGCGCCTGGTGGGTGTGGAAGAAGCCGTGGACGACGCGCTCGAGCGCCTCCTCGGGGGCGAGCGTCAGGCGCATCTCACCGGCGGTGAGTCCGAGATAGGTGCGGGCGTGCAGCTGCAGCGTCTTGGTCTGCGCGTACCCCAGGCGCACGGCCACGTCCTCTATCGTGAATCCGGGGTCCTGGAGCAAGCGGTGCGCGTACAGCACCCGGGCGGCGGCGAGGAAGTGCCGGGGCGAGGGCAGCCCCACGCGCGTGAACCAGCGCTCGAACGTCCGCCGGTCCACCCGGGCGCGCGCCGCCACCTGCTGGACGGTCTGGACCTCGGACGGCGACCGTAACACCTCCTCGAGCACCCACCGCAGCTCGCTCGGCAACGGGGAGAGCGCCCAGGCGAATTGGTCGAGCAGCTGCTGCGGCGTGGAGCGCGCTTCTTCCTGAGCCAGCACGTGACGGAGATGCGTGGGGTGGTCGTCGTAGCGGGTGAACACTACGCGGCGGATGCCGCGCTGGCCGAGCGCGAGCAGGACGGCCGCGGTCTGCGGCGTCAGGCTGGTATAGAGGATGAGCGGCAGGGACGGAAACAGCACGCGCAGCCGCTCGATCTCCCGCTCGCTCGCCGTTCCGGTCAACAAGGGATCCACCACCGCGAGCTCGACCGGCCGGCTGCGGATGGTCGCGAGCACGGCATCCCAGGTCGTGGCGTGCACCACCGCGAAGCGCGTCACGGCCGCGCGACGCAACTTGTGAAACTGGATTCCCGAGACGGCGGCTAGAACGAGCATAAATGTCGCAAAAGCGCCCCATGATGCCGCGAAAACGCCCTAAAAAAGCGGCGGCCGAGAGTCCAGTTTAGCGTGTCGCTCGCGGTACACACCGTCACCCAACTCCTGGAGGTTCTATGTTGCGCCCGACTCGCGCCCTACTCGCTCTGTTGGTCGCGTCTTTCGCGTTGGTCGCCTCGGCGTGTGCGGATTCCACGGCCCCTCAGCCGCTCACGTGCGACGTGAGCAACCCTAACGTCTGCCATTAGTCACGCTGTCTAGCCTCGCCAGGGAGGCGGATACTTCCTGAAGCGCTTCGGTCGAGATGGCCGGCTCCGCGCCAGTGTGCGGTTTGGTTTCGCATTCCGTCGCGCAGTCGCGGAGCCCGGCCATGATCCGCTCGATACGAAATACCAATTCGTGCAACCCGCTCTTCGTCGCGACCTTCAGGGCCTCGCCCAACTGCGCGCGCGCTTTACGGAAGTTGCCAAAGCGCGCACTTCCGATTCCCGCCTTTAGGCAAAAATCGGCGAGAATGTTGGGCGGCATTTCCTCGCTGCGCGACTCGCATTCCACCCGACGCCGTTCGAATCCCATGCGGTCTCTACGATAGGACGCACAGTGCATTAGCTCAATCAGCGCGTTGCTCACGTTGTCCCGGGCTCCACCGTCACGCACGACCTCTGTGAGTGCACGCTCCGCATCGTCAACGCGTCCCAGTGCGAGCAGCATCACTCCCAAGTCGTTGAGCGTGCGGAGACGCGACGCCTCGTCCTCGTAGAACTCGAAGGCGCGCCAAACGTGGATGATGGCTTCGGCAACTTGTCCACGAAGCAGCAGAGTGGTTCCCAGTGCATGCTCTGAATGAGCCTCGATTTCCCGTTCTTGACTTCCTCGCGCCTCGGCCGCAATCTCGCGGAAAGACTGCTCGGCCATCGCCAAATTGCCGCGCGCCTGCACGGAGAGTGCGCGCCCGACACGGCTGAGGAAGACGGAGTGAACATCGCCCGCAGCCTCCCCCAGCAACCCGGCCAGCGCGTACGCCATGTCAGCTTCGTCGAATCGATTCAGCTTCCGGTTGACACGGCCGATCCGCAGCTGCGCAGCGATGGCGTCCGAGCATCCCAGCTGGTCAGCGCCGACGGCGACCAGGGTTTCCAATACATCCAGCGCCTCTTCGAGTCGCAACTCGTCTTCCAGGTAGTGGGCGTACGCAAGCAGCGCGGGCACTACCTGTCGAGGATTGCGGCTCCGGAACGCCTCCGCGGTACTGCGGACGAGTCCGTTAAGATGGCCGGTCTCGGTGCCGGCTGTGGGGAGCTCGCGGCACATCCGTTCCGTGGCCGCATGCTGATAGCGAAACGCGTCGGGATGAGCCGCCTCGCCGCCGGGACGCAGAAGATCCACCAGCCGGAGCGCGAGAAACGCTCCGTTGCCGAGCCGCGCGTCGAGCGAGGTCGCCGCGGGTGCCCCCGCGAGCCGCTGGAGGAACGCCGCGTGCGGCAAACTGTCCCGTTCCGAACATGCTTGGGTCATCATTGGCCTCTCTCTCTCCCACCGGGGCGCGCTTCGCCCGGCGCATCTCCCTCGTGCCGCCCCGCCAGGCCCCCCTTCCCGCGACCAAGTTACCGCTTCCCGAAGCTCCCCGAAACACCCGGGACCCCGCGGCGCCTGTGCGCGGCGTCACCACGACTCGGTAGAGACGTCCGCCGCCGGTGCGAGCCCCTGCAAGTACGTCACGAGCCTCCAGATCGCCTCGGGCGGCAACACGCCGCCGAACGCCGGCATGCCGCGCGGCCGGCCATAATAGATGGAGTGGAAGATCGCGCCGTCGGCGCCGCCATAGCGCCAGCGCCCGTCCGCCAGGCTCGGCCCCTGCCCCCCGACCGCTCCCAGCGAGTGACAGCCGTCGCAGTTGAACGCACTGAACAGCTTCTCCCCGTCCGCCGCCGACCGTTTGTCGCCCTTGAGCGGGTTCTCGAGGCTCCCGGCCGGGGGTGGATTGCCGCCGGCGAAGACGTGCTGCTCGTAGCGCACGGAGGGCGGTACCGACTGCTGCGCCGACGTCACGAGCAGCGCGAGCAGCGGCGCGGCTGCTATAGCGCGAACAGCCATACAATACCTCCCAGGCTGGTGTGCCTCGCAATGTCCGGCATGAAACTCGCGGGGGGGCGCACGTCCGCCGGATCGTCGGAGCGGACGTCACCCGCCAGCAGCGCCCAGTCACCGCCGATGCCCGCGTACACGGCCACGTATTGCTTGCCGTCGGGGCCGGTGAATGTGATCGGGTTGCCGACGACCCCGGACCCCACTTTGAATTTCCACAGCGCGCGGCCGCTGCTCGCATCGACGGCCTTGAACCAGCCGTCGAGCGTACCGTAGAACACAACGCCGCCGGCGGTGGCGAGGGCGCCGCTCCAGACGGGATACTTCTCCTTGATCTCCCAGATCTTTTTCCCGGCTCCCGCGTCCCACGCGATCAGCGCGCCCAGGTTCCCGCCCGGGCCCGGCTTGTAGGGTGCGTTCAAGCCGATGAACGGCGTCCCGGTGAGGTAGGTGACGGGCGTCGTCTGGTAGTCCATGCACATGTTGTTGGTAGGAACGTAGAACAGGCCGGTGCGCGGCGAATAGGCCGCGGGCTGCTGGTTCTTCCCGCCCTCGAGCGTGGGACAGATGTCCTTCACGCTGCCGTGTGACGCGCCGGTGAGCTTCGTGGGATCGACTTCGGGGCGGCCGGTCGTGAGGTCCACCCGTTTCGCCCAGTTCACGACGACGTACGGCTCTGCGACCAGCACTTCTCCCGTGGCGCGGTCGATCGTGTAGGCAAAGCCGTTCTTGTCGAAGTGCACGAGCACCTTGCGCCTCCGGCCCGTGACAGTCACGTCCGCGAGAATCATCTCCTGAACCGCGTCGTAGTCCCAGTTGTCGGCCGGCGTGAACTGATACGCCCACACGAGCGTCCCGTCACCGGGGCGGCGGGCCAGGACGCTCGTCGCCCACTTGTTGTCGCCGGGACGCTGGTCGGCGTTGTAGGGGGCTGGGTTGCCGGTGCCGTAGTAGAAGAGATCGAGCACGGGATCGTAGGAGAGCCAACCCCAGACCGGCGCCCCGCCGTGCTTCCACCCGTCGGGCGGCCAGGTTGTCTGTCCCAGGTCCGGACCCTTGTCGTAGAACGGCCGAAACGTACCCGGTTGCGCCAGCAGCTCGGCGTCGGGGCCGGCGTTGTACCCAGTCCAGAGGACCCGGCCGGTGGCGAGGTCGAGCCCCTTCACCCAGCCGCGCACGCCGAACTCACCGCCCGCCGTCCCCACGATGACCCTGTCCCGGACGACGAGGGGAGCCATAGGAGTCGACTCCCCCTGCCGCACATCCGCGACTGGGGTGCTCCACACCTCTCTGCCCGTCGCCGCATCGATCGCCACGGTATGCCCATCGAGCAGGTTGTAGACGATCTTGCCGTCGGCGAAGAACGCCCCGCGGTTCACCACGTCACAGCACGCGATCCCCATCGCCGCCGCGTCCACGTTGGGGCGGTATTTCCACTTGAGGGGGTAGCCGTCCTGGGTGAGGTCGAAGGCGTACAGCACGTTCGGGTAGGGCGTGACCACGTACATCGTCTTGTTCACGACCAACGGCTGTCCCTCGTGCCCGGCGAGGACCCCGGTGGAGAAGCTCCACACCGCCCGCAGCCGCGGCACGTTCGCCGCACTGATCTGTGCCAGGCCGGAGAAGCGGGTGGCGGCGTAGTCCTTGGCGGGCATGGGCCATTGGTTGTCGGGCGCACCCGGCGCGGCGCCCTGCGCGAAGAGTAAGACGAGCATGGTCGGCACGGTCACAGGCAGCCCCTCCTTTACTTGCTGCGGCGCACCAGCACCTCGATCAGCGCCCGGATGGCGCGTCCCCGATGTGAGACGCGCTGCTTGGCCGGGAGCGCCGCTTCGGCGAAGGTCACGCCCAGCTCGGTCGACAGGAACAGTGGATCATAGCCGAACCCGCCGTTGCCGCGCGGCGCCGTGAGGATCCGGCCCTCGCACGTCGCCTCCACCAGCTCCGGCTTGGCGGTCGCCGACTCGATGTACGCCACGACGCAGCGATAGCGGGCGGTGCGGCCCTCGTCGGGGACGTCGGCGAGGCGCTCGAGCAGCAGCGCGTTGTTGGCCGCATCGATCCCCCCTTCCCGCTGTCCTCCCTCGGCCCCGTGCAGCAGCGACCACCGCGCCGAGAACACCCCCGGCGCTCCCTCGAGCGCGTCCACCTCGAGGCCCGAGTCCTCGGCGAGCGTCGGGAGCTGGCTGCGGCTCGCGAAGTAGCGCGCTTTGGAGACGGCGTTCTCCGCGAAGCTGGTGCCGCGCTCCAGGTCCTGCTCGTCGGGTAGTCGCTCGAGGAACTGGTCGGCTGGAAACACGAGCTGGAACGGAAGCCCGGCGAAGATATCGCGGATCTCCCGGGCCTTGCCGTCGTTGCGCGTCGCGATCAGCAGCTTCACGGGCGCGCGCGGCGCCGCAGCCGCTCCAGCAGGTCGCTGGTCGAGTAGCCCGGGACGAGCGCCACGCGCACCACGCGCCCGCCCCAGCTCTCCACCTGCTCGGCGCCCACGATCGCGTCGCGCGCGTAGTCCGCGCCCTTCACCAGCACGTCGGGCCGCAGCTGTGTGATGAGCGTCAGCGGCGTCTCGGCGTCGAACACGACGACACAATCCACGCAGGCGAGCGCCGCGAGCAGCCGGGCGCGCGCTCCCTCGGGGACGAGCGGGCGGTCGTCCCCCTTGCCCAGCCGGCGCACGGAAGCGTCGCTGTTCACCCCGACCACCAGCGCCGTGCCCTCGGCGCGCGCCCACTCCAGCAGGCTCACGTGCCCGACGTGGAGCAGATCGAACACGCCGTTCGTGAAGACGACCGGACCGGACTGGCGCTGCCGCCAGGCGGCGGCTGCATCGGGCATGCGGAGCTTGGTGGCGGTGTTCAGGGGCGGGGCTACAGCGGCTGCGTCGCCTTGGGGTGGAAGGTGAAGGTATGGTTGAAGAGCGGGAGATGGACGGCCTCGCTGTACTCGCTCTCGATGATGATCTCACGGGGCGAGCCATGACGGATGATCTTGATGTTCTGCGCCTGGTCCGGCAGGCCGATGTCCTGCGCCGTCGCCTGGATACGCCGCCGAATCGTTCCGTCATCCAACGCGGCGGCCAGCTGCGCCTGGGTCTGCATCTCGTCCAGCAAGCGGTAATAGCGGAAGTACACCTCGCCGATATTGACACCGTAGTACAGCACCGCGACGAAGATCAGCAGCGAGAAGAGGCACCCTGTGGAACTCGCCCCGCGCCGGCCCAACGGCCGCGATCGCGCCAGGCGCCTCACCATTGGGATTGCGCGCCGTCGACCAGGTCGTTGACCAGTTTTTGCAGGGCGACCTTGCGGCCCGCCGCCTCCTGCGGTGGCGGGTATTCGCCCAGCACCGTCAGGCCCTGCTTCTGCCACAGCGTCTTCCCTTCGCGCTGATCGACGAGCTCGACGTCGACCGTGATTTGCACCTGCCGCCGGGTCACGTCCGTGCGTCCCTGGCCGGGCGTGAACGCGAGCGGCACGTCCGGATCGTAGCGCACCACGCGCCCGCGCACCACCGCGTCGGCGTTGGCTTCGGCGGCGGGGCGCAAGCCCAGCCGCCCCTGAAAGGCCTCGAGCACGGCGTCGTTGACCTCTTTGGTCAAGGCCGGCTCCGGCGTCTGGTTGTCGAACGGCAGGATGGCGACGGTCTTGATGTTGGGCAGGCCGCCGCCGGCGAAGCCGTAGAGGCAGGCTGCGAGCGCCAGGCTGCAGGCGCTAGCGGCGACGGCGCCACAGCGCCGGATCGATGACCGCCGCGGTGTCCACCGCCACCACCGAGAGCTCAAAACGAGCCGGGACCTCCGGGAAATCGATGCGCGCGCTGGCCGGCATCGCGTGAATGTCGAACTGCGTGCGGGAGCGCGCCACGACCTTGCCCTCGCGTCGCCATTCCGCCTCGAGCAGGCGATCCCCGCCGGCGTTGTCGGTCACGCGGTAATCGAACGTGTCCGGCGCGGCCACGAACCGCCAGATCGCGACCGGCGGCGCTTGCACCCCAAACACGCCCGCGCCCGCCGGCGGCGGCCGCACTATGCCGAGCCCCGCCCACAGCATGCGCGCCGCCGGAACGAGGGAGCGGAAGTTCCGCTCCGGGTCCGCCCAAATTGCCGAATCCCCCACCACCACCGCGGCTCCTGCGCCCAGCCCGAGCGGTCCCACGTAGTCGAACCGCAGCGAGTCGGGCGGCGCGATGCGCGCCTGGCCGCGGCCGCCCCAGCGCTTGTCCGAGTCCTGGTACTTCCAGTGGAACCGGATCGCAGTGCGGCGTGCTGGCAACGTAGCGCGCGCCCACGCCGTCGCCGCGGCGCCATCGGCGGGCGGGAGCGGCAGCGGGACGAGCGGCGCCGGCCGCCCGGGACATGCGGCGAGCAGCCAACAGGCGCCAATGTAGGAGAGCGTCACCCGCCGGTCAAGCAAAAAGCCTTGCCGGCTCAATAGTTAAACCCGAAGAAAAAGTCGACGAAGCGGGATCCTCGGCTGCCCGACGGGAGCGCATAGCCGTCGATGTTCCCAGAATGAAACCGGTACCCGAGGTCGAGCCGCAAGACGAGCGGCGGCCCGAGCGGCATCCGCAGGCCGAGCCCCGTGCTGCCGAGCGTCCCCCGGCTGAGCGACGTCGCCGTCGCGGCGTTCCCGAGGTCACAGAACAGCGCGCCCTGCACCCCTGGGAACCGCGCCACGCCGAATGGGAAGCCGATGGAGAGGAAGTCCGTGATCGGAAAACGCCACTCCGAGTTGAACAGCCAGGCGCGGGTGCCGGCCACATAGCCATAGCGCGGGTAGCCACGCAGGCCCCACGAGCCGCCGATGTTCACGCGGCGGGGGCGCTCCCCGCCCGCGTAATAACCGAGCAGGCGGACGGCGAACGCGCTGCGCAGCGACGTCCGGAAGTAGCGGCGGTAATCCGCCGCGACGACCCACGTGTCGAAGCGCCCGTGACTGATGTCGTTCACCAAACCGCCGGTCAGGTTCATCCGGCCGCCGTCGATCGGCCCGGTGGGGAGCCAGAGGGTGTTGTCGCGCACGTAGCTCAGGTAGTTCGACGCGAGCCAGCCGACGCGGTGGAACTCGGTCGGGCCGTTCTCGATCAAGTCCGGCCGGGTGACGTCGAACCG
>Ga0209375_1000794_pt1 | contig 25638 bp, 18 predicted proteins | sample GraSoiAngelo_131_FD_185888 | JGI IMG/M metagenome (GOLD analysis project Ga0209375, IMG submission 185888) | Grasslands soil microbial communities from the Angelo Coastal Reserve, California, USA - 14_0929_02_30cm (SPAdes) (version 2) | ecosystem: Environmental > Terrestrial > Soil > Grasslands ... | reverse complement strand
GAGGAGCCGGTAGAAGTCGTCTTTGGAAATCCCGAATCTGCTCCAGGAGGACCAACTGTCCAGATCCTCCATGTTCAAATGTGTCCCAAACTCCCTGTTGGCTCGCTCGCACCAGACGAGCATCGACTCTGCCAAGACCCCGTCCAGGTCGACAGCAATCTTCAATCTATCGCGTGAGGTTTTGGACAAACGGACATTATTCCACGCTGCGAGAGCCTTTAACCTTGAGAATTACAACAGCGAGGCGCTATGTCGAAGGAGACGTCTCTACTTCAAGGAATCAACACGCTAAGATCAGTTCGCAAGTTCAGACAGGACCCCGTGCCGGATGAAGTCATCCGCTCGATTCTCAAATCCGCGACCAGAGCAGCTTCCGGAAGTAATACGCAACCATGGGAGTTCGTGGTTGTTCGAGACCCCAAAGTGAAGGCCCGTCTGACTGAACCAATGTTGAGAACATGGCTAGAGAGGCTGGGTAGCGGACCCAGAATGACCGGCCGGATGAAGGAAGTATACGATGACGCGACAGAGATGCTACGGAACACCGAGATGGTGCCTGCGATAGTCTACTGCTGCATAGACCTCAACCGGGCGAGCAGAAGCGAAGAGGTCCGCTATGCCAGTATCTTCCCGGCTGTGCAGAACCTGATGCTCGCGGCTCACGCGATGAGACTGGGAACCTGCCTGACCGTCCATGGGTCCACCTCGGCCCGCGGTGAACCAGAGGTGAAGAAGATACTCGGAATTCCTGACCATGTCAAGATAGCATGCCTAGTCTATCTTGGACATCCAGCCGTCAACCTCGGACCTCCAAGGCGGAAGCCTGCAGAGAAATTTACGCACTATGACCGATGGTAGTCCGACGTGTAGTATCTTGCGGATTCTTACGGCCCTCCTTTGAGCAACCATGTAGTCCTCCAAGTCGTCAATCCAAGAGCAACGCCACTTAGCGGGCTTGCGACGCTGGTTATGATACTGCTCGCAAACCCAAGCAGATTCCTAATGGGCTCTTACAAAAAGAAAAGGGGAGTTGGGGGATTGCTTGTCCCCGTTTTGTCTATGGTACTACCGCGAACGCGCCGTTCTGTTGGCCGCTGCCCTTGAGGTAGCCTGATCCCGTTGTCCAGTAGGGCGTAGCAGTGAAGGTGATCTTCTGGTTGGCAAAGCCGTTGCTGATGGGCTGGCTGAAGCTGAAGGAGACGGTTGCGCCGGCCGCTACCGTTATCGGTCCCGCGGCAGCCGCAGCATTGTCGAAGCCTTGGCTGATACTGACGCAGGTGGTCGCGCATATGACGTCGAACGTGTTTGCTGGGTTAATGTTGGACTTGCCCTGTATCCGGATCACCACTTGAACCGTGGAAGCCAGTGGATTCGTCACGCCAATGGACCAGCTCTGTTGACCGGAAGTCTTGACGAGGCTCAGGTGGTGGGTCCAGTGGGCTGACGAGATGGACGGGTACGGTGTTATGATGAACGGCTCGCACGTCGACGCATCAAAGTTGTTGCCATCGCCATTGTACGTTGCGTTAAAGCTGTAGGTGATAGGTCCTCTTATTCCTTTGAATGGTGTAGTGAATGATGCGGAGGGAGGTGCATCGTTTGCTGGGCGGACGATGACGGTTGAGGTGAACACGCTGGCTCCGGTGCACGCGCCGTTCGCATATATCGTGTAGGTCACTGTTCCAGAGACACCCTGTGGTGGAGCGCCACCCGTAATGACGGCGGTGTCGTGGACGTTAGAGCCTGCTCTTACACCCTCAGCGGGTGGAGCCTGACCGGTCTCGTCCCAAATGACTTGGGTCGAGAGTGTGATATGAGCTTTCGTGGCGATCAATGTTAGGCAAGCTGTCGAGCCGGTGTGGACAGCGTCGCCAACATAGATTGCACAGATGTTAGTCGTTCCGATGCCAACCCCGAGGAGCAGATATTTGATGCTACAAGTGGAACTCGCTGGCTGGCTCGGCCCGATCGGTTGGAGTTGGCACTTGTTGGTGGGAACGAAGACGCCAGAACCATCGGTCGTCCATATTATTGGGCCGATTGGGGGGATCGCACCAGACGCGGCTGTATCGGTAACTGTTACGGTGCATGTGGTTGACTCGAACACTTCCATTGGGTTAGGAGCGCATGATACGTTGCTGCTTGTCGGGTCTATGGAGTGGGGTATGGCGACATTGGCGTTCTGAGTATTCTCAGGGACAGTTGTTCCAGTGTTGTCCGCTACAAGGACGCATACGTCCGGAGGCGAAGACACACTGCTAGTAGAACAGCCCGCTGCTGTCGGATAATATGGAGAAGTACTTGGAGTCACGCCCACCACCTGGTAGGTTATCGTGAAAGCCAAGCCCGAACATGGAGCCGCAGAACACACGTTGGTCCCTGAACTGTCAAACGTGGATACCTGGACGACGCCTAGGCCGTTGGGCGGGGGCGGGTCACACGAACCTTCGAGCGAGATTCCATTGATACAGCGAATCGTGCCTGCTGGACTGGGGATGAGGTTGCCGAGCTGGGCATCGGTTGGGTTCAGATACTGTCGGTCGACCGCGACGTAGATGTCGAAGCCCCCTAGTGGTGCAGAATCCTGTACGAAGACACCAACAGTATAGGTCGAACCCAATGTGACCGGAATACTCGGCGCTCCCACTGGACAGCTCGTGGATGTCGAAGGGTAGACTATGCATACGACCCCTTGTGGAAGGACGATGTTGACATTGGCACCCTGAATGTTCTCAGGCAGAGTGGTTCCGAACGCGTCAGACAATAGAACGCACACATTCGACGGCGAAGACACACTGCTGGTAGAACAGCCCGGGGCCGTCGGATAAGATAGAGAAGTGGTTGGAGTCGCTCCCACAACCTGATAGGTTATGTTGAAAGCCATGCCGGAGCAAGGTGAGATGCCACCGCACGCGTTGCTCCCAGAGCTCTCTATCGTAGTAACCTCAACAACACCAGGACCGTTGGCAGTGTTGACTGTACACGAACCAGTCTGGGCTACGCCGTTGATACAGATGGAGGTCAACGTGGGACTAGGGACCAGATTGCCAAGAGCAGCGCTGGTAGGACTCACAAACGCAGGGTCGGATCGAACATAGACGTCCCATCCACCCGGAGCGTCAGAACCCTGAACAAAAACACCGACGGTAAACGTCTGACCGACAGTAAACGGACCAAGCGCAGGCGGTCCAGTAGGACAACTCGTGGCTGTTGCGGAAGCTGTGATACAGACGAGGCCAGTGAACTGCGCATGAGCCGGGGTGACTGTATGCGAGACAACGAACAGCGAAGCGGCAAGAAGGAGAGGCAGCGAGAGTAACAGACGCTTCTTCTTGACTAGAAGATTGTTCATGTCATGAATCACCTTTATTTTTCGTTCGTCAGCTAGCATAAGATGGATATTTAACTCAGCGAGACGTTTTGCTGCTCGTGGGAACCGACAGCCTTGAGCGGATACAAATAGTCTGCTCGGGTTATCCGGAGCTATAACGAAAGTCCAACTCGTAGAAATTCTGTAAAAGGAGCAGAAGAGCGGGCGGCATCGAGAGCGATTAGGAAAGTTGAGACCGCTTCAGTCGAGGAAACGCTAAAGATACGCTTCCAAACCGGGCCGTTCAGGCCCTATAGGATATGAAGAATTTTGACTGACCCGGCGGTTGTCATAATCGGATCATTCCTCCTTGCCTTCAAAGCCATACTCCTTGAAGGAAGCGAGGTCGCCATCCTCTCCCTCGCCACCATCAAACAGCTCGGTAGAAACAATATTCTCTTTGGAGTCGTTATGGGGGGACTTGGTTCGATCGTCACTTTCCTCGCGGTCCGACAGGTCTTCCTCCTTCTGCCTGTCATCGTCATTGACTTCGCGACGTCCGTAGTCCTCTTCTATTTCTCGAGTCGTTTCCTCCGCGGCTTTGTCAAGTATGCGATCCGACACAAGTCGTTCAGGGAAAAAATGGAGCGGATGGAGAAAGAGGTCGTCGAGAAGGATCTGAAACGTGAAGGTGCAGACCCGAGGCTTCCGGTGGTCCCGTTCTCGATCCCCAATTCTCTACCAGTTCTCTCGATCACCCTCACCGAAGGTTTCGAAGCGAGCCTCGTACTCGCGGCCGCCGGAGCATACAATTTTCAGTGGACACTAATCGGAGCGGGGGTCAGCCTGCTCGTGCTCATTATTGTGTCCGCCGTATCCTATGATTATCTGATGCGGGTCCCGCGATGGCTACTAGACATCATAGCTGGGTTCGTCCTTCTTTCGTTCGGTCTGATCTTCTTCACAAGTGGGCTGCTGTCGCTAATCACGGGCTCCACTTAGGCGAGCCGACGACCTGTTCTTCTGTAAATATTCAGGACCGGTTCGCGACGCTCTCGATACTATCGCTTCTTTCCATAGACGGCGCAGACGATTCCAGCAGTCAATGGGACAGACCTCGCATCGGCCAGTCCCTCCCGGTTCAAGAGGCTCGCTATTTGTTCCCCGGTTCGAGCACGCAGTATAGACCTTCCCAGATAGGACAGTGTTCGTCCCCAATCCTCGGAAACCATTCGGCCGAACAATGGGAACAGACCTAGCAGATAGTCATAGTAGAGGAGTTGAAAGAGTCGATTTGGCGGACGCGCAAAATCCAGCGATATCACTATACCACCCAGTCCTGTAGTCCTCGACATTTCTCCGAAGGTTTTCTGAGCATCAGAAACATTCCGGAGCGCGAGACTGATCGACGCGGAGCCAAAAGACCCGTCGCGAAATGGAAGATTTTCAGCCCTTGCCAAGACCCAGTCTATCTTGTGCCGCAGCCCCTTGGAATTGAGCCTCCATCTGGCAGTCTTTAGCATCGAGAGAGTAAGGTCGACGCCGACAACGTAACCGTATCCAGTGAGTGTCCGGGCGAAATCAGCTGCCAACAGTCCCGTCCCAGTCGCCACGTCGAGCACTCGGCCTCCGTTTGATGGTCTGGCGCGTCCTACAACGTAGCCCCGCCATCGCCGGTCCTGCGCGAAAGAGAGCAGGCCCAGAAGAATGTCATATTCCAGCGGGACCCTCGAGAAGAGGCTCCGGACATACCGGGCCTTTGCGTCAAACACGGGCTAGGACGTGGAAGTCTTGGGCGTACCTGGACCAGCCTTCGCAAAGCTGTAGCCCACAGCAGCTATTCCAGCTATGACCAGCATCACCGCGAACGCCAATGGTAAGAATGGCCCGGCTGTTGCTCCAATGTACCAGAGAATACCAAGACCAGAGATGAGTGCGCCCCAGCCGACAATCATGATCTTGGGAGGCGCGTATGCATCGGCGGGCGGGATGACAAAGGCTTCGACGACGAGCCATGCTCCAAAAACGGCGAAGATGAGAGGGAAGACCGTGAATAGGTTGATTCCAGCGAAGTTGAAGAATGAGACGAGGATCAGTCCTCCGAAGATTATCAGGAAGACGCCGGCGTTGAGAGGCGCCCAAGGAACACGATTCATTATAGACTCGATAAATCTCGGACCTTCCCTGTTTATAGTCCTATTGCACTCGGATGGCTGGCGAAGGCCCAAATCAGACGTGCTTGTAGATGTCTGATTGCTGGAAGTTTCCAGTATTCATATCCTGCTCGATCTCCCTCAGCATGAGAATCCTCTTGTAGGTTGGCGGATGAGTCATGAACAGCTCAGCCGCTTTCCTCCAGTTCGACTTGGCCTCCGCCTCCATAGCCAACTCCAGCTCTCGTTCGCTCAAGACACCGTCATGGTCAAGATCATACTTCGACTTCTGATCAATTATCCGGGCCACGTCCTGCTTCGCCTGGGCAGGATCTTCGATGAAGAAGGCACGGGCGCCATGAGGCTCGCCGGGGGCGATAGAGAGCCCGTAGGCGATCTTGGTCAGCGCGCTCTCAAGCTCTCTGGGTCTCTGGGTTAGAAATGCCGAGTAGGCGTCCGCGTAGCTCTCACGGAGACGCGTCAGTCTCAGAGCAAGAAGAGTCGTTAGGATGTAGACGAGATAGGCAACAACCGCAATGATGATCAAGACTCCTGCATTGTTGTTCTTGCCGGAACCCCGCCGGCTGTAACCGCTGGCATACCCTCCCCAGAGAACAGCCCGGGCAATCAGATACGCAACAAGGGGAATCGCGGAGATCATGGTGACAACGATAAAATCGCGATGCTTCACATGACCTAACTCGTGGCCGATAACGCCTTCGATCTCATCCTCGTTCAGACGTTGTAGCAGTCCCTGATGAACTGCCAGGGTCGCGCCTTTGCTGGTCCGACCGAAGACGAACGCGTTGGGCGTAGGATCAGGCGAGATTGCGATCCGAGGCGTCGGAATATTCGACTGTGAGGCTAGCTGGGCGACCTTGGATTCCAGCCACCTGTTCTCGCCGGTCTCCAAATAGTGGAGCCGGCTGGTAGCTCTAACAATGACGGGTCCGACCGCGTACTGAAATAGGATTATGAAAACGGAGCCTACGATGGCGAGAACCAGGCCCTGAAACGGGTCCAAGAAGAAGAACGAGACAACGAGGATTAGTCCTAGGAATATTGCGAAGACCAGGATGATCGTGAAGCTCATCGTCCGCTTCAAAGCGCCTAGTCCCGCCATGAATCTTCCTGATCCTAGAGAACTTAATTCGGCCCTTCTTTAATTCTATCCTAGGACAAGAGAGAACGAGTCATGTCCCGGATCGTCTCGGATATCGAATGCCCGAACTGTGGAGCCCCGCTCAAGCTCTCCCCCGGAGAGCTGGTGGCTACCTGCAGATACTGCGGTTACACCTCGGTCGTCGGAGCCAATACTCCATTCCAGCTGGAACACAGCCTAATAGTCAACGAGCTTGATAGCACTAGAATAGCCCAGTACCTCCAAGAATGGATGAGGTCCGGGTTCATGAAGCCTGGAGACCTTGCTAAGAAGAGCCGAATCACGATAATAGAACTCAGATACCTCCCCTTCTGGCTGGTGCCCCTAACCGCAACCAGCACCTATGAGGGAATACTGGAGAGAATCTCGCCGCCTACCCAGAGAAAGGGCGCGATCGAGAACAACTACGACTGGCTGGTGCTGGGAAGAAAAGCAGCAGAGTTCCCGACAAGAGACTACAAAGTTCCTTCCGAAGGCAAGATACCGTTCGACTTTACAAAGATAGAGTCCAAGTCCAATTTTCTGAACAGCGAACTGGACAGCTCCGAGGCGATCGCCCATGCAAAGGACGAGGTTGAAGAGAACCAACGATTCCTCCTCAAACAGGAAGTAGACCAAGTAACAAGGTTCGACACGACTTTTAATGTGGACAAGCCCACCTATCTTCACGCGCCGTTATGGTTCGTCCAGTACGAGTACAAGGGGAAGAGCTACAATGCAATCATAGACGGCAGCAACGGAACTGTGATCCGAGCCGACATCCCGCAGACAGACTTCAAAATGATCTAGAGACCCGGGCTTCGAAGCTGGAAAAAGCGCAAGAGACCTACGAATCCGATTGTATTCTCGAACAGTTAGGTTTGTACCAGCAAAGCAATGCCCAGGCCCGATTTCTCCTAACTGTGGAGAAGAAGTAGTATCAGTCACGAGATTAGTTCACGTACTTCGCACCATCCAAAACCCAAATTAGCCGGAGCACACGTAAGTTTCTTCTAAAGTGGAGCTTTTTTGACACTGTCCACAATGTGGACGCAGATTTCACATCGTGCTTGTGGGCAAGCAACTGGCTCATCTAGAGAAAAGAGAAGTTCAAGCTCCACCGCGGCCGCTGGGCTACCCGGGCCCAGTATCTCCACCCGGATATATCCACTCCCTCGAAGAGGGCGTAATAGTCACCTTTGACATTGAGGAATTCCAGTACGAATACAAGTGCAATCATTGCGGGCATGAATGGTCTGAGAGGCATCCCGAAAAACACGTTGAAAGACCCCTCAAAGGTTGACTAAACCAAAGTCCACACGACTTGCACACTCATCCGTCATTGGTTTGGAGAATCTATTCTGGTAGGCTCTATGCTTAATAGAAGCACAGCGCTTTTGAATAGGGCTTGAAATTTTTTCCAGGGACAAGGGCGAGGTACATTTCTTCTGCCACTGTATGGTTTCCTTGTTCCTCCATACCCTCATGATGGTGATGTACAATGACTCGCCTCAATCGTATCTGGTTCACTCTTCTTGTCCTAGCGGGGATTCTGGTGCTGTCAAGCTTGCAGGCTGGTGGGTCCAGTAGAACCATCGTGGGTTCACAGCAGCCTCCTGTTGGCTCAGGCTCCTTGCAAATACGCCAGCCCACGGGCGCGCTAGCGACCCCACTAGGCAACTATTTCGATCATCTTGTCGTTATCATGATGGAGAATGAGGGTATCAATGATATCTGCAGTAGCAATCCTCCGCCGTGTAACGGGTCCAACACTCCCTATATGTCCAGCTTGGCGAATAGCTACGGCATCTCACAACAATACCTCTCCCTGGTGATCACCAGTTGGCCCAATTACTACGGTATCCTCGGAGCCTTCCTCCCGTCCGGCTGTTCTACGACAAACCCTGGACCGTGCTACCCACCCGCAGGGTCGCTGACAAACCCGAACCTCATTGACCGTTTTGATGCGGCCGGTCTAACATGGAAGGGCTATATGGAGAGTCAGGGTGTCGCGGCAGGCTGCGTCACAGGGGGCAGTGAGCCGTATACCCACGAGCATAACGGGTTCGTCGCGTTCCAGGACATCACCAACAACACGAGCCGTTGCTCTAAGATCGTGCTGGCGAATCCGAGCAGCTGTGGGAGCGTGACGGACTGCGCTCTCATCAACGATCTCAACTCGTCCTCTCCGCCGAGCTTCATGTGGCTCACGCCCAACGACTGCAACGATATGCGGGCCTGGAGCGGGTGCAGTAACGGCTGCACGCGGGGAGGAAGCAGCACGTGCATAAGAAAAGGCGATAACTATCTCAACAGCTTGGTGCCTAGTATTCTCAACAGCAATACCTTCACAACGACACGAGCCGCACTCTTCATAACCTTCGACGAAGGAAATGGCTACTGTCCCTTGAACGATAGCTCTGAAGACTGTCTCTATGCGGTCTGGGCCGGACCTGTAGCGAAGACCGGTTTCAGCTCAGCGCAGCTCTACAACCAGTACTCCCTCACCAAGACAATAGAAGTGAACTGGAATCTCACGAGCCTCACATCCAACGACGCCGCAGCAACCCCGATGACAGAGTTCCTCAGACCGTCCCCGAACTTCACAATCTCAGCATCCACGCCCGCCCCTGTTAGCATCAGCCAGACGGCTAATTGGACAATAACGGTAACCGCGATCAACGGGTTCACAGGCACGGTCTCGTTAACCGACACAGTCCCATCAGGGCTGACATGCAGTGCAATATCTCCGAACAACATCACTGGATCGGGAACTGCGACAGTGTCTTGCAACGCAACCATCGCGGCCAACTATACACTAACCCTGACCGGGACAAGTGGCTCGCTAACCCATTCCGCGACAGCCATGTTCCGATTCAGTGATTTTAGCATCGCGGCCAATCCAACAAGCATGACAGTCAACGCTGGAATCTCCGCTTCCTCCAACCTAACTGTGACCGCACTCAACGGCTTCACAGGTCCAGTCAGCCTATCCGTGAATAGCACATCGTGCAATATTTCCCCGACAAGCGTGATGGGTTCCGGAAACTCCACGCTGTCGTGCAACTTTGCCTCCGAGGGAGTTACTAACGTCGCAGTGACTAGTACGAACGGTTCGTTGTCTCACAGTGCCACTGTCACCTACACCGTTCAAGACTTCACTCTAGTCGCCAGCCCGACGAACGTTACTGTCAATGCTGGCACACCTGCAACTTCGACTATTCAGATAACCGGTCTCAATGGGTTCGCCGGAGTTGTAACTCTCACCACCAACAGCACCTGGTGTACTCTCACTCCCGGTAGCATCACAGGATCTGGCAACGCGAACCTCTCGTGCACCCAGTCTGTAGCTGGAATTTACACGGTGACAATAACGGGAACGAGCGGCAGTCTCACTCACACAGCAATTATAGAAATAACAGTCCAGCCGGAAGGATCAGTCGGTGGCATGGTCCTACCGACTGACAAGCTGAGACTACTGTCGCAGATCTTACCGGTCTTGGCCTTGATAGCTGCCATTGCAGCAGTGGGGGTTATCGCGATAAGGACACGTGCGAAGCCAGAAAATCAGAACGCTCACCTTCACGAGCCGAGTCGCCAGGCTTCTCTCTCGAAATATCTCCCGCAGCCTTCGTGAAGGCCCTGCCTCACGTAATCGTCAAAAGGCTTGGACGAGTGGGACCTCGCGAAGAAGCTTTGAAGCTAGCGCTAAGGGGACGATCCGTAGAAGTCTGATAGTAAGTGTCACGAAATTGATCGGTCGTATAGATGATGACTGTGAATAGACTGTTGCAAGGACGATCGAAAAGAACGACAGGGGCAGGTAAGAATCTTTTTGTTCGTGACAAAACCCCAAGGGGGTTGCAGCCAAGAGTGTTCTGTGTCGTGGCTGTTCGCGAAGTGAATGTTCACAGGGTGGCGCAAGGATCTTGCTGTTCCCACGTAGTGCTATCGCATTATCGTGACGACATCTTTGTCAGCAGGAACGTGGTCTAGGCTGACTCTTTGACCTTCGAATTTTACGCTAGACCCTGTGACGAAGGCGTATTTGGCCCCTTCGACGAATCGGGGATGGATCTTCTTGCAGACATCTCGCAGTGTGGAGCCCGCGGGGAGGATGAGCGGCTTCTCGAAGTCAGCCTCTCCATCAGGACGCTTCAGATAGATCCGCATGAAGTTCAGAGTCTCCCAGATCCGGTCCGCGAGCACATCCATGTTGAGACCCTTCTCCGCGGAGATGGGCACGAAATCGGTACCCACCTGCTTTTTCACGACGGCGAGATACTGTTCGTTGACGAGGTCTACCTTGTTGAGGACGACGAGCGCGGGCACGTATCTCCTGTTCCCAGTTAATACATCGATCAACTGGTCGTCGTTGACGTCCTCACGAATCAGAATACTCCCGTTGCTAACGCCATAGGCGTCGGCGATTCCCTTGACGGTTGCAAGGGAGAGCTTGGAGAGTTTGAGGCTGGTCGTGACGGCGAGCCCACCCTTGTTCGACCTTGTGATCACCACATCTGGCGGCTTCTGATTCACACGTATCCCCATCTCATTCAGCTCGTGCTTCAAGACCTCTATCTGACCCGGCTGAAAAACGTCGAGAACCAGCATGACAAGATCCGCGTTCCGAGCCACTGAGAGAACCCTCCTCCCCCGACCCCGCCCAGATGAGGCCCCGCTGATTATCCCAGGCAGGTCTAGAATCTGAATGTCAGCACCGTTGTAACGGAGTATTCCCGGAACAACTGTTAGCGTCGTGAACGCGTATGCTGCCACCTTCGACTTGGCATTCGTGAGTCTGTTCAGAATTGTAGATTTTCCGACGCTTGGTAGACCAATTAGGACAACTGTGGCGTCGCCACCTTTTCGGATCTCAAAGGCGGGTCCACCGCCTTTGCTGGTGGAGGCTTCCAGTTCAGCTCGCAGCCGAGCGAGTTTGGCCTTGAGGAGCCCGATATGATGCTCTGTATGCTTGTGGATCTGGGTCTTCTTCATCTCCTCCTCGATCTGCTTAATCTTCTCGGGAAGACCCATCCCATCTCTCCAGTTGTGTCATCGAGAGGCTTGGGACATTGTGAACTTTACGTTCCGAATAGCTGGCTCGTCAAGGCTGGAATATCCCTAAACTCCTATTGGCAACCGAATGGTCATCCGCGAGCACTCTCTTTATACCCGCGCCAGGAAATTATCCGATGACCCTGCATCTGGTGTTGCATTGAATATCGACCTGGTTAGGAAAGAGATCCCGGTAACTTCTCGACGCGCATATTTCGATAACGCCGGGACTGGCCCTCCCTCGATTCATGTCCTCGACTCCATTCACGAATACATGACCGACTGGCGTGACTACGGTGAGAACTGGGAAGAATGGCTTCCCATGATAATCGAGTCCCGTCGACTCTTCGGAAAGATGATCGGAGCCGGCCTGGACGAGGTGGCTAGCGTGCCGAACGTCACCTCTGCATTGACAGCACTGGCGAGCAGCATGAAATACAAGCCCAACGGCAACATCGTCATCAGCGAGCTGAATTTCCCCACCAACATCTACATGTGGCATCTGCAGAAGAGACACGGGCGTGCGAGCGAAGTCCGACTCCTCCGCAAAAACAGCAACGGCATTATCCCTCTACACGACTGGGAGAAAGCGATCGATGACAACACCTCGATCGTCTCAGTCGACTATGTTTCCTGGACGAACGGCTGTCGAGAGAAGATTCGCGAGATTGCAAAGCTCGCGCATGAACACAATGCCTTCATCATCGCAGACTCTTTCCACGGGTTGGGAGTCTTCCCCATAAATGCCAGACAGGACGACGTGGACGCGCTAGTCTGTGGAATGTACAAGTGGATGCAGGGACCCCACGGAGCGGCATTCCTCTACACTCGCAACGACCGGCTCAACGATCTCGACCCCAACTATATCGGCTGGCATGGCGTCGAAGACTCGGTAGTCCGGAGACTGTCAACGCAACAAGACTTGTTCGGCAAACCATTCAACATCGAAGATGTCGAACCGGCCAGAGATGCGACCCGCTTCGAAGGGGGAAGCTGGGGAGTCATCTCCATCATCGGAGCTAAAGCCGCCCTAGAATATGCACTGAAGCATGACCAGCACGAGAGGTATCATCGTGTCCTCAAAATAACCGACCACCTGATCGAGGGCCTAGAGAAGAAAGGAAGAAAAATAGTCACACCACTGGGCTCTGATCGGAGAAGCGGAATAGTTGTCTTCGAAGACCCCGACCCTCAAGCGACCTTCAACAAGCTAAAGTCACTAAACATCACCGTCGCGAGTAGAGTCAGAGCTATACGCGTCTCGCCACACTACTACAATACTGAAGAGGAAATCGACAAGCTTCTCGCGGCTTTGTGAGTCACCGTTTGAAAATCATTGTCGTCAATAACTACAAGGAAGATGAAAGGGCACGACTGGCACTGCAGAATCTGACAAGATGTACTGGGCAACGATTTGAGATGCTGGACTACAGGTCCCGAGGCCTGGTAGATCTCGTCGCTCACGAATCCCCTGATCTCGCGATTCTCACTGGCTCCAACTTCATGCTATCCAAGTCTGACACCAAAACAGTCTTCCAGCAGGAGATGGACCTGGTCAGAAAACTAGACATTCCATTTCTCGGGATCTGCTTCGGACACCAGCTCATCGGCGCCACTTATGGCGCGGAGGTTAACGACCTCGGCCAGACCATCAGAGCTTTCAAGGAGGTAAAATTGCTAGCCAAAGATCCTATCTTTGACGGGCTACCTGAAACAATCCGAGTATCCGAGTCTCACCGGCAAGCCCTCGCGAATGTCCCGAAAGGATTCCGCCACCTCGCCGAGTCGGCCACCTCGCGAGTAGAGGCCATCGCCCACGAGACCCGTCCGATCTACGGTCTACAGTTTCATCCTGAGAGATCGGACGATAAGAATCCTCACGGACAGCTGATCCTTCAGAACTTTATGAGAGTGGTCGCAAAATCCTAGCTGGATGCTCCGCTAGACAAGATAGTGAGGGAGCAACCTCACATCAAGCGCCATCGCGAGGAAAACAATGGCCAAGTACGGGCTGGAAAACTTGAACGCCGTCCATGCTCGGGCTTTGGTCGGATCAATGGCTAGTTTCACGTCAACAAGGATCATGCCGAACCCCAAAATGCTGGCCACTGCCAGATAGACCAGACCAAAGCCGAACGGCACCAAGGCGAGTGACAGCGGAACGAGGAGAAACGTGTTTAGCGCTATATACTGCGCAGTCTTCTTCTCTCCTACTACAACAGGTAGCATTGGAATCCGAACCTTGGCATAGTCGCTGACTGCTCTCATGGCGAGCGCCCAGAAGTGGCTGGGTGTCCAGACGAAGACCAGTAAGCCCATCAGCCAGGGCGCAGCGGCGGAAAGATTTCCGGTTGCTGCGGCCCACCCGGCCAAGGGCGCGCAACTCCCGGCTGAGCCTCCCAAGACGATGTTGAGGCTAGATCTTCTCTTCAAGTATTTCGTGTAGAAGAGGACGTAGATCGCGGCCCCTAGGAGAATGAAGAGTCCTGCAAGTAACGGCAAATAGAGAGCAGATATAACCAATCCTCCGAATATCAGCGCGAGGCCAAAGATCAGTGCCTTGAACGGAGAGATATCTCCCTGAGGGATGGGCCGACGACTGGTTCGCCCCATCGACCTGTCGATGTCCTCGTCGAGGTAGCTATTGAGCGCCCCTGCTCCTCCTGAAGCAAGCGTGCCCGCCGCAATGACTGCCACGAGTCGAATGATGCTGATGTTTGAAGGCGCGGCGAGAAACGCCGTCAGAGCGGTGAAGTCCAGCAGGAGAACTATTCTCGGCTTCATCAGTTCCCAATACGAACTGACAGTGCTGGGCCGGTGGATCTGCAATTCAGCGACGGACGAGGTTTGGAGGTCGCGGGTAAAAGAGTTTAGCGGCAACTATTCTCAGAAGTATGACTATTGTACAGACTGGTTCCTTGCTGTCGGAGACAGGCCTATTTAGAGCCCAGAAATCGCTGGTATCACGGACACTCAGAGGAGCCTAGAAAGGAGACAGCTTTATGATGCGTTCTCAACATGCCCAGAATGTTGGACCGTGTGTTTGAACCTCTCTCGTCCATGATCTTTCAAATATTTCATTGGTATTACTCCGAGAAATCCCATCAACGCAACCATCTCCCGCAGGATGGGGACCAATGGGCTCGGGTTCACGGCTAGCTGCGATTCAAGAAACACCTCGCAGATGAAACATCGGCCGTTCCCATTATTGACATGGACCACGACCGTCTGCGAATCCTGGAGAGGAGGCGTGCCGCTGTCCGTGGCGGTGAAGGTTAGGGTGTACGGGCCAGGCTGGACCCCTTGGATGGGCCAGTAGAAGACCCCTGTCACCGGGTCAAATGACGCACCGTCTGGAAGCCCTGTGGCGGTCAAGGTGAGGTTCTCAGGCGGAGCAATGGAGTCTGTTGCGTTCACTACAAACTGAAGGGTTTCGCCATCCCGGACGGTGAGAGTTCCTGGAACATGTAGCGTTGGCGGTGTGTTATCCTCGTTAACCGTTATCGCGACTGTGGCATTAACGATCTGAGATCCATCAGTTGAGGATAAGACTACAAAATATACTCCCGGGGCTTGCGCTTCGGTGGGGGTCCAGCTGAACGTTCCATATGCGGCACCGGGGCCGCTGTTGGATGTGAAATCGGCACCTAGACTAGGGCAGGACAAACATGACATGCTAATCTGCTGTGGCGAGTCTTCCACCGCTGTCACGTTGAATCTTAGATTTGAACCGTGATCGATCGACTGGTTGCTTGGAACTGTAAGGGTAATGGGAGGATTTGGTGTGACTTTTACGGCGAGTAATTTAGTGTCAGAGAAGGTTGTTCCGTTCGCGTCCGTCACGATCAGGACGACGGAGTAGGTGTTGGCGTTTTCATACGTGTGGCTGGCAGGGTTTCCAGAGTCAGTGGTGCCGTCGCCGAAGCTCCAAGAGTAGGTGTAGGGGGGCGATCCGCCGGTAACGGTCGCTGTGAAGTTGACCGTTTGACCCGTTACAGGGCTGTTGGGGCTGAAGGCAAGATCGGCCACGAGGGGTGGTGGCGGGAGCGGGAACACAATGATTGTCGCGATTCCCGAACTGGCATTGTGATTCGAGTCGCCGAGGTAGGTGGCAGAGATCGAGAGCGTCCCTACGGCTGTTGTAGCGATGTTCGTTGAACAGCTGGCCGAAGCCCCAGTGCCCGTTAGTACACAGACGCCGACAGGAGTGAAGGTCAGGTTCCCAGCAAGAGTATTGGTCATGCCAGGCGACATGTCGGTCACAGTGGCGGAACAGGTAGTGTCCTCGCCCACCGTCGGAGTCGACCGAGCACAAGTAACCACCGTTGAAGTCTCACGACTGTTGATCCTTACGAGTACGGGAGGACTGATGCTGGGGAGATGTCCGGCATCTCCTCCATAGCTTGCGGATACTTCGAGGCTGCCTGAGACTGTTGAGGTTATGTTCACAGTACATGAGCCGCTAGAGATGAAGCAACCGATACTCGAATTGACCGAGACGAAGCCGGTTGGCACGCTGATAATCCCAGACGCGGTGTCGACGACTGTGACACCGCATACCAGGCTTACCCCGACGATGCCCGTTCCTGGACAGGCTACAGCCGTAGAAGTAGGCGTCGGAGAGACATCCATTGCTGTGGAGGAGGTGGCCGTCTGCTGTGGCGAGCCACTATCCTTGATGGTCAGTGTGACGCTGAAATTTCCTGTCGATGAGTATGTGTGAGCTGCTGTTGACCCTGTAGCATTTGACGAGTCACCAAACGTCCAGAAGAATGAGTAGGGCGCTGTCCCTCCTGACCCTAAGGCTGCGAATGTGATCTGTTGTCCCGCCTGCGGCAAGGATGGACTGTAGGTGAAACTGGCTGCCAATTGAAGCGGACTTACAGTTACGGTCCGCTGCGAACTAGCCGTCTGGTTCGGAACACCGCTATCATTGACCGTTAGAACAGCAGTAAAGTCGCCTACCGACGAATATGCATGGGTAACTGATGAGCCTACGCCCGTTGATCCATCACCGAAGGACCAGTTGAAGGAGTATGGAGTTGACCCACTACTAGCCGAAGCCGTGAAGATCACTTGTTGCCCGAGCTGAGGCGAAGGCGGGCTATAGCTGAAGCTCGTGCTCAGAGGAGCAATCACAGTAATGGTCTGACTCGACGTGGCCCCAACCCCGTCAGAATCAGTAGCAGTCACGTTTACTCTGAACGATCCGGGAGTAGTGTAGGCGTGAGTTGTAGAGTCGGCTGTTGAGCTGGCACCGTCACCGAAGTTCCAGCTGAATTTAGCGGTTCCAACTCCACCTGACACGGTTGCGGTGAATGTTGCAGGCTGGTTTACAATTGAAGAGGACGGACTATGGGTGAAGGTTACGGCCAGAGAAATGGCTACGTTGATCGTTTGACTCGACGTTTTTTTACCGCCGTTAGCGTCAGTTGCGGTCACCGTCACCGTGAAGCTTCCTGAATTTGTGTAGGTATGGGTTGCAGGATTAGAGGAGGAAGTGCCGCTATCGCCGAACGTCCAGCTATATGTGAAGGTGCCAACGCCACCTGTTGCGTTTGCCGTGAAGATTACAGGCGAAGTCGCCTCGGGAGATGTTGGACTGAGACTATACATCACTGCTGGAGCCGAGGCGATACTGACACTCTGACTAGAGCTAGCTTTGAGACCGCTAGCATCAGTCACATTGAGAGAAACTGTGGTGGACCCTAGCAATGAGTACATGTGTGTCGCGGGATTGGATGAGGAGCTGCTGCCATCGCCAAAACTCCAGCTGAAAGAATAGGGGGCTGTTCCTCCGGATGCTGAGGCTGTGAATGCAACCTGCTGGCCCTCTTCGGGTGAGGATGGACTGTAGCTGAAACTGACGGTCGAAGTTGGGAGGGGATTGCTGACGGAGACAGTCTGCTCGGACGTTGCTATCTGTTGAGGCGAGCCATTGTCCTTGACTGTGAGAACGACAATGTACGTTCCCGCTGACGGGTAGGCATGTGTTACTGAAGAACCGGAACCGGCTGACCCGTCACCAAAGACCCAGCCGAACGTGTATGGACCTGCCTCACCACTGGCTGAGGCTACGAACTTGACCGTCTCGCTGACGACAGGAGCATTCGGAGTGAAGATGAAACTTGTGGAAAGGACCGGGGGTGTTCCGCCAGTGACTGGGACGGTCTTTAGGAGGCATCCCCAGCCTTCCGGGTTGCTCGCGCAATCCATCGCTCCGTAGATGGAACTGGTCGTGTTCGTCCAGTCGCCTGCGGGCCACCAGACCCAGTTTATCCTCTGAGGACTATTATCATACAGGTTCACGAGTGTCTGTATGAAATGTAGGCTCGTGGTCGTGTAGCCTGCGCTCCCTGGGAGTATCATGTCAGGCGGATTAGTGGTACACGGATAGCACAATGGGTCAGTCCCACCCTCCGTGTTCAAGGCAGGCCAGCCAGTGCTCGCGACCCCCGCCACTACCGTCTGGTAGTAGCCCTGGGCCACGCTGTCAGCAGTCGCATTGTTCCAGCCTGTCGAGTTGGAGTAGTAGTTGTAGTCCATGTAGCTGTGAAGACTGATGAAGATCTTTCCGCCGTGCGAGGGTGTTCCAAGCGAGTCTGTCACGGATGGGTAGCTGTCGATTGCTGCGGAGCAGCTCCCGTCACCACCTGGGCAGAGGTTGCAGCTGTAGCTGCACAGGTTCTGGACGACGATCCAGTGAGTATCGCCCAGCAACCTTGCCTGGTCTATCCACTGCTGATAGGCGCTGCTGAGATATGTCACCGCGGCGCTGTCGCTTGAGACTGGCGAGGCCGGGCATGAGGAGGGGCTGCCGATACAGTTGTAGTATTCTGGCTCGTTCTCGGGCTCCCAGATGATATTGGAATACAATGGTCCGATGTTCTGTACTATCGGCTTCCAGTAGTTGAGCCAGCAGCTAGTATCACGGAAGATGTCTGAGTATCCGTGGTAGTCGATGATTATCCAGAAGCCATAGTGCTGGGCTATCTGGATAGCGCGCTGGGCGTTCGTCGCGCTGTAGACGCTCATGTAATTGTAGTCTATCGTGTCGGTACAGTACGGGTCGAAGTCGACCCTGACGGTATTGTAGCCCTGGGCCTCGAGCTTGAACAGCAACAGCTCCATGTTGGATGCATACTCCCCAAGAAAAACAGCCGAGGCAGTGCCACCACTTCCAGCTACGGACTCGTCCATCTTCACACCCCCCCAGCCTATCAGTGTTGGGACAGAGCCGCTGCTGGTCGAGGGTGGCAGAACAGTCAGAGACTGGCTGATTGTGGTAGTCTTCCCGGCAGTATCCGTAACTGTGAGTGAAATAGTGTACGTTCCATTCGTGAACGACTGTGAGACTGGATTACCTGTCTTGCTCGTACCAGCGAGACTCCAGCTGTAACTGTAGGGGCTCGTACCGCCGCTGGCTGACCCTGTGAAGCTAATCGATTGTCCCGAGACCGGCACGGACGGAGCATAGGCGAAGCTTGCCGTCAGAGCACTAGGCTGAGAGACGGTGACAGAGCGAGAGCTGGTAGCTATCTTGCCAGTCGAGTCCGTGACTGTCGTCGTGACGGAATACAGTCCAGCAGAAGAATAGCTGTGGCCGGCTACTGCTCCGGAACCGGTAGAGCCATCTCCGAAGTTCCAGGAGTAAGAGTAAGGCAGATTTCCCCCAACTGAAGTGGCCGTGAACGCAACAACTGTTCCCACGGCTGGAGTGCCCGGGGAGAAGGTGAAGCTCGTGGACAAGGGAAGAGGACTACTGGAGCCGAACACATCGTTGAACATGTACCCCGAGTTCGCAGCAGCAACATCCCCCTGAGCGATCGGTGAGAAGCCCCAGTTGTTCGCTATCGTCCGCAGAGAAGCATACTCGTCTATTCCAGTCGTGTCTGGAGAGACATAGCCCTTCTTCACCGGCGTACCATAGAGCAGGTTAGGCGCGGCATTGATATTATTACACGAGCCATTGCTCCCACCGCACTCGTCCCACCATAGGTAGAGCAGAGTCCTGTAGTTAGTATTGGTAAATAGGTTAGAAGCCAGCAGAGAGCCGGAAGCGGGATTCGTGAGGCTTCCACTCCCCACCAAGAAGCTCTTCAGATACGAGTCTCCAGTGGAGATGCTGTTATCATGCATGTTGTGGTTGTCGGTAGGAGTATACCAGAGAAAGTTGGGGGGATTAGTTGAGTTAGCGGCCGCGCTGAAAGTCGAGGTCGAGACAGAAGAGCTGGCGAAGACGTTGGCACTAGCTCGAGTGTCTGCGAAGCTCGTGAAAGGGAAGTGGTCATTACCTCTCGGACAACCGCTCTCACAGTATGCCTGCCAGGTCAGACCTGCTGGAGCAAATCTGTCGGCCACGAGATTTGCAGCTGTCAGGTCTCCATAGCCGTCCTTGACGCCGTACGTGTACCCCGCCAACAAGCCAACGTAACAGGCTGCCGAGCAACCGCTGAAGTCATTGGCATCAGCAGCAGTAGCCCCATAATTGTTCAAGTTGGGCACGGTTGAGCCAAGAGGAAGCATACTGCAGAGGAATGGATCCGTACTCGACGGGCAGGAAGAAACCGTCCCAGATCCGAACACGGAAGCATAGGCCGCGTTCTCCATGGCGATGAATACTATATGATCGAAATATGCACCATTTCCACTGGCGGAGGCGGTAGATGAGCCCCGTCCGGCGAGAAGCTGGAAAGCCACAGCGGTGCTCATCAGGACTACGGCGCAGAGGAAGAGCGCTTTGAGCGCTCTGCTAAACAGAGTTCTGTTCAGCGTTCACCTTCTCCCGGTGCCGGGGAGAAGGCGAACAGAACCCCACGGTGAAGGGTTACGTGGAGAGTCTTACCCGAAAACAACTCTCGTACTCATCCTCAACCTGATGACCAAACGCCCTATACCCTGAATACAAGATATAAGACTTGTGACAACTGTGTTGTCTTGTGGTACAAGCGCATACATGTAGCAATAGTCAAGAAACTGTCCAAAAAGTCCCGCCCGGAAAACTCGTTCGTTTTTGGGGGAAAGAAATCTCTTCCGGTCGAAATCCAGCGATATCTGTCCGAGGGGTAATCTATTATAGATAAGAAATGAAATGTTACAGAGGGTCCCCAGGAATCTTAACCTGATGACCACCCAAGAGAGCCCAAAGCTCCTCTTGGTTCGGGTTTTCTTCCCTGGGGGCCTTCTTACCCCCCAATACTATGAATCGACGGAACGTCGAGTTCCGTCGAGCGGTTATGAGACTCTGGACAGATGGGTGAGACCCGTAGCATTCGGTCTCATCTGTTGAAGCTCGGAGTCGACTTCGTAAGAACGATAATGACTAAGCGTGTCCCTGGGGGTTCGTTCGCCCGAGCGGTGCAACAAGAGGGTCAGAAGAATAAGCTGCAGACTAGCATCGGGATTAGCGACATTCTCAACGCCGAGCTGTCCACACTTATCCATCGCTCAATTCCCCGCTAACCCGCTATCGGCATATAATATTTTGGATGGGCTCGACCAAGACTCTCAAGCTCGGCGAACCTGAGATAGACAACAAAGCCTATTGTCTGCCGCAGATATCCTGATCAAGATTTGTGATCGGCGAAAAAATGCGGGCCAGATGAGTGTATTCAAACCAATCAAAGTCATCATCCGATGGAGTAATAGGACCGGCCGAAAGGAGTTCGAGACACCCTCCCCGCATCTTCTCGCCCTATGAATCAAGAGATTTCCGAGTCACCTGGCGTCCGATAGCGGCCGAGAGACCGTCATCATCCGACTGCCCATCGCTGGCCGCTCCGAGGTAGGATATTTCTGAAATAGCCCAACTTGGCGACTCTTCGTTGTCCAAGCTCGAGATCTATGCGCGTCAACTGGTTCCTCATCCTCGGATGCGTGCTTGCAAGCCTCTACGCGTGGCAGCAAGACCCGAACTGGGCGGACCAGAACCTGGTCTTCAGCCTAAACAACCTCCTGGCCGGACGCGTCTGGACCCTGGTTACTGCACTATTCGTCCATGCTAGTGTACCACATCTTCTGGGAAACATGCCGTTCCTATTCGTCTTCGGCAACACCCTTGAGAAGATGATTGGGCGAGACAATCATCTGCTCGTCTTCTTCATAGGCGGGTTCACAAGCTTCCTACTGCCGCCCTTACTGGGAATCTACAGCCCGGACACTGGGATGCTGGGCGCGAGCGCAGCAATCTTCACCCTTGCAGCATGCGTCATGCTCATGTCACCATTGAAATTCAGCTGGCTCTTTCTTGCACCACAGGGACTCGTGGCTATCATCTACTTCACCCTCAACGCAATAATAGTCACCGACCCGTCCATCCTCGGTCAGAGACTCTTCGATCCAAGCGTCGCCTACATTGCCCACGTCATCGGATTCACAGTCGGAATCCCCTTCGGCATCGCCTGGAGCCAGAAATGGAAGAAGAATCTCCTGATAACTTTAGGACTCTTCGGCCTCTACCTCATAATCCTCTTCGTCTTAGCCAGTATCTTCGGGTCTCCTCTACCCTTCGGCGTGTTCTAGGCGAGCTGCCCCTCTAACATCGGTCTGAGTCTCAAGAAGACCTCACGGGTCACTCGAAGATCGTCAAGACAGTGATCTCGGATCGACCTCAAAGCCGCCTCATCTCCTTCCAGCGCCTTGACAAACAAGCTGGGCACCTCCAGTCCCATAGGCCCCTTCTCCCGTCTGATCCCGAAAAAGTCACAGACATGATCCAAGTAGGTAAAGGTCAAGCGGAGCCTAGACTTCACAACCTCGTTAAGATCAACGTGCATCATACCAAGCACAGGACGAGGATCCATAGAGTGTTTCAAGAGTCGGGTTGTTAGGAAGGGAATGTCGAAGCCTCGACCGCTCCAGGTCACAATTACCTCGGAGGATTCAAGCCGCTTGAGAAGCTTAGAGAGTAGAGGCTTCTCTTGGCCTGTTCTCCTCGCCTCGAAATATTCGCTCTCACCAGCCTCCGACATGACCCCCGCACCTACGATTATCCCGCCGTCCGCTTCGAGAGACGAAGTCTCCAAGTCAAGGAACACAATTCTTGGCATGGCCCGCTCGCGTCTACTTCACCCCGCTAAATCGCTTCCTTTCACAACGCAGATTTCATAGCCCAGCCTCGACATCTGACAATAGTAGCCGGAGCTCAGCTTGGACAAGCCACCTGTTGTGCAGCTGGAGAATCTTGAGAAGACCTACCGTCTGGGAAAGACGACAGTCCACGCTCTCCGAGGCGTCAGCCTAACTGTTCACACGGGAGAGTTCACAGTGGTCATGGGACCTTCCGGCTCCGGCAAGACCACGCTGCTCAACATAATTGGCACCCTAGACAAACCCACGTTGGGACGAGCCCTCATAGACGGCGAAGACATTACGACTATGAACGATGGACAATTGACAAGACTGAGAAGACATAAGATAGGTTTCGTCTTCCAGTTCCACAACCTAATCCCGGTGCTTACAGCCTTCGAAAACGTCCAGCTCCCGCTCCTAACATCTAGAATGAAACGTGAAGAGGCGGAGAATCGTGCGAACGAGCTCCTAGTCAGAGTGGGCCTCAAAGAACGTGCTCAGCACCTGCCCGACGAGCTTAGCGGAGGAGAACAACAGCGGGTAGCGATAGCGAGAGCTCTCGCCAATCGACCCCGAATCATTCTTGCCGATGAGCCGACCGGAGACCTGGATACCCAGACAGGATCAGAGGTGGTTCGGATAATGTACGAAGTTGCCAGACAGGAACACGCAGCAGTCGTAGTGGTTACCCATGACCCGATAATCGCCCAGAGGGCCGACCGGCTTCTTGAAATGAGAGACGGAAGAATCAGCGAACTCGTCCACGAACCAGTCATTGGTCAGAAACAGGCGATCCGAGTTGCGGAATCTGCGCAGCCAGAGCCGGGACGATCATTGTCCCAGCCGAACTAGAGTCTCTAAACAGGCTTGCTCTCTACCAAGATTGCCTCGCGAAACCTTCCGAAGAGAAGGCTTCGGACAGCGCTCACTGTGACCGCCGTTTTTCTCGGCGTCGCTCTCCTAGTTGGTATCAACATGGCAACGGCGAGCGCTCTCGGAGAGTTCAACGTCTACATCAACAAGTTCTGGGGGGCCACTGACATTGTTGTAACATCTGGCAACGGACTGCCATTCTCTAATCAGACCCTCGATACAGTCCAGGAGAATATCCTGGTCCATCAGACCGCAGAGAGACTTGAATGGGGAGGAAGGATTGGAAGCAATACGTCTGGCACTCCTTTCTTCCTGACAGGAATCAATCCGACCAATGATTTTGACTATGCTACCTTCAACATAACAGGGACACGTCTATTCTCATACGGCGAAGCAGTCGTCGACAACATAATCGCCGAAAAACTTGGAGCAAACGTAGGGTCCACTCTCAACATAACGACATTCACTTCTCAACTCCTGCCAGAATCGATGCTGCTCAAATTCGTGGGAATCAACTATCCCCTCCGCAACATCGGTTCAACAATCTACTTGCTCCTTCCCGAGCTCCAGTCCACGGTTGGACTGGGAGGAGAGATCACTCACATCTTTGCCGGCCTCTACGACTCCACCAAGGCTATCCAAGCAGAAGACGAGCTGCAGAAGCTTCTGCCAACCTACGATGTGAGCGCTCCGAAGGCAGAAGCTGTCCAGCGCATCGAAGGGCAGACGGCGGGCTTTCAGATAGGACTCAACGTAATGATCGGGGTTTCCCTCGTCGTATGCTCCTTCATAGTATTCAACACGCTCTTCATGACAGTGAGCGAGAGAACCTACGAGATCGGGATACTACGGGCCGTTGGAAGCTCTCGGGCCCAGATATTCAAAATATTTTTCACCGAAGGAACTCTCATCGGAATCCTCGGAACAGTGGCGGGGATACTAGGAGGACTGGGACTGGCTCGACTCTTTACGTACGTGTTCGAGACCACATTTGACGTTCCCAACCTTCCCATCGCCCAGCTAACCCCCAGCATTGCCCTAGCAGGTCTTGGAGCCGGTTTCGTAACCGTAATCGCAGGCTCCCTCTACCCTGCACTATCAGCAAGCCGGATCAACATCATACAGGCCATCAGACCCTCCGCTAGGAACTCGAGCAGACAAGTTCCACTACCACTCATCGGCTTAGTAGGCGTTCTTACCCTAAGCCTTGGAGTCGGAGAATCCCTCCGACTTACCCCGTTCCATGTCAATTACCTAGACGTCGTCCTTGTACCGATCGGTCTCGTCCTCCTCGGTTCAGCGATCTTCGCAAAAACCGGGAGAGCCCTGACGTGGCCGATGTTTCTGCTTTCCGGCGCTGTACGATACGTTGCGTCAAAGAGCGGCAGGAAGAGGCTGTTGCGTAGCAGTATCTGTTTCGGGATGATAGCAATAACTCTCAGCTTTGCGATAATGATAGGTGGAATACAGAGCGGAGTCCAAGGCGCACTCCAGCTGGGAATTCAAGAAGCACTGGGAGCAGACATCATTCTCGTCGCAAACCAGTCTGTCCCAATCAGCTTCACAGACAGCCTCAAAAGTCTACAGCAGGTTGCAAGCGCAACACCTCTGTCCCCAAGCCCCTACCCTGCCAAGGCCTTTGGAAAGAGCGCAACTAGCAGTATCGGAGTTGTAGCTGTAGACCCGTCAGTATTTCCAACAATCATCTCCTATACTTTTGTCAACTCACCACCGGTATCCCAAATCTATTCTCAACTCTCATCCGACAATCAATCATTATTGATACCAGATTCGCTGGCATCCAAGCTTGATGTTGGTGCCGGAGACCAGCTCTCGATTCTAACAAGAAACTCCACAGCGAACAACAATTTCGTGTCCTTCACGGTTGCGGGGGTCTTTACGGGTCCAGTGCTGCAGTATATTCAGTTCGGCGAACACTTTGCAAGCGATTCGATCGTTATCTCGTTCTCCGCGCAACACGAGTATTTTGGAGGAGACGACACATCCCCCTTGTTCCTAGTCGACCTCAAACC
>Ga0209375_1000789_pt1 | contig 25784 bp, 23 predicted proteins | sample GraSoiAngelo_131_FD_185888 | JGI IMG/M metagenome (GOLD analysis project Ga0209375, IMG submission 185888) | Grasslands soil microbial communities from the Angelo Coastal Reserve, California, USA - 14_0929_02_30cm (SPAdes) (version 2) | ecosystem: Environmental > Terrestrial > Soil > Grasslands ... | reverse complement strand
CGGAATGCACTCGCATATGATAATCGCCGGGGGCGACGTATGCCGTATCCGCGACGATCGGCGCCCCCTCAGCGGCCTCCACCACACGCACGACGCTCATCGAATCGAGTCGCTCTGCCAGACTGCGCGTGAACTTCGGCGGCATGTGCTGGACGATGAGAATCGCGGCCCCGCGGCCGGTCGGCAGGCGCGGTACGACGTCGGCGAGCGCGCGCGGCCCACCGGTCGACGCCGCCACGCCCACGGCCAGGAGCGCGCGCCCGCGCAAGGCGAGCTCGGGCGGGTGCACAACGGGCGCGGGCGGGCGCGCCAGGACCTTCACGTGCGAGACATCGGCCGCGAGCGCCCGGCGCACGGCGGCGAGGAGCTGCGGCGCCAGCGCTTCGAGTGCGGCGCGCGGATGGCCGAACACCTCAGGTGGTGGTTTCGCGACGATCTCGACCGCGCCGAGCTCGAGGGCGCGAATCGCCGCCTGCGTGCCGGGCCCCGCGTGCGCGCTGACGACGACGATGGGACGCGGCGACTCCGACATGATGTAGCCGATCGCGCCCAGGCCATCGAGCTGGGGCATCTCGAGATCGAGCGTCACGACGTCGGGCTTGTGCTGGTGCACTTTGCGGATCGCGTCCAGCCCGTCGCGCGCCGTGGCGACCACGCGAAACTCTCCGCCGTCCTTATCGCCGCCCAAGACGTCCACGAGCACGCGCCGCATGAGCGCGCTGTCGTCCGCGACCAGCACGGTGGGCCGGGGGGAGGCCGCGCTCTCAGATGACGTTGACATCGGCTCCGACCGACCGGATCTCGACGCGGCCATCCTTGACGTGAAACCGGACGCTGCGGCCGCGCTCGCCGCCGACCGATTCCCGGATGATCGGGATCGCCGCGGCGCGCAGGGCGCTGCGTGAGGCCAAGAGGTTGCGCTCGCCCATCTGAATCGTCCCGGGGGTGACCAGCTGGCCGAACATGCTGGCGCCGCCCGCCAGCTTGGCGACGAGCCGGCGCGGGTCGGCGCCCAGTCCCTTGAGCCGCTCGATCAGCAGCGGGACGGCGGTCTCTGGGAACTTTGCGCGGTTGGTGATGTCGCGCGCGAGGCTGATGGACGGCAGCAGCACGTGGGCCATCGCACCGGCGTTCGTCTGCGCGTCGTGCAGCATGATCGCCACGCACGACCCGAGCCCCAGCGTGACCAGCACCCCGTCGCCCCGCTCGGCGGCCCAGTCGGCCACCTTGACGATGACTTCTTTCACGCGGGGGGAGGCTTCGTATAAATCCGCTCGCGCGGGTCGACGAGCCGGAGCCGCTCGCGCGCGGGGCCGAACAGCGTCTCGACTTTACCCAAGAGCAGCACGCCGCCGGGCGCGAGCGCGTCCACGAAGACCTGAAAGAGTCGCTCCTGCGCCTGGCGCTCGAAATAGATGACGACGTTGCGACAGACGATCAGGTGATAGGGAGGACGGGGCGGCCGCTCGCGCATCAGGTCGTGCGCACGCACGTGCACGAGATCGCGCACGAGCGGGAGCGGCTGGTCATCGCGGAAGTAGCGGAGCTTGAGCTGCGCCGGCATCTCGGTGAACGCGGCGTCCGGATACTTCGCCTCTCGCGTCCGCTCGAGACTCAGCCGATCGATGTCGGTGGCGTCGATGATGGCGCGGCCGCCGGCCGCCTCGCCGAGGGTGTCGAGCACGAGCACCGCGATCGTGTAGGGTTCTTCTCCCGACGCGCAGCCCGCCGACCAGATGCGGAGATCGGGCTGCGCGGCGCCGAGCCGGCGGAGATGGGGCCGGAGGGCGTCCCACGTTTCGAGGTTGCGGAAGAACTTGGTGACGTTGATCGTGAGCGCGTCGAGCAGCTCCTGATACTCGCGCGCGTCGCTATCGAGCAGCCGGCTGTAATCGTCGTAGGTGTGGACGCCGCGGGCCCGCATGCGCACCCCGATGCGCCGCTTCAAACACTTGTCTTTGTACGATTCGCAGCTCAGCCCCCGCGCCTTGGAAATCTTCTGCGTGAGCGCCTGAAAGGCGCGCTCGTCCGTTCCCGCCGCAGTCACGAGAGGCTGCTCAGGGTATCCAGATTGGCTTTGACGAGTTCGTGCTTGGGGTTCAGCTCGAGCGCGCGCCGCCAGAGCGCATTGGCCTGCTCGCGATCGTTTCGCTTGTAGGCGATGTTGCCGAGCTTGAAATACACGTCGTCGCCGAGCTCGGGGGACAATTCGATCGCGCGCAGATACAACGCCCACGCCTCATCGTAGCGCGACCCGCGGTAGGCCAGATCGCCGAGATTCTTGGAGAGCTGCGGCAGCGACGGCTCATCCTGCAGCGCCGCCCGCGCCAGCTGCTCCGCTTGCGGCAGCGCGCCGGCCAGCTCATGCAGCACCGCCAGATTGTTGCGCAGCACACCATGCTGCGGAAAAGCCTCGACGGCCTGCGTGGCCACCTGTTCGGCGGTCTCGAAGTCGCCGGCCGCGGCTGCCGTGAGCACACGCGCCCAGTACCAGATCGGCGGCACTTTGCCGGCAAACAGCTCCTTGGCGCGGTCGAGCCGGCCGGCCGCGCTCGCGTGATCGCCTTGCTTCAACGCGACGATGCCCCATCCCACGTACACGCGCGGATCGGTGCGCGCGCGCGTCGCGGCCTCGGCGTAGGCCGCCTCCGCATCTTCCAGGCGGCCGAGCTGCTCGTAGGCGAGCCCCAGGTTGTGGAGCACGGCGGGGCGCGAGCCGCCCTTTTCCGCCGCCAGCCGGAGTGCGTCCATCCCCTCGCGCCAGCGCGCCTGCTTCAACGCGACGAGACCGATGAAGAAGTGCGCGTTCGCGTCCGAGGCGCGCAGCTCCGCCACGCGGCGAAACTCGCGCGCCGCTTCATCCAGCATCCCGGTCTTGTAGAAGGCGATGCCCAAGTTCCGGTGCTCCTCCACGCGCGCGTCCGTCATCTTCACATCTTCCGCGCTGGCCGTGCGGCCGGCGCGATGCAGGAAGCCCGCGGTCACCAGGCCGTACAGCGCCTTGCCGACTTCGAATTCGCCCAGCCCCGAGTCCTCGATGACCTGATTGACGTCACGCGATCCCTCGAGCAGCGGCAGCAGCCGATCCTGCACCTCGGTCAACTTCGCGTCGCTGATCGCCAGACGATCGCGGTCCACGACGAAGATCAAATCGAAGGAGGGAATCTTCTTCTCGATCAGGCCCCACTCGTCGACGCGGCGCGCACCTTCGAGGAGCAACGACTCCGGGTTGATCGAGACCAGGAAGTCCTGCTGCTCCGGCCGGACATCCGCCTCGAAATTGAACGTCCCCTGCGTCCACGTGAACAGGTAGTAAACCGACTCCTCGATCTGCATCCGCATGTAGCGCTCGAGCTCCTGCTGCGTGAGCACGTTTTGCATGACGAGGATCTCGCCGAGCTTCTTGGTGCGCTCTTTGGCCTGGCGGTGGATCGCGGCGTCGAGCTGTTCCTGCGTGATCTTTTCGTGCTTGACGAGGATGTCGCCGAGACGGTCGCGCCGGTTGACGATCGACGCGTAGCTGATGCGGCCCTTGTCGAAATAGATGTAGCCGAAGTTCGAGCGGTCGGCGATCGACAGGCAGCCCGTCTTCTGGCCCAGCGCCAGCAGCTGCAGCACGTCGGGCAGCGACGCTTCTTTGAGTGATCCCTTGATGGCCATTAGCGGAGGTCCTCGATCACGCGGTCCCCCGAGGCGGGCCAGTCCCACACCATCTTTTCGCGGCTGCGCACACCCCCCGCGCTCGACACGACGATCCCGCTGGTCCGAAGCCCGGCCGTGCGCCGCGGCGCGGGCGTCCCCTCGAGCACGTCGCGGGCGAGACCCGCCGACACCGGCGCATCCTGGGCGGCGGCGGCCTCCACAATGCGCTGCACAATGCCGCTCAGACTGCGGACCGAATCGATCGGCCGGTCGGCGAGATAGTCGAGCAGCGCCGGCTCGATGGGCACATGCTGATGCGTGAGTAATCGCTCCACCAGGCCGCGGCGCAGCTCCTTGTCGGGATCCGAAATCTCCGTCACGAGCCCGCCCTCGAGCCGGGACACGATGCGCTCCTCGAGTCCCTCGAGCCTGTTGGGTTGCGCGGGCGCCGTGAAGACGAGCTGGCGGTCCCCGTCGACCAGGTGATTGAACAAATTGAAGAGCTCTTCCTGCGTCCGCTCCTTGCCGGCCAGCAGTTGGATATCGTCGAGTAACAGCGCGGTCGCGCGGCGGTAGCGCGCCCGCCACCAGTCCACACGGTTGCCGTCGATCGCCGCGATGAGCTCGTCCACGAACTGCTGGGTCGAGAGACACGCCACGATGGCCTTCTTCTTCTTCGCGAGCTCGAGGCCGATGGCATTGAGCAGATGCGTCTTGCCCAGGCCGCTGCGCCCGACGATGACCAGCGGGTTGTACTTCTTGCCGGGTTTGGAAATCACGTCGCGCGCGGCGTTGAGGGCGACCTCGTTGGACCGCCCGGCGACGAAACTCTCCAGCGGGAATGCACCCGACGGGGCCGGCGGCGGCGCGGCGCCGTCACGGATCCGGGCGGCGGCGGCTTCGGCCTCCTCCATGTCGTCGGGATCGCGGAACACCTTGTCCCCGGCGGCCTGCGGATCCAGCGTGGCGACTTCCGCCTCGAGGGCCTTGAGCCGCTCGACGTCCTGCACGTACGCGGCGATCGCGTCATCGACCGCCGCGGGCGATTCCTGGTCGAGCAGCTTCTCGAGCCGGCCCGTCCGGTACCCCTCGCCTTCCCAGCGCAGGACCGCCTCGGCAACGCGTGCGCGCCAGGCCTCGACGGCTTTCCCGACGGTGACGGTGACGTCACTCAAGAACTGGGAGAACTCGTCGCCGGAAGACGCCGGAGTCGCCGGAGGCGGCGCACCCTTCCCGCGTCCCTCGTCCCCCTTCCCCGGTATGCCCAGCACTCTCCGCGCGGCTTCTTCATTGATCGGCATGTCGTTGACGGCCTGGAAGGCAATCAGCCGATTCAGCGCGCCCATCAGCTCGCGCACGTTGGGATATTCGACCTTCGCCACCGTCTCGAGCACGCCGGGCTGAAACGACGAGCCCCGTTCTTCCGCCTTGCGGCGCAGGATCGCCACGCGCGTCTCATAGTCCGGAATGCCGATGTCGACGACGAGGCCGCCGGAGAAGCGCGAAATCAGACGCTCGTCCAAGTCGGCGATCTCCGCCGGCGGCCGGTCGCTCGCCAGCACGATCTGATGCCCGGACTGCTGCAGCGCTTCCGTGAGCCGCAGCAATTCTGTCTGCATCTCCTTGCGATTCGTCAGGAACTGAACGTCGTCCACCAGCAGCACGTCCACGTTTTGGAAGCGGCGGCGGAAGGAATCGCCCTGCCCCGCCGCGATCGCGGCATGGAATGCTTCGACGTACTCGTCCAGGGTCAGGTATTCGATATTGAGCTGGGAGGCGATCGCCTTGGCCGCATGCCCGACGGCCATGAGGACGTGGGTTTTGCCGAGGCCGGAGCCACTATAAATGAAGAGCGGGTTATAGGCGGAGCCGGGGTTCTCGGCCACGGTGCGACCCGCTGTGACGGCCAGTCGGTTCGCCGCCCCGACCACGAACGTCTCGAATGTGAACCGGGGATTGAGCGTGCTCGTCATACCGTCGGCGCCCCCGCAGCCAGCTTCTTGAGCACGAGCTCCGAGATCCCCTTCAACGTCTCGAACACCCCTCTGCCGTGCAGCGCATCCGCCGCGAAGCTCGGCACGCCGCGGAAATTGAGCGCGTCATCCAGGTCCGCCGGGGTCAGGATCAGCTCCGCTGGCAGGTCTTGCTTGTTGTATTGCATGACGAACGGCATGGTGCGCACGTCGACGCCGTGCTCCAGCAGATTGCTCTGGAGGTTCTGGAGACTCTCGATGTTTTCGTCGAGCTGGCGTACCTGGCTGTCGCCGACGAACACGACGCCGTCGGCGCCCTGGAGCACGAGACGGCGGGTCGCGTTGTAGTAGACCTGTCCCGGGACCGTGTAGAGCTGGAAGCGCGTCGAGAATCCGGAAATCTGACCCAGGTCGATCGGGAGAAAATCGAAGAACAACGTGCGATCCGTCTGCGTGGCGAGCGAAACCATGCGGCCGCGTCGCGTCTCCGGTACGCGCCCGTACACGTAGTGAAGATTCGTCGTCTTGCCGGACCGCCCCGGTCCGTAATAGACGATCTTGCAGGTGATCTCGCGGGTCGTGAAGTTGACCAGGGACACGGGCTATCTCCCAAACAGCGTGTTGAGGCTGTCCGTCAGCTCGCGCTCGAAGTCCGCGGCCAGGACCTGCTTGGGCACGGCACCTTTGGGACTGGCTGCCTTCAAATCCCCCGCAAGTTGCTCATAGAATAACTGCACCAGGCCGAGCGATGAAACGTCGAGGTCGTAGACGGCGAGCACCGCCAGCGTGCCGCGCTCGGTGACGAAGGTCGCCAGGAAGAAGCCGGTCTTCGGGCCCTGGTGGCTGAGTGCCGCGAAGGGCGGTTGGCGCAGCTGTCGCGCCAGCTCGCTCGTGGAGGCGACGATCGCCGCGGCCAGCGCGGCGGCGGACATCACGTCGACGGCGCGCGAGAACCCCGACTGCGCCAGGACCTGTCCCGAGGGCGTGAGCACCAGCACCAAGCGCGCCGACGCCTCGCGGACGAAGTCGGTCAGCGGTTGCAGCGTCCAACTTTCGACGGCGCGCGTCTGGGGACTCATAGCCCGGCCTCGACCGCGCGGAGCAGCTCGAGCCGGACGAGCCCGATGTTCACATCCGGCTCCGCGACCGCAACCACAAGGATTCCAGCTCCCGGGACGACGAGCAACGCACCTTGCTCCGCTTGAAGATGCCAGAATGCCGCGGCGCCCGTACCGGCGGCGTCCATGGCACGCCGCAGTCGCCCGGCCAGACTGGCCGCGAGCGCAGCCACCGCAGGCCCCTTGATCCCCTCCATCAGCTGCTCGGCCACGACGATCCCGTCCTCCGCCGACACGAGCATCGCCCCGCGGACGCCGCGCACGCGTGTGATCATGTCGAGCGCCTGACTCACTGCTGCTCCAGCCAGCGGCGCGCCATCAGCGTGGCGCGCTGCGCCAGAATCGCCAGCCGGCCGAGCGGCATGCCGCGCTCCCGGACGACGAGCAGCAGCGCGCCGGACGTCGGATGGGCAAGATGCACGTTCCCCTGCTGGCCCTCCGCGGAGAGACCAGTCCACGCTCCCAGCCCGAGTAGCTTGGCGGTCCGCGCCGCCTCCTGCGACACGCCGGCCAGATAGGCGGCGACGGTGTCGGTCACATCAGTGCCGGCCCGATCCTTCAACGCTCCACCGAGCACTCTCCCGGCGCCGTCGATGAGCAGCAACCCTTCGTTCGCACCTTCGAGGCCGGCCAAGACACGGGCTTCATCGAGCCCGCTGCCTTGCGGCGCCTGGGCGGTAGATGAGGCGGCGGTAGGTGAAGCGGCGGTAGATGAGTCGGCGGCCGCGGCGGACGGTTCCGGCGGAGACGCACCCTTCCGCATCATCGCGATCGCCTGCTCGATGCTGGGATCGTCCGGCTCGACTCGCTTCGCCGCGGCAAGGTGCGCTTCCGCCTGCTCGATGTCGCCGACTTTGAAATAGAGGAAAGCGAGTCCCTTCAACGCGCCCGTATGATGGGGCGCGATACGGACCGCCATGTCCCACTCGTCGAAGGCACGTTCGTAGTCGTGCTTGTCGGTCAGAATGCGCGCGTACAGGTCATGCGCGTCGGCGAGATGCGGATGGCGCTCGAGACCGTTCATCGCCACACGCAGCGCCGCCTCGAGCTGCCCTTTGCGTCGCAACGCCTCGCCCAGCCGCAGAAACACGAGGCTTTGCGGATCCTGGGCGAGCTGGGCGGAGAGTGCGCGGATATCATCCATGAGCGAACACTCGGGCGGCCTCGCGCGCGCGGTGCACATCCGCCCGCTGCGCTTCCTCCTCGGGCGTGCGGGCCAGACGCTCCCAGTGATCCCAGCTCTGCACTGCCTCCCCGAACCGCCCCATGGAGACGAGCGCAAATCCCAGCTGGCGATGCGCCGCGGCCAGCAACGGATCCAGCCGCAGCGCGCGGCGCAGCTCCTCGGCGGCCGCGGACGCGTGCCCCTGCGCCAGATGAATCCGGCCGAGCAGCAGGTGCACGGTCGCGTCGTGCGGCTGCATGTTCCCGGCTTGCTCGGCGGCGGCGCGGGCAGCGTCGAGATCCTTGGCGAGGAGCGCCCGCTCGGCTTTCGCGGCCAGCTCGACCAGCTCGCCCGCGGCACTCGGCTGGCCGCGCTTCGCCGTCCCCGGATCCACCAGGACGATCACGCCCGCACTTTCGAGGCCGAATAGCGTTTTCGCGACTTCGAAGTCCGACCGCCCCAGCTCCGTTGCCAGGCCGCGGACCGACCGCTCGCCGTCGATGAGGGCGAGCACTTCCCACTCCGGCGGCAGGAGATCGAGCTCACCGCCGCCTCCTTCGGGCGGTGGCGCGAGCGATGGGACGACGCCGACGTGCGGAATGCGGTTCTCGATCCGCGACCACTCGTCGATGCGGCGCGCGCCCTCCATCAAGAGCGCCTCGACGGGAATCCGTACCGTGACCTCCGTGGGCACCTTGCTTTCCGACTGCTCGGCAAACGAGAAGTAGCCCTCGTTCCAGCTCATGACCTCGAAGACCACTTCCTCGATCTGGAAGCGCACCTGGCGCTCGACTTCGCCCTTCGTGATCACGCCGAGGGCCACGAGGATTTCGCCGAGCCGGCGCTTATCGCCCTGGCGTTGCTGCATGTCGCGCGCGCGTTCGAGATCGGCCTCGGTGATCTTGCCGGTGCGCAGCAGCAGTGCGCCCAGCGGATGCGGGTTGCTGCGGATCTCCGCGGACACGACCACGCCGTTGTCGAAGTAGATCGTGCCCTCGTTGTGCCGTAGCTCGGACGTCACGCGCAGCGCGCCCGTCTTCCGGCTCAAGTCCAGCAGCTGGAAGACGTCGTGAATCCCGAGCTCCTTTAGCGGTCCTTCGATCGCCATGCGCTAGGCCGCGTCCGAGGTCGAGAAAATGTGCTGCAGGTCGACGGCGGTCCGCGCGTGCATGCGCGCGCGCTGCGCGAACGGACCACCCGGATCAATGCGCGTCACGCGGTCCCAGGCATCGACCGCCTCGCCGTAGCGCTGCAGCCGCGCCAGCGTGGCCCCGAGATAAAACAGCGCGCCGGTGTGCCGGGGATCGAACTTGAGCGCGCGGCGGAATGCTTCCAGCGCCTCGGCCGGCCGCTTGTCATCCAGCAGCGCGCGGCCCAGCAGCAGCAGCGCGTCCATGTCGTAGAGGTCCTGCTCCAACATGTCGGCGAGCCGGAGGATCGCGGCGCGGGCGTTGCCGGAGCGGCGCAGCAGGTCGGCCAGCGCCAGGCCCGCTTCGTGAAAGGTTGGCAGGGCCTCGAGCGCGGCTTCAAACGCGCGCTGCGCGTCCGCCCATTCTTCATCCTGTTCGTGTAGCCGGCCGAGCTCGAGCCAGACCTGCACGAATCCCGCATCCAGATCGAGCGCCGCGCGATACGCGGCGCGCGCGCTTTGCCGGTCGCCGACCTTGAGGGCGATGTCCCCCTGCAGCTTGTGCAGGTCGGCACGCGCGGGCGCGCGCGTCTGGGCCTGGCGCAAGGCGGTGAGCGCGCCCGCGGCGTCGCCGGTGGCGGCCCGCGCGCGGGCGGCGGCGACCAACACCTCCACGTCGTCCGGCGCCGTCGCCACGAGCTCTTCGGCGAGCGGCAGCGCCTCCGCCGCCCGATGCACCGCGAGCAGGCTTTTCACTTCACCCAGGACGGCGGCCGAGTTGGCGGCATCGAGCGTGCGCGCCTCGCGGTACCGCTCCAGGGCTTCGCCGTGCAACCCACGCCGCGCATAAATGTCGCCGATCATCGTCGCGGCCTGGCCGCGATCGGCGCCGCGCTGGACGGCGCGCATCGCCTCGGCGACCGCGAGATCCATCATCCCCTTGCTGACGTAGTCGCGCGCGAGCGCGAGGGGATCGTCGGCTTTCTTGGCAAGGCCCCCAGGCGCAGCCTGCGCTGCCGTCGCCGCCGGCTCCAGCTCCTGGAAGATGTTGTCGAGCAAACGTTGATCGAACGCAAACTCGCCGCCGAGACTCTCGGCGCTGACGTCGGCCGAGATCTCGGGGACGATCCCGATCGCCACCGTCTCGTATTGCAGATCGATCGCCAGCGCGAATTTCTGCGACACGTAATACGGATCGAGCTCCAGCGCGCGCTTGGTGGCGCGCAGGGCGCCGTCGTAATCGCCAAGGTTCGAGAGGGTGAAACTCAGGTTGTAGTGCGCGCCCGCGTTGTGCGGATCGGCCTCCACGGCGCGGACGAACGCGTTGCGCGCGTCGGGAAAGCGCTTGAGCTCTACCAGGACCAACCCCACGCCATTCCATGCGGCCGCGGAGGCCGGCTGATCGGCGAGCACCTGGCGGTACGCTTCGAGCGCGAGCTGGAAGCGGCGCAGATGAGTCAGGAGCAGTGCGAGGTTGAGGCGCGCACCGACAAATTGTGGGGACAGCTGCAGCGCCTTCCGAAAGGCCTCAATCGCATCGTCGGCGTCGCTCTGGTGCGCGAGGACCACCCCGACGTTATTCCAGGCGAGCGCGTAGCGCGGATCGACCTCCGTCGCCTGCCGGTAGGAGGTCAGGGCGTCCGCCGTGCGCCCCGCCTGATGGAGCACGACACCCCGCTCGTTCCAGAGCTTCGGCGAATCGGCAGTCTCGTGGATGAGGGACTCGTACAGCTCGAGCGCGTCGGTGAAGTCACGCTTGAGGAGGTGCACCTCCGCCATCGCCTGGCGCACGAGCCGCCGATCCTCGCCGCGCTCGATCGCGAGGCGGTATTCGCGCAGGGCCTCGGTGTAGTAGCCCTTCTGCCGGAACGCGAGGCCGAGATTGTAATGCGCGAGCTCGCTGCCCTCGGCGACTTCCGGCGTGGGCTGCTCGCGCAGCCGCTGCTCGGCCGACTGGCGCTCGGCGCGATAGCGCTCCAACGACAAATTCGTCTGCGCCCGCGCGAGCGGCGGATTCAGCTGAATCGCGCGCTTGGAGGAGGCCCGCGCGTCCTGGTGCCGGCCCATGTCACCCAGGACGAACGCCATCAGATAGTGCGCGTTCGCATTGTCCGGATTGAGCGTGACCGCGCGCTCGAGCGCCGCGAGGGCCGGCTCGTTCAGCCCGCGATTGTAGTAGACCTCGCCGAGATAGAACTGCACGACGGAAGAATCCGGCTCGGCCTCGGCGGCCCGCAGGAACCACTCCGTCGCCACTTCCAACCGCCCCCGCGCCTTTTCGGCGAGCCCGAGCTGAATGATCGCGGCCACGTCGCTCGGCTTGTGGGCCAGCAGCTCCTCGAACTCGGCGACCGCGTCCTCGAAGACGCCGAGGATCGCGTAGGTACGGCCCAGCTCCCAGCGCGGGTCACGCTCGTCGGGCGCCTGCCGCAGCTTCTCCTGCAGCTCGGCGACCCGCCGGTCATAGTAGCCGGTCTTGTGATAGGCGATCTCGAGGTTGCGCTGCGCGACCTGCATGCGGGGGTCGAGCTCGAGCGCGCGCGTGAACTGCTCGATGGCCTCGGGCACGAGGCCTTTCTGGTAGTAGAGAACGCCGAGATTGTTGTGCGCGCCCGCATCGGATGGGTCGATCCGGCGGGCAAAAGACCTCAGGACGGCAACGTCACGCTCTGAGACCGTCAAGTCAGCCGAATGGCGTCGAAGATGGCCTTGAGGGACGCCAAGTCGGGCAGGAGCAGAAAGTGGCCGCGCAGCCCGTCTTGGGCCTCGATGCTGAACTCCGTTTCGACGCAAAACACGAAGTCGCGATCATGCCCAAAATTGAGGTACGTGGTCGTGAGGACGGCGGCCGACAGGTCCACCACCAGACTCGGCACCGACGGCAGCAGCAGCATCCCCATGAACTCCGACAGGGCGTTCATGTAGGCGCCCGACAGGATGTTGCCGGCTTCTTTCAGACATGACTGCTCGATCGTCTCGAACGCCTTCGTGGTGCCGAGCGGGCGCTTGAGCAGCATGTCGCACAGCTGCCGGCCGACAGGCTCCGGGAACAGCAGCAGTGTCCGTCCCGTGAGATCGCCGAGCATGTGCATGAGGACCGCGGCGACGACCTCCTGCGGATCGCCGATCAACCCCGGCACGTCCTCGAGGCGTGCGATATTGATCTCGGGGACCGAGATCATGATGCGGCGGTGCGTGAGCTGTGACAGTGCCGTCGCGGCATGGCCCGCCCCGATGTTGGCGACCTCTTTCAAAGCGTCGAGCTGCAGGGCTTTCAGATCACGGACGTCTTCCATGCCTCGCTCCCTTCACACCCTGAAGGGTGTGAAAACCTAGACCAGTCCGGCCGCATCGAGAATCAGCGCGGGCACTCCGTCGCCCATGATCGTGGCGCCGCTGAAGACCGGCAGCGTGCCCTGCGGCGCGTCGAAGGCCTTCACGACAATCTCCTGCTGGCTCAACATCCCATCCACCACAATGCCGGCGCGACGCTCTCCCATTTCCAACACGATCACCGGGCGGCGTGGAGGCGGCGCGGGGGCGCCGCCGTTCGTTCCCAACAGCTTCCGGAGATCCACCAGCGGCACGACGCGATCGCGCAGCACGATCGCATCCTTGCCTTCCATCGTCGTGAGCGGCGTCGTGCCGAACTCCACGGTCTCGGCGACGTACGTGAGCGGCAGCGCGTAGCGCTCGTGGCCGACGGCGGCGATCAGCGCGCGCACAATCGCGAGGGTGACCGGCAACCGCAGCACGAACGCGGTGCCCTTTCCCGGCTCGGTCCGGATTTCGATCGAGCCACCCAGGGCGCGGATGCGCGTCATGGCGACATCGATGCCCACGCCGCGCCCGGAGACGGCCGTCACCGACTCCGCCGTCGAGAAGCCGGGCCGCGCGATCACGCGCAGCAGCTGGTCGTCCGACAGCGACTCCACGTGCGGGCCGAGCACTCCTTCGCGCTTCGCCTTCTCCAGGATTTGCGCCCGATCGATGCCGCGCCCGTTGTCCGAGATGCTGATCGCCACGCTCGAGCGCTCGCGCACCGCCGCCAGCACGATCTCCCCCTCGGGATTCTTCTTGTGCCGTTTGCGCTCGGCGGGCGGCTCGATGCCATGGTCCACGGCATTGCGGAGCAGATGCATCAAGGGGTCGCCAAGCTCATCGAGGATCTGGCGATCGAGCTCGATTTCCTTGCCCTCGACACGAAACGCCACCTGCTTGCCGAGCTGCCGCGCCACGTCGCGCACGAGACGCGGAAAGCGATCGAACACCTGCCACACCGGCGTCATCCGCGCCTGGATGATTTCGTTCTGGAGGTCGGAGGCGAGACGCGAGACGTGGATCGCGACATCGTCGATCTCCGGATCCTTGCCCACCCAGCGTGCGGCCAGCTCGTTTAGACGGCCGCGCTCGGTGACGAGCTCGCCGATCAAGTCCATGAGGGTGTCGAGGCGCCGGAGATCGACGCGGATGTGACGACCGCGTCCTTTCTCCCCCGCACCACCGGCCGCGCTTTCGGCCGGGCTGACCTGCCCTTCGTCCGTTCCCCCGCCCAGCGACACGCCCTCGACGTCTCCCACCGATCGGACGGCGGTCTCGATGTCTGGGGCCGCCACGGCGGTGTCGAGCTCGACCACGAACCGACCATCGAAGTCATCCGACTCGAAGGCGGCGGGCGGCGGCTGCACCCGGCGCACCGTGCCCAACGCCTGCAGCTTGCGAACGACGAGCATCGCCCGGCCCCCTTTGAGGGGAGCCTCCGGTCTGATCACGACGGCGATGAGGAGCCCGGATCCTAGAGACGGAGCGGGCGCAGTAGGTCCGCCTGGGGATTCAGGCGGTTCGGGGGATGCGACGAAGTGTCGCGCGAGCGCGCTGGGTTGCGGCGCGGGTTTCGCCTGGACGGCGGCTCGATCGATGTCGGCGAGTATGGCGAGATCGGCTTCGCGCTCGCGACCGGCGACGGCGAGCCCGACCACTTTCTCCAGCGCATCGGTGGCGCGAAACAGCAGCTGAATGATGTCTTCGGCAGGTGCGTGACCGCTGCGGCGCAGGTGGTCGAGCAGGTTCTCCATGCGGTGGGCGAGATCGGCGACGCGGCCATAGCCCATCGTCGCCGCCATCCCTTTGATCGTATGCACGGCACGGAACAGGCCGCCGACCGGCTCGGCCGCCGCCGGGTTCCGCTCCCACTCGAGCAACAACTGATTGCAGGCGCTCAAGTGTTCGCGGCTTTCCGCCAGGAACAGCTCGGCGTACTGCGACAGGTCCATGGCTAGCCCAGAACGCGCTGCACGGCTTCGAGCACGCGGGAGGGCTGGAACGGCTTGACAACGAAGTCTTTGGCGCCCGCCTGAATGGCCTCGACGACCAGCGCCTGTTGCCCCATGGCGCTGCACATCAGGATCTTCGCGTCAGGATCCTGTTTGACGATCTCGCGGACGGCATCGATGCCGCCCATGTCCGGCATCACGATGTCCATCGTGACAAGGTCCGGCTTGAGCTGCCGATACTTCTCCACCGCTTGCGTGCCGGTTTCCGCCTCGCCGACGACCTCGAATCCGGCCTGTCCCAGGATGTCGCTGATCATCGTGCGCATGAAGATGGCGTCATCACAGACGAGAACCGTGTGGCTCACTGCTCGCTCCTTAGGAAGTCAGAATCGGGCCCAACAGCGCCGCGACATCGAGTACGATGAACAGGTCTCCGTTCCGCCGGCCCACCGCGCGGACCAGCGTGGGATCGACGCCCGGCAGATCGCGCCGTTCCTCCAGCGTGGTGTCGCCCGCGGCCAGCATATCGAGTACTTCGTCAACCGTAAAGCCGAGCAGCCGGTGCGAACCCTTTTCGGCCCCCCCCCCGCCCTCTGTGCTTTCCCCGTTCCGCCTCATTTCGAGGATAAGCGTCGAGCCCGCGGCGACCTCGAGAGCGGAGCTGGGAGCGCTTGCGGAAGGTGGAGGAGTGGGGGGGGTGGGGGGGGCCGGAAGACCCAAGGCACGCCACCCTTCCACGACCGTCACCAGTGTGCCGCGGACATTCACCAGCCCCGCCACGACCGGGGGCGCGCCCGGAATACGCGTCGTTGGGAGCCGCGGGAGAATCTCCCGCACTTGGTCCACCTCGGCCGCGCATGCCAGTGTGCCCACGCGGAACACGAGCAGGCGAGCGGAGACGAGGCTTCCGTCAGTCATCGGATGCGAAGAAGCCAAGATACTGCAAGGGGTTGCGCTGAGCAAGCAAATTTGCGTCCGCTGCCGCTTCCGCTAGCGCGGGACGCAAGTCAGCAGGCCATTCGGACGTCACGGCGATCGGCTCACTGGTCACCGGATGAACGAACGACAGGGCCGCCGCGTGCAGCAGCTGGCGCGGCGCGAGCGCTTCGAGACGCTCGGCTTCCATCCGCGCCGAGGGCGTCACCCGCCGGCTGCCGCCGAACGTGTACTCGCGGTCCCCGACGATCGGGCAACCCACGTGCGCCAGGTGCACGCGGATTTGATGGGTCCGGCCGGTGCCGAGGCGGACGCGGAGGAGATCGGTATGCGCGAAGCGGGCCACCACGCCCGCATGCGTCACGGCGTGCCGGCCACCCTGCGCCACGGTCATGCGCTTGCGCTCGGTGGGGTGGCGCGCGATCGGCGCTTCGATGTCGACCGCACTCTTGCGCAGGTGCCCCCACACGATCGCCGCATACACGCGCTTGACGGCGCGTCGTTCGATTGCGCCCGCGAGCCTGCGGTGCGCGAGATCGGTCTTCGCGACGACCAGCAATCCGGACGTGTCGCGATCGAGCCGGTGCACGATGCCGGGGCGGCCTTCCGTGGCACCTCGCGAAAGCTCGGTGCCCCGCCCCACCAGCACATTTACCAGCGTGTCGTCCCAATGACCGGGCCCCGGATGGACGACGAGACCGGCGGGTTTGTCGAGGACGGCGAGGTGCTCGTCTTCAAAGACGAACCGCAACTCCGCGTGCGCAGGGGCGAACGTCCGCGGCGCTTCCTTTTCCGGGAGCTCCACCGTGACCTCGATCCCGGGCTCGAGCACCGCGGATGCACGCAGCGGCTTGCCGCGCGCGGTCACGCGTTTATCGGCGATGAGGCGTCCGGCTTGTGTACGAGAGACGGCGAGCTGGTCGGCGAGGAAGCGGTCGAGGCGTTCAGTCGTGCGAACAATACAGAAGGTGATGTTCAAGGCTCGGCCGCCCGAGCCTCCTTAGCCCGCTGTTGCGCGCGGCCTTCCTGCCAGAGCGAAAGTCCGAGGGCGATGGCGCCGATCGTGATGGCCGAGTCGGCCACGTTGAACGTGGGCCAGCGCCACGCGCCGACGCCGACATCGACGAAGTCGACGACGCCCTGCGCGCTGCGAATGCGGTCGATGAGGTTGCCGACCGCGCCGCCGCAGACCAGCGCCAGCGCGAGCAGCCGGAAGCGGTCGCCGGGACGCGTGCTGCGCACGAGCGAGGCGAGCACGAACAGCGCGACGACGGCCAGCGCCATGAAGATCCAGCGCGAGTTGTCGCCCACGTGCAGGCCGAAGGCCGCCCCTTCATTGTAGACGAGCCGCAACTGGACCGTGTCGCCAATGATCGGGAGCGGCAGCCGCCGCGCCAGGAATGATTCCGCGATCAGTTTGGACACGAAATCGGAAACGACGACCGCGACCGCCGTTCCCCAAAACAGCCGGCGCTCAGCGGCGCTTACCATCTTCCTCTTTCGCCTTGCACTTGATGCAGAGTCGCGCGTGGGGGAGCGCGTCGAGGCGATCGAAACCGATCAGCTCGCCGCACTGCTCGCAGCGCCCGAACCGCTCGGGCGCGCTGTACAGCCGGCGCAGCGCCTCGTTCACGTGCCACAGGTACCGCCCTTCCTGCGACGCGAACAGAAACTGCTTCTCGCGCTCCATCGCGTCGGTGCCCTGATCGGCCATGTGGAAGGAGTAGCTCGAGAGATCCCCGTCGGACGCCTGGAGGCTCGAGTTGAACGACTCACCGTAGTGGCCCAGCTCCTTGATGACGCGGGCGCGCTCTTCGAGCAACCGCTTCTCGAGATGGGTCAGCTGCTTTTTATTGAGGCCACCACTCTTGGCCTTCACCTTCGTCGACTTAGTCGGCATTATCGGGTTCCGCCCTTTCTTCCGTCGTGACGCCGGAGCGCAATCGTCGTCTGGCGTCCTTCGATGTCTACGTCACGCTGTAAATCGGGTTCGTCGAGCACTGCTCCCAACACCATGCGGCGTGCCAATGTTTCACCTTCGACAAACCCTTGAAACGCACGAGTCGCGGCAACCACCTCTTCTGCACCGGCGATGCTCAACTCAATGCGCGTCGTATATTCGTAACCCGCATCTCTGCGCAGGCGCTGCACGCGATTCACGACCTCACGGGCCAGCCCTTCCTGGATCAGATCCTCGGTCAACGCCGGATCGAGCGCGACGACGTACGGTCCGTCGGCCTGCACGAGCCACTCGCTCGCGACTTCGCGCGTGACGGTCACATCCTCCGGTCGAACCTCAAATGCGCCGGCGTGGACCGTCGCGCCCTGCTCGAGCGCCTGCAATTGCTCCGGCACGAGCTCGGCAACCGCCACGGCCACCTGCGGTGTGTCTTTGCCGTAGCGTTTTCCGAGGGTCCGAAAGTTCGCCTTCCCGCGGAGCCGCACCAGATCGTGGTCGGACGCCACGACGTGTACCGATTTCACGTTGACTTCGGCAGCCAGAATATCTAACAGGTCTGACAAGGCCGGGCCCTGGACGGCCGCCGGCACGGCCAGCTGCATGCGGGCGAGGGGCTGCCGGACCCGCAGATTGCGCGATTCCCGGGCCGCCCGGGCGAGGGAGGCCAGCTTCCGAACCGTGTTCATGGCCGCGAGCAGCTCAGGCTCCCGATGCCCCCGGTCGACCGGGAAGGGCGCGAGGTGGGCGGAGGTTCCCGTCAGGGCCCGGTGCACCCAGTCAGAGATGAAGGGGGCGGCCGGGGCGAGGAGCCGCACGGCCGCCACGAGGGTCTCGTGCAGCGTTTCGAGCGCCACCGGGTCGGTCGCCCGATCGGGGGCCCAAAAGCGCGGCCGGTTGCGGCGGATGTACCAACGCGACAGGTCCTCGCTGACGAAGTCCATGATGGCGCGGACCCCGGCCGTCACGTCGTACGTGGACCATGCCTGCCGCACCTGCGCGACGACCTCGTCCAGCCGCGCGAGCAGCCATCGATCCGGCGACGGACGCCCGGCCGGCGGCGTGCGGTCCTCTTCCGCGGGTGGCTGCCAGTCCTGGGCGTAGCGCCGGAAGAAGTCGTAGGTGGAGCGCAAGGTGTTGAGGAAGCCGCCCGCCACATCCGGGATCTGTCGCACATCGAAGCGCTTGGGGAGCCACACCTGGCTCTGCCCGCACAAGTAGAGCCGCACGGCATCCGCGCCGTGCTCGCCGATCACGTTCCAGGGATCGACGATGTTGCCGCGGCTCTTCGACATCTTCGCGCCGTGTTCGTCGAGCAGCAGGTCGTTGACGATTACGTGCTTGTAGACGGACGAGTCGAACACCGTCACGCCGATCGCGAGCAGCGAGTAGAACCAGCCGCGCGTCTGGTCCACGCCTTCGCAGATGTAATCGGCCGGGAAGTGCTCCTTGAAGTCGGCCTCGTGCTCGAAGGGGTAGTGCCACTGGGCGTACGGCATCGACCCCGAGTCGAACCACGCATCGATCACTTCCGGGACCCGCCGCATCGTGCCGCCGCAGTCCCGACAGGCCCAGGTATACGTGTCGATGTACGGCTTGTGCGGATCGAAGTCCGACGGGAGCGCTTTGCCCCAGCGTTCCGCCAGCTCGTCGTAGGATCCGATCACGTCGCGGTGCTCGCGCTCGACGTCGCACTCCCACACGTTGAGCGGTGTGCCCCAGTAGCGGTCGCGCGACAACGCCCAATCGATGTTGTTCTCGAGCCACTCGCCGAAGCGGCCCGCGCCGGTCTCCGGCGGATGCCAGTCGACTTCGCGATTCACTTCGAGCATCCGCGCCTTGGCCGCGGTCGTGCGCACGAACCACGAGCTCCGGGCGTAGTAGATGAGCGGCGAGTCGCAGCGCCAACAGAACGGATACGAGTGCGTGTAGGGCCGAGTCTCGAGCCAGCGCCCGACCTGTTTCAGCCGCTCGATGATGATGCGATTCGTTTCCTTGTCGGTAACGAGCTTGCCCTCGATCTCCGGCCAGTTCGTCCCGGTGAACGTCCCGTCGGCCGCCACGGGATTGATGAACACGAGGCCGTACTGTTGGGCGGCGGCGTAGTCATCCGCGCCGAACGCGGGGGCCATATGGACGAGCCCCGTGCCCTCGTCGGCCGTGACGAACGCGCCCGCCACCACGACCGCCCGCTGGCCGCGGCGATCCGCGGGCAGCGGCACCTCGTCGAGCGGCCGGAGGTATTTCCGGCCGACCAGATCGCGGCCGGGATACGTCGCCACGCGGGACGCGGTGGCGAGCGGCTTGCCGTGCACGTGCACGTCGCCGGCGCGCTGGACCGCAGCGATATAGCGCACCCCCTCCACTTCCCACTCGCCGTACTCGAGATCGGGATGGACGGCGACGGCGACGTTCGACAGCAGCGTCCACGGCGTCGTGGTCCAGATGACGAGCTGGCGTGCGCGGTCCTCGGCGAGTGGGAACGTCACGTAGACGGAGTTCGTCTGCACCGTGTCGTAGCCTTGCGCGACTTCGTGCGAGGACAGCGCCGTCCCGCACCGCGGGCAATACGGCAGCACTTTGTGCCCGCGGTACAGCAGCGCCTTCTCGTGCAGCCGCTGCAGCAGCCACCACACCGTCTCGATGTAGTCGTTGCTGTACGTGATGTAGGGGTGATCGTAGTCGAGCCAGTAGGCGATCCGATCGGACAACGCCTCCCAATCGGCCTTGTACTTGAAGACGCTTTCCCGGCAGAGCCGATTGAACTTCTCGACCCCGAACGCCTCGATGTCCTTCTTGCCGCTGATGTTCAGCATTTTTTCGACTTCGATTTCGACGGGCAGGCCGTGCGTATCCCAACCCGCGATGCGCGTGACGCGCTGGCCGAGCATCGTGTGGTAGCGGCAGATCAGATCCTTGAGCGTTCGCGAAAAGACGTGATGAATGCCCGGCTGGCCGTTCGCGGTCGGCGGCCCCTCGAAGAAGACGAACGGGGGCCCATACCGGGTGGCGTCGCTCACGCGCGCGAACAGGCGCTCGTGCTTCCAGGTCGCGAGCAGCTGCTTCTCGAGCGCGTCGAGCCCTTGCGTCAAATCGGAAGACGGATATGCCATCGGCTAGAGCTGCTCCAGAACGCCGCGCACGAGCGTGGCGAGCTTGGGTTCCGCGGCGCGGGCCACGGCGATGATCGCCTCGACCGACGTCGGCTCGAGCGCGTCCGGCAAGCAATTATCGGTAATGATCGACAGGCCGAGCACGCGCATGCCTTGATGCACGGCGGTGATCACCTCGGGCACGGTACTCATGCCCACGACATCGGCACCCAGCGCGCGCAACATGCGGTACTCCGCGCGGGTTTCGAGATTCGGGCCCGGGACGGCGACGTACACGCCCTCGCGCAGCACGATCTGGTGTTCGAGCGCAACGTGGTGCGCCAGCTTCCGCAGCGCCGGATCGTAGGCGGTCGACATGTCGGGAAAGCGCGGGCCCTCGGCATCGACATTCGGACCGACCAGCGGGTTGTCGCCGAGCAGGTTGATGTGGTCGGAAATGAGCACGAGATCCCCGGTCGCCCACAGCGGATGCATGCCGCCCGAAACGTTGGACACGATCAGCGTTTTGGCGCCGAGCGTCCGCAGCACGCGCACGGGAAAGGCGACCTGCTGCAGGGTGTACCCCTCGTAGCGATGGAAGCGCCCTTGCATGATCGCGACGCGGCGTTTGCCGATCGTCCCGAACAACAACCGCCCGGCGTGCGTCTCGACCGTGGGCGCCCTAAATCCGGGAATCTCGGGATACGGGATCGTCGCCTCGGTGTGCAGTTCATCGGCGAGCGCACCGAGGCCCGTGCCGAGGATCACCGCGACCTCCGGAACGATCGCGGTCCGCGACTGGACGGCGCGGACCGCATCGGCAACGGCAACCGCGGTCACTTTTGGCCGTCGAGTGCCCGAAGCTCGGCGAGCTGGCGCTCGAGGAGCGCGCGAAAACCGCCGACGTATTGTTGAAACTGGCGCTCGGTCTCGGCCATCCGCGCCTTGACCGTACTCTCCAAGCTCTTGGCTTCGTCGAGCAGCCGCTTCGCCTGCGCCTCCGCCTCGCGCACGATCACCTGCCCCTCACGCTCGGCGGCGGTGCGCGTCTCCTGGCGCAGCTGCTGCGCGGCCACCAGCGCCTCGTTCATCGCCTTTTCGCGCTCCCGGAACACGCGCAGGTGCTCGGTCAGCGCGTGGACGCGCTCCTCGAGCACCTGGCGCTCACGGTTGGCGCGCTCCAGCACATCGGCGACGCGCATGCGGAAATCCTCGACGCCCGCCGTGTCATAGCCGCGCAGGCTCTTGCGGATGTCGAGCGGCGTCAGGGTAAACGCGGGATCCGTCATGTCCTCGGACCGAACAGGACTGTACCCAATCGGATCACCGTTGCTCCCTCTAGGGCCGCTGAAGCGTAGTCGCCGGACATCCCCATCGAGAGGGTCGGCAGCCATACTCCTTCCTCCTCCTTGATCCTATCGCGCAGGACGCGCAGCCCCCGGAACGTCCGGCGCTGCACGTCCACGTCATCCGTAAACGGCGCCATCGTCATCAAGCCTTCCAATCGCAGATGCTCGAACGCGGCGACCTGTCGCGCCAGGCCCAGCGCTGCTTCCACGGTGCAGCCGCTTTTTTGCGACTCGCGCGCGACGTTCACTTGCAACAGCACCCGCAGCGGCGCTTGTGCTCTGCGCTCCAACTCCGTCGCCAACTCGATTGAATCAACGGAGTGCACGAGCTCGAATCGACCGGGCACGACTTTGGCCTTATTGCGCTGGAGATGGCCGATGAGATGCCACCGAATCCCCAGCTCCCGACTCCCATCTCCTAACTCCTCTTGCTTTTGCACCGCTTCCTGGACGCGGTTTTCGCCGATATCGGCGAGCCCCGCGTCGCGTGCCGCCCGGACCGCGTCCGTCCCGAACCCCTTGGTCACCGCGACGATCGTGACGGGCTGCGGCGCGAGTCGCGCAATCTCGGCCCTCACCTGCGCCAAACGCTCTGGCAGGGCCTCGAAAGCCATAGCCTTTGAATATAAGGGGGACGGACACCTAGCGGCTAAAGAGGCTCTGAACTCCTTGCGTTTCCACGCGGTGGATGATGTCGGCGAGCGCCTGGCTCGGATTCAAATGGTAGGCACGGCGCAGGTAGTCCAGGGTGTGGCGCTGGTCGCCTCGCACCGCCGCGGCATTCCCGAGCTCCAAAAACGGCGTCGCAAAGGACGTCGCGACCTGTTCCGCCGCCGGCTCGAGCTCGAGTGAATCAGTACGAAAGAGCCGGCCCCACGTGAACACCGAGTCCACGAGCATGCGCGTGCGTGCCGTGTCCACCAGCGGGCCTTGAATGCCGCGCACGAAGCGGCGCGTCGAGTCGGCACGCGGATCGACTTTGAAGACGAGTCCCTGGAACAACAGGTCAGGATCGAGCCCGAGCCAGGAGCCACGTCCCGACGACACGCCGAACGTGACGGGTCGCGTGGGGAGATAGGTGGCGAGCGTGAACAGGATCACCTGATCGGCCGTCAGCAGGCGCTTTCCCTTGCGGAACACCAGCTCCACACCACCCGCGCGGAACGCCCCGTCCTGTCCGAGCTCCATCGGCTGCATTTCGTCGATGTCGCGCTCCGTCAGCTGCAGCACCGGACCTGGCGGAGGCTGAGGGGGGCGCGACGCGAGTGCCCGGTACGCGGCCGGTGCGTGCGCCGCATCGAACGGTCGCGCGGGCCGCGCGGCCAGCTGGCGCAGGTACCAATCGAGATTGGCGAGTGAAAGGTTTATCTGCGTGACGTCCTGACGGATGCCTTCGACCTCCTGGAGATACCACACCGGGAAGGTGTCGTTGTCGCCGAATCCGAACAGCACACCGTACGGCTCGACCGATTGCAGCATGTTGTAGGCAAAGTCGCGCGCGATGGTCGCGTCCGGCCTGTGCCGGCGCGAGGCAGCGGTGAAGTTGGCACCCACGGGCAGCAGCGTGATGAGTGACGCCAGCGCGATACTCACGCGCGTGACTGCGACGCGGCCCAGTTCGGACAACCGCCGCACGAGGCGCACGAGCCCGAACGCGGCGAACATTCCCCAGACCTGGAAGCTCACCACGAAGAAGTAGTCGCGCTCGCGCACTTCGTGCTGTTCGATGGTCGGGTATCGGTCCCAGAACATCGAGTACCCGGCCTTGAAATTCATGTAAATGACGAGACCGATGCCGGTGACGAGCCACAGCGCGCCAAGCAGGTACGCAAATCCCACATCGCGGCGGCGCGCGAATTCGAATCCCAAACTCCCCAGCGTGAAAAACCCGAGCGCGACGATGACCATCGCACCGAACGGCAACCCGCGCGCCCACTGCCAGGAGCAGTATTGGAAGTAATTGAGGAACTGCTGTCCGAAGACGATCAGCGTGCGGGGAGCCCCTGGTACCATGGGGTTGTCCAGCAGGCCGCGGCTGCCGAACTGCTCGCGCCGGATCACGGCCAACAGGCTGCTCCAGTGGTCGGGCTGCGCCTCGTTGAGGATCGGGTGCAGGCCGGAGCGGATATAGAGGAAGGTGTAGATGGAGATCCCAACGGCGGCCACCCCGATCGCCAGGATGGGGAACGCCCACGAGCCACTTCGCATGCAGAACACCACCGCGGCAAGCAGCAGCAAGCCGCCCAGCAGGAGCAGTTTCCCGCTCCCCAGGCCCACCGCGACCAGCACGATCCACAGCGCGCTGAGCGCACCCCACTCCGCCCACTCCATCCGGCGCTCGGCGGGATCGGCCGCGGGCGACGCGCGCAGCGTGTGCAGCATGAACACCGACAGGGCGGGCCCGACGAGCAACGCGAGCAGGTGATTGCCGATCGAGAGCGCGGCAAGGTAGACGATCAGCAGCAGGATGTGCGGCGCGCGCGCCGTGCCACGGAGGTCGCGCCACCGGACGGCGAGCCAGGAGACGGCGGCGATGCTGAACGTCGCCACCGCGTAGACCTCCGTCTCGTTGCTGTTCTGCCAGTGTGTAAACGGAAACGCGGACAGGATCGCTGCCGCAACGGCACCGCCGATGCGCAGCCAGCTGACCTCGCCGACCAGCAGCCGGTGCGCCACCAGAAAGAGACAGCCGGCTCCGGACGCGGAGAAGCAGGCGCTCATCAGATTGGTCCGCCAGGCGTACCCGCCAATCCTGAGGAAGCCGGCCCAAACATGGCCCATGAGGACGAACAGCGGTGTGCCTGGCGGATGGGGGACGCCGAGCACCTTTGCGGCGGTGATGAATTCGCCCGCGTCCCACAGCGTGACGGTGGGCGCCAGCGTGATCACATACCCGATGAGCACCAGGAGGGCGACCGCGGCCGCCTCCCGGTAGGGGGGCTTAGGTGGCAGGCTGCGTCACGCGCTCGCCGCCTTCCAAGTGCGAGACGGCGCCCGAGAGCAGATCGCGCACCTGCTGCGGCGTGAGATGCCGATAGAGGAGGCCGTGACTCGCGACCGAAATCGTCGAGGTCTCTTCGGATACGACCAGGACTGTCGCATCGGTCTCCTCGGACAGACCGAGTGCCGCGCGATGCCTGGTGCCGAGCGATTTGTCGGCGACCTTGAACTGCGTGAGCGGCAGCACGCACCCCGCGCCGATGATCTGGTCCCCGCGAATCAGGATTGCGCCGTCGTGCAGCGGTGAATAGGGCGTGAAGATCGTCGTCAGCAGGTCGGCCGATACCTTCGCTTCCATCGGCACGCCGGTGGTGATGAATTCCTCGAGCCCGATATCGCCTTCGACGGCGATGATCGCGCCGGTGCTCGCGCGCGACAGGCGATCGAGCGCCTCCGCAATCTCTTCCGCCACCGATTGCCGGTCGCCGCGGGAAAACGCGCGCATGAAGCGCGATTGACCCAGGCGGGCAAGCGCGTTGCGCAGCTCCGGCTGGAACACGACGACCGCCGCAAACGCGCCGTACGTGAAGATGACACCCAGCAGCGTGCTGATCATCGTGAACTTGGCGAACACGGCCACGAAGTAGGTCAACGACAGAATCACCAGGCCGATCACGATCTGCAGGGCGCGGGTGCCGACGAGGAATAGCAGGAACTTGTAGATGACGAACGACACCAGCAGGATCTCGAACAGATCCGGCCACAGCCGCGGGGACAGGAACTTAAAGGCGTCTACGTTCACGGTGGATTGGTCGTAGCGCTCGCCAGTGCAAGGGCTTCGCGTGTCAATGCGACGTCGTGAACCCGGAACAGCCGCGCGCCCCGCTCCCAGGCGAGGGCACAGCCAACGGCCGTGGCGCGATCGCGGTCCTCCACGGGTCGCCCCGTCGCGGCACCCAAAAACCGCTTCCGCGACAGGCCGACGGCTACAGGATAGCCCAGCGCGACGATCGTTGCCAGTTCGTCGAGCAGGCGAAGGTTCTGCGTCGCCGTCTTGGCGAACCCAAACCCCGGGTCCAGGACGATTCGCTCCCGGGCGACTCCGGCTCGCTCCGCCCGCTCCGCAGTCGCTCCCAGCTCGGCGGCGACCTCGGCGGCGACGTGGCCGTACATGGCCAGGTCGTCCATCGTATCCGGCGTGCCGCGCATG
>Ga0209375_1000786_pt1 | contig 25880 bp, 18 predicted proteins | sample GraSoiAngelo_131_FD_185888 | JGI IMG/M metagenome (GOLD analysis project Ga0209375, IMG submission 185888) | Grasslands soil microbial communities from the Angelo Coastal Reserve, California, USA - 14_0929_02_30cm (SPAdes) (version 2) | ecosystem: Environmental > Terrestrial > Soil > Grasslands ... | reverse complement strand
GAAGAAAACGGCCGCCGGTCTCGCTGAAGCTCAACTTGACGTCGCACGCAGATATGGATTCTCCAGTTGGCGCGCGCTCAAAACCTACGTCGACGCGTTGCACAGCTTTGACGCTCAGATCATCCAGGCGGTGCGCCAGGGAGATTTGCCCACAATTCGCCGGATTCTCGACCGCTATCCCGAGCTGGCCAACGCGAGCACCGATCTTCAGCAGCGCGAACGCCCCAGCGACACTTTCGCGATGCACCTGACTCACCTGGCGGTTGCTGAAAACCAGAGCGACGTTCTGCGCCTTCTTATCGAGCGCGGAGCCGACGTAAACGCCCGTAATACGGATGGCCGTCTACCGCTACACGATTGTTTCGAGCTGGGACGCGATCACCTCGTTCAGATCGTGCTCGACGCCGGAGCCCGGTCCGACGTCTGCGCTGCCGCCGCTTATGGAATGCACGATCGTCTGCGGGAAATTCTGCAGAACGATTCGCGTCAGGCCAACGACCTCTCTACGGGTGAGTCGCCGCTCGGCTGGTCCATCTATGGCCAGCAGACCGAGTCCGCGCTGATCCTGTTTCAATACGGCGCCCTCGCCGACCGGCCAGCTTATGACGAACGCGCGTGGCGACCGGCGGCTATGGTCGCAGGCGCGGCCATGGCCCACATCCTGCTCCAGCACAGGGCCAACCCGGACTGGCACGACGCGAACGGTGACACACCGCTCCATCGCGTCCTCAAAAGCCGCATCGTTCTTGATCCAACGGAGTTTGTGAAAGTCCTGCTCACCGCGGGCGCTGATGCGAGCATTCGCAATGCTGAGGGCCGCACCGCGCTCGACGAAGCTCTCCTTCAGCAGGGCAAGAACGCAGAGACTTACTTCCCCATGCGAACGATTGGTCCGAAGAAGTTGGAGCAAACCATAGAGATTCTTCGCTCACGGCTGGCACAAACATCCTGAACGCCTTGCAGTAATTGCGTCACGCTCAATGCTGGAAGCTAATAGGAGTTCTTAGCGGATGGTCGGCAACGCTTCCCTAATAGGCGTTACGGAAGGCTTAACCGTCACTCGGGCATAATCGCTCTGTCTGAACGACTCGCGAACACTGGGCGACTTGATTGACTCGCGCTGGTGGCCGTCGTAGCCTGCCATGTAGCAAATCCTCACTGGTGGAGCCCATTTGGCTTATGCGTCGCTGGTCAGCGCTGCCCCGACCATTCCTCGCCACGCTTGCTGGCGTGTTTGCCTTAGGCGCGATCCTTTACGGGTCTCTCTGGATGTACGCTGTCCGTTATCCGGGTCCGCTTGTAGAGCTCGGCTTCAATCAGCTCCACAACCCAAACTATGACGCGAGAACGCACTCGCTGTTGGTTGACGATGTGATAGAGGGAAGCCCAGCGAAGCAAGCTGGACTGCGCGCTGGCGACCGCATAACTGCGGTCAATGGGCGTGCCTTGGGCACCGAGATTGGATTCGACGACTCCTACGTCCGCGGCCATCCGGGCGACGCTGTGGCCTTAACAATAGAACGACCAGGTGAGCCCGATCCGCTAGTTCTGCATGCAGTCTTTCGGGCAAAGAGATGGCCAAACAGAGCAAGCGAAGGCCTCGCCAGGTCTTCCGCGTTGCAAGTCATCGGATTGTTTCCGGTTCCGTTTCTTCTGGTCGGATTCGCCGTCCTGTTCTTGAGGTTGGAAGAGCCAACGGCGTGGCTCCTGGCATTGTTGTTCTGTGCCTTCATCGCCGCTCCAGATCTTGTGATTCCCTCGGGAGTTTCTCCTGCCCTCGTGGCATTCGTGCTGGCATTCTGTGCGATTTTTTTGGGGATGCTGGGTCCGCTCTTCTATCTGTTTTTCGCGGTGTTTCCTACGCAGTCTCCGTTGGATCGGCGTTTCCCATGGTTGAAATGGCTGGCTCTGGCCTTTGGAGTATCTATTGCCCTTCCAGGGTTGCGGGCCGGGCATCCAAGCCTCCCGCGATTGGCGGTTGATGCGGTGGGCACACGCAACGCTGACTTGATCCTCTCATCCGTTCTGTATGGCTTATTTGCTTTGGGCGTCCTCTCCTTGGCACAAAATTCGTTCATAGCTGCAGTCCCTTCGGAAGCGCGGCGCAAATCGCGAGTGATTCTGTGGGGAACAATTGCCGGCGTCTTGCCGATCGTTCTCGAGCGCGTAGCGGTGGACTTCGCAGGATATCGTCCTTCTTTTTGGTTCGACACAGCGCTGATTCTGGTGTTGTCCTTGTATCCCCTGTCGTTCGCTTATGCCGTAGTGAAACACCGGGTCATGGACATTCCCGTGCTGCTGCGACGCAGCGCAAGGTACGTGCTGGTGCAGCGCGGCTTCACGATTCTGCTCCTGACCCTTTGGCTCGCCGCTATTAGACTCTTCACTTACGCTGTTTCGGGCTTGGTAGGGACATTCTCGAATACGGTGCTTGGCCTCGGCCTTGTATTTGGGGTCGGATTGGTGTGGATTTCCGCGCCACTGGTTAAGCGAGGAACAGCGCGCATCGATCGCGCCTTTTTCCGTAGCGCGTATGACGCGCGTGTCATCCTGCAAGATCTGGCGGAGAAAACACGTACGGTTAGCGACCGCCGCGAGCTCGCGATGCTGCTCGAAAAACACATCAAGGGTGCTCTGCATCCGAAATCGTTTGTTTGTTACCTGCAAGCCGAAGATGGAAACCTTGCCGCGGAATCCGAACCAGTGCCCCGGGAGTTAGAAGCAATTCCGGCCGCGCTACCTCGGCCAAAGTTCCCTTTCCGCTTCGGCGCAGTCTTCGTTCCCCGGGAGTCGGACACCATTCCAGCAACGCTGCCGCTGCTCAGGGAGGTCGCACAGCGCGGAAAGGCCTGGGACGTCCCGCAAAGTCACGAGGCGGCCGGCGATCTGGGGTCGCTTGCGCCGGAATGCCTGGTGCCTATCCTTGGGCGCAACAGCGGATTGATGGGCTTGCTGGTGCTTGGCCAGCGGCTTTCGGAGGAACCTTACTCCGGCGAGGACAAGCATTTGCTTGATTCCGTGGCGGCCCAGGCGGGAATCACTCTAGAGAACATACGCCTTGCCGAAAAGATGGCGGATCGGATGGAAGCGGATCGCCGCGTGGCCCGTGAAATGGAGATTGCCCGGGAGGTGCAAGCGCGGCTCTTTCCGCAAAAGTTACCGGCGATGAAGACGCTTGAGTATACCGGCGGCTGCATCCCAGCTCGGGCAGTGGGTGGGGACTACTACGATTTTGTGGAGCTCCGCGAAGGCCACCTGGCACTGGTATTGGCTGATATCGCGGGCAAAGGAGTGTCGGGCGCCCTGCTGATGGCCAATCTTCAAGCCAACTTACGTAGTCAGTGCGCCATGGCGGTCGACGACCTGGGGCGCGCCCTCTCCTCCGTAAACCACTCGTTCTGCAAAAACACTGGGGACGCAGGTTACGCGACTCTCTTTTTTGCAGACTACGATGACACCAGCCGCAGACTCCGCTACGCGAATTGTGGACATCTTCCGCCACTACTACTGTGTGGCGGCGGAGGCGCGAAAGATCAGGCTTCGCGAAAAGGGGAAGTGCAGCGCTTGGATGCCACCAGCATGGTCGTGGGGCTGTTTAGCGACTGGCAATGTGAAGTTGCGGAAGTGAGGCTAGCGCCGGGAGACACGCTGGTACTGTACACCGACGGAATAACGGAGGCCCGGAGCGCCGATGGCGAAGAGTTCGGCGAGTCCCGCTTAGTCGACACCCTTCGCTGTTATTGTCATCTTCCGGTGGGTCCACTGCTCCAAGCAGTCGTTGGGGCAGTCCGCCAATTCAGCGCCGGAGAACAACAGGATGACATCACCATGGTGATTGCGCGGTCACTCGCCTAGTCTCGGGCAATCCTCGGGTCCGTTGGGTTCGGTTCATGCACTCTGTGAGGAGCATTTGTCACGATCAACTCGGTTTCGTCAATCGCATAGCTAGTCGATGTGAATCTTTGAAAGGAGAAAATTGATGCGTGCCGCCGTGCTGCACGCGCTGGGCAAAGCGCCGCGCTTCGAGGAATTTCCAGAGCCGACTCCGGGTGAAGGAGAGGTGTCGTGCGTGTGCATGAGACCCGTAGGAATCCTCTCCCTTCAGGGACCTTCAGGGAGGGGAGGAGGTCAATGGCAGTACTGGCGTTTGTGCCGGGTATGACCACATCATCGGCTACTTAGGAGCCTTCACCGCGGTGAACAACGAAGGCAACGCATACAAGAGCAACCAAGCGCGCCAGCCGAACCCGGTTAGACAATTGACCCAAGTGATCCGTTCCCCGGCCAGGAAGAACACTACCAGCATCACGAATATTCCATGAGTCAAGATCCGATAGGCGCGGTAGGTGGCGTCGTCAGCTTGTCTGCTTATTTTGCCGTGAGCCGCCACCATCACCAGAAAAACCATCGCCGCGAGTACAAAGGCCAAAACAACGTCCGCGATACCCCACCATTTCGGGAAAGCCCCGGTATTCTTGGACAATCCTGCGACCACGGGAAACACCGTGGATACGCAAAAGATGGCCGCTGTCGCAACAGCCAGCGGACGACTCCAACGTGGCACAGGCTGTGTCCCAAGAACCGCGGCATCGGGGATAGTTCGCTGTTGGGTTGGCCCACTCGACATAGCGTAAAGGAGGTGTCAAGAAAAGTATTTCAAGGGGTACGTCGCCCATACGGAGACATTGTAGGCCCTGAGCAGCAATCAGCGATAGCCGTTGTGTTCTTTGCCGCCATCAGTACGCAGCGGGCGCGGCTGGTGCCGGAGGGATGGTCGGCTACCGAAAGCTATCCGGCTTCGCTCCAGCGATTGGTTGTGACTTACGGGGGTCTTGTGTGGCATCCACGTACTCGGTCGAAGATGGACCGAACCCAGTAATCTGAACAACAACAGGTTCGTCACCGGTCTCTGCGAAGTGATTCCGAGATGGCGGTTCGGTGTAGAAACTGCCCGGTGGCAGAGCCTTCAGTTTCGCCTCGTCAAACTTGTCACCGTAGCCGATATGCCACGTGCCGGAGATTACGGTCGCAACCCTGTCGTCACGATGGGAGTGGGCAGCGATGCGCGTATGTGCCGGGACGCGAAGCATGATGGTATATACGCCCGCTTGGTCTGGATTGCCCTTCAGAACAACGGTCTGGATTCCGCCTACGCCTGAGCTTCCCGTGCCCGGATTGCCCACTTGCGGGAACTTGTATTCTGTAGGAGTGAGTCGTTCTTCGTTTGCGCCGCCGTCAGCACTGCTTGCAACTGGATGAGCAACCAGCGGACCATCAAGGAATTTACGAATCAACGCGACCGTGTAAGCTGGCCGTTCTTCCATCAGCCAATGTCCTGAGCCCGCCACGACCTCCTCCTGCACGTTAGTCGCTACATGACGCATGATCACAGCCTGCATGGGACCGAAGGACTTCTCTCCCCCTACCGCCATCACCGGCATCGTTAGCTTCGTTTGTTCGAAAACTTTGTTGTCTTGGGCATCCTCGGCGAACGCAGCAAACTGAGCGAAGCCGGCCCGCATTCCGCCTGGTTGCGCGTAAGTGGCGGCAAAGAAATTTCTGGTAGCCTCATCTGGCTTACCCGGATCGCCGGTAAAGTCATTCCATATCCTGTCAAAGTAGATACGCTCCCGGCCTGCCACCAGCCGTTCCGCATCCGCTCCATGGAAGTTGAAGTGCCAAACCCCGGGATTTAGGAGAATCTGGTTCCAGGGATCAATCCCAGGGATTGGAGCGTCCATAACAACCAACCTCTCAACCTTGTCGGGGTACATCGCGGCGTAGGCGTATGCGACCATATTGCCGATGTCGTGAGCAACAACAAATGTCTTGTCGTATCCCAACGAGGTCACAACGGCGCGCATGTCCTTTGCCTGAGTTTTCTTCTCGTAGCCGTCGGCAGGCTTGGAGGAGCGCCCAATACCACGGAGATCCGGCACCACTACCGTATGGTCCTTCATGAGATCTGCGGCCAGAGGAGCCCACGAATCGCTAGTTTCTGCGTACCCATGGATAAGGAGCACCACAGGCCCGCTTCCTCCCCAACGCACAAAAATGTCTGCCCCTTCCGGGCTGTGTATGGTTCTTTGTTGAAAACTAGAGGGCAAGGAAGGGGGAGTTTGGCTTGAAACTGTTGTCACTGCAAAAAGGCCTACGGCGAGGAAACGTAGAATCATCGATATCTCCATACACGAAAACAATCGGTTTGTTCGGAAATTATACGAATTGAACTGCATTTGGCATTTAAGGATTGTAGACCACAGTGGCATTTTCTCCGAATTTGTGACTGTGCCGAGCGATTCAGATCAGAGCCTCTCGACTCAAACCGATCAGTAACGGGAAGTCTTAGTGTTGTATCAATCATCCGCGCTTTGATGCCCCCAATACCAACCCAGACACCGCTAACTTCGGCCGCGTCACTCCGGCTCAGGTGAACAATGCGCGGCTGATCGAGCTAGGAGCCCGGCTGACGTTTTAGGGCCGAATACGGTTGTTGAACTGCACTGGAGAGTATTTAAGGTCTTAGGGCACCACTGAGAGGAAGAGAAAAACAGCGAATATGATGAGGTGGACAATCCCCTGAAGCACGGTAGTGCGCCCTGTCCCAATAGTCAGAAGACTAACAATGAGCGTCAGGGCGAGCAGCAATTCTTCTTTGGCGCTCAGGCCAAGCGTTAAGGGTTCGTTGAGAAGAATCGACACGCCGGCAACAGCCGGGATGGTCAGCCCAATGGTGGCCAAGACCGAACCCAGGGCGAGATTCATACTGGTTTGTAGGCGATTTGCATTTGCCGCGCGATACGACGCAAGTCCTTCGGGCATGAGAACCAGCCCCGCGATAACAATGCCCACAACACTTCTTGGCGCACCAACTGTTGCGATGACGCGCTCAAGAGTCGGCGTGAGCATCTTGGCCAGGCCCACAACTAAAACTAGTGACACCAAAAGTAAAACCGAACTGATGAGGGCAGCCTGGTTGGATGGCGGCAGAGCATGCGCTTCTCCTTCACCCTCTTCGGGCAGGAAATAATCGCGATGGCGAACAGTCTGCACAAATAGGAATGAACCATAAAGAATCAACGAAATTATGGCGGCAAAGGCGAGTTGCGAGGAGCTGAAGGTCGGCCCGATTGTAGTGGAAGTGACATTCGGGAAAACCATGGTCAGCGTTGTCAGCGGGATTAACACAGACAGCGCGGCTTGCGCGCCTTGAAGGTGAAAGACCTGTTCATGATGGCGCAAGCCACCGGCGAGGAGGCATAGGCCGACGATACCGTTACAAACAATCATGACAGCGGCAAAGACCGTGTCGCGTGCCAGCCCTGTGGTGTCGGCCCTGCCCGCGATCATCATGGAAACGATGAGCGCCACCTCGATAACGGTGACGGCCACGGCTAGCACGAGCGATCCAAATGGCTCACCAACACGGTGGGCCACGACTTCCGCATGGTAGACCGCGGCAAAAACGGTGCCGACCAGAGCGAGACCTTCAGCGGCGGTTATTAGAAAGCCGGGGCCGAGGATTGTGTGGACACTTATGATGACAAGCGCCAAGACCTGCCAAGTCCACCCCCACCACGGCATTCTTGTTGACGTTGCGGATGCCAACCGTAAAGCCCCTCAAGTTTGATGCGCGAAGGTTAACATATCGATGGCTCGCCGCTTAACCTGGGCCGATGAGCGATTTCCTATTTCCGTGTTCTGCATCAGGCAAGGTCGCTGCCATCGTCTGGCAATGCCGCTGCTCCGGTTGCCACTAGTTGTGTGTCAAAGGGATTGTGGGCTTGGAACGTTGGGAGCGTCAGTCTGACATTTTATTCGCTGCGCAGGGCCTGCATCGGATCTACGCTGGCGGCACGGCGCGCGGGAATGATTGTCGCGATTAGCGCGGCCAGCCCAAGCAGCAAAGCGGCACCTGACAGCATCAGTGGGTCCCACGGTCTCACTCCGAAAAGCTGGCTGGTGATCAGATGCCCTGCGCCGAATGCCCCCGGAATCCCCACCGCCAGCCCTATGCCCATTTGCGAGAAGGCTCCGCGTAGCACCATGGCCACCACCGAGCCGCGGTTCGCGCCCAGGGCCATGCGCACGCCGATCTCGCTCGTCCGCTGCTCCACACCATACGCCGTCACGCCATAGAGGCCCACAGCGGCCAGCACTAGCCCGACGGCTCCAAACAGCGAGGTCAGGCTGGCAATCATGTTTTGCTGGGCAAAATCGGCGTGAATGACCTCCGAATATGACTGAACGCCGTAAATCACGAGGTTCGGATCGACATGCGCCAGCGCCCTCGTCGCCTGCGCCTTCAGCCGCGGCGGATTCCCCGGGGCCCAGATCACGACGTTGTACAGGTAATGCGATGATACTTCGCGCTCTTCCGATTCTGGATCATCGAATTGCGTGCTCTGTGCTTCCGGGAGCCAATACACCGGCTTGAGACCATCCGCGAAGTCTACATCGGAGGCGACGCCGACAATCTCGTACATCCCCGCGTTTTTCTCGGGAGCAGGGCCGAAGTGCCGCCCGATGGGGCTCTCGCTGCCAAAGAACCTCTTCGCGAACGCCTCGCTGACGACGGCCACCGGCCGCGTATCAGCGCCGTCCTCGTCGGTGATGGGCCGTCCCATCACGATTTTGGCCCCGAGAGTCTCGAAGAATCCCGGCGTCACGCGGGTCCAACCGGATGAGCCATCGTCTTCGGGTTTACCTTCAATCCGGATGTGATGAGGCCACACCCAACCGGTCAGCGGCGCCTCGAGTACGCCGCCCGCCATACGCACGCCGGGGATGGACCGCAGTTGGTCCTCGATTTCGCGAAAGAGCGGCACCAGTTGTTCCTGCTTGTAGCTCGAAATTCTCGGATCGATCGAGACCAAATACCGGCCGCTCGTATCGAATCCGAAGTTCTGGTGCTCCCGATTGCGCAAGCTCTGGCCCAGCATCGCCGCCGCGCTCAGCAGTACGAGCGATACAGCCGCCTGCACGATCACTAGCGTGCTCTGCGCCGCAGCCGTTCCCAAAGCGCCGCGCCTGCCGGGCACTGGGCGATTCGCCCCGCGCAGCGCTTCGATCGGCTCGGTCCGCGAGGCCATCCATGCGGGGGCAATTCCGAAGACCACTCCGGTGATCACCGAAATTCCCAGGGCGAAGAGCAGCACCGGAGCTGAGGGCGCGGGGTTCACGGGCACCCAGGTGTCCGGCCTCGAGATAGCAAGGCGGAGGATGAGCCTTGCGCCCGCATAGGCGACGGCGATGCCCGCACCGGCGCCGAACACGCTTAGCGTGAGGCTCTCAGCCAACGCCTTGCGCACCAGCTGCCCGCGCGAGGCGCCCAAGGCAGCGCGCAGCGCCGTCTGGTGCCGGTCCTTCAAACCGCGCGCCAACAACAAATTGGCGATGTTGGCGCAGGCCACCAGCAGGACGCAGGCAGCGGCCATCAGCAGCAGCCACAAAGCTTCCTTGTAGTCTTCGCGCATCAGGGAAACGCCCGCGCCGCCCGGCGTCACGTGCAGGATCTGCTTCTCCCGTAGCGTCTTCTCCTGCGAGGTCATATCCGACTCATGGCTCGCCAGCCATTGGTGCAGCTCCACCTGAAGCTGCGTCTCCAGACTTTTCGGATTCGTCCCGGGGCGCACGCGACCGATCAGATCGAGCCACGCCAGCCGGGGATTCTTGAGGCGCGAAGTTGCGTCTGCGATCAGCGGCTCCGTCGTCAGTGGCAGCCAGAAATCGGGCATGTCCTCGTCGGCGATCTTCGCTCCGAAGAAGCCCGGCGGGGCGATACCGATGACCGTAAACGGATGGCTGTTGAGATCGTATGTGGCTCCGACGACGGACGGATCAGATCCGTACTTCCCCTGCCAAGCATGGAAGCTCATCACGGCGACCGGCGGCGCGCCTTCCCGGTCGTCGGCTTCGGTGAACAGACGCCCGCGCCACGTGGAAATGCCGAAGGTTTCGAAGAAATTGCCGGAGACGTACTCACCGTTGGCTGTCGCGACAGGGGCTGCTGCCGAACCGGCGCGCCGCACCCCCAAGTGCGCGTTAGCCTCACCGATCTGAAAGGCCGCCAATTGCTCGAACGCGGGGGTGTTGGCGCGGAACAGCTTGTACGCCTGCCACGAGAACAAACTCCAGTCGTTCTGCGGCAGCCCGTTGCCGTCTCCCTGCGAGTACCCGTCCGAGTAGCAGCAGCGGACCGCGTCGCCGATGCGCCAAAGCTGGCCGGGCTGCGCGACCGGTAGCGACCGCAACGTCACCTGCTGCACCAGTGTAAAAATCGCCGTGGTCCCGCCGACCCCGAGAGCGAGGGTGACGACGGCTGCCGCTGCGAAACCGGGGGACTTGCGCAACACGCGGAGGCCGAATCGCACGTCTCGCACAAGAGTTTCGAACCACGCGCCCATCCGGGCCGCGCGAACTCGCTCTCTTATCTGTTCAACACCGCCGAGCTCGAGTCGTGCAGCCCGTCGCGCTTGTTGCGGTGTCATTCCCTTGGCGATGTTCTCCTCTGTATTTGCTTGAACGTGGTAGCTGATTTCGTCGTCTAATTCCCGCTCAAGCTGGTCACGACACAACAACCACCGGCACCAAAAGGCCAATCTATATAGTGACCGTTGGAGCGCCATTATTTCTCTTTACCGTACGCGCAGCACTTTCCATTCTTCATTCATGGCGCAGTGCCACTGCCGAATCAACCTGCATGGCACGGCGCGCCGGCACAAATGCAGCGAGGAGACTTACCCCGCCCAAGATTAGCGAGGAGAGAAGCCATGAACCGATACCGTGGTCGCCAACTTCGAAAAGAAGGTTTTGCAGACTGTGTGAAAAGACGACCGCCAGTACTCCCCCTGCTGAGCTGCCAATCGCCGACACTCTGAGAGCTTGTCCGAGTACCATGGCAAAGACATCCCCTCTCGAAGCCCCAAGAGCCATCCGCACGCCAAACTCGCTCGTTCTGCGGACCACGCGAAACGACTGGACACCATAGCCACCAATGGCTGCCAGTACCACCGCCAATATTCCGAACGCCGAAGTAAGTCTTGCCAGCAAATATTGTGTTTGGAAGGTGTGTGCGTAGGCTTCATCCAACGGGGTGATCGTCGATATTGGCAACTGCCGGTCGACTGCTCGAAGAGCCGCTCGCACGCTAGCAATTGTGTTCGAAGCTCGGTTGACCGTGCGAACCTCGAGACTGCCCCTTGTCGGAAAGTGCTGCGCCACAGGAAGATAGATCATCGGAGGAGGGGCTCGGCGAAGATCGTCGACCAGAACATCGGCGATTTCGCCCACGACTAAATAAGCGGCATCTTTGGGCGCCTTGCCAAAACCTACGCGATGCCCTACGGGATCTTGATTTGGACCAAAAAGCCTCCTTGCCAGGGCGCGGTTCACTATTGCCACTTCGGCGGTGGTCGGCCGATCTTCGTTATTGAACTCACGGCCGCGCAAGAGCGGTATGCCCATAGCGCGAAAATACCCAGGTCCAACGTCGTCTTGATGGGACTCCGTTTCACCTGAAATTCCAGCTGCATGAACGGGCGTATTCCAGAGACAATTCGGCGGAGGGCACATGTCTTGTACGGCAAAGCGTACGCCTGGCAGAGATCGGAGGCTGTCGAGCATCTGCGGGTAAAGGGTCGCTAATGCAGCGTCGCCGAAGTTCGAATTGTAGAAATCAAAGCGGACCGTCAGAATGTTCCGCCAATCAAGGCCGGCGTTTAATCCGTTCAGGTTTTTCAATGTGCGCACAAACATTGCTGCCAGGCTCAAGAGCAGTACGCACAGCGCAATCTGTGCTCCCAGCATGGCGTCACCGCCATCGCTACCTCTAGCGCCGATTGATCCCCGAGCCGACGTAAGACCTACTGCAGGCAACGTTTCAGCGAACAGGAATTTTCTGGCCGGAAGTATCTGAAACAAGATCAGCGCGATCAGCAGCGAAACCGAGCAAAACACATAGACATCTAAACCAAAACGCAAGTTCAGATGAGTTGGCCTATCGGAAGACACGCGGACTAGCGCGGATCCAAGCAGATGCGCTAGGCCTAGGCTTAGAAGTCCGCCGCAAGCACCGAGCGGGATTATCTCGGCCACAATCTGTTGCAACAGGCGCAGCCGACTCGCTCCAAGAGCCGAGCGCATAGCAAACTCATGGCTCCTTCGCAGCATTCTTGTGCCTTGTAGATTCGCCAGGTTTAGGCAGGCAATTAGAAGGAGCAGGCCCACCATCCCCATCAACACAAGCAAGGGTTTGCCGTAGGTTTCCGACAGCGCTCCCTCGTTGGATGCTGCCGGCAAAATCGAAAAGTCTGCCTTTCCTGCCGTTGCTTTCTGCTCCGGCGAGTCGAATCTTTCATAAATTTCGCGATCCGGCTCAAATGCGGCATCCCACCGCGCGAGTGCTGAAGCAGCTTGTCCCGGAGGCACACGGGCGATGAGGGTGAGCCAGAATAAGGCACTCTGCTGGTTGTACGGTTTGCTGAGATCTTTGTGACTCCCGTCGCCGGGGGAATCGAAAGGTCCGACGTAACGAACATCGTGTTGGGCTTCGAGCGGCAGCCACAAGTCGGGGGCGTCACCTGGAATCACGCCGTCAAAGTTGCGCGCAGCCACTCCTACGATGGACACGAGTGTGCCGTTTAATACCTGAGATCGGTCCAATATGCCGGGGTCAGCATTGAAATGTTGCTGCCAAAAGCCATGGCGGAGCACGACTAGCCAGCCATGGCTCGATGCTCTATCATCGCCCCGATCCAACACCCTGCCTGCCGAAGCGGAGACACCTAGTACTGAAAAGAAATCTGTCGAAACTAACTGCAAGCTTACTGGATGTACGGGAGCTCCACTGTAAGCGGCGAGTTCACCCTCTCCCAGGGCCGAGTGGGCCGCAACTCTCGGACCGTCAACCTGGGCCGCCGTCGACTCCCGTAGACGCTGAAACGCCGGCTGGGAATACAGAAATGCTCGGTCATTGGGAGTTTGCATCCCGCGCAGCACAAAGATTTCATCCGGCAACGGAACCGATAGGGAAGGGAAGACCACCGCTCTCAGTAAATTAAACACAGCGGTGTTTGCGCCGACGCCGAGCGCTAACGTAAGGATGGCGATACTGGTAAACACAGGAGACTTCCACAGCATTCGCAACCCGAAGCGGATATCTTGCAGAAGGGTTTCCAGCCACGCCCCTGTGCGTACTGACCGGACGCGCTCCTTGACCTGCTCCGCACCGCCAAGCTCGATACGCGCTGAGCGCTGTGCCTCTTCTTGAGTCATCCCTTTGGAGATGTTCTCTTCGGTTTTCGAGTCGAGGTGGAATTTCAGTTCGTCATCCAGCGCAGAGTCAAGTTCGCGACGACGCAGGAGCAAGCGAAACCAAGATGATAATTTGTGCGGCCAACTCAGCGGTCGCACGGCAGTTTCCTTCGATGTCGCACCCTTAGGCCTCTTTTAGTTTGACCACGCGCGAAATGGCGCTCGAAAGCCTGCCCCAGTTGTCCGCTTCTTTTTCGAGCTGTCGCCGCTTCCACTCGGCTGTAATCCAGCTCTCCTGCTCTAACTTGGGCAGAGCCGGGTACAAAGATCCGTCGCTCACCTGCAACGCGTCGCCCGAGACTTGCTTCAGCCGCTGGCTCACAGCGAAGCCGTTCATCGGCTCAAGCGCGAGAATCTTTAGCAACAGCATATCCAATGTGCCCTGCACGAGATCGGAAGGTTTGCTCATGTTCGTATTCTCGGTAACCGAGATGACGGTACTTCGTCCGCTCTGGCTACACAAGAGAAAATTCCTATGATGTGCTGTGGAAGGGAACGCCTTCGCCTCGCGGCGCTGCGTTGTGCGTCGCATGGCCTGCATGGCCCTTGCGATCGAGTGAAGTGACTGGTACATTCTCCCGTTTTCGCCGCACGGTGACTTCAAGCAAAGAATCCGAGTCAGATAGGTTTTCACCTCCTGACTCAGATGGTGTGAGTGCGGCAGCCGGTTAATCGGCAGCTTCGGACAAGAACGCTTCGATGGTCTGGTATCCTTTGTCGCCCTGACCGACTCTCACCAGGCAGGGAAGGTGGAGTTCTATTCCGGCTGCGATCTCGTTCGCCGGAATATCGTAACCACTTGCTTCCAGACGCTCCGCCAGCTGTCCCTGCCAGAAACTTCTACATGCTGAAATCATTGCAAAGCCACGACGTGTAGCCTTTCCAGGCCATGCTGACTCTTCTCCCGCCTGCGGGGTTCCGAACTCGCGCTGCTTTAAAAGCAGAGATTCTTGCTCTTCGCCATCAGCTCTTGGTCCTGCAGCGTTCGAGCCGCGGTCAAACGCTCCGTTCCGTTGGGCTGACCGAGTCCTCTTGGTCTGGCTCTCGCAGTTGTGGAACGCTTGGCGGTCGGCCCTGCTCATCGTCAAGCGGCGACCGTCATCGCCTGGCATCGCAAGGGGTGTCGGCTCTATTGGAGGTGGAAGAGTCGGCGCTGCGCAGGCCGTCCAACCGTAGGTCCGGAAGTTCGGGACCTGATTCGTCGAATGAGCCTTGCCAACCCACATGGAGGAGCCCCACATACTCATGGAGAGCTCCTGAAACTCGGCATTCAGGTGTCGCAAGCAACGCTCGCGCAGACTCGGAGACCGGTGCGTCACTCCGCAAACAGAAACTGCAAGTCTTCAAGCGTCAGGCTCTCGGAGAAACGCTCCTCCCCTAGCACGTCGTCCGCCAGCTGGGCCTTCTGGCGCTGCAGCGCGCGCATTTTTTCTTCAATGCTCCCGCGGATCAACAAGCGATAGGCCATCACTTTGCTCACCTGACCGATGCGGTGGGTGCGGTCAATGGCCTGCTTCTCCACCGCCGGATTCCACCACGGATCAAACAACACGACGTAGGAAGCGGCCGTAAGGTTCAACCCGAATCCGCCGGTCTTGAGTGAAATCAAAAACACGGCCTGGCCCTCCGCCGACTGGAACTTTTCCACGAGTTCGCCGCGATTTTCCGTCGAGCCCGCCAGATAAAAATGCGGCCACTCGTGTTTGTTGACGGTCTCGCGCAGCAAATCGAGCATGGTGACGAACTGCGAAAACACCAGAACTTTGTGGCCTTCCTCCATAAGCGGTTCAAGTAGATCTTCGAGCGCGGAAACCTTGGCGGCCTCGGCCAGGCGCAACTTTGCGTCGACCAGCGCCGGGTGGCAACAAATCTGGCGCAGCCGCAGCAGCGAGGTCAGGATGTGGAAGCGTTCCTTGTTAAGTTCCGCGTTGGTTTTCAGTTGCAGAAGGAGCTGGCGGGCGCGCTTGAGTTCGGCGCGATAGAGCGTTTCCTGCTGGCCGTCCATTTCGCAGAACAAATCCTCTTCCACGCGGTCGGGCAGGTCTTTGGCCACTTGCGCCTTGGTGCGTCGCAGCAGGAAGGGCCTCACGCGCGCCGCAATCCGCCGACGCGCAAGCGGATCATTCTTGGCGCTGAAGCGGCGCAGAAAGAGCGAGCGAGTGCCGAGTGCGCCGGGCATGGCGAAACTGAGAATGCTCCACAAGTCCAGCAGCCGGTTCTCAATCGGCGTTCCGGTCAGCGTCAGGCGGTGCTCCCCCTGTAGGGCACGGGCGGCCTGTGCAGTTTGCGAGTCGGGATTCTTGATGTATTGCGCCTCGTCCAAAATCACCGCAAGCCAGGGCAAGTCGGCAAGCTCTGGCGAAAGCAAGCGCAACTGCGCGTAATTGATGATTACCAGGTCGGCGGTCTGGCGCGCGGCGGAAAGCTCTAGGCTGGGTTCGCCGCGCCAGAGGCGGACGCGCAGGCTCGGACAAAATCGCTCCACTTCGACGCGCCAGTTGTCCATCACCGATTTGGGACAGACCACCAGCGACGCGCCCACCGTCTCGGGCCCAGGACGGGGAGGATTTTCCCGCAGCCAGGCCAGCCACGCCAGGGTTTGCAGCGTTTTGCCGAGCCCCATGTCATCGGCCAGCACGCCCCCGAAGCGGTTCGAAGTGAGATAAGCCAGAAAATGAAAGCCCTCGGTCTGATACGGCCGCATTTCGGCACGAATCGACGCCGGCAGCGAGGGCATGACGCGCGTCTTCAGTTCGCTCACGCGCCGATGGATTTTTTCGAGGTGTTCGGGCGCGAGGAACTTCTTCGTCGCTTCATCGGCCAGCTGCAAGACATGAAAACGTTGTGGCTCGGCGGAAAAATCATGCGGGCTGAGTCCGAGGCGGGCCAGCTGCTCATCGTCCTCGGGCGTGACATTGAATGCGAGCCGCCGCCAGCCTTTCCCGCCGAGGCGGACGTAGCCGCCGCGAGCTTTGAGCAGCAGCTTTAATTCTTCCTCCGTTAGCGTCGAGTCGCTCACGTCGAGCGCGACTTTCAGGTCAAACCAGTCTATGCTCGCCTCGTCCACCTCGAGTGACACGGTGCCGCTCACCGGCTCGTCGCGCAGTGTGGAGAGTTCACGATCGAGCCGCACTTCGATATCCGGTGGAAGGGAACGGAGCCAGGCGGCGAGAAGTTCCGGCGTTTTCTTGGCGAGTCGCAACCTCCAACCGGTCGGATAGTCTTGCCATTTCAAATCGGCGAGAGATTCGAGCACGCGCGGGAAATGTTTTTGCGCCGTGCGGTCATATAGGACCACGATACCATTGCCCGAGGCGGGCGTTTTTTTCGCGCCATTAATTCGCTTTTCTCTCCAGCCGCTAGCGGCCAGCGTTTCCAGGTTCATCCCGGGCGCGTGGGCGTCCACGCTTAGGAAGATCTCCTCTTTTTTCTGGCCGGGAGAAAACGATTTCAGCTCGCAGGAAATCGTAACACCCACAGGCACGGTGCGGACGCGCCGCGCGAGATGTTCGGGGAGGGGAACTGCGGCGGCGCGCAAGGCGCTCAGGCCTCCCGCGGTCTCGAGCGCAGGCGCCGGTATCGTTCTGCGCGCGTCGGCCTCGAGCATATCGGCGGGCGGACCGGCAAACAAAACCTCCTCGGTCAGGTAAAGCGTGGGTCGGCCGGGCAGCCTGCAAAGGATTTTCGGCGGCGGTGCTCCGCTGGCAGTCACGAGCGCGATCTCATAGTCGCCGTCGGGGTCTTTCGGCGGGCGCAAATCGATGCGCAGCGGCTCGGCCGGCCGCGCGAGCGGCCGACCGTCGGCGGTCACGACGCGGTCCGGCGCGAGAGGCATGCGCAGCAGTCGGTTCAGTATCAGGAGCGCCGTTCCGTTCGCGTAGCGAAGCAACCACCAGGCGTTGTCGTAAGACCAGGTTCCGCAAACGGCGCTCCAAAGCGGGAAGGAATCGGGCTCCACGGCCAAGGCACCTTGGCGGAATAGATCGGCCCATTTCCCGGCCTGCGCCGGCTTAAGGTCTGCGAACGGTGCGGTCGGCTCACTGCGCCATTGCAGCCTCGCCTCCTCGGCACAGACAGCCAAGCGCAATTGCAAAATACCTGGTTCTGGATCCGGCGGGGAGCTCTCGAATCGCTGGAACCAATTCTTCCACCGCTCGATCTCCTTCTGGCGCTCCCAGGTCTTCATGGTCGGCTCGATGAGGCTGAAATCGGTGACCCCGTGCATGAATCGCGGGTAGCTCCAGTTGCGCCGCCGGAGTTCCCACGCCACGAAAAGCCAGAAGTAAAAATCGTCGGCCGGAAAAGTGGGCCAGAGATCGACGACGTTCCAGGTGTTGAAAGAATTGAACGCCGTGCCAGGTCCGGCCATTGCGCGCAGATCCGATTCCGTGAACGGGCGAGCACCTTTGGCGAACGAGCTTTGCACGGCACGGAGGAAGGCCACTTCGCGTGGCCGGAGGTCGCGTCCGAGATGGGCAACCACTTTGTTGAGCAGCGGCGAGGGCGGCGGTTTTAGCGCAGCCGCCCGGACCTTTTGCCAGCGATTCCGCATAACTGCGGCGATTCGTTTTCTGTCCCAGACGGGCGGCCCGCCGTTGTCCGACTCCGACTCGGGCTCCTCTAATGCCATCATCGCGGCGGCAATGTGCTTGCAACGCACGCCGACGGGACAAGAGCAATCCGCTTCCCACTTGCCGTTCGCAAACTCGAGTTGCACGTCATAAACCCGCTCTCCGCGCACGCTCGCGAAGTAGAGATGATCGGGGTCGACGCAGTCAAGCTCGAGCACGCTGCCGCGGGAGAAATAACGCCGGCCGCGGTCGAGGGATTGGAAGCCCAATGAATTGAGGAACCGCTGGATACCTTCGAGCGTATCTTTTTGCACGACCATCCCCCCACAGAATGAGACGCACGCCGCTATCTTACCTCGACGAGGATCAATTGAATACCCGGCCCGAAAGATCGAAAAGTGGAAATCTGTGCAAAAAAAGCAAGAAAAAAGCACGGCGTTGAGGCAGGTGTAACACACCTACTGGTTCTCGCTACGCCGATGCCTGAGCGCGAAGCAGAAACGAAAACAAGGCTCGACACCCGAGCTGATTGGGGCCGCTGTGCACAATCATTAGGATTTTCGCAATTCCTGCGGTCACATTCTCGATCAGAGGCAGCAAGCAGAGGGCCTGGATCAGGAGACCGCCCTACTGGTCGTTCCAAAGTTTAGGACGCACATAACTTGGGAGAGTATCGAAGATTTTCAGCGTCTCGTCCGTGGGAATCCCATTGAACAGAGTGATCACTGGGAGACCGGTTCCAACGCATCAAAAAATGTAGCCGGGCGGCGAGGGAACGGCACCGAATGAGTCGCGGGAAACTAGAAAGTGGTAACCATCGTGGATTCAATGGAAAAGAGTTCTGTCTTCAGGTTTGGGAAGCTGGTTTATCTGAGTCTCGTGGGCCTCCTTTACAGCTTTGCAGCTCCGGGCCACTGTCAGCAGTCCCCTGGCCTTCAAGCCTCTTTCCCGGGAGCGCCGTATCAAAAAACGACACAATCCAGGCGGCATATCGTCGTAGGGATTCACCCGCGGCGGACACTACGCGTGAGGTAGTGGACCGTTGGTTGCTCGATGGCGCGCTGTTCGGCATTGAAAGCTTTCATCAGGACATCCTGAAGCAGATGCACAAGAACGAAAAAGTCCAAGCCGCCTTTGAGCTGGCCCAAAAGCTAAATCGTGCCGGTTTGTACTCGCAGGGCTACTACATCATAGGCTTGCCGCCAGAGACGCCGGAATCCATCGCAGAAGATTTGCGCACGCTGGCATCGCTTGAACTCGATACTACGCAAATCACCATCGTCACGCCGCATCCGCAAACGGAAATGTGGCGGGAACTCGAATCGCGTTTCGGAATTTTTGAGAAAGACTGGTCCAAGTTTGACACCAAGCAGCTGGTCTGGAACCATCCGCACTGCGCACCTGGAGTTCTCGAGTCGTTGCTGGAGCAGGGCTTCCGAGGTTGTTATGGCAATGGCTGGCTCAAGCGCACCTCGAAAAAGCTTCTGGCCACGCGCCGGATCCAGCGCGACTTTTCGAGCATCCTGATGGGACCGGTGCGGGCACGCTTGGCCAGTCCCCATCGTCTTCGCTACTTGCCTCCGCACGAAACCGTCAGCGCCGAAGCTCAGGCTCACGCCGCCTCCGCCTAGCTCCTGCCGTAGCTCGTGTTGGTCGAGAGGCAGCTCTCCTTTGAGGCTGCTCGTTTCTCAACTGTTCACGGAAGAAACGAAGAAACTTCGTAAGCGTCCGTTGATGATCGCCTGGATAGCTCAGCGGTGAAAAAGGTAATATTGCGGCGTGGACACCATCAATTGGCTGCTCGATTCGGACCCGGCAATAAGCTGGCAGGCGATGCGCGATTTAACGGACGCCTCCCCGGCGGCGATCGCCGCGGAGCGCGCCCGCGTCCCGCGCGAAGGTATCGGCGTCGAAATTCTCACCCGCCAGGGGTCGGACGGCTCGTGGCACCGGGCCGACGCTCCCGCCTGGTTACCGACCCTCTACACGTTGCTCCTCCTGCGCGCGACCGGCGTCGACTGTGCCGAACCGGCGGTCGAGTCAGTGGTGGCTCGTCTCGAGAAGGGCTTCCGCTGGGACGAGGAATTCGGCGAGAAGCCGTTCTTCGAGGGCGAAGTGGAGCCGTGCATCAACGGGGGCACGCTCGCGCTTGGCGCCTACTTCGGGCGTCCGACGGAGAGCCTCGCGCTCCGTCTCGTCGGCGAGCAGCTCGATGACGGCGGTTGGAACTGCGAAGCGCCGAAGAGTGCGCGCTCGTCCTTCCACACCACGATCTGCGTGCTGGAGGGGCTGCTCGAGTACGAGCGTGCCGGCGGGTCCGCGCCGGAGATCGCGGCGGCCAGGCGGCGCGGCGAGGAGTATCTGCTCGAGCGTGGCCTCTTCCGGAGGCGCTCCACCGGCGAGGTCGCGAATCCGGCGTTCCTGGAGCTCGCTTTCCCTCCCCGCTACCATTACGACGTTCTCCGTGCGCTCGACTACTTCAGGAACGCCGGTGTCCGGCCCGACGCGCGCATCGGCGATGCCGTGCACCTTGTCGAGAGCAAGCGGCAGGCCGACGGTCGATGGCTTCTCGATCGCGCCTACGACGAGGCGCTGGCCTTCCCGTTCGGCGAATCTGTAGGTGAGCCGAGTCGGTGGAACACGCTCCGGGCACTGCGCGTGCTACGTTGGTACGAGCGACGAAGGCTCGAGCCGGCTAGCACTTCATAGGCCAAGCTGTCCGAAGCGCTTCGGCACTGCGTCTTCGACGGCAGTTGGCGTAGACCTCTCGGCGTACCTGCCCCAGAATGTCATCCGCGCTGGTTCGAGAATCGGGCCTTTGGCGCGAGCCGAGGCTTGGTGCCGATGGACGTTCGTAATTCGCCGCAAGCCCAATCGATTGGGCTGCCGGTCGCCGCCAGAGGATGAGCGCACCAATACGTCACATTGACGGGCCGCGGCTATGCCGGGGGCGCGCTGAAACTGGAGTTACTGTTCGTTTTGGTTTTCGTCGAGCGCACGCATGGCATGGGTCGATCGGCAACTTCCTCATCAAGAAGGGCCAACACCAGTGCTTGAACGGCTCACAGCTCTCTTGTTGTTCCCGCAGTTCTAAGGTCTTTACCTGACTGACTCTCTATCGTGGCTACTTGATAGGATTCGCGCTTCCCACCCTGTGGCTATTTACTACGGCGTCGGCAACGGGGCCAGATGCTACTCGAAGGTCGCAAACATCCGCGCACTGCCGAACGATTTCTCGTGCAAGTCTCTTCAGTGCATGACCCGCTTGTAACTGAGTTAGCTTCCGTGGAAAACCAGAGTCCTAACGGCGTGCGAGTTGCCACGGAGCGGTCTTGAGAATCGGGCTCGCATGTAGACGTGAAAGCCATCGCGCGTGAATTAAAGGCCAGAGCACGAGTTGTCTATTGCAAAGCTATCGGTCCCAAGAAATTTGCGGTTGGACTAAACCTCATCACCAGCAACGACGGACAAGCCAAGCCTCTCAAGAACTGATACCGGGACGCGGCGGGAAAGATTTTGGGCCAACGCTCTCGTTTGGGCACATAGCCTTTCTCGCTGCGAGACATCCGACATCTCAAACCCACTTCTAGGACGTCCCGCTCACGCCACCTTCGGCGGAGTCGACGTAGATGCTGCCTGGGAGGAGGCGCTCTTGGGGGTTCCTTTTTCCACGCTCCCGTCAATCTCGATCGAACCTTGGAAGAATGCGCCGTCTTCGATCAGGATCTGCGGCGTTGTCAAATCCCCGGTCACCGAACCATCCTTCTTGATCTCGATTCGGTTCTTCGCGCGCACGTTTCCTTTCAAGTTGCCGGACACCGCTACCTCGGTGGCGACGATGTCAGCGGTCACCCGCGCGGTCGGCCCTATCGTCAGCTTCCCCTCGTCAAGTAGAACGAGTCCTTCGAACGTACCGTCGATCATCAGGTCCTCGCTGCCGGTGATTTCGCCCTTTATGCGCAAGTTTGCTCCGAGCCGGGCGGCCACGCTGCTCTTCATCGCGCCCGTAGGTCCCACCGCCCGTTCGTTCACTTGAGCGTTTCCCCGCGAACTCGCAACCGAAGGTTTGGCAGGCTCATTCTCTTGCAAGTTCTTCGGTTCCGGCATCGCAGCTTGTCGCTCATCCGGTTTCTTTCTACCCCACATGAAGACCTTCCGTGCAACCGCGCAACCGACCAGACAAACATTGTTCGCGCGGCAAACCCTTAGATCTTATCACCAGCCAACCAAGTCTGCGTTCTTGAACATCTTCCCATTCGCCTTAAATGGATATCCTTGCATCTTTCTCCACTTCTCAAACAGTCTTGGATTGTTCTTGAGTTGCAGTAAAGCAGAAGCAACCACTTCGGCCCTCGGCATGTCCGGGTCCGCGGTCACAGAAAAGCAAGTGGCTTCGCCTCGGCGTGAAATCACACGTATGAATTTATCGTCCACCAAAAAGCTCCTGTGCCCGGCCCTCAGCAGGTAGGTTTCGTTGTGGACATGTTCAGCCCCGGTGAGCCGAGCGACGCGCTTCAGGTATTCTGCCGCACGCCGGGCGGGCGTGCATGCCTGCATTTTCATCTTACTGCGCACGGGAAAACACCTGACCATCAGCCTTGAGCACCATCAAAACCTCGTTCTGCTCTCACGTGATTTTCTCGATGAGCTTCGCCCGTCGCGATGTCAAAAGGCTGCGCGCCAGTTTTGGCTTCGTATTCGGCAATCACTCGGTTCACTTCTTCCATGCCAGCGGTTGGCGGATCGTATTCGAGAAGTGTCGTATCACGCTGAGATGAAAATGCAAGAATCCTGGGTTTCATGGCCGGTCTCCGGTAGGACGTCCAATCTCGTCTCGCCTGGGAAAGGAGGCGGTGCGTTTAACTTCTTCTTTATGTGATGTCGCATCCTTTCTCGGAGTTGGCCGAACTGCTGCAAACCAGAGAGAACCCAATTGGGGAAGGTTGCCGATCAGGGTAACCAGAACTCCTTCTCCTCGTATCTACTGCGACCAGAGGGACACCCGCGAGACCAAATGAGCCCTTGCTCTCAATTGGCTTCGCGCGAACGTCAGGGTCCAGCCGAGAGCCGCCGGAATACCGGAATGCTCGATTGGTTCACCAAGCCACGTTGCCAAGCCGGAACCATGGCGCTTTGCTATTTTCTGCGGACCGAACCTGCGCCGTTAGTCTGAGGCAGCTCCCGACGGATTACGATTAGGCGGTTCCGACGCACGACTATCAGCGTGATCAACCGTCGCAATAGCCGCCTCGACCACGACTCGCGCTGCCTCTATGGAAGACAAGGCGAAAACAAAAAATACTCGACAGTCATTCCTTATCCGGACTTTCGCGTGGTTGCGAGACTCGGATGCCGCAGAAGGCCCTTCGGCCATTGTCTCACTGCCCCCCCGTAGAAGAGTCCGCCTGGTCCAGAACTGACCGTCCGTACAGTTGCCTTGCCACGTGAGACAGCACAAAGTGCTGGCAACTTCAACGGCCCCTTCCCAGCGGGGGAATGAAATGCCCGCCCTCGAAGGGGGAATTTTGCGTCGACATTGCTCCAGGTCGTTTTGTGTGCCTTGTTGGCCCTCCCCGCGGTGTGGAGCGCGCCGGCACCGGGTAGGCAAACCCCCAAGGCTGCCCAGCGTGTCCATCAAGAGAACAGGGCGACTACGCGCAATCCTCATGGGCCGACGCTCACCATCCCTTGCGACAATTGTCACAAGGTGAGCGCGTGGCGCCCGATCAAGGCGAATCCGGAATTCGATCACGACAAGACCAGATATCCGCTGCGCGGTATGCACGAAAAAGTGGAATGCACGCAGTGCCACGTGAAGCCGGTGTTCACGGATGTCGGGAGGAATTGCCAGGACTGTCATGCCGACGTGCACCAGAGAAGGATGGGCACAAACTGTGCGCAGTGTCACACCGTTCAGGGCTGGAATGTCGCCGTGCAGCAGGTCAAGGATCACCAGAACCGCTTCCCGCTACTCGGGGCCCACGCGGCCTTGCAATGCGAAGATTGTCACAAGCGTGCCGCGGTGGGGCAATTCCAGGGGCTTTCGACCGCTTGTATTTCCTGTCACCAGACAGATTTTCAGAAGACCAGCAATCCGAATCACGTCACCAGTAAGTTTCCGCAAAACTGCGAGATGTGTCATACGTTTGACAGTTGGCTCGGAGCGACTTTTAATCATGCCGGGCCGCCGGCAAATTTTGCCCTGGCCGGGGCGCACGCCACGGTGGCGTGCACGGCGTGCCACATCGGCGGAGTGTTCACGAATTTCAAGGGTCGAGTGAGCAGTCCGACCGATTGTGGCAACTCCTTGTGCCACTTGAGCACCTGGCAGCAGACCAATAACCCGAAGCATTCGACCTCGCCCGCGGTTTTTCCGATTGCCAACTGTGCGACGTGCCACAACACGACCGCGTGGACCACTGCCATCTTCGATCACAGCACGACGGGCTTTCCGCTAACGAATTCGCACCAGATGGCCCCGGCGGGCAAGGTGAGTGCCTGCACGGACTGTCACGTCAACAACAATTACAATCTGACGATCCAGCCGACCGACTGCGGGAATTCCGGATGCCACCTGACGACCTGGCAGCAGACCAATAACCCGACGCACGCGACTGGCGGAACAGCGTTTGCGGCAGCCAACTGCTCGACGTGCCACAACACGATCACGTGGACCACTGCCATCTTCGATCACAGCACGACCGGCTGGCCGCTGACGGGTTCGCATCAGATGGCCCCGGCGGGCAAAGCGAACGCCTGCACGGACTGCCACGTCAACAACAACTATAATTTCACGTCCGCGAACACGGATTGCTACGGTTGCCACCAGGCGGCCTGGAACAGTACGCCCACCTTTGGCGGGAATGTGCCAAACCACATCACGGCGGGCTTCCCTACCTCACTCTGTTCGACTTGCCATGACACGGTTGTCTGGTCGGATGGAAAATTTGATCACACCGCGACTGGGTTTCCCTTGCAGGGACCCCATATGCTCCCGCCCCGCACCACGGTTACGGGCGCGGTTGGGTCGATGGTCAACGCCTGCACGGACTGCCATATCGGCGCCAACTATACGACCGGCTACCCAACCACAGATTGCTACGGCTGCCATCAGACCTATTTCATAAACGCTCAGACTTATGGCACCAACGTCCCGAATCACGTCACGGCCAATTATCCGACCACCTGCGTTTCCTGCCACACGACCTGGGTGACCACCGCTTGGCTTGGTGCGGTCTTTAACCATACTTATTTCAGGATTCCGCACAACGGTTCGAGCTGTTCCGATTGCCATATTAATTCGACCAATTATGCGATCTTCTCCTGCATCAGCGCTTGCCATACAGGGAATTCGCCACACACGAACCAGACGAATACGAACAGTCAGCACGGGGGTGTGAGCGGGTACACGTATAACGCCACGATCTGCGTGAACTGTCACAAGGGTTGAAGATGGCTGGCGCTCCCAGGCGAGCGAAGCAATAAACCAGCATTTTCAATCACGAAAGTTGGGTCAGATTCGAAACCCGTCAAACACCGTGCCTCCGTTGCCAGACCGAGGTTGGTGCCTCCAGTTTCGGAACATTTCGGAACAAAAGCGCTTCGGGCTCACGATTGCTTTACGCTGCCGGCCGCGGGACGACCGGAGTTTGAGACTCCCCACGCCTTACAGCGATTCTAAAGGCGGGGGATTGTTTGGAGTTACTAAGCAGCATTGCTGCTCGTCTCCAACGATGTTCCTGCTTCACAGCCACATGCTTGAGTCCGCACCCAAGTCTTACTGTGCCTCCACAGGCGGATACCAAGCGTCCCTCGGACAGAGTAAGCGGTTGGGGACATCCCACGGCGAAGGACCGTAGTCGCCGGCTTTAGTCCCATTATAGGGTCCCAAACGAGAATTTCGTTCTCGTAATGCTTGCCTTCTTAGGCTGCTTTCAAACCGACAGCCTCGACGAGGTCGTCGAGCGCCTCAATCACGGCAGTATATCGACGATC
>Ga0209375_1000785_pt1 | contig 25885 bp, 28 predicted proteins | sample GraSoiAngelo_131_FD_185888 | JGI IMG/M metagenome (GOLD analysis project Ga0209375, IMG submission 185888) | Grasslands soil microbial communities from the Angelo Coastal Reserve, California, USA - 14_0929_02_30cm (SPAdes) (version 2) | ecosystem: Environmental > Terrestrial > Soil > Grasslands ... | reverse complement strand
AGATCACGGTCCGCAGCTTGTCGTCGACATTAAAGGTGAGGCCGTGGTCGATGACCCAGACATGGTCTTCGGGGTCGAACAGGCAGTGCCCCGACTTGCGGTCGGCGTTGTTGGTGATGACGTCAAACAACGCGACCCGAACCCACGTCTCGTGGAGCGCCTTGTGCTCGCCCAGGAAGTGCCGTCCGTCCGCGTCGATGAACAGCTGCATCGCACCGGCCCCATGCGGGGCTGTCTGCCTGACCACGGTCGGAGGGATGCGCGGCCAGCCCAGGACCTTGCTCAGCTCGTACGCCGCGACCTCGCGCTGGTACAGCGTGCCCGCCTCGAAGTCCCACAGCGGCGACTCGCCTCGGGCCGGCTTGTAGACGGCGCGCAAGCCAGAAGGCGCATGTGGCCCAAGGCGGGTCAGGAAGGTGTAGTTCGAGGCGCCGTGCAGCAGGCCCAGGAGCTTGACGTCGGGCAGCTCCCGGAGCAGCCGCTCGGTCCTTTCAGAAGATGGGGCGGGCACCGTTCATCACCGGGCAAGGATGGCCGGCGGGGTCGATCGGGAGGCCGCAACGCGGGCACAGCGGCCGGCCGGCGGAAAGTACGGACTCGGCCTGCTTGGAGAAGGCGACCACCTGGTCGGGGCTGAGCCAGAAACGCACGCTGGGCGCGTCGTCGGCCGGCGGTGCTTCTGCGGACTCAGCGGCCTCCTGGGCCGCCGACTGGCTGGCGACCAGCACGAACATCTGGCGCGCCTCGTGATAGCCCAGGCCCATCTCGCCGATCTGCCACTCCGGGTCGCCCGGGACCGGACCGGCTGAGGCGGCCTCGGCGGCGTGCTCCGGCGTTTCGATCTGCTGGGCCTCGAGCATCAGGTGGAGGCGAACGATCAGGGCCTGGATCTGCGATTTCTCGCAGCTCAGCGTCAGGGTGCGCCCGGAGCCCGTGGCGAGGAGGAAAAATCGGCGCTGGCCAGGCTCGCCGACGGCCGCGACCTCGATCCGGTCGACCGGGTCGAGCTCGTAGATGGCCATCGAAGTAAGACTACGTCTAAGTGGTTTTGCTGCCCCCGAAGCGGGGAACAAGATCAAATGTAATCAATCTGAATCGAATCCATCCCATCTGGAGGAACAGCTGACATATGCCAAAAACCGTAGGCATCGACCTGGGGACGACCAACTCAGTCATCGCCGTCATGGAAGGCGGCGAGCCTGTGGTCATCCCTAACTCCGAAGGTTCGCGCACCACTCCCTCCGTCGTCGCCTTCACCAAGTCCGGTGAGAGGCTGGTGGGCACGCTGGCTCGTCGGCAGGCGGCCGTCAACCCCGAGAACACCGTCTATTCGATCAAGCGGTTCATGGGCCGCAAATTCGGCGAGGTGGACTCGGAGCGGAAGATCGTGCCCTACCAGGTCAAGCCGGGCAAGGACGACCGGGCGGTGGTGTTCGTACCGAACGCCAACAAGGAGTTCACGCCCGAAGAGATCTCGGCCATGATCCTGCAGAAGCTGAAGGCCGACGCCGAGGCTTACCTGGGTGAAAAGGTGACCGACGCTGTCATCACCGTGCCCGCGTACTTCAACGACTCCCAGCGCCAGGCGACCAAGAACGCCGGGCAGATCGCGGGCCTCAATGTGCTCCGCATCATCAACGAGCCGACCGCCGCTTCTCTCGCCTACGGCCTGGAGAAGAAGGCCAACGAGACCATCCTGGTCTTCGACCTCGGCGGTGGCACCTTTGACGTCTCCGTGCTCGACGTGGGCGACGGCGTGTTCGAGGTCAAGTCCACCAACGGCGACACCCACCTCGGCGGCGACGACTACGACCGCCGGATCGTGGACTGGCTCGCCGACGAGTTCAAGAAGCAAAACGGCATCGACCTGAAGACCGACCGTCAGGCCCTCCAGCGCCTCACCGAGGCCGCGGAGCGGGCCAAGATCGAGCTCTCGAGCCGGCTCGAGACAACCGTCAACCTGCCGTTCATCACGGCCGACCAGACCGGACCGAAGCACCTCGAGATGACGCTCACGCGCGCCAAGTTCGAGTCGCTGACGGCGGACCTGACCGAGCGGACGCGCGGTCCATTCCTCGCCGCCCTGAAGGACGCCAACCTGACCCCACAGCAGATCGACGAGGTCGTGCTGGTCGGTGGTGCAACCCGCACGCCGATCATCCAGCAGCTCGTCAAGGACCTGCTCGGCGGCAAGGAGCCGCACAAGGGCGTCAACCCGGACGAGGTCGTCGCCGTCGGTGCGGCGATCCAGGCCGGAGTGCTGAAGGGCGAGGTCAAGGACATCCTGCTCCTGGACGTGACGCCGCTGTCGCTGGGCGTCGAGACCCTGGGCGGGGTCATGACCAAGCTCATCGACCGCAACACCACGATCCCGACCTCTCGCTCCCAGGTCTTCTCGACCGCGGCGGACAACCAGACTTCAGTCGAGGTTCACGTCCTGCAGGGCGAGCGCGAGATGGCGCGCGACAACCGCACGCTGGGACGCTTCCACCTCGACGGCATCCCGCCCGCGCCGCGGGGCATGCCTCAGATCGAGGTCACCTTTGACCTCGACGCGAACGGCATCCTGAACGTCAAGGCACAGGACAAGGGCACCGGCCGCGAGCAGTCGGTGACGATCACCGCGTCCTCGACCCTGAACAAGGACGAGGTCGACCGGATGGTCAAGGAGGCAGAGGTGCACTCCGCCGAGGACAGGGCCAAGCGCGAAGAGGTGGAGCTCCGCAACCAGGCGGACCACATGATCCACCAGGCCGAAAAGGTGATCAAGGACAACGAGGCCCGCATCCCCGAGGACGTCAAGAGCGAGGTCAACGCCAAGCTCGAATCGCTCAAGACTGCGGCCAAGGGCTCGGACACCAAAGCCCTGCAGCGCGAGATGGACGAGTTCAACGAGGCCCTGCAGAAGATCGGCCAGCACATCTACCAGGAGGCCGGCGCCTCAGCGCCGACCGGCGCCCCCGCGGATGGCTCGCCGTCCGGCGAAACGAAGACGGAAAAGGAAGGCGAGGTGGTCGACGCCGATTACCGCGAGGTCAACTAACTAAAAAGCCACTGAGGGCTGCGCCAGACGGCGCAGCCCTTATTTTTTGCCTGCCTTGGTCGTGTACTTCCGCGAGCGGACCCGGATGTGGGCCGCGGCCGGCCTGTGGGCCGGCATCCTGCTTGCCGCCTTCAACCTCTATGCGGCCGTCACCACCTACATCCCGCAGCACCTGGTCCGCAACGATTTCCGGCTCATCTACGGCGCGGCGCTCAACGGTTGGGAGCACGGCTACAGCCGCCTCTATGACCTGGCCGCCCAGAAGGCGACTGTCGAGGGCCTTCAACCAGGCACCTACTGGTCGCCTTTCCTCAACCCTCCAACGCTGGCCTGGGTAGCCACGCCGTTCCTCGGCCTGCCCTTCGATCTCGCCCTCCTGCTCTGGACGGCGCTTCTGGTCGGGGCTGCGCTGTTCGCATGGCGGCTGGTCGCGCCCGGCGCAGGCCTGACCCGGGCCGCCCACCTGGCCCTGTTCCTCGGCCTGTTTCCGACCGCCTTCGGGCTGATGGTCGGCCAGCCCGTGGCGTTGGTGGCGGCCGCCGTGGCCGCCTCGTGGTGGCTCGCCGAGCGCAAGCAGCCGGTGCCGGCGGGCCTGGTCCTCAGCCTGATCGCGATCAAGCCGCAGCTCGCGTTGCTCGTTCCGCTGTGCCTGCTCGTGTCACGACACGGCCGGGTCTTCGGCGCTTGGCTGGCGGCGACGGCCGTCATGGGGCTGGTGGCGGTGGTCATGCTGGGCCCCGACGGGCTTCAGCGATACCGCGACGTGCTCTCGCTGGCTTCGCAGTGGGAGCCGACCCGGCGCTACGCGATCGCCGGCCCGCTTGGACTCGGGCCACTCCTCTACGCCGTGGAGGCGGTCGTGGTCGCGGTGGCTGTGGCCGCCGCCTGGCGGCAGCGCGGTCTCGGGACGTCGCGCCCCATCGCCACCGGCATCGTCGCTTCGCTTCTCTTCACGCCCTACGTCGGCTTCCAGGATTTCGCGATCCTCGTCGTCGCCGGCTGGCTGCTGGTGCGCTCCGGCGCCACCTCGGTCCAGGTCGCGCTGATGGTGATCGGCTACGCCTTGCTCGAGCTTGCGCTGCTGGTGCTGGCGGTGCCGATCCTGCTTGCTGAGGCTGCGCTGCTCCTATCGCTCGCATGGCCGTCCTCATTCCGCTCCGCCGGCGCCGGCGAGGCCCTTGAGAATTCAGGGCAACGCTCCGTTGGCGTCAGACGGGTATAACGTCGGTCGACCGTGGTCAGCTGGAGCCGACGGTGGGATTCGAACCCACGACCTGCCACTTACGAGGCGGCTGCTCTGCCAGCTGAGCTACGTCGGCAAAGATTGATGGAGAAATTTCGCGATGCTGCGCGAGCCTAGGCTAACATCGGGCGGGGATGCGGACGCTCGACGTGGAACGACTCGCGGCGGGCGATTATGCGCTCGTCCGACCTCTCCTCATCGAGCTTCACCTTGGCGAACAGGTCCACTACCGTGACCATCCGCAGCTGCCCCGGGAGGAGATCGAAAGGCACCTGACGCAGATCCCCGCGGCCTTCCGCGGCGAAAACGTCATCTACGTGGTGCGGGACGAGGTCGGCCAGGTCGTCGGCTTCTGCTGGATCGTCCTGTATGACCCGGGAACTGGACTCGAAGGCGAGGTTGCGGAGCTCTACGTGGCCGAGGGCCACCGCGGCCGGGGCATCGGAGAGATGCTGGTCCGGCAAGCGGTCAGGCTGTTCGCCGAGCGCCGCGTCACCCTCGCCTACGTGTGGACCCGGCCGGACAACGACGCCGCGGTCAAGCTCTACAGGTCGGCCGGTTTCGAGCCCAACCGACAGCTCGTCATGACCTGGTATCCGATCGAGCCCTCCAACCACATCTAGGCTCGGCTACCTAACATCAACCCCATGCGACCCATCCTGGCCATCACGGCCGGGCTTCTCGTGACCGCCATCGTCGCCGCGGGTGTCACGCTGGCCGTTTTGCGATTCCAGGCCCGCACCAACACGCAGCAGGTCAACCTGCGCAACGGCGTCACGATCACCGAGGACTCGGCCATCGTCCAGGCGGCGGCCAAGGCCCGGCCGGCGGTCGTCAGCGTGATCACGCAGCACCAGCCGACCATCGTCCGCGGCTCAGGCTACCTCGCGACCACCGATGGCTACATCGTCACCAACATCAACGTGATCGCGGGCGCCAGCGGCATGACCGTCCTGATTCCGGGCGACTCCAAGCCGCATGACGCGCGCCTGGTCGACTACGACTGTCAGACCGGGGTGGCGGTGATCAAGATCGACAAGGTCAGCGGCCTGCCGACGCTGGCCTTTGCGGATCCAAACGCCCTGGTCCAGGGCCAGGTGATCGTCGCCGTCGGGGGTCCGGTGGAAGGCGGGGCGGTCACGCCCGGCTACGTGAGCGCTATGCACCGGGTGACCTCCGCCCGGGATCCGGTCAACCTGGGCCGTACGGTCGAGTTCAGCGACACGATCCAGACCAACGCGGCGATCGACGGTGGCACGTCGGGCGGTCCGCTCTTGAACGTCGGCAGTCAGGTCATCGGCATCGCCATGGATTCGTCCGCGACCCGTGCGGGGTTTGGGCTCAACGTCGCCGACGTCCAGGACGACGTCCAGCAGATCCTCTCATCGGGCCAGCTCGTCGTGCCTTCACTGGGCGCGACCACGACTGACGTCACCTCCGAGAGCGCGACGCTCAGCGGCCTGCCGGCGGGGAGCCAGGTTGTGTTCCTCGACAAGGCCGGTCCCGCCGACAGCGCGGGCCTGAAAGCCGGCGACGTGATCACCCAGGTTGATGATGTCCATCTGGACGCGGCGCACCCGCTTTCCCTGCTGCTGCGTTCGAGGTTTCACGCCAACCAGAGGGTCACCGTCACCTACTCGCGGGGCGGGACCTCGACGCAGGCTGAGCTGACCCTGAGCGCTCAGCACCCGACGTGCCGGTGAGCACCCCGGCCAGGTGACGTCGGTGCTGTCCGGCGGCGTGCGGGAACGCGTCAACGAGGCCCTGCAGGATGCGGTTCGCAAGCTGGGCGTGCAAGGTGAGATCCCGGACCTCGAACTTGGCAGGGCGAAGGTGCCCAGCCACGGCGATTACGCGAGCTCGGCCGGGCTGAAGCTGAGCCGTGTGCTGCGACAGGACCCCAAGACGATCGCGGCGCGGATTGCGGAGACGATCGAGGTTGCGGAGGGTGCGGCCACCGCCGAAGCGGACAACGGCTACGTCAACTTCCGTCTCACCGGCGACTGGCTCCGAGGGCTCGTGAGCCGGATCGCGCCTGGCTACGGAGCGCGGGACATCGGCCGCGGCGAGCGCCTTCAGGTTGAGTTCGGAAGCGTCAACCCGACCGGCCCTCTGCACATCGGGCACGGACGGGGCGTCACCCTCGGTGACTCGATCTGCCGGCTGCTCGAGTTCACCGGGCATTCGGTCCAGCGCGAGTACTACGTCAACTCCGACAACACCCAGACCCGGCGCTTCGGCGCGTCTGTCTACGCCCGCCTGCACGGCCTCGACCCGCCCGAGGGCGGGTACACGGGCGACTACGTCAAGGAGCTGGCCGAGATGGCGCGCCACGATATGCCTGGCATCGAGGACCTCCCTCAGGACGAGGCCGAACCGAAGCTGCGCATGTACGCGATCGACAAGATGGTGGAGCGGATCAAGGCCACGGTTGCCCGAGTCAACGTCCGCTACGACGAGTGGTACTACGAGAACCGTCTGTGGGAGTCAGGGCTGCCCCAGGTGGCGATCGATAGATTGCGCGTGTCGGGACACCTCAAAGAACGCGACGGCGCGCTCTGGTTCGGCGACCCCGGGGACGACGAGGAGGATCGGGTCGTCATCCGCGCCAACGGACAACCAACCTACTTCGCCTCTGATCTCGGATACCTGCTGAGCCGGTTCGAGCAGCGCGGCTACCACCGCGTGGTCGAGGTGTGGGCCGCCGACCATCACGGCTACGTGCCCCGGATGAAATCTGTCGCCGCGGCGCTCGGCTTCGAGCCACAGAGCCTCGTGATCATCCTGCACCAGATGGTCAACCTGAAGGAAGGCAAGATGTCAAAGCGCGCCGGTCGCTTCGTCACCCTGGACGAGCTGGTTGATCGGGTCGGCAGCGACGCGGTTCGCTACTTCTATCTGCTGCGCTCGCCCGACACGACCATCGAGTTCGACCTCGAGCTGGCGGTCACCCAGGGCAATGAAAACCCCGTGTATTACGCGCAGTACGCGCACGCGCGACTATCGAATGTCGAGGTGACCGCGAGCCAGCGCCATCCGCGATTGCCGGACCATGCCGATGTCTCGCTGCTGGTCCATCCGTGGGAGCTCGATGTCGCCCGCCAGCTCGCCTTCTGGCCTGACGTGGTCGAGGATTCGACTGCGCTGCTCGAGCCGCACCGCATTCCTTATTACGTGCACGACCTGGCGACCGCGGTTCATCGCTTCTACCACGCCGGCAACGCCGAGAGCGAGCACCGGGTCGTGGTCGACGATGCCGCCTTAACAAGGGCAAGGCTGGAGCTGTGCCGAGCCGCGCGTCACACTTTGAAGACTGCGCTGGACCTGATGGGGGTCAGCGCTCCGGAACGCATGTAGGACGCAAGGAGAGGGCATTGGATGTCACCTGGCTAGGGCACGGTTGCTTCCGGCTGCGCGGGCGTGGCGCGGCGGTGGTCACCGACCCCTACCCGCCGGCCATCGGTCTGAAGCTGTCGCGCATGGACGCCGAGGTCGTCACCGTCAGCCATGAGCACGACAACCACAACTACACCCAGGTCGTGCGCGACGGCGCCTACGAGATCCGCGGGCCGGGCGAATACGAGGTCGCCGGCGTGACCGTGATTGGGGTGCCGACCTTCCACGATCCTGAAAAGGGCGCCAAGCAGGGCCGCAACACCGTCTACCTGATCGAGATCGACGACGTGCGCGTCTGCCACCTCGGCGATCTGGGACACAAGCTGGACGACGTCGAGGCGGAGGCGGTCGCCTCGCCCGACGTTTTGCTGGTGCCTGTCGGCGGCCGGACCGCGATGAACGGAGCACAGGCGGCGGAGGTCGTCCGCCAGCTCGAGCCCAGGTACGTGGTCCCGATGCACTACGCCATCCCGGGCCTGAAGCTGGAGCTGGATCCGCTCGACCGCTTCCTCAAGGAGATGGGGGTGACAGCCTCTGAGCCTCAGCCCAAGCTATCGGTGCAGAAGTCGTCGGTGACCGAATATGAGACCAAAGTCGTGGTTCTCGAGCCGAAAATCGAACCAAAGGTTTGACGGCCTGCCCCTTCTAGGTAACATTTGAAAAACCGCCCTGGAGGTCGTCTATGTCGAAATACGTTTTCGTGACCGGGGGTGTCGTCTCCTCTCTCGGCAAGGGCATCACCGCGGCTTCGATCGGGAACATCCTGAAAGCCCGGCACCTCACCGTCTCCCTCCAGAAGCTCGATCCGTACCTGAACGTCGACCCGGGAACGATGAGCCCTTACCAGCACGGAGAGGTGTTCGTCACCGATGACGGCGCGGAAACCGACCTCGACCTCGGGCATTACGAGCGCTTCGTCGATGAGAACCTGACGGTCGCGTCCAACGTGACGACCGGGAAGATCTACCAGGAGGTCATCGCCCGCGAGCGTCGGGGAGACTACCTGGGCGCCACCGTGCAGGTCATCCCGCACGTGACCAATGTGATCAAGGAAAAGATCCTCCGCGCCTCCAAGGACCCGCAGGCCGATGTGGTCGTGGTCGAGGTGGGCGGCACCGTCGGCGACATCGAGAGCCTTCCGTTCCTCGAAGCCATCCGGCAGCTGAAGAACGATCTCGGCCGCCAGAACGTCTTCTATGTGCACTGCTCCCTGGTGCCGGTGGTCCGGGGCCAGGAGATGAAGACGAAGCCGACACAGCACTCCGTCCAGGCGCTGCGCGCGATCGGTATTCAGCCGGATGCGATCATCTGCCGCTCCGAGCTCCCGATCGACAACGACCTGAAGGAGAAGATCGCACTCTTCACAGACGTGCCGCGTGAGGCTGTCGTCTCGGTGCCGGACGTGAAGTCGATCTACGAAGTCCCGATGATGCTCGAGGCCTCAGGTCTGGGCAAGGTGATGGCCAAGCACTTCGAGCTGGACGAGGCGACGCACGTTCCCGACCACACGCAGTGGATCGAGCTTGTCGAGCGGATCAAGCATCCGCGGGCGACGGTGCCGATCGCGATCGTGGGCAAGTACATCGCGCTGCCCGACGCGTACCTCAGCGTCATCGAGTCGCTGCGGCATGCGGGGATTCACCACGGACTCGGGATCGACATCCATTGGGTTTCCTCCGAGAAGCTCGACGCGGGAGACACGTCGACACTGATGGGCGTCGCCGGCATCGTCGTTCCCGGTGGGTTCGGCTACCGCGGCATCGAGGGCAAGGTCATCGCCTCCCGCTACGCGCGGCACAACCGGATTCCGTACCTCGGCCTTTGCCTCGGAATGCAGTGCGCGGTCATCGACTTCGCGCGGGAAAAGCTCGATGCGCCGGACGCCAACTCCACCGAGTTCGCCGCCTTCACATCGACTCCGGTGATCGACCTCATGCCCGAGCAGCGCAACGTCGACCAGATGGGCGGCTCGATGCGCCTTGGCCTCTATCCATGCAAGCTGGTGCCGGGATCGCTGGCGCACAAGGCGTATGGGGAAGAGGTGGTTTATGAGCGGCACCGGCACCGCTTCGAGTTCAACAACGAGTACCGCGAGGTCATGAACGAGGCGGGCATGAATTTCAGCGGCGTTTCGCCCAACGGGCGACTGGTCGAGATCATCGAGCTGGCCGATCACCCGTGGTTCGTGGCGAGCCAGTTCCACCCCGAGTTCCGCTCGCGGCCGAACCGGCCGCACCCGCTGTTCCGCGATTTCGTGCGCGCGGCCTTCCTGCAGAGCGGCATCGACCAGATGGAGCTTCGTCCCGCGGAGCTCCTGGAAGAGACCGAGAACTCCTAGGAAGCAATGGAACAGCAGAGAAGCGGGATTCCTTCTTTCGAGGCGCGCGCAGAGCTTTCGATGGAGTTGCTGCACGCCACCGAGGCAGCCGCTCTTGCATGCGCGGGACTCCTCGGCAAGGGCGATCCGGACCGTGTAAGCGACGCGGCAGGTCACGCGATGCGGGGTGCGCTCGAGCGCTCCGGCCTGACCGGGACCGTGGCCCTGAGCCCACGCCACCAGGCTCACCTGCCACTTGGCCTCGTGATCGAGGGCGGAGAGCGCAAAGTCGACCTGGGTGTGTATCCAGTCGAGGGCGCGAGCCAGGTCGCGCGCGGCCATATCAACGCGGTTTCGATGCTGGTGGCGGTGGAGCCGGGAGGTTTCGCCCACCTGCCCGCGGTCTCGCAGGTTGAAAAGTTCGTCGCCGGTCCCGGGGCCCGGGGTGCGATCGACCTCGACGATTCGATCGTGGACAACCTGCGGCGCATCGCCTTCGCCCGAGATGTCCGGGTCCAGGACCTGACGATCGCCATCCTGGAGCGCCCGCGGCACCAGGAGCTGATCACCGAGGTGGCGGCGTCCGGGGCCCGGATCCGCACGCTGGAGGAGGGCGATTTCGCGAGCGCTGTCATGGCCGCCCTGCCCGAGACTGGGATTGACGCCGCGATCGGCATCGGCGACCTGCACGCGACGCTGATCGCGGCCTGTGCTGTGCGGTGCCTGGGGGGCGAGTTCCTGGTCCGCCTGCTGCCTCGCAACGATGAGGAGCTGAAAAATGTCGGTGAAGGTGCGTCCCACATCTACGGCGTCACCGAGCTGGCGCCGGCGGTCGACATCGCGGTCGCCATCACCGGCGTGACGGGCGGTCCGTTGCTGCCGGGGATTTCCTTCGGAAGCGGTTACGCGGAGACCTCGTCCTTGGTGATGTCCAGCCGCCACGCCACTGTGCGCCGCCTCACCACGCGCCACCACCTGCCCGGGGACCCGGGCTAGTTGAAAATTCACCTCCCCGCTCGCGGGGGAGGTCCGGCCGCGAAAGCGGCCCGGGTGGGGCGCTTCGGATTAGCTCCGCCGTGGACGGGGTATCAAGAAACTGGTATCCCATGAGTCAGAACGACCCTTACCTGCCGCCCCAGGGCGGACAGTACATTCCCCCGCCGCCTCCCTACGAGGCGACCTCGGACATCCCGCCGGAGTCGCCGTACCACAGCTCGCCCGCGCCCCAGCAGGGAAGTCGAGGTCTGGTCGGGTGGCTGGCTTCAGCCGCGCTCGCGGTCTGGGCCGTGGTCAAGTACGGGCTCCTGCTGGTGGTCAAAGTGCCGGCGCTCGCAACCCTCCTGACGGGAGTCGTCTCGGTCTGGGCCTACACACTCCTTTTTCCATGGCAGGTAGCCATCGGCCTCGTCGTGCTGATCTTCGTCCACGAGATGGGGCACGTCCTCGAGATCCGCAGGCAGGGGCTGGCGGCTACAGCCCCGATCTTCCTTCCCTTCCTGGGAGCTGGGATCTTCATGCGGACGCAGGCACAGTCTCCGTTGAAGCAGGCGCAGATAGCCATCGCGGGGCCTATCGCGGGGACGCTGGGGGCGACAGTGGCGTTGGTCTTGTATGCGGCGACCCGTTTCGACCTCTTCCTGGTCTGGGCGTATTTCGGTTACTGGATCAACCTCTTCAACCTGATTCCGTTTGGGATGCTGGACGGTGGCTGGATCCTCGCCCCGGTCTCGAAATGGATCCAGGTCGCCGGCCTTGCGATCCTCGCCGGGCTGTTCTTCGCCGGCCTGATCAACCCGCTCGTCCTCATCGTGGTGGCGATCGGGATGCCGATGGTCTACCGCCGCTTTAGAGAGCCGGACTACGACGCCTACCTCACGTCCGGTCCCGCGTCGGCCAGGCTTGCCATCGGGGCGACATGGCTTGCGCTCGTCGTTTTCCTGGGCGTTGCCTTCTACCAGACGGAGGGAATGCTCCAGACGTTCCTTCGGTAAACTGACCGGGAGTTACAAGATTGAAAGCACAGATTCATCCAACTTATTACGAAGACGCGGTCGTGACCTGCGCGTGCGGGAACACGTTCACGACCGGCTCCACGCGCAAGGAGCTCAAGACCGAGATCTGCTCCGTCTGCCACCCTTTCTTCACGGGTACGCAGCGGATCGTGGACACCGGCGGTCAGGTCGAGCGGTTCCGGAAGCGGGCTGCTAAGACCAGGGTCTAGATGGCGCAGCCGGAGACGGCGCCTCCGGTAACGGGGACTCCGACTCCCCACCCGGCGCTCCGCGCCGACCTCAACGCAGGGCCGGGAGGTGCAAAACCTACACAGCCTTTCTTCTATGGCGGCCAGGCCGTCATCGAGGGCGTGATGATGCGCGGCAAGAGCCACTACGCGGTCGCGGTCAGGCTTCCCACCACCAAGGAGATCGTCATCGACCGTGGTGAGCTGAAGGCGCCGATTTACACGCATCCGCTCTGGAAGCTGCCTTTCGTGCGCGGCCTCGCCCTGATCGGCGAGCAGCTGCACCTTGGCATGAAGTCGCTGATCTGGTCGGCGAACATGAACGCCGGCAGCCAGAACATCGAGATCGGCAAGAAGGAGATCACCGGCTCGGTGGCGATGGCCGGCGTTTTTGCCCTCGTTATCTTCATCGGCCTGCCGCTGCTGCTGGCGAGCTTTGCGGTACACCGCAGTGGAAGCTTCCTTTTCGTTCTCGTCGAGGGTTTGATCCGGGTCGGCCTGGTCCTCGGCTATCTGGCGGCAATCGCACTTTTGCGAGACGTACGGCGCGTGTTTCAGTACCACGGGGCCGAGCACAAGACCATCAACGCCTTCGAATCGGGGTGGGCGCTGGATGTGCCGTCGGTTCGCCGCGCGAGCACGCTGCACCCGCGCTGCGGCACGGGGTTCCTTCTTGTCGTATTGGTTGTGAGCGTCGTCGTCTTCAGCGTCGTGGCGCTGTTTCATCCCAATCTCTTCTGGATCATTGCGAGCCGCGTGCTCGCCATCCCAGTGATTGCGGGCGTCGGCTTCGAGCTGATCCGGTTCATGGCACGGCACCGCTACAACTCGCTCGTCCGCATCGCCTTGCTCCCGGTCCTGGGCACCCAGAAGTTCACCACCCGCGAGCCCTCCGACGACATGCTCGAGGTCGCCATCACCGCCTTCAACAGCGCCCGCGAGGGTGAGGAGGAGAGCGCCGGAGCGGCGGCATGATCGATCGCCTGGAGGCGATCGCGCACCGGTATCGCGAGAAAAGGCACAAGGGGGGCAGGCCCCCCTTGTGGGGAACCCCCCAAGGACGTCGAGCGGCTGTCTCTACGCTGTTCAGTGGCGGTTGCCCGGCGGAGCCGGGCAACGCGGGCAACGCGGGAAAGACGAAATGATTGACCGTCTGGAATCGATCGCGCGCCGTTATCGCGAGATCGAGCAGGAGATGGGGCGGCCGGAGGTTGCCTCCGACCACGAGAAGGTGACCCGGCTGGCGCGGGAGCAGCGCTCCCTGCGAGAGATCGTCGAGGCCTATGACGCCTACCGCCGCGCGCGCACGGAGATGGAGTCGGCGCGCGAGATGCTCAGGCACGAGAAGGACGTGGAGATGCAGGAGTACATGCGGTCGGAGGAGCGACGCGCAGCCGAGCAGGTAGCCCTGCTCGAGGAAAAGCTGAAGGTCTTGCTCCTGCCCAAGGATCCGAACGACGACCGCGACGTCGTGGTCGAGATCCAGGGCGCGGAAGGCGGGGACGAGGCTGCCCTTTTTGCCGCAGACCTCTTCCGCATGTACACGCGATGGGCGGAGAAGAAAGGATGGAAGGTGGACGTGGTCGACGCCTCTCCTACCGGAATCGGCGGCTTCGACAAGATCAGCTTCGAGGTCCACGGTCAGGGCGCCTACTCGCAGCTCAAGTACGAGGGCGGCGTGCACCGGGTGCAGCGCGTGCCCAAGACCGAGGCGCAGGGGCGGATCCACACGTCGGCCGCGACGGTGTCGGTGCTGCCCGAGGCCGACCCCGTCGAGGTCGAGCTCAAGCCCGATGACCTCGAGATCAAGGCCTCGACTTCGACCGGCCCCGGCGGCCAGAGCGTCAACACCACCTACTCCGCGATCCGCATCACCCACAAGCCGACCGGTCTTGTCGTGAGCATCCAGGACGAGAAGTCGCAGCTGCAGAACAAGGAAAAGGCAATGCGTGTGCTGCGCGCGCGGCTCTACGAGATGAAGCTCGCCGAGCAGCAGGAGGCGATCGGGGCGCAGCGGCGCGGCATGGTCCGGACCGGGAACCGGTCGGAGAAGATCCGCACCTACAACTTCAAGGACAACCGGGTCACCGATCACCGCATCAACCTCACCCTGCACAAGCTCGACAGGGTGATGGCCGGAGATCTCGACGACCTGGTGTCGGCGCTCATAGCCGCCGAGCGCGCGGCTCAGCTGAACGGCGGCCCAGACGGTCAGGCGTGACAATCGTTGAGGTCCTGAAGCTCTCCGCCGACTACCTCCAGAAGCACGGATCCGACTCTTCCCGCCTCGACGCCGAGCTGCTCCTGGCATGCACGCTCGGCCTGCGCCGCCTCGACCTGTACCTGAAGTTCGACCGTGCCCTGTCAGCCGGCGAGCTGGACCAATACCGAGCCCTGGTCGCGCGGCGGGCCAAGGGCGAGCCGGTGGCCTATTTGACTGGCCACAAGGAGTTCATGGGCCTGGATTTCGAGGTGACACCCGCCGTGCTCGTGCCGAACCCTGACACCGAGGTGCTCGTGCAGCGGGCGGTCGCGATCGCACGTGAGTCGCAAGATCCGGTGCGCGTCGCCGACGTCGGCACGGGCAGCGGGTGCATCGCGGTCGCGATCGCGCATTACGCGCCGAATGCGGAAGTGTGGGCATCGGACATCAGCCCCGAGGCACTGGAGGTCGCGACGCGCAACGTGAGCCGGCACGGGCTCAGCGACCGCGTCCATCTCACGCCTGGCGACCTGATGCAGCCCCTCGCCGGGGAGTTCGACGTGGTTTGCGCGAACCTTCCTTACCTGCCCATGGGCTCCAGCCTGCCGGCCGAGGTCGCGGCTCAGCCTGCCCACGCGCTGTATGCGGATCAAGGCGGCGCGTCACTTGTGAGCCGGCTCCTCGAAGAGGCTCCGAGCCGGCTGAAGCCGGGGGGCCGGGTCCTCGCAGAGCTGGATCCGGGCATCTTCGCCGTGGCTTCGGAGTCCGCAGCTCGGCACTTCGCCGGTCATCGGGTCCACCGCGATGCCGGCGGCCATCAACGCGTTCTTGAAGCATGGTCCTGAAGCCGACACATGCTGGGCTTCAGCGCGCGGCGAAGCTGCTGCGAAGCGGGGCCGTGGTGGCATTTCCCACCGACACCGTGTATGGACTTGGGGCCAGCGCGGACGATGAGGTGGCACAGAAGCGGATCTATCAGATCAAAGGCCGGCCCGTTGGGATGCCGCTGATCCTCATGGTGGCAGGCCAGTCCCAGCTCGAAGGCCTGGTGCACGTCGACTCGCGGGCCGAGGAGATGATGCGCAAGTGGTGGCCGGGTCCACTCACGCTCATCCTCTATGCCATCGGCGGCGGAACGCTGGGAGTGCGGATTCCAAAGCACAAGGTTGCCCTGGGCCTCCTCAGACACGCCGGCCCACTGATGACGACGAGCGCCAACCTGCATGGCCACGATCCGGCGATGAACGCCGAAGAAGCCGCGACGCTGTCCGGCGTGATGGCTGTGATCGACGGCGGCGTGGCCGCTGGTGGGACCGCCTCCACAGTGCTGGACCTGACCGGACCGGAGCCGCACGTCCTGCGCGAAGGCGCCATTTCGACGCCGGAGCTGATCGGACCACCCCCTCCGCGCACCGGATAGCATCAAGCCGTGACCACCAACATCACGACGATGACCTTCCGCGCCCTCGACCGGGTGGATCCAGAGGTCGCTCAGCTGATCCGGAACGAGTTCAAGCGGCAGTCGGAAACGCTCGAGCTCATCGCCTCCGAAAACCTGACGAGTCCCGCCATCCTGGAGGCGCTGGGGACGCTGCTGACCAACAAGTACGCCGAGGGATATCCCGGGCGTCGCTACTACGGCGGCACCGGCGAGGTCATCGACAAGATCGAGACCCTAGCCGTGGAGCGCGCCAAGCAACTGTTCGGTGCAGATTACGTCAACGTCCAGCCGCACTCTGGTTCGCAGGCCAACGCGGCGGTTTACATGGCGGTCTGCCAGCCGGGAGACCGGGTGATGGGCATGGACCTCTCGGCGGGGGGACACCTGACGCACGGAAGTCCCGCCAACTTCAGCGGCAAGCTTTACGAGATCCACTCGTACGGAGTCGATCGCGAAACCGAACGGATCGACTACGACGCCGTGCAAAAGCTGGCCGAAGAGGTGCGGCCGAAGATGCTGCTCGCGGGTTTCTCCGCCTACTCGCGGATCGTCGATTGGGGACGCATGCGCGAGATCGCCGACTCGGTCGGCGCCACGCTGTTCGTGGACATGGCGCACGTGGCCGGCCTCGTCGCGGGCGGCGCCTATCCATCCCCGATCCCGCACGCTGCAATCACGAGCACCACCACTCAAAAGACCCTTCGGGGTGCGTGGGGGGCGATCATCCTGTGCCGCGACGATTGGCAGAAGGCAATCGACTCCGCGGTGTTCCCGGGGACACAGGGCGGCCCCCTGATGCACGCGATCGCGGCCAAGGCGGTGTGTTTCGGCGAAGCTCTCAAGCCGGAGTTCAAGCAGTACGCCAAGCAGGTCGTCGTCAACGCGAAAGCCATGGCCGATCGCCTTGTCGCGCGCGGCCTGCGCCTGGTGAGCGGCGGCACCGACAGCCACCTGATGCTGATCGACCTGCGGCCTCAGAAGCGAACTGGAAAGCAGGTGCAGGACATCGCCGACACGGTCGGCATCACGCTCAACCGCAACTCGATTCCTTTCGATGACGCGTCGAAGTTCAACCCGAGCGGGGTGCGCGTCGGAACGCCGCTCGTGACCACGCGCGGCATGGGCGAGGGCGAGATGGTGGTGATCGCGGACTGCATCGCCGACCTCGTCGAGCGGATCGACGATCCGGCAACGCTGGACTCGGTCCACGAGCGGGCCCTAGAGCTGTGCCGCAAGTTCCCGATCCCGTACGCATTTGACTGACCCGGCCCCGATCCAGTCTTGAGTGACTTCTTCAGCGACCAGGCGCTCGCCAGCATCACGGAGCACGTGCTGCCCGGGCTGTGGCCGCTTCTCCTCGCCTTCGCCGTGTGCATGATCGCGGTGCCGCTCGCCATCCGCCTCTCGCGCCGCTACGGGGTGGTGGCGCAGCCCGGCGGCCGCCACGCACACGCCAACCCGACGCCGGTGCTGGGCGGCCTCGCGATGTGGATCGGTTTCGCCATGGCGCTGCTCGTGTTTCTGCCACGCGACACCCAGACGTTGGCCGTCCTCGTGGTGTCAGGGCTGGCGATGGGCCTGCTCATCGTCGACGACAGATGGTCGATGCCGCCTGTCGTGAAGCTCGGCGTCCAGGTCGGTCTCGCGCTGCTGGCGGTCGCCGGCTTTGGCATCGAGATCCGGTTCTTCAGCCTGCCGGGCGGACACCTGATCCAGCTGGGGCTGCTGATGACGCCGGTCAGCGTGTTCTGGCTGGTCGGTATGCAGAACACCGTCAACTTTCTTGACGGCGCCGACGGCCTCGCCGCCGGCGTGGTGGCGATCGTGGCTTTGATCCTCATGCTCGCCGCCGGCCAGCTCAAGCAGCCCGAGGTCGTGCAGTTGAGCGGCGCGCTCGCCGGGTGCTGCGGCGGCTTCCTCCTCTTCAATTTCCACCCGGCCCGCATCTTCATGGGCGACTCCGGCGCGCATTTCCTCGGCATGGCGCTGGGCATGATCTCGATCCTGGGCGTGGCTAAGGTCGCGGTGGCCTTCGCCCTGGCTGCACCCGTGCTTGCGCTGGCGCTGCCGATCGCGGACACCGGATGGGCGATCCTCCGCCGCCGCCGGCAGGGCGCCTCGGTGGCGACGCCGGACCGGCTCCACCTGCACCATCGCCTTCAGTCGTTCGGTCTCAACCCTCGCCAGACGTGCTACGTGTTCTACGCCGCGAGCGCCCTGCTCGGCGCGCTCGGGTTGACGCTTTTCGGGCACGGGCGGATCCTTGCGGTCGTCGTGGTGGCTGCCGCGGTGCTGACGTCGACGGTCGCGGCCGATCTTCTTCAGCACGCTGGCTGGCGCATCCCGGCGCGATGGCTGCGCCGCCTGCTGGCCGAACCTCCGCCGGCGCGTTAAGGCCGGCATCTTCCCGGCTCCATTTGCCGGCGGCAGTACCCGATAGAATTCGGAGGGGCATGGCGCCCACTCCGAGCACAGGCCCGACAGGCTCTGACATGGCGGGAATCGGGATCTATTTCGCCGCCGCCGTCCTCGTGCCTCTGCTGGGTGGTGCCGCCCTCGACAGGGTGCTCAACACGGCGCCCGTGTTTGTCCTCGTCGGGCTGGTCGTGGGTCTCGTGGCGGGCGGAGCAGCCGTCTGGTTGAAGGTGAGGGAGCTCTCGAAGTGACGTCGAGTGGTGTGCTGCGGCAGACGGTGCTGGCCTGCTTGATTCTCTCAGTGGCGGTCGCGGTGATCGCGTCAGCGAGCGGTCACCTGGACCTCGGTCTTGGCATGGCGGCGGGCCTCATGCTCGGCTCGGTCAATGGTTACTTCATCCAGGGACTTCTGAACCGCGGAGCTCCCTTCATGGCGGCGAGCCTGCTGCGCATCCTGTTTTTCAGCTCGCTGGTGTTGATAGCGGCGCTGACGATGCGAGGGTCGGCCTGGACGGTGGCCCTCGGGATCGGGCTGGCGCAGCTGGTCATGGTCGCCGCCGGTGTGCGCTCCGGGCTCCGGCGTTGATCCTTTCCGACTCCTCGGTCGGCACCCATCCAACCGTCGACCTCGGCTGCGGGCCGCTCTGCACCTTCAATTACGACAGCGTCGTCTCGAGCTTGCTCGCGGTCGTGGTCACCATCGCGGTTGGGTTCTGGATTCGCTCCAAGCTGAAAAGTGGCGAGCCGGGACGCGTCCAGGCGGTGTTCGAGTGGGGTTATGACCAGTTGAGATCGCTGATCAGAACCAACGTTTCGGACGACGCCTTGTTCATCATCCCGCTCGCGCTCACGCTTTTTCTATACATCCTGGTCGCCAACTGGATCGAGCTTCTGCCTCTGGCAATCTTCCCCATCCTGCACGGCGCCAACGCCGACCTCAACCAGACGCTGGCCATGGCGCTTGTCGTCATCGCCGTGGTCCAGTGGTACAGCATCCGGGTTCTCGGCTGGCGCGGATACCTACTCCGCTTCACCAAGCCGTTCGAGCTGCCGGTGTGGGGCCGCGCGCTGTACACCCCCCTCAACATCCTCGAGGAGCTGGTCAAGCCCGTGACGCTTTCGCTCCGGCTGTTCGGAAATATCTTTGCCGGGGCGGTCATGATTGGTTTGCTTGCGGGCTTCGGCACTTTCGCCCTGCCCCTGGTGGGCGTGGCAGGCGGGACCGTGATCGGCGCCATCCTGTTGTCGGTTTGGAAAGCTTTCGACGTCATCTTCATCGGTTTCATACAGGCGTTCATCTTCATGCTGCTCACGGTCATCTACTTCGGCATGGCCCGCGAAGGCCTCGAGCACGAACATCACTAGGAGGGTTACATGACTGATCACGGACTTGTTCTCGCCGGCGCACTCGTTGGCTTCGGACTCGCGATCGGCCTGGGCGCGGTCGGTGCGGCCTTCGGCGACGGCCTGGCCGGCAACGCGTTCATCAGCGGAGTCGCTCGCCAGCCGGAAGCTCAAGGTCGCATGATCCCCTGGTTGTTCACGATCGTCGGCCTGGTTGAGGCGATGTACTTCATCAACCTCGCCTTTGGTTTCGTCTTCCTCTCCAACGTCCCCGCAGCCAAGTAGTCGAAATGACCTTCCTCGCGAGCACAGGTACAGCCGGGGTCATCGAGATCAATGGGACGGTGATCGTCGAGCTGCTCACATTCCTGCTGATGCTTGCCGTGCTTGCCCGCTTTGTATACCCGGAGGTTGTCAAAGTCGCCGAGGCGCGGCAGCGCGCAGTCGCGGAGCAGCTGCGTCTGGCGGAGCAGGCCAAAGCCGACGCCGAGGCGCGTCTCAAGCAAGCCCAGGCCCAACTGGAGGACGCGCGGAAGACGGCGCAACAGGTGATCGACGCGGCCAACAGGTCGGGCGAGCAAGCGCGACAGGATCTCAAGCAAAGGGCAGAGGAGGAGGCGCGGCGGATCGCCGAGTCAGCCCGCAAGGAGATCGAGGTCGAGCGTGAGCGCGCGCTCCAGTCGGCGCGAGAGGAATTGGCAAGCCTGGTGGTCGTGGCCACCGAGAAGGTCATCGGCGGCACGCTTGACGATCGCAAGCACCGAGAGCTGATCGAGCGAGCCATCGAGGAGGTCGCGAGTGGCGACGGCAGCCGCAGGCAGGGTGGCTCGTGACGGCACCAAGAGATTGGGGGCCGAAGATCCGGTGACGGGCACGAGCCGCGCTGCCCGACGGTACGCGAGGGCCGTGTTCGAGCTGGCCCAGCAGGATGGTCAGCTCGAAGAATGGGCCGGGCGCCTGACCAAGATCCGCGAGCTGTTCGCCGACCCGGCGGTGGCGGCCGTGCTCAGCAATCCGACGATCGCGACCGAGCGGCGCGATGCGCTCGTTGCAACGGCGCCTCATCTGTTCGATGACGAGGCCACCAACCTTGCCAGGCTGCTCATCGAATCCGGACGCGTCGACGAAGCGGCCGCGATCGAGGACGAGTTTCAGCGTCTGGCCGACGAGGCGGCCGGTCGGGTCCGAGCAACCGTGACCACGGCGATCGAGCTCGAGCGTGCCGACCGCGACCGCGTCGAACGGGAGTTGTCGAAACGTCTGAACAAAGAGGTCAGGCTGAGCGTCGTCGTCGATCCGCGCATCATCGGCGGGCTGAAGCTTCAGTACGGAGACCGGGTCGTCGACGCGAGTGTGGCCACCAGGTTGGAGCAGCTGCGCCGCCGCTTGGCGGCTACGTAGGCGCGGGGCGCTCAATAGGAGAAGACGAGTGGGAATCAGCACCAAAGAGATCTCGGAAGTCATCAAAGAGCGGCTCAAGGACTTTGATGCAAGCCTCGTGTCGGCCGATGTAGGTCGAATCGTCGCCGTGGGCGACGGCATCGCCCAGATCTACGGCCTGCAGAACGCGATGGCGGGCGAGCTGCTCGAATTTCCGAACGAGGTCTACGGGCTGGCCCTGAACCTCGAAGAAGACCAGGTGCGGTCAGTCATCCTCGGCGACTTCGGCCACCTGCACGAAGGCGACGAGGTCAAGACCACCGGTCGCCTGCTCGAGGTCCCGGTCGGCGACGAGCTGCTCGGCCGCATCGTCAACCCACTCGGTATTCCGCTCGACGACAAGGGGCCGATCAAGACCAGCAAGACGCTCCCCGTGGAGCGGATCGCTCCGGGCGTCATCACACGCAAGCGAGTCGACAGCCCGGTGCAGACGGGCATCAAGGCGATCGACGCCATGATCCCGATCGGCCGCGGCCAGCGCGAGCTGATCATCGGCGACCGCTTCACAGGCAAGACGACGATCCTCCTCGACACGATCATCAACCAGAAGGGCAAGGACCTCTTCTGCATCTACGTTGCGATCGGCCAGAATGCGGCCTCGATCGCTCGCGTCGCGGCTACGTTGGAAGAGAACGGGGCGATGGACTACACCATCATCGTCGCGGCGGCCGCGTCCGACCCGGCTTCCCTCCAGTACATCGCGCCGTACGCGGGCTGCGCGATGGGCGAGTACTTCCTGGAGAAGGGCCAGGAGGCGCTGTGCTGCTACGACGACCTGACCAAGCAGGCGTGGGCGTACCGCGAGCTTTCGTTGACGCTGCGCCGCCCGCCCGGCCGTGAGGCTTACCCGGGCGACGTCTTCTACCTGCACTCCCGTCTGCTCGAGCGGGCGGCAAAGATGAGCCAGGCGCGCGGCGGCGGCTCGCTGACGGCCCTGCCGGTGATCGAGACACAGGCCAACGACGTCTCGGCTTTCATCCCGACCAACGTCATCTCCATCACCGATGGTCAGATCTATCTGCAGGCCGACCTGTTCAACGCAGGGCAGCGGCCCGCCCTCAACGTCGGCATCTCGGTCTCACGCGTCGGCGGGGATGCGCAGACGAAGGCGATGCGCCAGGTGGCGGGCAAGCTCCGCCTCGACCTGGCGCAGTACCGTGAGCTGGCGGCCTTCGCGCAGTTCGCCTCAGACCTCGACACGCAGACGCGGAACCAGCTCGAGCGCGGAGCGCGCCTGACTGAGCTGCTCAAACAGGACAAGTACCAACCGGTGCCTCTGGCGGCCCAGGTGGCTGTGCTTTACGCCGGCACCCAGGGGCACGCGGACAAGGTCCCGGTTGCCCGTATTCGCGAGTGGGAGGCCGGCTTCGTCCGCTTCTTGAAAGGCGAGAGGCAGGGCATCCTCGAAGAGATCGAGAAGCAGAAGGCCCTGGACGACAACCTCTTTGCCCGGCTCAACGCAGCGATCTCAACCTTCAACCACCAGTTCGGCGTCGAGGGTTACCAGGACCAGGCCGACCCGGGCGGCCGGGCCGAGGCCAAGGCACCTGAAGCCAAGGAGCCGGAAGCCAAGGAGCCGGAAGCCAAGGAGCCTGAGGCCAAGAAATCACCGGCCAAGAAACCACAGACCAAGAAAGCGAACTAGATGCCGGCATTCAGGGACATCGTCCGCCGCATCGACTCGATCAAGAACACGCAGAAGATCACCAAGGCGATGCAGGTGGTGGCCGCAACTCGTCTCCGCCGCGCGCAGGCGGCGGTGCAGGCAACGCGGCCCTACGCCGACAAGATGGTCGAGGTCCTGCAGACTGTGAGCGAGCGGGCGACGGAGTACAAGCACCCATTCCTCATCCGGCGCGAGGGCAAACGGGCGGTGATGATCCTGGTCACGACGGACAAAGGACTCGCGGGCGCGATCAACGTCAACAACATTCGGACCGCGACCCGCTACATGAGCCAGAATTTCCCGGAGCAGCAGCGCTACGTCACGCTCGGACGCAAGGGACGCGATTTCCTGCTTCGTTACCGCCGCGACGTGATCGCAGAGGTGAGCAACCTGCCCGACCGGCCGAGCCAGGGACAAGTCCTGCCCGCCGTCACCGTCGCCCTCGAGGAATACGCCAAGGGCAACGTCGATGCCGTGCTGCTCTGCTACGCGAAGTGGATCTCTACCATCAGGCAGGAACCAACGGTTCGCGTGCTCATACCCGCGGAGATCCCGGCGCGCGAGCGAGATCAAGGGCAGTCAGCTGGTCCGCGCGCGGATTACATCTACGAGCCAGACCCCGAGTCGGTGCTCGATGGCCTTTTGCCCCGATACGTCGAGACGCAGGTCTTCCAGGCGGTGCTCGAGAACAAGGCCAGCGAGTACTCGGCCAAGATGATCGCGATGCAGAACGCAACCACCGCGGCCGGCGATCTCATCGACTCGCTGACCCTGTACGCGAACAAGGTCCGGCAGGCCGGAATCACCACCGAGTTGATGGAAATCGTCAGTGGGGCCGCCGCGCAGGAAGGCTCGAGCTGAGGGAGGAGATCTAGATGGCAACGACGAAGCCGAAGTCCAAAGCCCAAACCCACGGCCAAACCCACGGCCAAACCCACAGTAAGGCGGGACGCCAGGGCCACATCAGCGAGGTCATCGGGGCGGTGGTGGACGTCGAGTTTGAGCCCGGATACCAGCCGGAGCTGTTCGAAGCGCTGGAGGTCACAACTCAAGACGGCCGAACGGTCATCCTCGAGGTCGAATCCGACCGGGGCGACAACACGGTCCGCTGCATTGCGATGGATTCGACCGATGGCTTTCGCCGCGGTGATCCCGTCAGCGCCACGGGCGCGTCGATTTCGGTGCCGGTCGGAGTCGAGACGCTGGGCCGCTTGTTCAACGTCGTCGGCAAAGCCATCGACGACGAGCCGGCGCCGGAAGGGACCACGCGCTGGCCGATCCACCGTCCGGCTCCGCCCGTATCTGAGCAGCAAGCCAAGGTCGAGATCCTCGAGACCGGGATCAAGGTCATCGACCTGATCTGCACGTTTGCCAAAGGCTCGAAGATCGGACTGTTCGGAGGCGCCGGCACGGGCAAGACGGTCATCGTGCAGGAGCTCATCCGCAACATCGCCTATCAGCACAAGGGCCGCTCGGTGTTCGCGGGAGTGGGGGAGCGGACGCGAGAGGGCAACGACATGTACGTCGAGATGCAGGACGCGGGCGTGCTGCCGCAGACCGCGCTCGTTTTCGGTCAGATGAACGAACCTCCCGGTGCGCGTGCGCGTGTTGGGCTGACAGGTTTGACGATGGCCGAATACTTTCGCGATGAAGAGGGGGCGGACGTGCTGCTCTTCGTCGACAACATCTTTCGCTACCTCCTTGCGGGCTCAGAGGTGTCCGCGCTCCTGGGGCGCATGCCGTCCGCCGTCGGCTACCAGCCCACGCTCGCCTCGGAGATGGGCGAGCTGCAAGAAAGGATCACGTCGACTCGTAAAGGCTCGATCACGTCGGTGCAGGCCGTTTACGTGCCGGCCGATGACTACACCGACCCTGCCATCCAGACTGTGTTCGCCCACCTCGGAGCGACGCTGCGCCTGGAGCGGTCGCTGGTCGAGATCGGAATCTATCCGGCGGTCGACCCGCTCGGATCTTCGAGCCGATTCGTGGAGCCGGCGATCGTCGGACAGGACCACTACGACGCAGCTCAGGGCGTGAAGAAGATCATGCAGCGCTACAAGGACCTGCAGGACATCATCGCCATCCTCGGCATGGAGGAGCTGTCAGAAGACGACAAGGAGGCGGTGTCGCGGGCACGCAAGGTGCAGCGCTTTCTATCGCAGCCTTTCAGCGTCGCCCAGCGGTTCACCGGTCGAGAAGGCAAGTACGTATCCAGGAACGAGACCGTGCGCGGCTTCAAGGAGATCCTCGAAGGCAAGCACGACGATTTGCCTGAGCAGGCCTTCTACATGGTGGGCACGATCGACGAGGCTCGCGCCCAGGCCGAGGAGATGAAGAAAAAATGATCGCCCCCACCCGGCGGCGCACCGTGTGCGGCGCCGATCTCCCCGCGCCGTGGGGAGGCCAGGGATGAAGTTCCCGCTGCGCGTGGTCAGCGTCGAGCGGAGCCTGTTCGAAGGCGACGTCGAGTTCATCATCGCCACGGGCGCCGAGGGAGAGCTCGGCGTGCTCGCGCGTCACGCGCCGCTCATGACTATCCTCAAACCAGGCCCCCTGCGAATTCAAGAGACCTATGGCGGGCCCGAGGAGACGCTGTTCGTGGGCGGGGGCTTTCTCGAGGTGCTGCCCGAACGCGTGACGGTGCTCGCCGATGTGGCGGAGCACGCCGAGGAGATCTCGGTGGACGCCGCCGAGGAGGCGCGCCGCCGTGCCCAGGAGAGGCTTGCCGGCACTCTGACAGCGGCAGAGGAGACCGAGTTCCAGAACGCGCTCGCCATGGCGGAAGCCAGGCTGCGCCTGGCGCGGGCGCGGCGCGGCTAGAGGGCTGGGCACCCTGTGCCGGAGACGACACAGGGCGCCTGAGCTAGGTTTAGCCCTTCCATGAAGGGAAGCTTGCGTGGGCGCGAGCGTGCGCTTCGGATCAGCGGCGGCGCGGAGCTCGCCGGCGAGATCTGCGTAAGCGGTTCCAAGAACGCAGCCCTGCCCGAGATGGTCGCCTCGCTGTTGACCACGGAGCGGGTCACTCTCCGGAACGTGCCGCGCGTGACCGACACCGTGGTGATGGCGGAGATCCTGACGCTGCTGGGGGGGCACGCCAGGGGTGACGGCACCGTTGTCATCGAGGCCGGGGCTGCGAGC
>Ga0209375_1000780_pt1 | contig 25958 bp, 21 predicted proteins | sample GraSoiAngelo_131_FD_185888 | JGI IMG/M metagenome (GOLD analysis project Ga0209375, IMG submission 185888) | Grasslands soil microbial communities from the Angelo Coastal Reserve, California, USA - 14_0929_02_30cm (SPAdes) (version 2) | ecosystem: Environmental > Terrestrial > Soil > Grasslands ... | reverse complement strand
GGCGAGAAGGCCCGGAGGTGTGCTCCAACCCTGTGGAAACTCGAGACCATGGGATTGCGGTCGGGTCTTTCCGACCAGATATACAGAACTACGCAGTCAGATAACACAGTTCAAGAGAGATCGAGTTGGGCAGCAGGAAAGAATGGTTGACATCCGGCCGCTTGACGCCATGGATCGTGTTTCCCTAGAAGAAATGCTATTCGAGGCGTTCTTCTGGGACCCCGCTTGGCCGCGACCGACGCTGGCCGAGTTCCGAGAACACCCCGAGTTCACGAAGCTGCTGGCGGACTGGGGCCGCCCCGGAGACCGTGGTGTCATGGCTGAAGAGCAGCAATCCAAAATCGGTGCGGCGTGGTTTCGACTCTGGCGGCCCGAGCTCCACTCCTATGGCTTCGTGAACGCCGAGACTCCCGAGTTGGGCATCGCGGTGGCTTCGGCTCACCGTTCCAAGGGAGTCGGGCGCACGCTTCTTCGGGCTCTCATTGAGATCGCCTGTGCAGACGGCCATCCGGCCCTCAGCCTGAGTGTGAGTCCTTCTAACTATGCGCGGTCTTTCTACGAGTCGGAAGGCTTCCACAAGGTTGGCGAATCGGGCACGTCGTGGACTCTTTTGCTTCAACTCGGCCGAGCGTCTCGTGAGGCCGCTGCCCAACAAACCACTGCAGCCGACGAGCCCCTCGGGCGGTGATGATTTGATAGGGTTGCGTCCCGCAAGCGGGGCTCGCGGCTGAGTGCGGCGTTAGACGTATGAGTGACCTCCGGCTACACACCGACTTGCCGCTCGCCGAATGTGCGCATCGACTCAGAGGTGCGGTAGACGAGCCGAGGCGGGCGCTGCTCAGCTTCTCGAGTTACGCTGGCTCGAAGGCGGTCATCGGCACCGTCGACGCCAACGCGGTTCGCCTACAGCGCCGCAGAAGATTCGGCCATCCGTGGGAAGCTGTATTCCTGTACGCACGCCTGGTTCCGGACCAGTCCGGTACGCGCATCGAAGGACGTTTCCGTCGCCGGCGCTCCCACGCCATCTTCGTGGGCCTCTGGACAACGTTCGCCATCGTGGTTGGCAGCATCTGGTTCGTGTTGTCCGTGCTAGAACTCGTCGCGCCGACTGGGCGGGCATCAGGGAACCCATGGATCGGTGTCGCCTTCCCACTCATGTTCTGGACATACGCTGCCTGGTACTTTTGGCGCGGCCGGCGGGAACAGCGCTTGTTGACCGCCTTCGTCAGCGAAACGGTGGGCGCTAAACCATGCTAAACGTCCAACGTCTAACTCCACGGTGCAGCAGACCGGCGCTCGCGATGCTCGCTCCGGCTGCTGACCGTGAACGTTCGCCGCACCAGCGGCGAGTGAAGTTGCCAGGGGGGCAGCGAGGGTTCGCGGAACCTGTATTCGTCGGATCCACAGCCGGAGTCACGTGAGACAGAGTGGGCGGGAGGCCCGACACACAGCCGTGCTGGCAAGCGGGTGCAGCCAATGACGACACCACGTTGTGGCAGCGGCCCGAGTGGCGCGCTCGGTCGTCTGATCACTCGGCGTCGAACTACACGCTCGAACGGACCGGGGCTCGCCGGCGCTCGCCCCGGCCGCTCAGCGTGACCGTTAGGCGTCCAATGAAAATGCGTTTGGGAATTGTGCTTCTGGCGATCATTACTCTCGGGTCCGACCCTTCCATGGCCAATGAAGGATGGACTGCGCAGTTCGATCGCGTAGGCCCACTGCGCGTCGGCATGTCGCTAGATGATCTGTCCAGAGTGCTGCACCAGCGCTTTCAAATGCCAGACGATCCTCGCGAGAGGGCCTGCGTCTACGTATCGGCGACTCGGCCAAAAGGCATCTCACTCATGATTGTCGACGGCCGACTGGCACGAATCGATGTTACCTCGCGCGATATTCCGACGATTGAGGGCGCGCGCGTCGGGGATCTTGAAGAACGCGTCAAGCACCTGTACGGATCTCGCCTGAACGTTACCCCACACCACTATACGGCTCCTGACGGACACTATCTGACGATTCCATCAGAAGGTGGTCGTTTCGGAATGCGGTTTGAAACGTACCAAGGCCGGGTCTCCATGTTCTACATAGGCAAGTTCCCTGAGATTGAGTTTGTTGAGCAATGTCTATAGCCTGACGCCTAACTTCGGCGTCCAGCGGTCGCCCGAGAACGGGCGCCGCTGACGCCGCACGTTAGGCAGCATCGCGTGCTCAATATGACGACGTTCGAGTGATGAGACTAGGTAGCTCATTCGCAAGACGTACGCGTGCCCGGGCCGGCCGTTTGGCGCCTGTTGCCGGTATGGTGGGCACTGTGTACGGAATCCGTCACGCCTTCTCTGCTATCGATGCCTCCGGGCACGCAACATCTTCCGTGGTCCCTGGCGCGATTCTCGCGGCACTCCTTGCGACGGTGACCGGGTTGCTTCTGATCATCCCATTGGCAGCGGTCTGGGAGGTGCTGCGTCGGGGTTGTCGACGATGACGACAGGGCAGCCTAACCAGCGAGTGGAGCGGACCGGCGGCAATCGGTCCTGGGGGAACCAGCCGTTTGTCGCCGCCGGCCGCTCACCCGCACGTTAGACGGCTTGAGTGATGGCGCGCTACGCAGCCAAGTTGCTCTTTGACTGGCATCCGGACCCCGCTACGGGAAATCGAGTGGTGCGCCTAACGGAGGAACGGATCGTCGTGTTCCCTGCTCGGTCTCCTCGCGCATCGGTCGAGCGGGCGAAACGCCTGGGGAAGCAAGCTGAGCTTCGCTACGACAGCGGCCACCGCCTACGCTTCGTAGGCATTTTGCAACTCATGGAGTTGGGATTCGAGTGCGCGCCAGGAGAGGTTTGGTAGGAATTTCGCCGCCGTCGTCGCGCCAAGGAACGAGCGAGGACGCTGGTGCCGGCTGAGAAGACGCTGTGGGTCTTTACCGACCTCACTCCGAAGAGGGCCCGCCAACGCGGAGCAGCATCGGCAATCGCGAGACCGTACCCCGAGAACCGTCTAACAAGCGCATCCAGCCGACGGCGCGCAGGGCGCGCCGCGGCTGATACGCAACGTTATGCGAACTACTAAGAAAGCAGCGGGCGCCCTGGTCACCTTCGTCATCGCCACTGCGGCGCTTCATTGGGTTCTCGGCGAGGCGGCAGTCCGCTTTGAGATGTGGTCAACGGGAGCTGCGTCGCGTGGCGAGCTCGCAGACGACTTCGGTCTCGGTCTCTTAGGCCTGTTCATCGTCGTGCCGGGCAGCCTCATCGGCGCCGCCATGGCAGGATGGTGGGTGTGGCGCAAATTGTCGGTACGCGGAGCCCACGAATGAGCTGGTCGCATAACTTCACGCTGCAGCGGACCGGGGGCTCGCGATGCTCGCCCCTCGGCCGCTGAGCGTGGCGTTATCCGTACAAGGAAGGCGGACGAACGAGGTAGATTGAGCAAGGGACTCTGACGATTGCGGATCCCGAACGCTGAGCGTGCTGTTATCGAGCCGGCGAAGCTCCACGCGTACCTGCTCTCGCGCAACCATCCGATCGGCCGGTTCAAGGCCGCCTTCTTCCTAGCGCTCGGATACTCGTCGGAGAACTGGCGCCAGCTCGAGGCGGCCCTCTGGAGCCAACACCTATCCCAAGATGCCACGGCGGAGGCGCCGACTCCGTACGGACAGAAGTACGCGATCCGCGCTACGCTGGGTGGGCCATCAGGGAACTCGGCGGAAGTGGTGAGCGTCTGGGTTGTGCGTACGGGCGAGGAGTTCCCCCGATTCGTGACGGCTTATCCGGAGGGCAGCAGATGACGTATCGGGTTCTCGACACCGTCGTTCTTGACCGCGACCTACCTGACCACGGGCTGCGCAAGGGAGATCTTGGCGCGGTCGTAGAAGTCTATGAGCCAGACGGGCTGGAGGTGGAGTTCGTGACCGCATCCGGTCGGACTGCGGCGCTGCTGACGCTGAATGTCCGCGACGTCCGCCCTGTCGGGGACGACGACCTGGTTTCAGTCCGACCCTGCCGTCGGTCAGCGTGACGTCGACGGATAACGAACCGCTTCAGCGGACCGGCTCCGCCGGCCGCTGAGCGCTGGCGTTATGCGCACTGAGGCCACGTCGAATGGCCGAGGGTTTCAACAGTGAAGGCGCGAATGTCCGTAGCTGAAACCAACCGCTTCGTGTCCTCTCAGCTGCTCCGCTCGTGCGGAGGCTCGGTGGGCTGGCCGCGCGCTGGCCGCACGGCTGGCCGATCACTAAGCGGCACCGGGCTCATGGCTCGCCCCTGCGTAGAAGCACTGAGGCCCATAACCCCGCGCTTCAGCGGATCGGCGCTCGCGTTGCTCGCCCCGCCCGCTGAGCGCGACTGTTCGACGACTATGGATAGGACGGCGTAGCTCGGTCCGTCGAGAATCTGGCATGGAGGCAATGACTAATCCGGACATACAGAAACGCGGTTGGCGTACCGCTCGATTCTGGAAGCCGGTAGAGGTCGCCGCCGCGTGCCTGGCACTCGTTGCCTGGCTTGGTGCCATGGCGCTGTGGATGTACTACGACGCCACACGTCCAATCACGCTGGACCAAAACAGCGGGCGGATCTACCCACAAAACACGCACGGGTCGATTGTCTATCTGATTCGACAAGAAAAGCTGAATGTGAGCGCGCTGATGTGGGTCGCTGGAGTGTCAATGGTTATCGCAATCGGCATCGACATGTCCGTTAGACCCCTTCGGGGGGAGATGTCCCGGTCCCTGTTGAATTTGAGAACTGAGTAGCGACGGCTCCCTGGTCGGCGTGAGAATCGCGTCGACCAAGACAAACGGTCCCCACGCTGGGGCCAAGGAGCCGCCAATGACGAAGAGAACAGCGAGAGTGCAGCGAACGCAAGCGGAGAATAGCGCGGGCCCGGCGCCGATGCACCTGGTGGAGCCGATGCTCGCCGGGATGACGAGCACGCGCCAGCACTTGCTCGCGTGGGTCCATGCGCAGGGGCTGGCCGCCCTGGACGAGCTGTTTCGCGACGAGGCCGTGGCGCTGGCGGGCCCCAAGGGCCGGCATCAACCACCGCGCACCCATCATCACTGGGGCACGGCGGCGACGGAGCTCACCTTCGGCGGGCGGCGCGTGCAGGTGCGGCGCCCTCGCGTGCGGCAGACGGCCGGCGGGGAAGCGACGTTGCCGTCGGTCGCGGTGTTTCGCGACCGGGACCCGCTGAGCGCGCGGATGATGCAACAGCTCCTCGCCGGGGTGTCGACGCGCCAGTACGAAGCCAGTCTGGAGGCGCGGCCGCTCGGGCGGCGCACCCGGGGCAGTAGCAAGAGTGCCGTCAGTCGAACCGTGGTGCGGCGGACCCGGCAGCGGCTGCGCGAGCACCTTGCGCGGCGGCTGGACGGGCTCGAGGTGGTGGCGCTGTTCATGGACGGCGTCGTGGTGGCCCAGCAGACGGTGATCGTCGTCCTGGGGATCACGCGCGACGGCGGCAAGGTCCCGCTAGGCTTGCGGCTAGGCTCGACGGAGAACGCCGTGGTCTGTACCGAGCTGCTGCAGGACCTGCTTGCGCGCGGGCTCACGCTCGAGGGGCGGGTGCTGTGCGTGATCGACGGTGGCAAGGGGCTGCGCAAGGCGCTCGGCGATGTCCTCGGCGACGCCGCGGTGATCCAACGCTGTCAGCTCCACAAGGGGCGCAACCTCGACGCCCTCGTGCCGAAGGCGCGCCAGGCTTACGTCCGGGCGAGCCTGCGCCGGGGGTATCGGGCGGCCAGTGCCGCGGCGGCGCGCCGCCAACTGACGGCCCTCGCGACGTGGCTCGAGCGGAACGGCCATGCCGATGCGGCCGCCAGTGTGCGCGAAGGCTTGGAGGAAACGCTCACCGTGCTGAAGCTGGGGCTGCCGCCGACGCTGCGGCGTTTCTTCGCGACGACGAACTGCATCGAGAATCTGATCGGGACGCTGCGGCACGTCACGCGGAACATCAAGCGCTGGCGCGATGGCGACATGCGGCGGCGGTGGATCGGGCTCGGCCTGCTGCGCGCCGCTGAGCGCTTCCGGCGCATCAAGCGGCATGGAGAGCTGGGCGCGCTCGTGACCGCGCTTGGGAACGTGACGACCGCGCAGCGCGCCGCGTGAGTCATCGTGGTCATCGTCGGCGAAGAAACGAGGGCCACAATTGGCTCAGGATCGATCTTCTCGAGGGGGCCGCTAGCCGGTTATCCCCCGCACTGCTGTGAACTGAGGGTATGATGCCCTGCCGTCGCGCTCAGCCAAGTTCAACAGCGAGTGGGACAACTCCGGCGCGGGCGGCGTCGGCATTAGCCGCGTAGACGATGCGATGGAAGTCGTCGCGGATCTCGGCCAGCGCATGTTTCGGTGCTTTGCGCTCGAGGTTGCGGAGCTTGTGCACACAGCAACGTTGCACCGCCGCCCGCGGCCATACCTCGCCAACGGCACGGCGCAACCCGGGATTTCCGTCGATGATGCAGAGCACCGGCGCGCGCAGGCCACGGCCCACCAGATCGTCGAGGCACCCTTTCCACGCTGCCGCAGACTCACCACCGCACAGCTCCAAGGCCAGCAGGTGTTTGCCCCCGTCGGACCGCACCCCGACCACGCCGAGGACGGGCACGCTCACCACCTTCCCGGCGCTGCGGACGCGCAGCGCGAAGGCGTCGAGGTAGAGGTAGACGGCATCCATATCGGCCAGCGAGCGTGTTCGCCAAGCCGCCAATTCGGTCTTCAGCGTGGCGACGACGCGCGACACCGCGCTCTTCGACAGGGGCGCGTCCTTGAGTAGAGGTCGGAGTGCGCCCCGAATCCGGCGCGTGTTGCCCCCGGCCAGGTACGTGGCCACGATGGCTTCATTCACCGACTGCAGCCGCCGTTGATAGCGTGGCAGGATCGTCGAGGTCCACTCGATCGCGCCGAACAGCCGAGCGCGTGGCACTGTGAGCACCACTGGCCCGCTCGGGCCCGTCAGGGCGCGCGCCTTCGTGCCGTTGCGGTAGCCCCGCCGCACGTCGCTGCGTTCGTACGACCGTGCGCCCAGCGCGGCACGCAGTTCCTCATGGACGGCTGTCTCGATCGCGATTCGGACGTGCTGGTGGATCAATTCACCCAGCGAGACTGACGCAACCTCAGGTACTCCAGCCCGCTTCCTGATACTCCTGCCCATGGCGCGTTCCTCCGATAGCCGCCCTGGCAGGCGGCACGTTGGTCGTTAACTTCACCAACCGGAAGAATGCGCCATTTCTTATTTTCCCCACGACTCGGGACGCCACCGTTCTGAGATCAGATTCATAAAGTCCTCCACAAACAGATATGCGGGTCGTATTTCAATGTCCCGACAGCCGTCGCTTGTGCCTCTCCTTCAGTGTGTCTGCCGAGGGCTGGGTCCAGCATCAGTTTGGGAATGGCTCGTTGCCAACCGGAATCCCCGTAGGAGAACGTCGCTCATGAAGGTGCGGAGCGCAGCATCCGCAAGAGCCCAACTATGGTTCATGAGAATCAGTTGTTCGTCAGTCGCGACAGCGTCAAAGTCAATTCGTACGGCGCGAAGTCGATTCAGGACTAGCTTCTTCATAGTCGTTTGTCCATACCCAGGACCATGAACCGTGTACGCCTCGATCTCAGTCCCGATACCCCAGTACGCGCCGCGGTACACGTTAGTCTCATATGAGGAGATGAGCCTGCGTTGGCGCACCGCGAGGGCTTGATTCCCAATGACATCTTGAACCCGGAGGAGTCGAGAAGGCAACGCCTGTTCGGGAGCGCGCGCGCCGCGGCCGCCCAGTGCAGGTGGCGGCCGAGGTCGAGCGGCTCGTGCTCAGTGTGGCGATCAGCACCGCACGTGTTTCGGCCTGCGTCAGGCCGACGCGCCATACACGTCACGCGGATTTGCGGCTACTGTTGCCGGATACGTTTCCACACCCCCCAAGATGTAACCGATATGTATTGACGCGTTTCTTCGCGACACCTACACTTACGGGCCGACACAGCCCGGCTTCGTATGGCGGCCGCGGTTGCGCCGGACTGTGGGGCGTAGTGGACGCTGGCTGGGAGGCTGAAGATGGCTACGAATCAAGTCATGGCCTGGATTGTCCGGCTGCAGGTTTTTATTTCCATACTTGGCCCCATCGCGGCAGTCGGCTCGCCCCCTGTCCCAGTAAAGTGTCAGCGCGAAGCCGATCCTTCGGCCGCTTTTACCCCACGCGCCGTCACACTCCGCCGTATAAACGTCCGCACCACCGTGCCCGAATATTCACTCCTTAGGGGACAGTGGGAATCCCCCCCGGTGATACAGATCATAGAGGCGAATACGTGTCTTCAAGTGCTCGAACGACGACTCATCGGCAACATTCAGATCTGGTATCGCGTTCGCTACAAGGCCTCTCCTCTGCAGGTGCGCCAGGGCTGGGTGTGGGGCGGGACCGAGGGTATCGACGACACGCAGTACATTGGCGGCGATACGACCCCAGAACCGACTCGCCCCAGCCGCTCAGTTGGCGCTAGGGAATGGTGGTCGATCGTGGCCGCTGCCTACGCACAAGGCGACACGCCGCCTGCCGCGCCGCAGGCGACGGGGATCAGTTCTGAACCGGTCGCTGCGCAAGAAAGCTTCGTTGATCTGCCGATCATCAGATGGCGCATTAAATTAAGCACGGCCTCAACGATTCTTCTATTCCTCGCCATGGTTTTGGGAATGATAGCCAAGGCTGTGTGGGACCAGACCGAAAACAATCGGCTCTTGCCTACTGCGGTGCAGCTCGCGCGCCCAGTGTTGATTTCTCCGATTACTTTCTCCGCATTTCTAGCTGCAGTGTATGTAGAACGGGAAAGAGTGACCGTGAGTCTCACATCACTCTTATTCGCGTTCCAAATAGGCTTTATGTGGCAACACGTGCTTGAGCGAACCCGCACGAACCTTGAGGTGGACCGTAACCGCCACGAATAAGTGTCGCGTGTGCGAGACAGTTTACGCAGGATGGCGTTCATCAGCCGACGGTGCGGATGGGGGACTTGCCGTCCTGGACCATGAACCGGTCCGCCCGTGCGACTTCGGGCTCATGGGATTCGCCGTCGTGTATGACGTCGACACCGACAACTTTGCCGTTTCTCTGGCCCGGTGAAGCGTAAGTGGTTATGAGCTCTAATGAACCGCCTAACAAGCCGTATCTGGACTCCTCCCGCAAGACTGCTTCGCGACAACGGACGCGACGCCCAGCTCAGACTGCAGCCGTATCTCCGGCCTCTGTCGAGGGAGCCCGCAGGCTCCGGGCCATGAAGGAAGTCGCGCGCGGGGAGCCAATCGCTTTGAGAGCGGCCTTGCCGCGGCCAGGCGAGTTATCGGCTTGCCCTCGCGCCGGTCAGAGCCGGTGCGCCGTCACGTCGTCGTGCTCGAAGCAGCCCTGGGTGAGCTCGGGTCCTGCTCTGGCGCCTTTCACTCAGGCGGCCGGGGCCGCGGCGAAGTCGGTGTCGTACTTCCACACTGCCCAGGCGATGCGCGCGAGCTTGTTGGCGAGGGCGACGGCCGCTTTGTTGTGTCCGCGGAAGCGCTCGAGGTGCAGCGCCCAGGCGCGCAACCGGTCCGGGGCAGGCGCCGTCTTCGTCTTCGCATGACACAGCACCGCGCGCGCGCGCCGTGGATTATTGCGTCCGCTATTCCTCCAATTACCGGTTATTACCTCTGTTACTGGGGACACCTCTAAAGGTATTGACATCGTCTTGACGACGTGATGTACTTCCGCACTATCTCTGGGGGCCGATTCTCGACAAATACCTTCGAGAAACGACGAGGCGCCTGATTCATGGCGGTAACTGCGTCAAGGCGATCACTTCCCAGTCAGCGCAATGCAGCCTGGCGGCGACGATCCGGCGTCACGCTTAGACCCATGATAAGTTCGTGATCTCGTCAGGCTCCTCACGGTTCACATTCCCCGACGAAGTCGACTGTCGCGTACGGCTCTTCAGATTTTCGCGAGGAGGTTACTGCCATGGGAGAGGCGAACGCATCCGGGCCACGGCCGCTAAAAGTCTTCGTCAAGCCGGGTTCGAAGGCCGAGTTGATTTGTCGGCGCTATGCTGCGCACGCCAAAGTAGAGGCCAAGCGGCAGCCACCTCATGCCGAGATAATCGCCGCAGGCTTTCGCCCGCGCCCAGAGCTCGATTTAAATGACCGCGGGGGGAAAGTTATTCCCGACCTCACTTATACCAACTTCTTTATCGGCGAGGGCGGTTGGCGCGCACAAGACCGCAAGAATATCGATACGAATCTGGAACGGGCGATGTCCGATCCGCACTTAAACAATGTGCTGCTTCAGTACTTCCGCGGCGCGATGAAGATCAGCAGTACGTTTCGCCAATCCACGTCGCTGCCGGGTGATGCACCCAGTTCAATGTCGCAGCCGGAGATCGAGAAGCTCCTTCGAACATTGCATACGCAGGGAAAGTTGAAAGGCTTTGATTTCGGCAACACAGTCTTCAATTTCATGCTGCCGCGAGGCAGTGTTCTGACCATCGACGATGGGCCGAGTGACAGGAGTGGATCGGCCATCTATACGAGCGACGCCGGTGAGGCGGACGAAAAGGCCACGTCGCTGGAAGGGCTGGGTGGCTTTCATGGTTCACTCCGCATTGGACAGGCGACGTTGTACTACTCCGTGGGCGTTTTCTCTGAGGGAAACAACGGCATTGTCGCGTTCGATGAATCATGGAAGAACGTTGTAGCGACCTTCTATCACGAACTTGTCGAGGCTCGTACGGACGCGGACGTAGAGAACGGTGAAGTCGCGTGGGTGAACAACGAGCGGCCGGGCGAGGAGATCGGGGATATCCCTATGACACTAGCGGGGCCCAATCTTGGAAAGGTGATGAAAGAGGTGCCGCTCGCTGACGGCTTGGGCACAGTACCGATTCAGCTGATGTGGTCCAACGCGGTGCATGGCCCGGAAGGCCCAATCCCGGTCCCGCACTAATCGACGACGTCTAGAGCCGTCGGTGGAATTGTGCGACTGCCGTGGCCCGTGAAAACGGCGGCCGGAACACTGAAGGCTAGGACGAAAAAACTTAGCCGTACGGAACCGACGATGTAGGTCCGATTCGAACCGGAGCTAAGCATGTGAGCCAATCCGGGTTGACAAGCCGACTTCCTCCGCAGGACGGTTCGGACCTCGCTCCTTCGAGGTCCCCAAGCAGTCCAGTTGTATGGGTGGAGGCACCCAGTGCTCATCATGCTCGTGCGTCTCGCTCTCGAGCTAGCAGCGGGTCTCCTCCATGCCGATGAACTTCACGTCACTCCCCGACTGGAGTGCCCTGGAGAATCAGGGCGCGAATGTCGCCGTCGCCGATCTTGACCACGATGGAGTGCCCGATCTGGTTGTGTTGCGGGTTGATCATCAGAATCTAGGCCCGAATCGCGGGTTCTATCGCGTCGGGCGCAAGCTCGATCGGGGCGGGAACGTCGTGGGCGGATGGGGTCCTTGGGTGGAGATTCCCCACTGGGGGTCGCGCGAGAATCAGGGCGCTGGCGTGGCCGTAGCGGACTTCGGCGTGGACGGCCTCGGACTGGTCGTCTTCCAGGTGCGGCATCTCGTACCAGGTCCGAATAAGGGGTTGTACTCCGTGGGGCACAAGCTCGACGCGATGGGCAACGTCACTGGCGGCTGGACGCCGTGGCGAGAAATCCCGGACTGGATCTCATGGCGGGACCATGGCGCCGCGATCGCGGTCGCAGACCTCGACGCGGACGGCCGTCCCGAGTTGTTCGTGTTTCACATCGACGATTTCCACACCGACAATCCGATGCGCCCCAACAAGGGGTTCTACCGGGTCGGTCACGCGCTGACGCCTGATGGTGTGCGGGGCGGCTGGAGCAACTGGTTCGACGTCGACTGGTTTTCATGGTTCAACCAGGGGGCGGGCATCGCTGTCACCGACCTCGACGGCGATGGCCGCCCCGAGATCGTCGTCTTCCAGATCGACAATCCGCCCCAGGAGAACGCAGGCTTCTGTCGGGTAGGCTGGCGCCTCGACGAGCGCGGCCAGGTGCGGGACGGCTGGGGCCCGTGGGGCAAGTTCGATGGATGGGGCTCGTCCGACGACGGAGGAGGCGGCTTCGCGCTCGCGGCGTTCGGCTCGGGCCGACCGCGGGCGGTGATCCTCCACGCCGATAGGCAACTGAAGGCTGGGCTCTTCGCGATCACCGACCTGACGCTCGACATCGATACGGCCGCGGCCAAGGGAATCTGGCGGCTGCTACCGTATCCGTCGCAGGTGCTGCCAGTGCACGCCGGTCTACTGCACACGGGCAAGGTGCTGTTTTTCGCCGGCTCGGGCAACAGCGCGTTCCGCTTCACCTCCGCCGATTTCGGCAACGAGGCGCGCCAGGTCTTCACGAGCGTCGTATGGGACCCCGTAAAGAGCGTGTTCGATAGCCGCACGTTCACGCATCCGCCCACGCTCCGACGCGCGAACGGCTCCGTGGTCGATTTCTTCTGCTGTGGTCACACCGTACTTTCCGACGGGCGGATCCTCGTCGCGGGAGGCACGGGCGGGTACGACAAGGTGATCGTCAACGGCGTCATGCACGATGGCGGCCACGGATTCGCGGGAACACGTGATGTCGCAGTTTTCGATCCCGTGCAAGAGCGCTGGACGGCCGTCCGTCCCCTAGCGCACGGGCGCTGGTATCCGACGATTCTGATGCTAAAGGACGGCGCGGTGCTGGCGGCGTCGGGGCTGGACGAGCATGGCGACGGACACGCCAATAACACCTTGGAGCGCGCGGCGGATCCCGAGCGCGCCGCGTGGGCCACGACGCGCGACTTCAATCTTCCGCTATATCCGCACCTGTTTCCGCTGGCCGACGGCCGTCTGGTTTACACGGGCGGCAAGATGGACACGGTCGGAGATTCCGTGCCGTTCCTTTTCGATCCCGTGCATCCCACAGCATCCCCGGTGATTGATGGCTTGACAGATGCGGGCCAATGCAACCAGTCCGCCAGTGTCGTCTTGCCGCCAGCGCAAGCTTACCGATTCATGATCCTCGGTGGCGGCCCGGAGGACGACACCGCCGAGAGAGGACAGGCGACGCGCCGGGTCGCTGTAGTGGACTGCGCTGCCGCAAAGCCCGTTTACCAAACTCGCGCACGGCTCAACCACGAGCGGATGCACGTCAACGCCGTGCTGCTTCCTGATCGGACCGTCCTCGCCGTGGGCGGCGGGGTTACACGCGAGGCGAGCGTCCACACCAAGGTCGTCGATCCCCAGGGCGGTCGAGAAGTCTTCGAGGCGGAGATCTACGATCCCGTGGCGGACCGATGGTCCGTTACGGCGCCTGCGACGATCGCGCGTCTCTATCATTCTGTGGCCCTGCTCCTGCCAGACGGCCGAGTCGTCGCGGCGGGCGGTAATCCGGACAAGGGCTCCCAGGTCAACTGGCTTCCCGCCGATCCGCTTGAGGAGATGCGGCTCGAGATCTACAGCCCTCCGTACTTGTTCGCATCGGCGCCTCGTCCGTCGATCATGGACGCGCCCCGGGAGATCACATACGGAGCGAACGTCGTGGTCCGGACAGCCCAAACCCAGAGTATCAAGTGGGTCGACCTCATCAGGCCGGGCCTGACGACGCACTCGTTCGACAGCACGCAGCGGCTCGTTGACGTGCCGTTCACGGTGACGCCCCCGGATCGGCTGAGAGCCACCATCCCGGATGATCGCGGCGCGGCGCCGCCGGGCTGGTACATGCTGTTCCTCATCAACACCCAAGGTGTGCCGTCCGTGGCCAGTTGGGTTCACCTGTCCTGAGCGTCCACGCCTGCCGATGCCAAACTCGTTTCCCAGCGACGTGGCGTGGGCTCTCCAGCCGTCCGGACCGTTCGTGTCGGTCGACGCGGGGGAGCTGCAGGCAAGGGTCTACCAGCAGACAGGCCACGTCGAGCTAGCCGGGCCCGACCTAGCGGGTCACGCGTTGGCCAACGTCGTTCGACTCGCGCCTCCGGCGATCAAGACGGCGCACGGGGCCGCGTCGATCGGCGCACTCATTAGCTCAACGTCCGTGGCACGCGGCTTGGAGCTGAAACAGACGCTAGGCGGCGCGATCATCACTTCGCGTCTCATGTTCCCGCACGAAGGCATGATGCGCTACGAGGTGGTGGATTGGGCGACGAGCGCGCCGACGGCCACGGCGGTGGCCGCCGCCTCGAGCCACGACGAGCACGTTTACGGATTCGGTGAGAAGTTCAACGCATTCGACCAGCTGGGCAAACGCGTACGGATCCTGACCTTCGACGATCCCGGGACTAAGCAGGACCATTCGTACAAGGTGGCGCCGTGGTTCGTGAGCACCCGCGGGTATGGCCTGCATCTCGAGTCATCAGCGGAGAGCTTGTTCGACATGGGCGCGACGGCGCCAGACCGCTACGTCATCGCGAATTTCTTTCCGACGCTGCGATTCAATATCGTGTACGGACCCGAGCTCATGCGTGTCTTGACGCGATTCACCGAGTATACGGGCCGGCCTTCCTTGCCGCCCCTATGGGCCTTCGGCCCATGGATCTCCTCCGACATCTGGCGGAGCGGGGGCGAGGTGCGCTATGCGGTGACGCAGTTTAGGGACCGCGGCCTGCCTGCGTCGGCCTTCGTGTTCGATTCGCCCTGGGAAACTGCGTACAACGACTTCACTTTCAACATGACGCAGTTCGCCGTGGACGCAACGATCGACGGTACGCACTTTCCGGGGTTTGCTTCCCTGACCGAGATGATGACGTTCCTTCAGCAGAACGGCTTGAAGGTCATCTGCTGGATGGCACCGTTCATCAACGTCACGTCGTCCGCGGAGCCCGTATCCGGCCAGAACCTGGGCCGGGCCTCCAACTACGACGAGGCTGCGATGAAGGGGTTCTTCGTTCAGGCGTCGGCCGGGGGGCCTCCGCTCGTCGTGTCGTGGTGGAAGGGGCAAGGGAGCCCCGTGGACTTCACCAGTGTTGGCGCACGACAGTGGCTCGCCGACCACCTGAGAACTCTCGTCGCCAGGAGCAGCGTGCCGACGCGATCGGGAAAGTTCGAGCCGGCCATTGGGGGCTTCAAGACGGACGATGGTGAGAGCGGCAGCGGCCCGAATACCTACATCCCCCTCACGGCGCACTACGCGGACGGACGCACCGGCGTGGAGATGAGAAACGCCTATTGTCTGGAATACCAGAAGACCGTCGCGAGCGTGCTGGGCGGCGACGGCATCCTGTTCGCGCGCAGCGGCTTCGTCGGCTCGCAGGCGTTTCCTGGATCTTGGGCCGGCGACAACGAGCCGAATTTCGGTGACAACGGCTTGCCGAGCGTCGTTACGGCGGGACAATCGGCAGCCATGAGCGGCTACGCCGTCTGGGGCCACGACGTTGGCGGGTACCAAGATGTGAACGTCAGCGGATCGCCGCCGCACCTGTTCATGCGGTGGACGCAGTTCGGCTGCTTCTCCCCCCTCATGCAAATGCACCGACAAGTTGTCCGGGAGCGGCAGTATCCGTGGCGCTACGGGGCGGAAGCGCTCGACAACTTCCGCGTGTTCTCCCGCCTGCACACGCGCCTGCTCCCGTATCTCTACACGTATGCCAAGGAGGCGAGCACCACGGGCATCCCGATCATCCGCCCCCTCGTCCTGCTGCACCAGACGGATCCCAAGACCTTCGGCATCGCGCATACCTACTTCTTCGGCAACGAGTTTCTCGTCGCTCCCATCACAACGAACGCGACCACGCGCCAAGTCTATCTCCCCGCGGGGCAATGGATCGAGTTCTGGACGAACGTGCGGCACGCCGGGGGCCAGACGATCGACTGGACGAGCGCGAAGCAGACCGAGCTCCCGCTGTTCGTTCGCGACGGGGCCATCGTGCCGATGCTGGCGAGCGACGTCCGGACGCTCTGCAACGCGGACTACGTCAACAACCCCGAGGTCGCGACGTGGGACGGCGGACTCCTCATTCTCGTCTATCCGCGCGACGCCTCCAGCTTCACGCTCTACGACGGAACCGAAATCCGCTGCCAGGCGGGCGCCACTGGCACCGTTGTGACGATTACCGGGGCGGCGCGCGCCGTGACCCTGCGGATCCTGGGCAGGACACCGTCCGGCGTGAGGCGAGACGGATTAGCGATGCCCGAGCGCGGGACAGCGGCCGAGCTCGCCGCTGCGGACACGGGGTGGCGAGCGGACGTCAACACGCAATTCCTGTTCGTTAAATTCCCACACGGAGGAGGGACGACAACTATCCGGTTTTGAAGAGGGGCGCCAGATATACCGGACAAGCATCTAGAGGAGGACCGATGATGAGTGCCAGACATGGTGTGCCGCCCCGTGGCCTGATGTCGACCAAGAGGTCGCCGTTCTTCGAGGGCCATTTCGGTCGGATGTTCCGCGCGCTGCCCATGGCAAAGTTCGGCGGAACCGACGATGAGAACGTCAAGAACCTGGCAAGTCTGGGGACCGCAGTGTCGGCAGACTTCGATCCGCCGAAGGACGGCAAGGACGACGAGGAGAGCGGCATCCCCGCCCTCTACACTTACCTTGGCCAGTTCATTGACCACGACATCACCTTCGATCCCGCCAGTGTGCTGCAGAAGCAGAACGACCCTGACGCATTGGTAGACTTCCGGACGCCCGCCCTGGATCTGGACAACGTTTATGGACGCGGACCGAGCGATCAGCCGTACATGTACGACGGCGGAAACGCGTTCCTGCTCGGCGACCGCCTCCAGGGCGGCGACCCGAGCGTACAAGACTTACCGCGGAACGCCGCCAACCCAAGACGCGCCCTCATCGGCGATCCGCGCAATGATGAAAACACGATCGTGTCGCAGCTCCAGGGGCTGTTCCTGCGTTTCCATAATCGCACTCTGGCGGAGAACCCCGGCTTGGAGCTGGCGGACGTTCAGAAGCTCGTCCGCCATCATTACCAGTACGTCGTGCTGAACGACTTCCTGCCCCGGATCGTTCACTCAAGCGTGCTGAAGGAGCTGAAAACCGGTCCGCGATACGATAGCCGCAAACTCGAGTTCTATCACTGGAAGAACGACCCGTTCATGCCGGTGGAGTTTTCGGTGGCCGCGTACCGGCTCGGCCACTCGATGGTCCGGCCTGGGTATCGTCTCAACGACTCCGTGTTGCTCCCCATCTTCCCCGTGCCGCGACAGGGGTTGCCCGAGGGACTGACGGGATTCCGGGCTATGAATCCCGCGTGGGGGATCGATTGGGGCCGCTTCATCGACGTGGACATCCGCGTCTACGATGGCACGCCAGATGAGCAGAAGAAGCGTTTACAGTTTGCCTACCGTATCGACACGTCCCTGGTCAACCCACTCGGCAATCTTCCGCCGGCGGTAGCGAGTAATCCGTCCTCGCTGGCCCAGCGGAACTTGGAGCGCGCCTGGCGCCTCGGGTTGCCCTCCGGGCAGTCCGTCGCGCGCGCCATGCGCATCAAGCCGCTCGCCGACAAGGACATCATCATCGGAAAGGCGCTTGACAAACAGGAGGGTCCGGTCACGAGGATCGTAGACGTTTCAAAGGTCTTCGCGGACAACTGTCCTCTCTGGACTTACATCCTCGCCGAGGCGGCGCAACACCGGGAGGCCGTCAGGATCCCCGTGAAGGAGAACGTCACGATCAACACGCCCAGACTGGGCCCCGTAGGTGGGCGCATCGTCGCGGAGGTCTTCTTGGGGCTGTTGTTCGGGGACAGGAACTCGCTCTTGAGCCATGACCCGGACTGGCAGCCGAAGCAGGGGGCGAACTATGCACTGAAGGATTTCGTCATCTACGCGCTCGGTCGCTGACTACTTAACGACGCCGGGGGCCTGATGCCGCTGACTATACAGTCCATATTCATCGATCCGCCGATCGCCATCGCGCGTCTCGGTGGGAGCACCGTTCCTCAGGATGCGTACTGCTGGATCGAGTCGGTGAATCCGCGCACCGATGGCGAGACAGTCATCGCACCCGCGTGGTCGCTTGACGTGCTGCCCGATGGCTCTGTGGAGCCAAGACTCCCGAGCACGATTCGCTTGCGTGATGGAGATCTCATCCGGCCCGTGGCCCCGTTCTTCGAAGTATGGGCCTTGGTAGGCGAGGACGGTAGTCCGGCGTCGACTTGGCGTGAGGTGCCGGTGACGCCGGTGCTCCTCGCGAAGGAGGGTGCTGCCGAGTCGTCGATCACGATCCGCGTCGACGCCAAGAATCGCAAGGCCGCTCGTCGCGTGAACGATGCGAATCTCGTCTTCGGTACGTTTCCCGCAGTGAGCATGCGTGGTGACGAGCACACGCCGGCCGTTCTGCGCGGCGTCAGCCCGCCGGTAATCGCTTCGCCAATGATTCCACGGGGCAGGAGCATTCCGCTCGGCAGCCTGCAGATCATGCGCAGTCGCCGGCAACCCGCCGACGGTACGACGGCGTGGACGAAAGACGTCAATGTCGAGGTCATCCGGTTTCGCTTCACACCGGCCCAGGGCCGCTTTTATGGTCCGCCCGAGGCCGCCCGCAATACAGCGCAGCGACCGCCGGCCATCGAGGTCTCGGAGGCGTTCCTTGATTCCGCGGCGGGCTGGTTCGGTCGGGCGGCCGGGGCCGCGGTGCAACCGAGCGACACGTACGACACAGTTCAGCCATCGTCGACGCGCTCGCTCGGCATCGTGGACGACACCTGCGAAGCACGTATCGAGGTCACGGTAGCGCTCGGCGCGAGGGCGCGACGCGTCCTCACCGCGCACGCTAACGTTTTCGTGGGCCCGCCTGACTTCGCCCCCGATCGGCGCCCGTTCCTATCGTTGGCCGACGAGTTGAACGATAGGGTCGCGGGTGCAGCTGGGCGGGATGCGGCGTTGTCGGCCAGTGATCACGATCACTGGGTCGAGGACCTCTTCGAGAGAATCTATGAAACCGTCTCGCTCCTGAATGTCGACTTCTATCGGCGCGCGCGCGGGCTAGAACTCACAGGCGACCGACTCGCTCGGGCGTCGATCCCAAACGACGAACTCCCGCAACCCCGGCAGGCGATGGGAGGCCGCGATGCCTTGCGGAACCCTGATGTCGCCGTCGGAGCCGCGAGCGATACTGAGCCGCTCCCACTCTCCGAGCACGCCAGAACGCGTCATCGCGCGCTATCGGACATCTACAGTCTGCGCGAGTTCATTACGTTACGTCCGGGACGGCTCGAAGCTCTGATCCGTCGTCCCTTCGAAGTCGAAGAAGGCGAGCAACGCGGCGACAGAACGACAATGCGCATGCCGCCGTTCATGCGGCAGTCGAATGCCCTTCCACTGACGCTATCGGGGTGGCAATACGAGCTCGTGATGGCCTGGGTGCGCGCCGTGTCGCCGGCGGCGCCACCCGCGGCCGCGATCGCGCCGACACCGCCGACACCTCGGCCGATGTCACGCGCGGCCGCGGAACGTCGTACGGCCGTTATCGCAAGGCTCGATCGTCCCGGGAGGCGCGACGACACATGATCCAGAAGATCGGCATCGTTCCGGGTGACCCGACGGCCCCGGTCTTCCATCGTTTCCGCTCGGAATCCGCCGAGCATTTGCTTATCGTCCCGTTCAGCCGGGTTTTCGATCTGTCTTCCGAGTTGGCCCGCGGCTTCGACGCGGGCGATCCGTCCGTGCTCGCCCTGGCCCATGCTCTCGCCGCGCCCACGCGGGACGAGGTCCCTCTCGAGGATGTCGTGGTCCCGTCTCCGCAGAGCATCAGTCTCAATGTCAGCGTGGCGTGCAATCTCGCGTGCTCTTACTGCTACGCGAGCGGCGGGGCGTTCAACGGCGCGCAGCCGAGCGCGATGTCGTGGTCTACCGCTCAGCGCGCGATCGATCAACTGCTCAGCGGCGCGGACCACGCGCGCCCCGTGACCATCGCCTTCATGGGTGGCGAGCCGTTCGTTAACCGGAGCCTGATTCACCGCGCGGTGGCGTACGCCGATGCCGCCGCGAAGAGCCGTGAGATCGACGTGCGGTTCTCCGTCACGACCAATGGCACACTATTGCGCCCGGACGACATCGCCCTGCTCCGCGCTCATCGCTTCGCGGTGACCGTCAGCGTTGACGGCGGCGCGACTCTGCACGATGCGCAACGCCCGCTGCATGGCCGCGCGGCCGGAGGTAGCTTCGCAGCGCTCCGCCGAGCCGTCGAACCTCTGCTTCGCGATCCAGGTCTAGCGCAGATTGTCGCAAGAGCCACCGTTACTCGACGCGACCTCAACGTCGCCTCCCGGGTCGCCGCCATCCTCAAGATAGGGTTCCAGGAGGTAGGGGTGTCGCCGCTCCGTGTCGACCCACGAGGCGGCCAAGCGCTTGTGGGGGCGGACTGGGGGCGCTATCTCGATGCGCTTAAGGCCGCAGCGCGTGTAGAGCTGACGTATGCCGAGCGGCACCATCGCCTGCGCTTGACCAACCTGGCCGTGGCGCTGCGACAGATCCATCGGGGGGCGAGTGCACCCTATCCATGCGGGGCGGGGGGCGGGTACTTCTCGGTGGCATCCGACGGTCGCTGGTTCGCGTGTCATCGGGCCATTGGATCGGCGGACTTCGACCTCGGGGACGGTGAAGGACTGGATGCCGAGAAGCGACGGCGCTTTCTGAAAAGCCGGCACGTGCATGCGCAGTCGGCGTGCCGGCGATGCTGGGCTCGCTATCTTTGTTCCGGCGCGTGCCATCAGGAAGCGTCCGCCCGTTCGGACTCGGGCTGTGGATTCATCCGTGGCTGGCTGGAATTCTGCCTCGCCACGTACTGCGACGTGCTGAACGGTTGTCCCGAGCTGCTCCACGCTGTCCCCGACGCAGATGAGGGAGCCGTGCGATGAGCACACCCGAGGTCGTGAAGCTGCTGCCACGCAACGCCACCGCGCTTCGAAAGACGCAAGACTCGACACGCGCGCCGCGACTGGTCGCCGGGAATTCGGTTGCCACGCGGCTGGAAAGTGGCGTCGGGAACTGCTTTCCGGGGCTCGAGTGCGATCTACGCAATCTCGAGCGGCGCTTTTTCCCGTTCCTGGAGGTAGATCTCGGAGACACGTCCATCGACGTCATCTCCGTTGACCTCGTCGCGGCGAGATCGGCCGCTTCCCGCGGCGAGATCGAGGCGTCGGCGCTGGCAGTGTACCGAACGCTTGCCCGGGACCTCGCAGCCAGACGTCAGTGGGGCATCATCCGCGTCAAAGGGACGTTTGGACCTTTGGGGTCGCTCGACGTCGTGATCAGCGCACTCTCCGGAACAAGTGCGGGCGCCAACCGGCTGCCGCCCGATGCATGGACTGCCGTTCGTCTCCTCAGCGAGGGAACAGACGTGGAGATCGAGCTCCAACAGGGCGGCCGTCGGGGCCGACGATTGACTTTGCGAGGGAAGCGTAGCCGTTATCTCGACGATAACGGCTCCCTGGCAGAGATGTTCATGCCCGGGGAGCTGACACAGTCGCTTTGCAGCCCATGGACGCACGATTTTCGTGATTGCGGCTGCTTCTACTGGGCATCTAATCATCCGGACGTAGCCCTTCCGCCGCTGCCGTCGACGGCGCCGCCCGATCCCGCTTGGGGCCGGGCGGCGCCCTGGGAGCGCGCGGAGCGGTCCCTCGAGGCACCACCGCCTCCGGCTACCGCCATGGCTCCCACGCCCGTCGAGCTGCGGCACTACGACATCAACCTCAAGTGGCAGACGTTGAACTTCGTGTTAGAGGGACGGGAGAGGCTCGCGCCTTACGCGCAGCAACAGTTCGTGGGGCGGCCCTTTGCCAGCGACGGTGAACTCGAGCGTAACCTCCGCTACGCTGCTGGTGTCGAGCTCGCCGTCATCCAAGAGTATCTAGCCGCCGCCTACTCTCTCAAGCCGGCGGAAGCGCTCGTCGGGGTGTTGCGAGATACCGTGCGAGCGGTACACGCGGAGATCATGCGAATCACCCTGGGCGAGATGCGTCACCTGCGCGCCGCCAACGATGTCCTCGCGTCGCTGCTCGGCCGGCCAGCATTTATTCCCGCGTTGAACGTGGCGTCTAAGATTCCGGGGCTGACCCCCGGACTCACCCAGCCAGTGAGCCCGCGACCGCTCACCCCGGACGTTCTGGAGGAGTTCATCGCCGTCGAGGCCCCCTCGACTTCGGTCGATGGCCTCTACTCGCGAATCCTGGCCACTCTTCAAGCGCGCGGGACCCCGGCTGATACCGAAGCGATCCGAACGATCATGGCAGAAGGCGAGGACCATTACCGAACGTTTCGGTTCATCAAGGAGTGGCTCGCCCCGCATGCGCCGGCAGCGTATTTACGGTCCGTAGCCCCGAAGCGGCCGCCCGACGACAACGCCGCCCACGATCAGCTGCAGCGGAAATACGGCGCGCTTCTCTCGTTGCTGTACGAGGGATATCTCCAAGGTCTGCCTCGGGGAGGACCCGACATCAACGACGCTCGGGCAGCGATGCTCGGTCGCGGAGGGCTCGAGGGCTCAGTCCAAGCCGTCGCGGATCAGGGATTTCTTATCGCGTTCGATCCCATCGCCGATCCTCGATTCAGCCCGATCAATCCGCCGTGAGCATGGGGCGCGTGTTCGATGTCGCGGTGATCGGTGCCGGAGTCGCGGGCCTCGCCGGGGCACTCGCGGCCTCCCGGACGGCACGCACGGTGCTCGTCACTGAGAAATTGCCGAGCGCGGACGAAGTGCGGCGGATCGATGCAATTCCGGCCCGTACGCTGGCGCTGCTAAGCGAATTTGGTGTCCGGCCGCATGCCATCGGTGTCGACGGTCTGCACAGTGAGCGTGTGGTGAGCTGGGAGCACGCCACGCCCTCGAGGCAGCTCGCACCCCCGACCGCACATGTGGAACGGCCGCGGCTTGAATTGGCGCTCTTCGAAGCCCTGCTTCGCCGCAGGGACGTAGACATCGTCCTCAGTCGAGTAACTCCGCGGTGGGATGGCGTCTTCGCGGGCGACGGCTGGCGTGCTGTGCGATTGATCGATGCGACCGGACGAGCGGCTGTCAGCGCCGAGACGGTGGTCCGCGCCACGCCGTCTTGGGGTAGTCGTTTTTTTCTGACCGACCGCGCCACGATACCCGCTTCGCCCGCACTCCGTATCGCCGCACTTCAGGATGGATACGCATACCGACTGGGCTCGGCCGACCTAATGGGCATCGGACTCGTCGGTCGCAGTGTGCTGGTGAAGGGACCCCCCGCCGACGTCGAGGCTGCGGTGCGCGACGCTAGTGCAGGCTGGCTCCTCGATGGAATGCCCTCGCTTGCTGCGATGCGTGCGGGCGACTCAGGCATTGGCTCCCTCCAGTGGTCCCTTGGAGGAAACGGCGTCCGGATCGGTGACGCGAATCTCGCTCGTGACGCGCTCTCCTCGCAAGGCATCGCCGTCGCGTGTTCCGAGGCACTCTATGCCGCCGCAATTCGGACCCCGGTCGACGCGGCGCTCGTGCACGCACGTCAGATCGAGCAGCGCGCGACGCATCTGGATACCCTCGGCAGGGTCATCGAGCGATGCAGGTTTCGCGAGGCCTCCATCTGGAGTGACTACGCATCGTTCGTCGCCAGGTTTGGTGATCGCCCTGTGCCGGCCGAGACTGCGGCTTTACGACAGAATCAAGTTCAGCGCATGACTGTACGGACCGTCACGTAGTCGCAGTGCGCGATGCGCCGCGTGTTGCGTATGTGCTTCGAGAGTGAGCCAGGGAAGGAGGCAGAGAAAATGCGGCGTTCATATGTTCCTAGCTGTCATCAACGACTCCGGAAGCACGAAAGTGGCAACACCACCCGAGCCTGGACAGTCTAGGAGAGATGTAGCGTTGCATCAGGCGCTTCGGCAGTCCAAGCGGCTGCGCGGCATCGGCTTGATCGCAATGGTCGTGCTCATGGCGAGTGGCTGTCCCAGTGCATATCACGAGGCGTTTCGTCTCGGTGAGAAGTCGCATGTCGCAACGCCCGAGTACGATCTTTACTTCGTCGAGGCGGACGACGAAGGGTGGTTCTGGGATCCCGCGCAGGCCGACCGGGCGTTCGGTGCGATTACGGAATCGATTGCCACATCGGACACGATCGTCGTCACGTTCGTGCATGGATGGCATCACTCAGCTCGATGTTGTGACGGCAACCTTGAGGGCTTCAAAGAGGTTCTGCGCCAGCTTCACGCCGAGCTGACTAAGCCGATGTACGACCGTGCCCGTGCCGCGATTCACGACGGTGAACTGGCCGGGCCATTTCGCATCATCGGCGTGTATGTCGGATGGCGCGGGCGGTCAGTACCGGGGATGATCGACTATGCCACGTTCTGGGGCCGCAAGTCTGCCGCGGAGCGCGTGGGCCAGTCGGATTTTCAGGAGTTCATGGTCCGTCTTAAGAATGCCTACGAGCATCATTCAGCGATGCCGGCGGCGGCTGGTCCAAAGCTGTTCGGGCTCATTACGATCGGCCACAGCTTCGGCGGGCAGGTGGTGCTGCGCGCGGTCGCACCATTCCTGGAGCATCGCCTAGCCGACCTAAGTCCGGGCGCGCAAGGGTATCTCCGCAATGTGCCGCGGGCCCAGCTGGGCGAGCCGCTGCCGCAGCCGTTGCGCGGGTTCGGCGATCTAGTCGTCCTCATCAATCCGGCGACGGAGGCGGCGGCCTATCAACGGCTGCATGCGCTGGGCCGGCAGCTGCGCTATGGCGTCGATCAGACGCCAGTGATGCTGACCTTGTCGGCGGACAACGACGTGCCGCGGAATCGGCTCTTCAAGATCGGACGCATCGTCGGCGAATGGTTCACGGTCAAGCCGCGCAAACCGGATCCCCGGGAGCGTGGGATGGAACGCCAGGCCCTGGGGTTCTTCGCGGAGCAGGTGACGCATCGACTCGAGCCCGCGAATGCCGCGAGACGGCTTCGCGTGACGACCCTGCAAAGTGACAAGGAGGCCGGCTGCGTTGCCCACGACCAGTGCGAGTTCGAATGGTACGAATGGCGCGATCCCGCCGAGTTGAGCGTCGAGCCCGACACGCTGAGCGCTGACGCGTTTACAGAGGAGGCGGTCGCGAGAATCGCCGCGCATGATTTCTCGTCGCGCACCGTGCTGAGCGACGTCGTGCTCAGACCCGAGGCAAGCGCGATCGCGAATCAGGCGCTGATCGTCGGGTCGGTGGCCGACAACGTCATCGACGGACACAACGGGATGTTCTCGGGACCGCTGATGCGTTTCTTGACCAAGTACATCGGCCTCGTGGAGGCCAAGCGTTTTCTGTCACGCCTGCGCACCGGGGGAGGCCAATGAAGACGAGGCCATCGTCATTCTGGTGCCTGGCGATGCTCGCGGCTGGCACCGCGGCATTCGCCGCCGGACAGGACAATCGTTATCCGGGCGCCGGCCACGTGCCGGAGTCCCAGCCGGGCTGGCAGCGCTTCGAGACCGAGGCCGACCCGGCGGCGCCGTTCGACGAAGCCCAGGGCGGCCGGACGGCGCGCGGCACGCCGGTCGCGAAGCGCAACGAGCACTGCTTCCCCGCCGAGACGCGCAACCTGTTTCATCAGGTCGACATGGTCGCGAGCGGCCCGGGAGGCCGCCTCGAGCCCTTCGACTACACGGACGGTGGCGGCGTGGGCGAAGACGGCCGCGCCGCGATTCGCGGCCAGAACACGTGGATCCTGTGGGGCGAGGGCAACGAGGCCTTCTGGGGATGGCTCCAGGAACAGGGCTACGGCCTCGTCGACTTCCTTGTGCTGCTCGATTCACGCAAGCGGGACACACGTTTCAAGACCGGCGGCGGGATGATCAACCAGCCGGGCATGAGGGCCCAGAAAAGCCGGGAACACGAGCTGTACAAGCTCCTCGGCCTGTACCTGGATCAAAAGGACGGCGACAGCATCGTGATGCAGCAGCCAAAGACGGACATCGACGCGGCGACCGGCCGGCTCGCCCGGCGGCCCGAGCCACCGACGCCGCATCCGACGAGGCTGTTCGAAGCTGGTGACGAAGCCTTCTACCGCAAGGTGGTGGAGCGGCTGCCG